>Ga0315268_10009215_pt1 | contig 10263 bp, 6 predicted proteins | sample C1_top_MG_FD_204535 | JGI IMG/M metagenome (GOLD analysis project Ga0315268, IMG submission 204535) | Sediment microbial communities from Yellowstone Lake, YNP, Wyoming, USA - C1_top | ecosystem: Environmental > Aquatic > Freshwater > Lake > Sediment | place: USA: Wyoming | collected 2017-08-01 | reverse complement strand
TGCCCTTCCGATCTCAGTATCTGGGGTAAATATGTTCTTGGCTGGGCGGACCCGGTAACGATCAATCCCGGCGAGAAAAATGAACGTCTGTTCCTGCATCCGGCGGAGGAAAAGGGGCTGACTGATAAGTGCATCAAGATTAACCTTCCTGACTCCACCTCTACAACTGAGGTAAATAAGCCACACAGCGGTGAGTATGAATGGTATTCGAATAAGGGAGATAACCTGAGCAATACCCTGACCCGGACTTTCGACCTGCCCCCCGGCCCTGGCACTACCTTAAAATTCTGGACCTGGTACGATATTGAAGATGGCTATGATTACGGATGCGTGGAGGTCTGTTCAGATGCACAGGACCCCAATGGCACAGGAAACCCCGGTAGCATGGGAAATCCCCGTAGCGCGGGTAGCACCCGTGGCGCAGGTAGCACCCGTGGCTCAGATAATACCTGTGACAGTGGTCAGGGGTGGACCAAGATCCCTGGGAATATCACTACCACCGATGACCCGTATGGCTCAAACCCGGGTAATGGGATCACGGGCCAAAGCAAGGGCTGGGTGCAGGCCGAATTTGACCTTTCACCATACCAGGGGAAAGTTTCCATACGCTTTAAGTACCTGACAGACCCCGGTTTCCAGGGATTGGGGTGGACCATCGATGATCTTGAGATCATTGATGGGTCCGGTAATCAGGTTTTTTCCGATGATGCGGAGTCCGGCACCGGAGACTGGACAGCCAAAGGCTGGGATATCTTCAAGGGATCGAAGGAAACGAAGACACTGCACTATTACCTTACTGAATGGCGGGCGCCTATCGGGTTCGACGCCAGCATGACGAACTGGTACAATGTGATTGACAGCGTTCCACCCAACAATCTGGTGGAGACATTTCCGGCAGATCCGGGGATGCTGCTCTGGTACAGAAATGCAGAATTTGACGATAACTGGGTAGGGGAGCACCCCTGGAAGGGATTCCTGCTGATCGTAGACTCTCATCCGACACTTTTCCTGGCCGATGATACGGATTGGCTGGCTAATTGGCTCTTTGAGCCAGAGGCACCACACTATGATCCTCCCTACCCGAATATGGATCTGCCTTTCGACAGCCGGTTCCAGATCTCAGATGCAGCCTTTGGCCTGCGGTCGACCACGCAAAGCAGCCTGACCAGGTGGTTTGGATTGCCGGTATCTTCTCGAATACCTGAACTGCCAGCGGTCAGCGTGTTCGATGACTCAATCAGTTATGTCGATAGATCATGGTCAGCCTGGTTTGAATCATGGCCGTTTGGCAGCTATATCTGTAATTCGATAAACAGCGTCGATACGAGTGCCTGCGGACTCAAATTGAGCGTAGAGCAAGAAAACGCCGCTGGAGGTGGCTGGATATCTGTGGATTTCACCGGCTTCAGCCCCTCTCCTTGATCTCTAGCGGTTTTCATAAGAAAGGGGTTAGGGATTATAGCGGTTTTCACTTGGATGAACTACAGATATCCGGGAATAGGCACAAAGGGGCAAAGGCACAAAGTTTTTTTCTTTTCCCTATGTGCCTATGTGCCTATGTGCCCTTGTGCCTATGTGCCTTTGTGCCTGCTCTATCCGTAGCATACACAACTGCAAACCGCTATAGGGAAATACCCTAACTCCTGCTCTCTGACCCCTAACCTCTCTTCCTTTATGTGCGCCCAAACAATAAACCAGAGCAGGCACAGAGGAAAAGGAAAAAAACTTTGTGCCTTTGTGCCTTTGCCCCTTTGTGCCTATTCTTTGTGCCTACCTATGGCGGTCTCGGTAGGTCTGGATTGTGGCAATCGGCGGCCTTTCCATGTCGCTGATGATACTCTCGTTGAGTGAGTGACGATGATGATCATCATGGACAATAAGTTTCATCGCGCGGTTGATCTCCGTGCTCAGTTGCACTTTCTTCTCTGCTTCGAGACGGCAGATAATCACCTGGGTGATGGCAAAGGCCATTCGGCTGAGATCAGCCAGTGATTTATTGCGGTGAACACGCTCATCGAGGTTCACTTGACCGATAGCCGACAATCCAAAATTGGACAACATGTCGATCAGAATACCGATTTCAACACCATAGCCAGTGAAAAATGGTATGGATTCGAGGGATCGGCGTCGGCCAGCGTATTCACCGCTCAATGGCTGGATCAGCCCCGAGAGTTCCGGGAAAAACAGGTTTATCAGTGGCCTGGCTGTCAATTCTGTCACGCGTCCTCCCCCTGTGTGGTGGAGGATTCCGTCGATGCATATGGGCCGATGATAAAAGCCTTTGACATACTGTAACTTCGGTTCTCGCAATAATGGACCAACAAGACCGTAAACGAACTTGGGATCCATATTGGAAATATCAGTATCAACCCAGGCGATGATATCTCCTTTCAGAATATGCAGGCTCTTCCATAACGCCTCGCCCTTGCCTCTTAAGCTTGCTGTCTCTGGCAGTATCCTGCTGTGCTGATATACGGGAACGCCAAGGCTCTCGGCTATCCTGACGGTATCGTCATGTGAACCACTGTCAATGACTACGATTTCGTCAAGGAGCTGAACCTGGTCCATAAGCCTGCTCTTGATGATCTCAATGACCTGGCCGATAGTCTGTGCTTCATTCAAGGTTGGCAGCCCAAGGCTGATGGAAAGTCCCTGTCGCTGTTTAAGGGCGGCGAGTTCCTCCACGTTTGAAAATTCAGAGTGTTCAAACGTGTTCTCGGCAAACCAGCGATCGACAATGATACCCACCGGCAATTCGGGAACCACAAAGGATGCCGGATCTATAGCCTGGCGAGTCTTGACCGCAATCAATGTGGCATCGCATCTCCTGGCAATTGCCTCAAGAACAGCACCAAGGGCAGATTTTCCTCCCTCTTCAGGGCTGGCTGATACACCCATGACCACCACCTCATGGCCCTCTGTTTGGGGCAGAATCCCTTCCTCGAGTGATTTCACCTCAATAGATCGTACCTCAACCCCATCGAGGTCAGGTAATGAAGTAAGAAATGTTTCGAATGACCTCAGGTCGGATGCCCGTCGTTGCGGATTACCAATCAGGTCCATGTGCAGGAGGGTCACTGAACAGCCGTAGTAACTGGCAAGCCGGGTGGCAAGTTGCATGGCCAGATGCGCATGAGGGCCACCACGGACAGGCACAAGGACGCGCCTCCATGTTTGTTCAGATCCTTGCCGTATTATGGCCAGATTGGAGGGCAACTCGCTTATGAGGCTGGCGAAGGTAGTACCGAAGACTGCTGCTCCCTTATCTTCCTGGTTTGGCCAGCCAAGGACGACCAAATCAGGTTGCTCTTCGAGGACAACGTCTCTGATACCTTCGTAGGCGTGGCGTGCGATGCGAACGCAAGGCCGGAACTCGATTGAATCCGGACTCAAATCGGAAACATGCTGCAATAGACGCCGCTGACGCCGGGCCAGCATAGTTCCTTCAGAGAGACTTCGATGCTCAGGAACCTCGACGACACCCAGAGCAATGGCCCGTCCCCGGGTGCCGCCAATAATGCTCGCTGCGATCCTGACCAGATTGACGGCAGTTCGCGGGTTTGCAACCGGCACCAAAACAGTGTATGGACGTTCTGGCTGATCAGAAGGGAGAAGGGGAGGGGGAGGGGGAACTTTCAGTGCCGCATGGGAAGCCGCATAATGAAACTGGGGATTCTTTCCCGTTAGAGTTGCCAGGCGATTGAGCAGATGATGCTTCTGGTAATCGAATGACTCGGCCTGCTGCTCGATGACCTGCTCGGCCTGCTCGATGTCCATATCACCCGTCTCGACTACGAACGAGGCAAGCCGGCCAAAGTGCAGAGGAGTAAGCGCCTCGATGAGATTTGGCCGCTGATCCACAGGCCAGACCTGGTAAGAACTGAGAAAGTCATAGACAACCTCAGCCCACAGTTCGGCGGAGAATCCAGTATCTGGATTCTTTTGATGGCTGGCCTCAATCACCCGCTCGGCGGCAGAAGGGCAAAGAACGGCCTGCCACTGATCAATGAATTCCGTTGCGCCAAGGCGAAAGCGTTCCATTAGAGTCTGGGCATCAACCTTGATAGGCTTGGTCTCGACGAACCGTTGAAAACCGTAATCGGAAACAGAATGACTAAGACTAATGCCTGCCCAATACTTCTGAAACGTGCCTGCCAGGTTGAAAAGTGTACTGACAACTTGATGAAACATAGGTCCCAGGTCGGCACCAGGATCTTTGGTATCATGCACCTTGGCACCAAGGCGAGCCTGGACGACAGAAAAACCCTCGGTAATGGCCAGAGTTGTCAGCCAGATGTCGATGCCGAATCGTGCTACATCGTCGTCCCAAAGCGGGCTTTCCAGGATCAAGGCAATGAAGTCATCGCTAAAGCCAAAGTCACCCCCGATCGGCTGGCGGATGCGCCTGCCGTAAAGTGCCCGCGTAAGCGGATAGGCAATATTATTGGTAATAGTTCCGTCGTATTTATGTCGAGAGTAGAGCGGCGTTACGTAGTCATAACCACCCTTCAGAATAGGGCCGGCGAGAAGCTCGATCCACTCAGGGCCTATACTGCGCAGATCGGAGTCGACAATTACACAGGCTTTCACCTTGAGCCTGCGTGCTATTTCGAAAATGGCCCGTACAGCCGAGCCTTTGCCAGGTGTGCCGCTATAGGTAAACGTCAGTCGATGAAGACCGCGAGCGGCAGGAGAAAGCACCACTTCCTCGACATAATCAGGGGACGCTGTACTCAACACCAAATCTCGGGTCGCATCCTGTGATCCTCCGTCAGAGTTCACGAGGATAGAGCGCAGTTCGGGGAAATACTGACCCAGCCCGGCACTGGCAGCCTTTACCACATGGGCGATAGTTTCTACGTTTCCGAAGCTGGGGATTCCTACCATAATATCTGCGCTGCCAACCTTATCCAGGTGGTCAAGTGTGTCAGGACTCAAATATGTTTCGTTTTCCATCCTCTTCCTCAGCTAGATAATTACCATGATCGTAAGATCCATGACATTGGTCCCTGTAGGACCGGTTTTAATAAGGTCTTTTGTCTGCTTAAAGAAATTATAGGAATCATTATTCGTTAAATATTCATCAATTCCAAGATTAAGGTTTTGAGCTTTCAAGTAACTTCTTGAGTCAACGATTGCCCCTGCGGCATCGGAATTGCCATCTATTCCATCTGTTCCTGCACTCAGGAAGAAGATATGGCTCTCATCTTTTATCTCCTGCAAGGCAGCCAGGCATAGCTCCTGATTCCTGCCACCCTGGCCATTCCCTCTCAAAGTCACGGTGGTTTCTCCACCAAAAAGCAGGCAGACCGGCCTTTCAAAGGGATTTCCCGTTTTGATGATCTCTTTTCCGAGTGAAATGAGGACCTTGGCAACTTCCCTGGCCTCTCCCTTCATTTGAGAGGTCATGATGAATGTTTTCATTCCCAGAGCTTCTGATTTTTGTTTGACCCTGGTGAGGAGTTTGAAGTTATTCCCAACAATAAAGTGCTCTCTATCCTTTTGTGGATATCCCTTTTGTGGACGCATCTTTTGTGGACGCATCTTTTGGGAATACCCTCGAGTATCTTCTCTCTCACCATGGAGCCTCTTCTCTATCACTCCTTGAGCATTCACTGGTAAAGATCTCCAGATGCCATATCTCAAGAGGAGATCGTAAACATCCTGGTAGCTTGAGGAATCACCATAGAACGGAGCTGAACCGATAGTATCCAGGGTATCGCCGATTACATCAGAGATAACGAGAATTACTCCCTGAGCTTTGGTGAATCGACCAAGCCTTCCGCCTTTTACCATTGACAAATGTTTTCTTACAGCATTAAAATCTTCGATAGGAACGCTATGCTGTAACAGCAAAGCGGTTACTTTCTGAAGATCCGATAATGTTAGGGGAGGTAGAGGCTTTTCTATAAGGGCTGAACTTCCGCCCGACAAGACAAAGATAAAAAGATCACGGCCAGACAGCCTTGAAAGATGCTCTATGAGCAGGTCGGCAGCGCAGATGCTCTTTTCTGTCGGTATCGGATGGGAACTCTCAAAAACTTCACTATTTCCCGGCAGGCTGTCCGGGTAATTGGAAACTACCAGGCAATGGGCTATAGGGTAATCGATCATTTCATAAAGTGCCCTGGCCATTTCCACAGATGCCTTTCCGCTGCCGAAAATGTATATTTTATGATACTCATAAAGGTGATAGACTCTTCCCTGGATCAGAAGATTTCCATTCTGATATCCGATTGACTCTTTTATCAGGTGAGCGGGTAAAACTCCCTGGAGGGAATCATGAAAAAGGGAAATGATTTTTTCACGCATGATCAGGGTGATATTCTCTTTAGATTTAGGTGATACCTTTTTACGGCTTGATAATCCATCATGCCTGACAAAAAACTATGAGGCTTATTATTAAACTATGAAACGAGAAATGTCAACCTCTCCAAAGCTGGAAAAAGGGCTGCTAAGCAGGAGATTTCCGGTTATCTTTACGGATTTAGACGGGACCCTTTTGGGCAATTCTACCTATTCCTTTGAAGCAGCTCAACCTGCCTTGGAGATGATTCGGAAAAAGAAAATTCCCCTGATCATTTGCAGCAGCAAGACAAGGGCAGAAATTGAAGAAACCAGAAAGATGCTCGGCAACTCTGATCCTTTTATTTCTGAAAATGGAGGAGGAATTTTTATTCCAAAAGATTATTTTACCTTTCCTTTCCCTTTTCAACAGGAAAAGCATGGTCTTAAAATCATAGAGTCAGGAATCCGATACGAAGTACTGGTTAAATCTTTACAGCGGATCAGGGAGGCGACAGGATTGGCGCTGAAAGGTTTTTCCATGATGGAAGCCGGAGAAATTGCCAGGCTCTGTAATCTCTCTTACGAGGATGCTCTCTTAGCCAGGCAGCGAGAGTACGATGAGCCTTTCACTATTGAGGGGATGGAGGAGAGGGAGAGCCTCCAGTCCGTGGAGAAAATCCTTCAAGATGCTGTAAGGGAGGAAGGATTATTCCTCACTGAAGGAGGAAGATTCTTTCATTTGACAGGTCCAAATGACAAGGGAATGGCTGTTCGGCTACTGTTGGATCTTTTCCAATGCCAGAGAGGAAAGGTTTTCAGCATTGCTCTTGGGGACAGCCATAATGATGCTTCGATGCTCAAAGTTGCTGATCTGTCTATTTTGATTCAAAAAGAGGACGGTTCCTTTGACGAGATAGAGATGGTTAATTATCTTCAATCTGAAGCTCCTGGGCCGGAAGGATGGAACAGGGTTATTCTGAAGATCCTGGAGTCGTGAAATTAATAGTATAAAAGGCTCAAGAACAACAAAAAGTGCAAAAGTATAGACAATTGACTTAGTATACTAAAATAGTAAACAAAAAATGACGGACAGGGGGGATCAGGGGATGAGTTTGAAATGAGCATGGAAAGCAGAGAATCCGCATTGGACCTGGAAATGCTGAGGAAGGAATTGAAAGTCATTCGGAAAGAGTACAGGAAGCTTCAGCAGCGCTACATGGAACTGTACGAATATATTCCCGATCTGTACATTTCCATCGATGAAAAATTGGATATTGTTGATTGTAACAGAGCCTATGCTTATCTCATGGGCTATAAACAGGAAGAATTGATCGGAAAATCCCTATCTCAATATTTGACTGACAAGAGCAGGCTATTGGTCAAGGAGATCTCCTCTGACCATAAAAATGATGGAAAGCAGTTGCGCGAATTAAAACTTCAGTTTACGCGGAAAGATGGGAAAATCATCGAAGTAAGTGCTGATATCGATATCGCCTCTCAGCAGGGTAAAAAGATCTATCAGTATAGGTTAATCTTTGGCGATATTTCCGAGACAAAACGGTTGAAACAGGAACTCCAAAATAAGCAGTACCTGCTCGATACTATTCTCAAGACCATGAATGAAGGGGTTGTGATCGTCAGCCCTCAGTATAAGATCCAATTCATGAATGAATATGTAACCAGGACCCTTGGTGCCCGGATCGGTGAGCACTGCTACAAGGTCTTCCATGACAGAAAAGCCAGGTGCCCTGATGATTTGTGCCCCATCGTTCAGATCATAGGAGGACATAGTTCATACCACTGCGTGTACAGGAAGAATAAGGAAGGCAAACTCTTCGAGCTGACTGCGTTTCCTTTTCAAAATATCGACCATACTCACTCTGTCCTTCAGGTGGTTAAGGATGTCACCGAAATCTTGGAACTGAAAGAGGAACTCAAGGAGTGCAAGCAGACCTATCTGAAAGAATTGCGGGAAAGGTATCAGCTTGATAATATTATCGGAAAGAGCAAAAAGATGCAGGAAGTCTACGATCTGGTCATCAGCGTGGCCCAGACCCAGTGCACGGTCCTGATCCAGGGCGAGAGTGGAACCGGCAAGGAACTTATCGCCAGGGCCATCCATTACAACAGTCCGCACAGCAACGGCCCTTTTGTGGCTGTATGCTGCTCGGTCTTTTCGGAGAACATCCTTGAGAGTGAGCTTTTCGGACACGTAAGGGGTGCATTTACCGGCGCTATAAGGAACAAGCCGGGCAGGTTTGAGCTGGCTAACGGCGGGACCATCTTTCTGGACGAAATCGGAGATATCAGTCTGTCGATTCAAGCCAAGTTACTCAGAGTGCTGCAGGAGAGGGAATTTGAGCGGGTGGGGGGAGAAGACAAGGTCAAGGTAAATCTCAGAGTTGTGGCTGCTACCAATAAGGATTTGGAAAAAGAAGTCAGAGAGGGACGATTCAGAGAGGACCTTTATTATCGCCTGACCGTAATTCCGATCTTTCTGCCTCCCTTAAGGGAGAAGATAGAGGACATCCCGCTTCTGGTCGATCATCTCCTGGACAAATACAGGCAGACCCTGAAGAAAAATATTCAGGGGGTTTCCCCGGAGGCTATGGGTATTTTACTCAATTATCCCTGGCCTGGAAATGTGAGGGAATTAGAAAGTGCCCTGGAATATGCTTTTGTAAGATGCAGCGGACTCATCCTTACTCCCGCTGATTTTCCATCGAAGATAGTGAAGGCAAAAGAGACCTTCAATGGAAAAGATGCATTTAATGGAAAAGATGCATCCAATCGGAAAGATGAATCCAAGGGAAAAGAAGTATCCAGGGGGAAAGAGGCATTCAATCGAAAAGAGGCACCCGATGGGGAAGGGGTAAATGAAAGATTCAGGGCGAGAAACAGCAGGGTTGAATTGCCGAAGGAGTTAATCGCAGCCGCACTTCAGGAGGCCGCAGGCAATAGAAATGATGCAGCCAGAATCCTCAACGTAAGCCGAACCACATTCTGGCGACTGATGAAAAGGCATGGTCTTCTTCAGGGCAATTGAAAAAACAGTTATCAGTTATCAGTTTTCAGTTATCAGTAAAGACAGTACCCAGCATCCAGTATCCAGCATCCAGATAATCTACTCAATCCCTCATGGCCCCTCTTTTTGCGAGAGAGGTCATGAGGAATTTTTATCCATCCAATAATAGAGAGCGCCGATAGAGATCACCGCAGGCAAAGTTTTTTAACTCGCGTAGTCTTTTTACCTTGCCATATACGATTATCTCCAATTAAAAGCCTGTCAGGGTAAGCCTTTGCCAGGTTATACCCCTGTCAGGTTATCTCCCTCACACCTACTACCGACGCTGACTCAAGCAGCGCTCTCCAGTTGATGGGGCTTTCGCCCTCCACCTCCCTCTCTCCCGGGAAGAGAGGCTGGGGTGAGGGGAGGACGCTGTTAAACCGGCTGGGAAGCCGCATAAATAAAATGCAGGTTCCTATACGGTTAAGTACGGTTAAATACGGTTAAATTAAAACCCTTTGCCATTATACCTTATTATACATTATGCTCCACTATATAATAGCCGTAGGAGTCAAAAGGATCGGAGGAGGTGCCAGCAAAGAGGTAAGAGATGCAGGTAGCGGAGGCAGAGTAGCAGTTGTGGGAAGAGCAGGAGGTAGTGGGAAGGTAACGCCTGTCGGGAGTGTGAAACCTGTAGTCAAGGTTGTCGGTATCAATCCAAAAAATGGAGCAATCGTTGAATAGAACTGATTGGCCAGAGGAACATTAGTCTGAATCCAGGCTGGATCGGTCGGAGCAAGAGCACTATATCCTGCAGGCAGAGCAAGTTGAATGGGAGTGCCTGTTGACGGGTTGATATACCCGGCTGGCGGCCATAAACCTACTCCGAGGAGAGGATCATAGTAGCTGAGGCCAAACGGGGAATTATAAAGGAGCCAGGGATAGGCACTGGCTGGGTCCCAGGTCAA
>Ga0315268_10009214_pt1 | contig 10263 bp, 11 predicted proteins | sample C1_top_MG_FD_204535 | JGI IMG/M metagenome (GOLD analysis project Ga0315268, IMG submission 204535) | Sediment microbial communities from Yellowstone Lake, YNP, Wyoming, USA - C1_top | ecosystem: Environmental > Aquatic > Freshwater > Lake > Sediment | place: USA: Wyoming | collected 2017-08-01 | reverse complement strand
TCGAGCTGGCAATCGATCGACCACTGCAGGAGCGTCCGGACAAAGAAGCGATGCTGGGGATTGGAGGGGGAGAGGCCGCGGATCGAATCTTCCACTTTTGCCCATTCGTCCTGGGGATAGACAAAGAGACACTGCTCAAACCCGCGGGTGATGATGAACATTTCGTTCGCCCCCGGCGAAACGTTTTTCCGGAGCTTTGCCGGCAGAGCAATGCGCCCTTTGTTGTCGACGGAGTACGAGTAGCGCCCCTTGAACGACGACATAAAAAAACCGCCTTCAGAAGTGCTTGATTTTATTGGAAAATATCTACCCTCTATTCCCCACTTTTCCCCACGCGAGATCGAAATTTACGGAAATGGATGTTAAAGTCAAGTACAAAAATCACAGAAAATAAAGGGTTTTTCGTTTGGGTTGAAAAAGGGCTGGAAACGTTGGGGTTCCTCGTTGGGGAAGATTCCCCACTTTGTGGCATTCGAACGGGGTTGAAAGCTGGTCAGGCAGCGAAGGCGCGCAGCTCTCACGCCTTCGCTGAATGGTCAGGGACAGCAGCACCCGGCGTGGGTAGGATGAATCGGCAGCTCCTCCCATCCCCCAAGGTCAGAGCAAGCCTCGGCTCGTGAACTCCTCCTTGAGCTCCGACTTCCCCCGGAACAAATGGCAGGTGAGCCCAAGCTGTTCGGCGGCATGAAGGTTCTCTTCAATGTCATCGATGTAAAGAACCTCGGTGGGATCAAGCGAGAGCCCTTGCATCACTCTCTGGAAGATCAGCGGCTCGGGCTTGAGGGCACGAAGCTTGTACGAGAGGAAATGATGGGGTATGAATTGAAGGACGCGGAGGTTCTTGCAGCCAACCTCGAAGTGCAGCGGATTCGTATTGCTCAACAGACCGACGCTTGTCTTCGACGCAACGCGACGGACGAGATCTTCCATGCCAGGCACGGGGTTCCCGACCACCGTCAGCATCGCGTGCTCGAATTCCTCGCGCGTAAACTGCCTGCGGCGCTTATGCGGTCGGTTTTCAGATCCGCTCGAGCCGCGATTGAAGAGATCATCCATCCGGTCCAGAAACTCCTCGGTTGAATCATCTCCCCGCTCGTACCGCTTGACGATATCGATCACCAGCGGCTGATAGTGCCGACGATTCTCCGCGCTATCGATGTCCAGCGTCTGGAGAAATGCCTCCGGGTGAATGTAGACGAGCACGTTTCCCAGATCGAACAGGACGAATGTCGGTTTTCTGCTGAACACCGGCCTACTTCGCTGCCTGTAATTGGAGCACCTTCACGACGACCGAATAGTCTATCTCCGGCATCACGATCTCCTTATCACCGGTCCCAGTACCCGGTTATCCTCGAAGCTCGATCGTTATTTTATTCCCGATCTCAATAAACGTATAGTGCCCGCGGCCTGCGGGTCCGCAGTTTACCATCTTTGTCATTCCCAGCGTGTCGATGCCCCGCGCCTCATGAATATGGCCGCAAATGAGAAGATCCGGCTGGAATTTGTCTACGAATGTCCTCACGGCCGAGCTTCCGACGTGCTTGCCGAGGAAGATCCTGTCGAGCTTTGTATCCCGGGGTGGTGCATGTGGCACGAAGACTTTCCAGCGAGCGGCCTGCACCTCCTGCCACCCGGCCTCCGCTCGCTTCGCAATCTCCTCCTCCGATATCTCATAGGGGGTATTCATCGGCGTAAAGGGTGACCCGGACACGCCGAAGAACCCGACGCTGGCGATAGTAACACCTTTCCCGTTAAGAGAAATCCCAAGGTCCACGAGAGTGGCATCCATTGCGGGAGGATCCATGTTCCCCGCAACGGCGAGAAGGGGCTTGCCGAATCGGCGAAGTTGACCGATCGCTTCCTCCGCTTGGCGTGGCGTTCCGTGTGTGGTCAGGTCGCCCCCGATCAGGATCAAATCGAACCCTGGTTCCTTCGAAAGGATCTCCTCCATGGTGCCAAATGCGCCGTGAATGTCGGTGAAGGCAAGTATACGCATGGTGTAAACCTGAAACTGGGAACTCGAAACTCTCAACTCTCACCACCAGCCAAGATCGTCATAACTCTTGAATTTTGAAACCCTGATTTCGTGCTTGTTTTTTCCTCCTTCCATGGGTACTTTCATCTGAGCGACGAGCCGCGGAGCGGGAGTCGGATTCGATGATCACGAGGGATTACTTTCTAAGAATGATCCAGATGCTGGCGCAGGTTCTGGCGCGAGTTCTCGGGCTCAGGGAGACGAAACAGTATGACGAAGCCTACGACCTGATCCGTCAAACATCGAGGCAGTTTCTCGGCGTGGACGGGAAGCTCCTCAATACGCTCTCGGTGGCCGAGCTCATCAGGCTTCTGGACCTGGGCGACAGGTTCGACGCGGAGAAGTGCGTGGTGGCTGCGGAGTTGCTGAGGATGACGGCGGAGCTGGAGGAGCTTCAAGGGAAGCACGATGAGAGCTATCAGACCTCGATCAAATCGCTGAACCTTTTCCTTGAGCTGCTCTTCCGCGAAACGGGGGCGATGCCGAAGGAATTTTTCGAGAAAGTCGACCACCTCATCGAATCACTCTCGTTGTATGATCTTCCATTTGAACTCCGCCAGAAGCTCTTCCGGTACTACGACCTTTCAGGGCAATATGCGATGGCTGAGGACATCCTTTTCGATATCGTCGGTGAAGATCCGGGAATGGTTAATGAGGGAGTCAGATTCTACGAGCGACTGAGGGGGAGAACCGACGATGATCTGATCCGGGGGAATCTGCCGCGGTACGAGGTGGAGGCCGGCCTCCTTGAACTCACAAAGAGGGTCGAGTGATTTCTCATCAATCGAGGAGAGGACGATGGTCACAGCATTGGTGTTGCTGAACGTTGAACGGGACAAGATCAATACGGTCGCCGAGCAGTTGACAGCCATTCAAGGTGTCACGGAGGTCTACTCCGTCGCCGGGCGATACGATCTCGCAGTCGTGATCCGGGTGAAGGAGAACGATCAACTCGCGGAGGTCGTTACGGATCGCATCCGGAAGGTGGCAGGGATTGAGAAATCCGAGACGCTCATCGCCTTCCGGGCCTACTCGCGCTACGATCTGGAGATGGCGTTCTCGCTCGGGATGGAGGAGCAGGGCAAGACGTGAAAGGCGCCCCCACCGAGACGCCTTTCTGTCGACCGTTTCCTGCCTACTGCCTTCTCCCTACTACGTACTGCGCAAAGCCTTCCTCCCTACCTGTTCCACCCGAGTTTCCTCTTCGCCTCCTCAGTCATCCGGCTCGGATTCCATTCAGGCTGCCAGACGATCCGCACGTCTGCGTCGCTGACGCCGGGGATTTTCCTCAGCCGCTCCTTGACTTGAAGTGATATCATGTTGCTCGCAGGGCATCCAGGGGAGGTTAAGGTCATCTTCACACCCACCCAGCCGTCGACGATTGTCACGCTGTACACGAGGCCGAGGTTCACGATGTCGACGGGAATCTCCGGGTCATAACACTCCTTAAGTGCCTCATAAATGGCTTCTTCTGATATCGGTGGGTTCATGGATTTTCTCTCTTCTATTGCTTCCTCACTGTCCGCTCCGGGTTCCCGTTGTAGAAGCGTTCTCACCCAGTGAATCCTCTTTCGTCTCCGTTACGGTAACCAGATAGCGGACGATGAGCATTGCTTCCTCCTGCGTCAGTTTTGCCCGTGTCATCATTTCCGGTACCGTCTTCTCCCACTGCTGAGGTGAAAGTTCGTCGGGCCTGTGGAGACTGTGGCATCCAGAACATTTCAGCACGTACAGCTGCCGTCCCTTCATGAGGTCTTCCATCCGCGTGCCGGGCCACTGCTGCGATGCCCATTGAAGATGTGAGGGCGTAGGCTCGGGCACTGTGCCCGCGCAGGATGTGAGCAACAGTACCCCCGTCATCATCAAGGAGAACGTGATCGTCTTCATTGATCACAAGTGAAACGAAAAGAGCAGGCGGGCCTCGAGTCGCTCGTGTCCGACGAGCACAAGGTTCCCGTTCGTCGCCCCCTTGAAGCTCGTGATCTGTGGGAGGACGGTGAGCGTTGCCCACCACGAGTCGGCGGAGTACGAAATCACAGGACCGGCGAAGAGCGCTGAATGGGTGCACTCACCCTTCACGATCTCGTTGTGGTTGCGCACCTCGAGTCCAAGAGACCATTGCGGATGTAAGGCGTAGGCGATCCCGAGGTCAAGCTCAGCCGCTAACGCCGAGGAAGTTTGGGTCTCGCCCGCCTCCAGCTCCGACTCCCACTCGTTCTCTGCTACAGCGTTGAACGCCAGCAACCAGTTCCCGATCTGCTTGTCAACCAGGAGTTTTGCTTCAAACTCGAACTCGTCAAGGCCAAGGGTGGCTTCTCCGTACAGCCCGAGGCCAACCGGGTCTGCGACCCGGTCCAGGATCTTGTATTTCCACTCACTCGAAATGCTCAACGAGGAGCTCGCGACGGCGGACCCGCCGGGCGCACGGCCGTTGGCATCCTGGAGAAGCCAACTGTAGTTAAGGTACAATGCCGACATGAGGTTGTTGCTGACGCCAAACTCATATTCGATCCTCTGATCGATCCGACGGTAAAAATAGCCTCGGTTGTTCCGAAAGGTGTTCCAAAGCTCGATCTCCCGTGCGCCGATCGGCAACACCGAAGTCTCATACGTATAGGCAAACTTTCGCTCATTCGCCCACGCCGTCCCACTGCCAACGGAGGCAGTGAGCAGCGCTGCCAAGACGAAATAAGTTCTCCTCATAACTCCCATCTCCAAGTGTGCTCTCATGAATTCATCGATCTACTATCAGAGCATCACCGGGGACCCCTCTCTCACGTATCAACTGAGCCCGTTTTCCCAATTGCTGGCCTAAGGGATTGGGGTCTCTTCGTCGACCCTGTTTCGGACGAGAGTGCCCAATCGCAGACCTTTGGCCAGGTATCGATGCGGTGATGCGCTCTTTAATACGGTTGGCTATGCAACCCCCCGCCGGGCCGACTTGACCCCCTGCTTTGTCATACTTGAGACAGGACAGCTTGCATTGTGGATGCAGCCGCTGCAGCCAGGATCAAGGACGGGAACCGCCGTCAAACAGCGGGGGCACCGCGCGCTGAAGGGGTTCTCAATGATGTAGTGACATTGCGGGCACGTGCGAGCTTCCGAGCGGAGTCTTTCTGTCAGCGTTATCATATCAAGATCTGCGAAAGCAGCCCCCCGACCAGGAACGCGGTAATCCATGTCCCGATCCAGACCAACGTCGCCTCTCTCAGCCCGCGTTCCTTCAGCATGACCATCAAGGACGCAATGCAAGGGGTAAAAAGGGTGATCGTCACGAGTGATACGATCACCTGGTGAGGGGTGAGCGCGAGCTGGTACAGGCCGGCGGCGCCAAAATCCCTTCGAACCATCCCCATCACAAACGCGGTTGAGGCGGCCCGGGGAAGCTGTAGCCAGCCCGTCGTCAGCGGATTGAGCAAGTTCTCCCAGACCGTCAGAAGTCCGGTCACCTGCATGATACCAACGCCGAGGGCGCCGATGAAAAACCAGGGTGTTGCCTCCTTCATGAAGAAGTACGTCCGGTAAGCGGTCTTCCGAACGACGTTATCAAATCGAGGCAGTCGCATCGGAGGCAGATCGATCAACAACGGCGTGGTCGTGCCCGGAAGCGTGCGATGGAGGATGGTGCCGATAGCCACAAAGACTGTGAAGATGGTCGCAGAGTAGATGAGGATCGCCGAGAACCCTGCGCCGGCCAGGAGTGCGGCGACGACCGCAAGCTGGGCGGAGCACGGTATCGCGAACTGCAGGATGGCCGTCGAAATCTTCTTCTCCCGCTCGCTTCCGAGCAAGCGTGTGGTAATGGTGGCCATGGTCACGCATCCGAAGCCAAGGATGAGCGGGATGATCGCGCTTCCGTTCAAGCCGAGCGCGTTCAGGCTCCGGTCCACGAGCGTTGCGAGGCGGGGCAGATATCCACTATCCTCCATGATGGCGAGCGAGAGGTAGAATGCCATCACGAGCGGCAGAAGGAGGAAGAGCAAGTACGTCACCGTCATGGTCACAACGCCGAATTCACCCACGAGCAGTGTACCAAGCCAGGAGCTTGCTGGTAGATACTGCACGACAACGCCGCGAATCCAGGGCTCCCAGAGCTGGTGGCCGAGCGTCGTCTCGGTGAAGTTGACGACGTCTTGGGCAACCAGCCTTCCGACGAAGAGGTAGATGAGGTAGAGCACGACCAGAAGCATTGGGATGCCGGTCCAGAGATTCAGCGACCATCGCCCCAGCGAGGTAGCAAACTGCTTGCGAAGATTCTTCTCCGACAAGACGTCGTTGATGATCAGGTTGACATGGTTGCGTCGGTCGATATAGGCGGCGTCTCGTTCCGTTCCCGGTTGCACACCGTGCCGCCGGGCGATTGTTTCATCCCCTTCGAGGATCAGGAGGGCTTCGGCCTCGGACCCCGTTATGCTGAGCATCCCGTGCAGCCGGTGGTGTAGGGCCGGGTCCGGCTTGCCCCTGCGCGCTTGCTCAATAGCTGCCTCTATTCGCTCAAAACCTTCACGCCGTGTCGCCGTCGTCGCAAAGACCGGAACGCCGAGGGAGCTCGAAAGCATCTCCTTGTCGATCCGCAGGCCAAGCTTTTCGACATCGTCCATGAAGTTCAGCATTACCGAGATCCTTTTTCCCATATCAATGAGCTGCTGGGTGAGAAAAAGATCGCGCTCCAGGTGAGCCGCATCAACGATGTTGAGAACCACGTCTGCCTGCAGAACGATATCGCGCGTCACCGCCTCCTCGTCGGTGAATGAGGAAATGCCGTACACTCCGGGCGTATCGAACACGTCGTAGGACTTGAAGCGTCCTGTCATCAACTCCACCGTCGTGCCCGGATAGTTGGAGACGTCGACGTACACTCCGGAGAGGTAGTTGAAGAAGAGAGATTTCCCTACATTGGGATTGCCGACGAGCGCGACCTTGAGCTTCGAGGTCTCGTCGCGCGAAACACCAACGCCGATGTGCTTGTGCTTCTCGATGTGCTCATGGGAAAGCAGCCCGTACCCGTCGGTTATGGAATGATTGTTCACGCAAATCCTCTATGCGTTCGAAAGAAAATCGGTCCCGGTGTGAACGACTAAGATCAACTTCGCCAACGCTACGCCAATGGCGATCTCCTGTCGGTTCTTTTCAATCACGACGGTTCCGCCGGGGAGCCGCTCAAGGCATCTCACCAACTGGCCCTTCAAGATCCCAAGCCGGATCAACTGTGCCTTGCTTCGACCGTCGGGAACGTGCTGGATCAGGACGTAGCTCCCTTTCATAGCTTTGTGGAGCGGTATAGGGTCTGTTTTCATAGCTGAGAATGGTTTCCCGATTATGCGGTTCCGGTAACCGTATCAATGTCGGACTAAATTAGTCCTATTATCCTTGATTGTCAATATTGGTTGTGGAAAAACAAGACAAAAATCGCAATTTTAGGATTGGTTCCTATTTTGGAGGCTCCAATCCTTTCTCCACGTGATACTGGCGTACTGCTTGCTAGTCAATCAATCAAACCTGATGCCATCAAGAAACCGTAGGATCATGGCGACTCCAATGATAACACTCCTGGGCAAAGTGGTGCTTATTACAGGCGGCTCGCGAGGGATCGGGGCGGCGATCACGAAAATGATGGCTCAAGCCGGGGCCACGGTGGCATTCACGTACAACGCCGACCCAACGGGCGCGCAGCGCACAGGCCACGACGTTGCACGGCAGGGAAACGAGTGCTTGATGGTTCGTGCGGATGTTTCGAAGGCAGGCGATGTTCAGAGGACCGTGCGGACGGTCCTCCAGCATTTTGGGAGGATCGATATCCTCGTCAACAACGCGGGAATTTGGAAGCGTGGTGAAATGGGAAAGATGACCGAGGCTCAATGGGACGAAACCCTCGACACGAATCTCAAAGGGACATTCCTCTTCTGCAATGAGGTCGTCCGCTCGATGAAGCGGCAGAGGGGAGGAAAGATCATCAACATTGCCAGCACCGCGGGACAGCGCGGTGAGCCGTTCTACTCACACTATGCCGCATCCAAAGGGGGGATGATCGCCTTCACGAAAGCGCTTGCAGCCGAACTCGCGGGGTACAACATCATTGTCAACTGCGTATCCCCCGGCTGGGTCCGCACCGACATGACCGCCCGCGTTCTCAGAGACCCAAAGCAAATGAAGGAGATCCAGAAGCTGATTCCACGCGGAAAGGTTGGGACGGCGGAGGAGATCGCTGGCGCTGTTCTCTTCCTCGCCTCCGATCTCTCAGATCACGTCGTCGGTGCGGTCATCAACGTCAACGGTGGGTCCGTACTTTTTGGGTGAGTACACCTGCCGATGGTTTTTCCCTTGATTTCTAAGTCAAAATCGCTATATTTTCGACGAATTTTTCTTTCTGCAATTCCAGCGCCGCGGGTAGATGCTGAGGAGAAGCAACTTCTTTACCCTCATCGAGAGACGCTGTTGTGGAGGGACCGTACACCGTCGACCGTGGGACGCTGTTAGAGTTACAGATCGGCAGAGCGTTTCTACGTCCATCTCTCCTTGCGGAACAGCTCGATCGATAGGAATGTAGCTGAGACCGCATTCTGCGGGAACCGCTGACGGCTAGATGTGTTGGCAAAAGTGAGTGTGGCGGTTCAGATCGATCCTGACACGAAGCAAGCGGGAGGCTCAAACCGAGCCGGCTGCCCGACGACGTCGGTGGGCATGTCAGCCTGACGATCGTCAGGCCCCTGTTCACTTGGTACGCACGCGCCGAGCAAGAGTCCCACATGTTGAATTGTCGCTGTGAGCGACAGGCAGCGGTGGTAGAGCGACTCCAAGGTGCAGCCCGGCGAGCGAAGAGAAGAGCAACGAAATGATGAAACAGGTAGTAGCGGGACGAGTTCAACCAATGAAAGGAACTCTTGCATGAACCGTTATCAGGAACTGCTGGACTTGATCCAGACCTTTCAAAAGGACTTCGAAAAGTTCTACGTGAAAGGGAATAAATCGGCCGGAACGCGGGTCAGGAAACACATGGCCGCGCTTAAGCGGAAGGCGCAGGAGATCCGGAACGAAGTCCAGGAGCTCAAGAAGAAAGCCTCGGAACCAGGGGCGACCGACACCACAGCTGGAAGCGGTTCACCCGTCGCTTAAGAATTCAACTGAAGGTCCTGAGCGGACTGTTCGATCGAGCGGCCCCCAGGAGATTCAAAGCGTTTTGAGTCGGATTTACCTCGCCGGAAGTGAGACGCTATGTTGTACCATCTCTCGTTTCCAACGCGAGCCCTTCCACCGCGCACCCCGAGAGTATCGGTGTAATGTCATGAAGAAGATTTCGCTTCTGCCCATCCTTCTCCTTCTCGCAGGTCCTTGCGCCTTCAGTCAGGAGGAAAGAACGGTGAAAGACGAGCCGCTCGTTCTGCCGACCCCGCAGGAGCTGACCGCTAATCCTTCGATCTTCAAAATCACGTCACAGGTAAAGATCATCCTCGGAGAGAAGACGTCGAGCGATGATGAGTTCGCCGCCGACCAGATCAATGCCCAATTGGGGGAGTTGAATGCCCCCCAGCTCAGGGTTGCACACGAGCAGTCAGTGAGGAGAATCTCATCCGGCTATATCTTCCTGGGTTCGCCTCAGAGTCCATTCGCGAGCCATTGGCTGCAAGGGAGAAGAATGAATCTCGGTCCGGCGCTCAAGGACGAGGGGTACATCCTTGACGTCGGCCGAGATGGCGTGGTGATCATCGCGGAATCACCGACCGGACGGTTCTACGGCGTGATGTCGCTCCTCCAGATGCTGCGACGGGAGAAGCGGAGCGTGATGGTGCCGGGCGTGTTCATCCGTGACTGGCCCCTCCAGAAGATGCGGGGAATCAGCGACGATCTGAGTCGGGGCCAAGTCTCGACGATGGACAACTTCAAGAAGATCATCCGCTTCCTCGCCCGCTACAAATTGAACGTCTATGCACCCTACATCGAGGATATTTTTCGCTTTAAGAGCTATCCGCAGATCGGGAGGGGGCGGGGGGATTTGACAGCAGCCGAAATGAAGGAACTGGACGCATACGCCAAACGCTACCACGTGCAGCTGATCCCGATCTTCGAAACGCTCGGCCACTGGGAGAATATTCTTCTCCTTCCGGAATTTTCCCGCTACGCCGAGTTTCCCGGCGCTCACACACTGAATGTCTCCGACGAGTCCATCTACACGATGCTGGACCAGATGATCGGAGAGCTCAGTGGAGCCTTCTCCTCCCCGTACTTCAACA
>Ga0315268_10009213_pt1 | contig 10263 bp, 9 predicted proteins | sample C1_top_MG_FD_204535 | JGI IMG/M metagenome (GOLD analysis project Ga0315268, IMG submission 204535) | Sediment microbial communities from Yellowstone Lake, YNP, Wyoming, USA - C1_top | ecosystem: Environmental > Aquatic > Freshwater > Lake > Sediment | place: USA: Wyoming | collected 2017-08-01 | reverse complement strand
ATAAAAAAATAGTCAACCTCATTAAAACGTGATATAATTATTCGAAAACCTTTTGGGTATTAGGGTTAGGTGCGGTTTATGATAGACGTTGTAATCTACAATCCGGAAAAAGTAATTTTTGAAGGCAAGGCCGGAAGTATAATTTTCCCCGGAGAAAGAGGGGTGTTTGAAGTATTGCCTTATCATAAACCAATGCTGACCCGTTTAGTCAGCGGCAAAGTAATTGTTGACGAACATATCTTTCCCATACGTTGCGGTATAGTGGGTATTAACCATAATAAAGCCACAGTTGTAGTGGAAGAATAGTGAAAAGATGGATCGTAATCTGGCACTTCTTTTAATATTTACCTTTTGCATCCTTGGCCCCTGTTGGGTTTTTGCAGCCTGCGGTAAGTCCAGTATCAATGCCCTCGGCAGGAACCCTTCCGCAGCTCCGAAAATTTTGCAAACTATGATTATTGTTTTGGTATTTGCTGAGGCGGCGGCAATTGTGGCGATGCTGGTGGTTTTTCAGCTGTTTGAATAGAAGGTAGATCCTTCGCGGCATCTGCCGCTTTAGGATCAAATTTTGTTTCAATCATTAATATAGAGAAAATTTATATCCTTCGGCGCATCTAGCGCCTTTAGGATCAAATTTTTCTTCTATAATAATGTTTTGAAAAATTTGAGGAGCGCGAAGATGGCTGTTCTGCTCATTTCCATGATCTGCGTCGTAATAATTATTTTTGTGGTTTTAGTTTTATTTATGAAGAAGATTATCAACCGCGACGTTGTAAGCGCAACCTCACATTTAGACAATCTTGCTTCTGAATTTACCCAGAAAGAAGAGGCAATAAAGAAACAATATGAAGAATTAAAACGCCAGAGTCAGGAAATTATCGAGAATGCCAAGAAGGATGCGCAGGCACAAAAAGATAATATTTTAAAGCAGGCGGATGAAGAAAAGAATAAAGTCATAGACCAGGCGCAGGAGAAGGCAAATGAAATAGTTAAGCAGGCAGATAATGCCCGCTTGGCTTTGTTGGCGGAACTGGAACGCAAGATTGACGAAAGAGCGGTGCAGAAGGCAGGAGAGTTACTCAATGAGGCCTTGCCTGTGAATATCCGAAATGACATCCACCAGCGCTGGGTTGATGATTTAATATCAAATAGTTTTCAGCAGCTGGACCGGTTGCGCATCCCCGAAGGGATAAGCGAGATTAAGGTAGTTACCGCTTTTGCATTAAATCAAAAGCAGAGCGCAGCTCTCTTAGCCAAGATTAAAGAAAGATTGGGATATGATGTAAATCTTAAGGAAGAAATAGATCCTAATATCATTGCGGGTTTAGTAGTCAATATCGGAGGTTTATTTCTTGATGGTTCATTGAGATTTAAGATTCAGGAGGCAGCGCGTGGCCAGCAACAAACTAGCTGAAAACGTTTCAACGGCAAAATTTGACGTACATGAATTAGGAATAGTTGTTTCTGTCAGAGAATGTGTTGTCAATGTTAAAGGTATGACTTCTTGCATAAACGGCCAGATAGTGGAGTTTGAACAGGGCGGCAGAGGTCTGGTATTCGGATTTAATGAGGAGATAGTCCAGGTTTTAGTACTCAATACCAAAGCTTCACTTCACGTCGGTGAAAAGGTATTAAGTAAAGGAGAATTTTTGCGTTTACCCGTAGGAGAAGCTTTTTTAGGAAGAATAGTAGATGGTTTATGTGAACCTGTGGATAACGCAGGCCCCTTAGAGCCGTCGGACTTTTTCCCCGTCTTTACAGAAGCTCCGGGAGTTATGGACCGGGTTCCGGTTAAGGAGACGTTGGAAACCGGAACATTGCTGCTTGATGCGGTTATCCCCATTGCCAAGGGGCAACGTCAACTCTTAATCGGTGACCGCCTGACCGGAAAAACTACTGTGGCCGTTGATGTCATCATTAATCAAAAAGAAAGAGATGTAATTTGTATTTACTGCTGTGTAGGTAAGACTAATTCAAGCCTTATAAAGATTTTAAACCTTTTCAATGAAAAAGGCGTTATGCCATATACAATAGTTGTCAGTGCCGTGGCTTCTGTTCCTATGGGAGAGCAATATCTTGCGCCTTATACCGCAGCTATGCTGGGAGAATATTTTATGAAAAAGGGCAAAGATGTTTTTTTGGTCTTTGATGACTTAACCAAGCATGCCTGGGTATACCGCCAGATATCTCTTTTGTTTGAACGCGCTCCCGGCAGGGAGGCTTATCCCGGGGATATATTTTACGTCCATTCGCAATTGATGGAACGCGCCGGATACTTAAAGCCCGATCTGGGCGGAGGTTCAATGACATTTTTCCCCATTGTGGAGATTTTACAGGGCGATGTCACAGGTTATATTTCCAGCAATCTTATTTCCATGACCGACGGCCAGATTTATTTTAGTACCGCCTTGTTTAATAAAGGTGTGAGGCCTGCGATTGATTTCGGCCTTTCGGTTTCACGTATAGGTAATAAAGCACAGTGGCCGGCGATGAAGGCATTAAGCGGCCAGCTAAGGTTAGAATATATCCAGTACCAGGAACTCTTACAGATGACTCAATTGCGCACCACCGGTCTTTCCAAAGAAGCAGAGGACAGGATGAAACGCGGCCAGGCAATCACCCAGCTTTTAATCCAGGATAAAAACAGACCCATACAGATGGAAGCCGAGATAATGTATTTATTCGCCCTAAGCATGGGGGTTTTGGATACTTTAGCTCCACAGGATTTAAAGAAATTTAAGGATGAGTTCGTCAATCTTATCAACAAGGAGTTCCCGGATCTTTTTAAGGAAATCAGAAATTCACAGGTTCTAAACGATTTGAGTATAGAAATGTTGTACGAAGCCATGAATCATTATTTCGCTACGGTTTAAAGAAACGGGGTCAGACCCCATTATTTCGGGGTCTGACCCCTACAACAAATTTAGCTATTCTCTGATGAAGTTACTGGCACAGATAAAAAAAGATTTGGAGTTTAACCTCAATCTCTATAATCTTATTGAGGTGTTAAAAGAAATCGCTATAGCGCAATACCGCTTTTTAGAGCAGAAAATAAAGACATTCGAAAATATTTTTGCGGCTTTAGGCGATATTTTTGATATGTTACAAATAGGAAATTTTGCGCATCCTTTACTGCAGGCCGCAAACAGGCAGCCAGGCGTAGTTGTCCTTACTTCTGATGCCGGCCTCCTGGGCGGCCTTAATATGAGCATTATGAGCCAGGCAATTAAAGAAGCGGAGAAGAATAGGGCGAAATTGATTATCATCGGAGAAAAAGGCCAGATGTATGCGCAAGAAAGCGGTTTGCCTTTTGTTACTTTTAAAGGCGTTAAAGACGAAACCAGATTTATCCAGGCGCAGGAATTAAGGAACTATATTTTAAATGAGGAATCAAGCGGTAGGTTGGGGGAATTAAAAATGGTTTATCCCTTTGCGCTTTCAATTGTTTCTCAACAAATCAAGATTCTACAACTTTTTCCTTTTTCTAAACCTGAACGGTTTCGTCCTGCAACCGCAACTCTAACTAATCCCGAAGTTATCCTTGAATCAACGCTAAGCGATATTTTGGAATACTGGATATATTTATACTTGGGGCAGAAGTTTTTCCAAATTTTTGGTTTAGCGCGTCTGGCAGAACTCTCAGCGCGTTTTATTCATCTGGAAAGCAGTAAGACTAAAATAGAACAGTTAAATAAAGAGCTTAAACTGCAATATTTCAGGCAGCGCCATGAACTAATTGACCGTAATATGAGGGAGTTGTTTGCAGCAAGGCTGGCGTTTAAATAGTTTTAATCTACAGCTGTCAGTCTTCAGCTTTCAGTCTTCAGCTTTTAGCTGATAGCTGATAGCTGACAGCTGATAGCTGAGAGCTGAAAATGATAGAACACAATAATCGTAATGGAATAGTGGTTGCGGTGCAGGGGCCGGTGGTAGATGTAAAATTTACTCAAGAAGAATATATCCCGGCGATATTCGATAATGTAAACACTAAAACTGTGGATGGAAAAAGAGTAGTGCTTGAGGTAGCCGAGCATTTGCCGGGAAATATCGCCCGCTGTATTGCCATTAATTCCACTTTTAACCTCCAGCGTAACAGCATTGCATATCCGGCTGGCGAAAGCATTCAAATCCCCGCCGGCGACTCTATCTACGGCAGGATAATAAACATCTGGGGTGACCCCATAGATCAAAAAGGCGAGATCCCTCCCGGGGAAAGACTGCCGATACGTCCACAGAGGCTTGCCCAAAAATTGTCGAGCAAGGAAAAAGCGGAAAAGTTCGAAGTATTAGAAACCGGGATAAAAATCATCGATCTCCTATTCCCTCTGGTAAAAGGTTCCAAGAATGGAATCCTGGGGGGTGCTGCTTTAGGTAAAAGTATTCTGACCCTGGAAATAATCCATAACATCGTCAGGAAACATAGCGGCGCCTGTGTTTTTGTGGGCGCAGGCGAACGTATGCGTGAAGGCAACGAACTGTATTTTGAACTTGAGAGGAGAGATATTCTTTCAAAAACCGTATTGGTATTCGGACAGATGAACGAGCCTCCGGGAGCGCGTTTTGGAGTGGCGTTTAGCGGTGTCACGCTTGCGGAATCCATTCAGCGTAAAAAGCAGGATGTCCTTCTTTTTGTGGATAATATCTTTCGGTTCTTACAGGCGGGTGCTGAGATTTCCAGCCTCCTTGGTCGGCTTCCGTCCGAAACAGGTTATCAGCCGACCCTGATTTCTGAAGCCAGCGAGTTCCACGAAAGAATACGCTCGTCTCAAGAAACCGGGAGTTCTATAACTTCTGTAGAAGCGGTTTATATCCCCGCGGATGACCTTACTGACCCGGCAGTAGTTACAATTTTTAGTTTCTTGGACTCTATTATGGTACTTTCACGTCAGAGAATTCAGCTCGGGCTTTATCCGGCTATCGACCCGTTACTTTCCTCGAGCGCAAATCTTGATTCCGATGTCGTAGGTGTTCGCCATTACCGGATTTCACAGGATGTTCTTCGTATCTTGCAGAGGTATGAAGAGTTGAGACGCATTGTTATGGTAATCGGTATTGACGAACTTTCGGCAGCTGACCGCATTATTTATGAACGCGCACGCAAGATACAGAATTTCCTGACCCAGCCCTTTTTTGTTGCCGAAGCCTATACCGGGAAACACGGTGAGTTTGTAACTATAGAGCAGACACTGGAAGGCTGCGAGAAAATTATTTCCGGACATTTTGACCGTAAGGCCGAAGGCGATTTTTATATGATCGGTATAGCGAAATAGCGGAGGTAGCTATGGCGAAAGCTCCAAAGCGATTAGGTGAAATTTTAATTGAGAAGAAACTTATTACGGAAGCCCAGCTGCATGATGCTCTGTTAGAGCAGAAAATAGGCAATAGATTCCTGGGAAAGATTCTGATAGACAAAGGGCTGATAACTAACAGGGATCTTATGGAGGCATTATCAGAGCAATTCGGTATTCCTTTAATTGATATTAAGAGCCAGCATATTAATATGGAACTTGCGCGTAAGTTTTCCACATCTTTGATTTTAGACCACAAATGTTTTCCTCTGAAGGAAGACGAATATACGGTAACCGTTGCGATTATAAATCCTTTAAACGCGGTAGCGATAAGTAAAATCGAAGAAGAAGCTTATCCCCGCAAGGTCAACCTTGTTTTAGTGCTTGAAGAGGATATAGAAAAAGTTATCCAGAATTTTCGTCAGTATATCAGTCAGAGCATACAGCGTTTGCTTAGAAAGAAGCCCGAGGCAGGGAGTACTTAATATGACTAAGATAGATTTGGTTCTTTATGAAGCATTAATTTCGAAAGGCCGGTTAACGAAAGAGTCATTGGAGCCTATTTTAAAAGAGGCTCAGGAATCTTTAGGACCTCTGGCTTTGGTTCTCATCAAGCGCAACATAATCCCCGAACAAGATATTTTAAAAATTCTGTCTGAGGAACTGAAACTCACCCTTTTAGATTTAAAGAACGTATCTGTTGATAAATCTGTAATTAATAAGATTCCTCCCAAGATTGCATATTATTATAAGTTCTTGCCGGTAAAAATAATTGAACGGACATTGACCATTGCCGTTTCATACCCGCTTGATATAAAAACTCAGGATGAGATAAGAACCCAACTCGAATATGATTTAGAAATGGTTCTCTCCCTATCTACTGATATAACCGAAGGTTTAAGGAAATATTACAGCGTGGCAGCCGAGACTATGGAAAAAATAGTTTTACAGACCTCTAAATCCGGGATTTCTCCTCAAGAGTCTATGCATGAAAAGTTAGAGGATATTGAGAGATTGGCCGAGGATGCCTCGATAATAAAATTGGTCAATCAGATAATCCTGGAGGCATATCGAAAACGCGCCACAGACATCCATATCGAACCTTACAGGCAGGGGGTGAGCCTGCGTTACCGCATTGACGGCATACTTTACGAAGCGCCTGTGCCTGCCCAGATAAAGAATTTTGTAAATGCGATAATTTCGCGTATCAAGATAATGTCAAACCTTAATATTGTGGAACGCCGTCTTCCTCAAGATGGAAGGGCTGTGGTTAAGGTAGCGGAAGAGATTCTGGATTTAAGAATATCCACCATCCCGACACCCTTTGGCGAAAGTATAGTGGTAAGAATTCTGCCCACACAGATGCTTTTTAACCTGGAAAAATTAGGTCTTTCAAAAAAGGACCTTGTTTTATTTGAAAGTTTCATCGATAAGCCGCATGGGATAATCTTCGTCACCGGCCCGACAGGAAGCGGAAAGACAACCACATTATATGCCTGTTTAAATAAGATTAATACCAGGGACCGCAAGATTATTACTATAGAGGACCCCATAGAATATGAGATGGCCGGGATAACCCAGATACAGGTACAGCCGGAGATAGGTCTGGATTTTGCCCGCGGTTTACGCAGCATATTAAGACACGACCCTGATGTAATAATGGTAGGCGAAGTCAGGGACTTAGAGACTGCCGAGATAGCCATTAGGGTAGCTTTGACAGGACATCTGGTGTTTTCTACTCTGCATACCAATGATGCGGCCAGCGGTATTACCAGACTGATAGATATCGGTGTTGAGCCGTATTTAGTTGCTTCCAGCGTTGAGGCATTTATCGCCCAACGCCTGATCAGGTTGATTTGTCCCGATTGCAAATACGAAGATAATGCAGCCCCGATAGAGTTAAAAAAGCTGATTGCCAGGGATTTGGGTTTAAAACGAACTGAGGAAGTCAGAATATTCAGAGGCAAGGGCTGCCAAAATTGTAATTTTACAGGTTTCTTCGGCAGAACCGCAATTTATGAAATCATCGTAATTGATGATGTCATCAAAGAACTGATTTTAAAGAAAACAACATCGGGCCAGATTAAAAAGGCAGCGATCTTGCGAGGAATGCGGACTCTATCCCAGGATGGCTGGCGCAAGACTATCTCGGGTTTAACTACTCCCGAAGAAGTTATGAGAGTGACATCCGCTGAAGAAGACAGAGATAGGGAAATGAGGGCTTCAGTCGTTGAGAGTGGTTTTCCCGCCGCAGGCGCAAGTGAAATCAGGACCGAAGCATATAAAGGAGAGGTAAGTGATAGAAGGGTTTATATCCGTTTGAACAATAATATTAATATCCGTTACAGGGTTTTTAGATCACACGAAGAATTAGTTAAGCTCGGGTTTAAACCCGAAGAATTCAGTATTACAAAAAATATTTCTGCGGGAGGTTTGCTTTTTATCTCCAGTGAAGTATTACCATTGGGGACGATCTTAGAACTATACATAGACTTACCCCATGAAGGAGAGACAATACAGTGTTTAGCCAAAGTAGTAAGAGTGGAGGATCTTGGGCAGAACAACAAGTATGATATTGCGATTTGTTTTTTAGATATGACCGGTGCTCAACGGGCGAGGCTTGATAAATATGTAAAATTAGAAGGGGAATAAAAATGACCATATACAAATACCGTGCAAAGAAAGATGCGCGAGAATCAGTAGAAGGCAGAATCGAAGCCAATTCAGAGAAAGAGGCAGTTGAGAAAATAAATCTTTTGGGTTATATACCGATAGAAATTAAACAGGAAAGTCCGACTCAACTGCCTTCAGCCGGACATTTGGTAAAAGCATCTCCGAGGCTGCGCTCCCGCGAGATTACAATCTTCAGCCGGCAGCTGGCTAGTCTTTTAAAATCAGGCGTGCCTATTTTGAGATCCCTGAGTATCATTTCAGAACAGTCTGAAAATCGTATCTTTAAAAGCGTTCTTAAAAATATACATAAGGATGTAGAAGACGGAGCTACTTTTTCATCTGTTCTTGCACAGTATCCGGCGATATTTTCTTCTCTTTATATCGCAATGATTCATGCCGGAGAAGACAGCGGTGCTTTGCCGGAGGTGCTTTTAAAGATTGCCGATTATCGTACAAAACAGGAGGATATGATTTCCCGTATTCGCATGGCCATGGCATATCCGATACTAATGGCATGTGTAGGCCTTGGTACGGTGATTTTTATGTTATCTTTTGTAATGCCAAGGCTCACGAATTTATACAGGGATATGCAGCAGGCGCTGCCTTTGCCTACCAAGATTTTGCTTTCCATAAGTAAAGGTTTACAACATTGGTGGTTTTGGATATATTTATTTTTGATTATGTTTTTTAGCGTATTAATCATAAATCGATATTTACGCACTAAAACCGGAAAGATTGCTTTCAGCATTTTTCAACTGCATATTCCGTTAATCGGAACGTTGATTTTGAAGGCAGAACTCGCCCGTTTCAGCCGGACTCTGGGACTATTGCTGCGCAGCGGAATTCCGATATTAAAGGCAATCACTATCACCATACCCGTATTGGGAAATGAACTTATCAAAAGTCAATTATACACCAGTTTTAAAGATTTAGAGCAGGGCGGCTCTTTAGGCAGAAGCCTTAAGAACTCAAAAATCATACCTATTTTTATGAGTAATCTGATAATTGTTGGAGAAGAATCAGGGAAACTTGATGAGGCCTTGACAGAGTCGGCTGACTCCTATGAAAGGGATACCGATGAGGCAATAAGGGTAATGGGCAGCCTTTTAGAACCGCTTATGATTTTAGGAATGGGTTTGATTGTAGGTTTTATTGTAGTAGCAATGCTTTTGCCGGTATTTGAGATAAATGTGATGGTGCGTTAATATTTAAATGAAGAATTTTAGGTTGCTGGTATTTTTATCCATCTTTTTCTGCACCGCCGCGGCCGCCCGGGCTTTAGATTGGCAGGAATTAAAGGGCGAACATTTTATAGTTTATTTTAACCCTTCCGAGCAGGGGACTCCCCCCCAAGGAGCGGGAATTGATTTTGCCAAAGAGGTATTGCATAAAGCCGAGCTATATTATCAAAGGATAGCTTCGGATTTGGGATATCCGCGCTATTCAGAATTCTGGACTTGGGATAAACGAGTAAGGATTTTCATATACCCTGACCATGAATCTTATATAAAATCAACCGGCTACCCGGAGTGGTCTCATGGTATGGCAGAGTATAAAACTAAAGAGATTGTAAGCTATAGTCTAAGCGAAACCTTCCTGGATTCTATTCTGCCGCATGAAATGACGCATCTGATTTTTCGTGATTTCGTAGGTTTCAAAGGGGATATCCCCCTCTGGTTGGATGAGGGCGTGGCACAATGGGAGGAATCCGAAAAGAGAGAGGAAATAAAAAGCAAAATCAGAGAGCTTTACGATAAAGATTCCCTATTGACAGTTTCAGATATTATGAAATTGGATATCAGGAATCTAAAAAGAATGGACGGACTTCATATCCGGCCCATAGTTACTAAAAAAGGCGAAAAAGGAGTTCTTTTTCTGACGAGCGATAATTTATTGAATACTTATTACATTCAGTCGGTATCCCTGGTTGGGTTCCTGATACAGAAATACGGCTCGGATAGTTTTGCCGAGTTTTGCCGCAGCTTAAGGGATGGTAAGCCGGTAGAGCAGGCTTTAACATCGGCTTATCCCAATCATATACATAGTCTGGAGGAATTCGAAGAAAATTGGAGAAAATATCTGGAAGAACAAGCGTAAATTATTAGATCGTTTATATTAATGTTTGAGAAAATTTGCTTCTCGCGGTATCCACCGCTCGAAGTCAATTTTTTCTTCTATATTGATGTTTGGAAAAAATGACACTGTTAACTTAAAATGAAAATATTGATAACCACCTATCAGGTAAAATAGTCTTGAAGCCCGCTACTTCAGCAGGTGCCTTAAAGCCTAAAGCTGTGTGTGG
>Ga0315268_10009212_pt1 | contig 10265 bp, 9 predicted proteins | sample C1_top_MG_FD_204535 | JGI IMG/M metagenome (GOLD analysis project Ga0315268, IMG submission 204535) | Sediment microbial communities from Yellowstone Lake, YNP, Wyoming, USA - C1_top | ecosystem: Environmental > Aquatic > Freshwater > Lake > Sediment | place: USA: Wyoming | collected 2017-08-01 | reverse complement strand
TCTACGCCCTTTTCGAGGCGTTCCGCAGGTGCATGTCCGTGGAGGAGCTCAACAGGGAGACGAAAATCCACAAATGGTTCCTCGAGCGGATAAGGGGGCTCGTGGCGCTTGAGAGGACGCTGGCGAACGAGGAGCTGGCGCCGGAACTACTCCTCCAGGCGAAGCGCGCCGGTTTCCCTGATTCGCTGATTGCGGAATTGAAAGGCATGAAGGAAAGCGAGATACGCGCAATCCGCAAAAAGCACAGCCTCATTCCCACGTACAAAATCGTGGACTCGTGCGCGGGCGAGTTCGAGGCAGTGACTCCATATTACTATTCGACTTATGAAACTGAAAACGAGGCAGTCTGGGCACAGGACGCGGGACACGGGACACGCAAGGTCCTTGTCATCGGCTCGGGCCCCATAAGGATAGGGCAAGGTATAGAGTTCGACTACTGCTGCTCGCACGCGGCTTTCGCGCTCAGGGAGCTCGGCATAAAGAGCATCATGGTGAACAACAACCCCGAGACGGTCAGCACGGATTTCGATTCCAGCGACAGGCTCTACTTCGAGCCGCTCGTCTTCGAGGACGTGATGAACATCATAGAGAACGAGGGCCCCGAAGGCGTGATAGTCCAGCTCGGCGGCCAGACCAGCCTCAACCTGGCGCACAGGCTGGCAGAAGCAGGGGTGCGGATACTCGGAACCCAGCTCGACGGGATCGACATCGCGGAGAACCGCGAGCGCTTCAGGCAGCTCTCGGCGAAGCTGGGCATCCCGCAGCCGCAAAACGGGACCGCCACGAGCGAGGGGGAGGCGCATGAAGCCGCGAAAAGAATCGGCTACCCGCTCGTGGTCCGCCCGAGCTATGTCATCTCCGGCAGGGGCATGGCCATCGTCCACGACGATAACGAGCTCACCGCGTTCATGGCTGGCGCTGCTGAGATCAGCGGGAAGGCGCCCGTGCTCATAGACAAGTACCTGGACAACGCCATAGAGGCCGAGGTGGACGCTGTCTGCGACGGGAAAGACCTGTTCATCGGAGCCATGATGGAGCACATAGAGCCGGCTGGCGTGCATTCAGGGGATGCGAATATCGTCCTGCCGCCCGTAAGGATGACTGGCGCCGACAAGCGCACAATCACGGAATACACCGAAAAAATCGCGCTCGCCCTGGGCACAATCGGTCTCATCAACATCCAGTATGCGGTGAAGGACGGAACGGTCTACATACTTGAAGCGAACCCGAGGGCGAGCAGGACAGTCCCTTTTGTGAGCAAGGCGATCGGAGTCCCGATGGTGAAGGTCGCGACGCGGGTGATGCTCGGGGAGAATCTGAAAAGCATTGCGCCAAAACCCAACGGCTCCGGCACCTTCGCCGTGAAATCCGTCGTCTTTCCTTTCCTCAAGCTCGCGGGCACCGACATATCGCTCGGGCCTGAGATGCGCAGCACCGGAGAAACCATGGGGCTCGGGAAGTCATTCGAGCTCGCCTATTACAAGGCGCTCATGGCCGCGGGCGTGTCCATGAAACAGAGCGGGGGAGCTCCCGTCGCCTTCCTCAGCCTGAGGGATGAGGACAAGAGGCTGGTGCCTGAACTCGCAGCGCTTCTTGAATCGCTCGGGTTCGAGGTCTGCGGCACAAAGGGAACGGTTGAAAGCATTCCTGGCGCGTGCACAATACCGAAGATAGGGAAGGGCTCTCCTGATGTGTTGGACACGATTCGCTCGAAAAAAGTGGGCATAATCATAAACACTCCGAGAAAAGGGGGCGGCTCGAGCACGGACGGCTTCAAGATAAGGAGGGCCGCGGTCGAGCAGGGAATCCCCTGCCTCACCAACATAAACACGGCTTTCGAATACCTGAAGGCGATGCGGGAGCTCAGGGACAAGCCGCTGGAAGTGCGGACCGTGGATGAGTGGACCGCCTAACCCTGCTGCCCTTCATTCTTCATCTTGTCGTGCAGCTCGACTGCCTTGGCAACCGCTGCCTGCACGGAGTCCACGAGATGAAGATTATTCATGCTCCTGAACCTTTTGGACGATGCGAAGTAACGCCCTACTGCCCCATAGCCCCTGACCACTATGAGCGGCTTGCCAGCGTATAAAGCGAGCATGGCTTCAGCGAGCGTCCCGTTTCCGCCTCCGAGCGCGAGCACCACAGACGCGCTTTCCACGAGCTTCTGCCTGAACTCCATCTTCGTTTCGCCTGCGTAGTGCGTGAGGTGGCCCCTCTCTTCGGTGGTGTCCGCCGGATTCTCCGGTTGCGTGTATCCAGGCTGGAAAAGCGTGAGGTCAGAAGGCCGGAAGCCGTGGTCGTGCACAGCCCTTATCAGCTGCCCGGGGTTTCCCATCGGAGTGCCGACATGGAAGAAATATCTCGGCGCCAGCGCCAGGGCGACGTATTCCGCTTCGGAATAGGAAAGGTCGCAGGAGGAGCCGGTCCCTATCACCGCCAGGACTTTCCTGTACACGCCGTTGGATGCCCTTTTCGGGAATTCCGCGATCTGCTCGGGCTGCCTTCCATTCCTTTCATATGCGAGCAGCGCCCTCCTCCATCCCCGCGTGGAGGTTATTCTCGCCACCGCCTCCGATGCGCCCTGCTCGTCCGTCATGCCATGCATGGCGTTCCGGATCTCCGTGAGGTCGAGCACATATCCCTGCGGAACCTCCCTGAGCGCCTTCCTGATTTCAGAAGCGATTTTCGAGGGCGCAGGCTTCACCCTTGTGTGCGAGCCGTCAGCATAGTCAACGCCCATCAACAGCGGGTCGTCCTCGAACGTCTTGTCCGGGTCCACGCCCCAGTTGATGTTCAGGTGGTTGCTGAGGGTTTCACCGTTCTCGTTGCTGCCCACAACCACCCATCCGGTGTGGCCCAACTTCTCCTTCCAGCCCGCGTCATCGAAATAAGGCTCCAGCGCGCTTATCTGCCTTCCGCTGTCAACCGTGGAGTCTATGAAAAGCACACGCTTCCCTTTGAGCGCCCCGCGCCTCGCCATGTCGTCCAGGCGCTCCTCGCTTATCGCGCCGCCTCCCTGGTCCACCTTGAGGAAATACGCGACATGATGGCCGAGCGCCTCCTTCACGACAAGGGCCGGCACCCTTCCTCCCCGGTCTATGCCTACGATGACCGCGTCCTCCGGATTTACGCCTTCGCATGAGAGGTAGCCGAGTATGTCTTTCCTTATCTGCGAGTAGGGTATCGCCCTGACAATCCTCTGGAGCCTTCCGGCGCCTTCAAGTATGCATGTCGCGCGCAGGTACTGCCTGCGGGATATCCGCACCTGTATGTCTTCGATGTCCACATTGTAGTCGCGAAGGAGCGGAATCTTGTAATAGCCCGCCTCCCTGCCGTACTGGTCCTCGCCGCGCGTGTAGGCGAACCTGAAAACCGCGTTCGCCCTGTCCACCGTCTCCAGCCGGTCCTCGAGCGGCATCCGCTCAAAATCCGCGATGCTCCTTTTCGGGAAAGCGCAGCGGATGTCGCCCTCCTTGAAGGCCTCAACCATGCTCCATGGGGGCGGAGCTGGCGGCTTCACCGTAATGACCAGCTTGTGCTCGAGCCTCAAGCTGTGCCCAAGAGTCAAACTCATCCCTAAGCTCATAAAATCATCTACACAAGTATATACATACTAACATTTTTAACCGCGTAGGTCGCGGCGCCAAAAGGCAGGGCATCTTTTTAACATTTCAGTTCATTCTCCTATCCATGGAAATAAAGGACCTCAGGCCGGGCAGGGAAGCCTTCCTCACGACGGGCTTCCAGGCGGCGAACATCGGCCGTGCAATCGGGCTTATCGGGCGGATGAAGAAGGAGAAGGCGACGATCTTCTTCTCGTTCACAGCGAACATGGTGGCGACCGGGCTGCGCGGACTTTTCGCGGAGATGTGCAGGCGGAAATTCGTAGACGCCATAATCACGAGCGGCGGCTCGCTGGACCACGACCTGATAAGGACGAAGATGGATTATTCGCTCGGCGATTTCATGATGGACGACGCCCGGCTGCATGCCAGAGGCATAAACCGGCTCGGGAACATCACAATAAAGAACGAGTGCTACGCGTACCTGGAGAAGGAGATAACGAAGGTGTTCGAAAAGATTTACAACAACGAGCGCATAACCTCCCCGAGCACAATCGCAAAGGAAATCGGCAACTCGGTATCTGACAAGGGCTCGTTCCTGTACTGGTGCTCGAAAAACAGGATTCCGGTCTTCTCGCCGGGAATCACGGACTCCGCAATCGGGCTCCAGACGTATTTCTTCAAGCAGAGGTACGCTGATTTCGGCATAGACGTCACAAAGGACATGAAGCAGCTCGCGGACATCGCCCTGAACGCGGACAAGGCAGGCGGCATAGTTCTCGGCGGAGGCATATCCAAGCACCACGCCATCGGGGTAAACCTGCTCCGGGGGGGGCTGGATTATGCCGTGTATGTGACCACCTCCTCGCCATGGGACGGCTCGCTATCCGGCGCGCGCACGAACGAGGCGGTGTCCTGGGGCAAGATAGCCGAGAAGGCAAGGCATGTGACAGTGGACTGCGACGCTACTGTCGCGTTCCCGCTGATAATAAGGGGGTTCCTGGGGGATTGACATGATTGGGCTTGTTTCAGCGCTGGCGCTCGCGTTCTGCGCGGGCCTGCTTGTGAAGACCGTGGACTGGATAGACGACGAGCGGAAGGGGAAGAACCCGCTGAAATGGCCGCTTGCCCTGGTCTATGGCGTGCTTATCGGCTCCCTCATATCGCAGTCGCCGGTCTCCATGCTTTTCCTCGGCGCGCTCTTCGCGCAGGTGTTCGCCGGCAAGATAGACACGCACACCCACGTGTTCGGGTTCGCGGTGGCGATGCTAATGCCCCTCGTGCTGGGCTTCCCTTCATTCGACCCGCTCCTGTTCGGGTTCTTTGCCCTGCTCGCATTCATAGACGAGATGGAATACCCGCCGAGGCTCGGCTGGATAAACGAATGGCGGCCCGCCCTGCCGATAGGGGCCGCGCTGCTCATCGTTTCCGGCAGGTTCGACTATTTCCTTGCCATAGCGTCGTTCGATATCGGCTATGCGCTGTTCGTGTTCGCCCAGACTAGGGTTTTTAAGATAAAACAGGCATAAACAGTGTCATGGAGGACCTGGATTTCGCTATCCGCTATCCCTTCTCATCAGCCGCGAAAAATGCGCTGGACGGCAGGGGGACCCAGCTCAACGAGAGCATAATCTACCTCGCCTGCGCCAGGATAAGGAACGGGCTGCGGGGCGAGGCAGCGAAGAGCAGCGCCCTGCACGAGAGCGACAAGATAAACGAGATAGCGTCCTTCGCCGCGGCGAGGATGATGCTCTCCTACCTGCGGAACAGCTTCATAACCAACAAGTTCGCGGTGGCCGAGTCCAAGCGGGCGAGCGGCTACCTGGACAAGGAGGACTGGGAGACGGTGGAGCTGGTAGGGCGCGAGCTCGGCCTCTCCGCGGAAAAGGGTCCCGGCGCCCTCCTGGTCCCCATACCGACATACCTGAAGTTCTCGCCGCGCGCACTCCCCTACAAGCTGATAAACCGCGAGCTCCGCAATGGGAGGGTCTTGGTCAGCCAGAGGGAATTCGTCAGGCTCATGGAGGAGGCGGTGAGGAAAAGGCTCGAGAGGACGCCTGTCCTCAGGGACCCGCCGGCGATGATCACGGATGCGGCGAAGAAGCTCGTGGCCGAGCTCCCGAAGGCAGACCTGCCTCAGGTCAGGGTGAAGCCAGGAGATTATCCGCCCTGCCTCGTAAAGCTGCTGGAGAGCGTGAAGAAGCACCAGAACCTAAACCACCAGGCGAGATGGTACCTCTGCGTCTATCTGATGGCAGCCGGCAAGTCGGATGAGGAGATAACCGGCCTCTATTCCAACCTGCCCGATTTCTCGGAGAGGATAACGAAGTACCAGGTGGAGCACGCGAGGAAGAAGGGGTATTCGGTGCCCGCATGTGCGACCGTCACGACCTGGGGCTTCTGCTGCGCCGACTGCAGGATAGGCTCGCCGCTCTATTGGCGCGGCAAAGGAGGGGGCAAGGCATGAGCGGCGCGGAGGCCGCCCTCGCGCGGTTCAGGAAATACTACGAGAACGCGGATTTCGACATCCCCCTCATCGAGCAGAGGGAGTTCGGCATAGGCAACAGGAAGAAGATAGATTCCAGGCACCTGAGTTTCGCTAGCGCCGCCGATTTGAGGAGCTACCTGGTGTCCAACACCCCGCTCTTCGTCTCCTATTCCACGGCATACTACCGCTACCCTGACGCCACCCCCATGCAGAAGAAATCCTGGGAGGGGGCGGACCTGGTGTTCGACCTTGACATCCACGCCGAGGGCAAGTACGGCGCCTATGCCCTCCTGGAGCAGGTGAAGGGCGATGCCAGGCGGCTCATGGACCTGCTCAAGGATGATTTCGGGATATCCGGCAAGGACATCTTCATAAACTTCTCCGGCAACCGGGGCTACCACGTGCATGTGCGGGACAAGTCATACCAGGAGGCCGGCTCGGACGAGCGCAAGGAGATCGTCGATTACGTGATGGGCGTGGGGCTGGATTACCGCACGTTCTTCGAGCGGGACGGCCTCAAGCCGGACGTGAAGATAACGCACGGGCCGCGGCCCGAGGAACCCGGGTACAGGGGAAGATTCGCGCGCAGCGTCGTCTTTGCGCCTGAGAAGGAGCGGAAGGCGATACATCGCGGCTTCGGGAAGGCGGAGGCGTGGGACAGGTTCGTGGCAGGCATAAGGGCGGGCAACTGGAACTGCCATCCGTTCAAGACCGTGGACGAGCTGCTCGCAAGGCTCGCCCCAACGGCATCCACTCTCGGCCTCGGCAGCGTGAATACGGACGCAGGCGTGACTCAGGACCTGTCGAAACTGATAAGGGTGCCTGATTCCATACACGGGGATACGGGCCTCATCGCGAAGCGTGTCCCTGACCTGGAGCGGTTCGAGCCGTTGCGCGACGCGGTAATCCGATCCGGCGGCTCGCTCGGAGTGAGATTCATCGAGGACGTCCCGCAGCTCGTCTTTATGGGCGAATCCCTCGGGCCTTTCAAAAAGGGCGAGGAGAAGGAGCTTCCCGAGCCAGCCGCCCTGTTCTATGTGCTGAAGGGAAGCGCGGCGCCGTTATAGCCGCTACTGTTTCTTGCCCAGGGTTATCTTGGGAGGTATGAGCGGAGCGGTGAGGTTGAGCACCCTCGCCACGAGCGTGCCGTTGGCGGAACCGGAGTAGTTTATCGCCCCGAGCGCGAACTCCGCGTATTTGTCAGGGAGTTTCTTGCTCTTGGCCCACTCGGCTTTTATCTCGTCCGCCAGTTTCTTGTCCTCTTTCGCGGTGATTATGCCCTTTATCTTGAGGATTCCCGCCTTTTCCTCGTAGCTGGCGGTGTATTCGTAGATGAGCTCTATGCTGTCGCCGCTGACTTTAACGTCGTCGAGCCCGATGTTTATGCTCATGCCGGTGATGTTGACCCCTTGTTCCCTCTTGGCTGAGACTTCGAGTATCCGTTCTCCTGTTATCATGCGTATCTCCCTCCTTAAATGAATGGTGCTGGATATAGCTCAGGAAAGGTATTAAAACGATTTGGGAAGCCGGACTTCCACTATTGCCTGCCAAAACTTCCACTATTATTTATTAACCTTGGGTGCGGAATAGCCACATGGTTTCCTTTGACCAGATACTCTCATCCAAGCAGGCCATCTTCCGTGACGTGTCAGTCCTCTCGCCGCATTTCGTGCCGAAGGTCCTGCCTTTCAGGGACATGCTGATAACCGAGATAATGACCGGCCTCTCGCCCGCGCTCAAGGGCAAGAAGCCCCGCAACCTCATCCTCTACGGGCCGACCGGCAGTGGCAAGACCGTGAGCATGAAGCGGGTGATGGAGGAGTTCCAGGCGCAGAAGACCTCCGCGTCCATGTTCTATCTCAACTGCCGCATATACAACTCGAGGTACAGGATACTCCAGAAGGTGCTCAAGGAGCACGTGCCGGAGATAGAGAAATCTGGCTTCGGGCTGCCCTTCCTCTACGAGAAGCTCCTCGAGCTCGCGGGAGCGGGCCACCAGCTCATAATCGTGCTGGACGAGATAGACATGGTCAAGGACCTGGACGACCTGGTGTACACGCTCACGCGCGCCAACGACGAGCTCTCCGCAGGCGGCATCTCGATGGTGGGCATATCCAACAAGCTGAACTTCAAGGAGGCGCTGGGCACCAGGAGCCGCTCCAGCCTCTACGAGACCGAGATGGTGTTCCATAACTATACCTCGGAGCAGCTCCAGAAGATACTGTCCCAGAGGATAAAGGACGGGTTCCAGGACGGCGTCGTGGACTCGTCTGCCGTGAACCTTACCGCAGCCATCACCGCCGGGGACGGCGGCGACGCGAGGTACGCCCTCAAGCTCCTGCTCAGGGCCGGCGAGATGGCGGAGCAGGCCGGGAAGAAGAGGGTCACGGACGAGGATGTCGAGGCAGCCAGGCGGAAGGTGGAGCTGGACCTGGCCGCAGAGACCATAGCCAACCTTCCGGACAACCACCAGATGGTGCTGTACGCCATCGCCCGGATATCGCTGAATGGCTCCAGGTACTCCCGTCTCGAGGGGATGGACGAGTCGTTCCTGTTCTCCGGCGAGATCTACGAGGAATACGAGGCGATATGCAAGAGGCTCCGCAAGCGCGCCAGGACCCCCCGCTGGTACAAGGAGTACCTCAACGAGCTCGAGATGCTCGGCCTGATAACCACCACCCCCTCGTCCAAAGGCATAAGGGGCCACACCACGCTCATAAAGCCCGGGCAGAACCCGAAGGACATGGAGAAGATACTCAAGGAGAAGCTCGCGCTGGACTAGCTTCGCCTCAGCGGCCGAGGATGTCGTACTGAGGCTTGTAGGCGAGGAATTCGGTCACTCCAGCGGCATCATTCGCGACCTGGAGCAGCTTGCCGTCGAATGACATCAGCGTGACGCTCTGGCCGCCGGAAGTCCCTTCCCCGACAATCGGGTCCGCCAGCAGCGCATCCCTTATCGCGATGGAGTCCGAGAGCGATGTGCCGAGGCAGATTATGTGTCCGTTGCCCCTAGCCCCATGCGGATTCATGCTGTCCACCCCGTTGACGTGGCGGAGCGCATACGTGATGGAGCCGAGGTCGTCGTAGGAGAATTTCACTCCCGACCCGTTATTCTCCACCGTCACAGCGAAGGACTGGTTCGGAGGTATCTTGAACAGGTATTTCGCGCCGTCCGGGGTGTTGGGCTTGAGCCGGGCGTCCACGCAGGATATGCCGCTTATGTCGAGGTACGGCTCGAACGGGTCCAGCACCTTCCTCATGCGCAGCGGGTCGTAAACGAATATCGCGTGCGCATAGTGGAAGCCGAGGTCAACCCCGTCAGCGAGCATCTTGCGAAGGCCCTTGCCGAGCTGCGTGCCAAGGGAGAGGAGTTTGGGGTGCCGATGAATGATTTCGCTGGCGTCCCCTCCCGGTTTATCGCGATATACTCCATCGGGTTCTCGGAACAGATGCCTACTATGACGCTGATGTTCTTCTTCTTTATAATCTCTCCGAACTCCGGGTCATCGAGTATCTTCCTTGCCTGGAAAATGGCGTTCACGAGCTCCGCCTGCGGGGTCGCCTTGCCGGCTACATCCGGGCAGATGTTCTTCATGAGCCCCTTCACGGTTCCCGGCTCATCCAGTTCCTTGCCCTGCCTGGCGAGCTCGATTTCCTTCTGCTTCGCGCCGACCCCACCGCACGGGATGATGCCTCCGTGCCCCAGCACGAGGAACGCGCCTCCGGGCTTGGTCTCTTTCAGAATGCGCCTGATCTCGCTTCTTGACTCCTCGTTATCAAGGCCGGCCGCCTGCCCGGCTATCCTTATGAAGCTCACCCCGCCCAGCGACGAGGGGAGGGAGCGCTCCTGGAACTTCCGATAGCCCTCCGCGAGCACGCTCAGCGATTCAGGCACGGTCAGTGTCTCCTTGTTCCTTATCTTCTGGGCGACCTTCGGGTCAAAGGCGAGATGGGGCACATATCTCACATCCGTATATATTATTATTTATGTCAAATTGTGTTTATAAACCTGTCCCCAGGCTTGTTATCAGCTTCCCATCAGCTTGTAGGAGGCCCCGAACATGAGCATCCCCGCCGCCGAGACGGGCGCCAGCGTCCGCAGCTCGGGCATGGCCATCGACAGGATGAGCAGCCCCGCAAGGACCACCACTATCTTGCCGACAAGCCCCCTGATGTCAAGGAGGTCTGGATTCCCCTCCGCGGCTTCCGGCTCC
>Ga0315268_10009211_pt1 | contig 10265 bp, 9 predicted proteins | sample C1_top_MG_FD_204535 | JGI IMG/M metagenome (GOLD analysis project Ga0315268, IMG submission 204535) | Sediment microbial communities from Yellowstone Lake, YNP, Wyoming, USA - C1_top | ecosystem: Environmental > Aquatic > Freshwater > Lake > Sediment | place: USA: Wyoming | collected 2017-08-01 | reverse complement strand
TCCGGCACCCAGCGCTTCACGTACGCGCCGCCGGCGTCGAATTTCTTTCCCTGCAGGACCGGATTGAAGATCCGGAAGAACGGCGCCGCGTCCGCGCCGCAGCCGGCCACCCACTGCCAGCCTAAGGTGTTGTTGGCCTGATCCGCGTCCACCAAGGCGTCCCAGAACCACGCCGCGCCCTGGCGCCAGTCGATCAGCAGGTCCTTGACCAGGAACGAGCCCGCGACCATCCGCGCCCGGTTGTGCATCCAGCCCGCGCCCAGGAGCTCGCGCATCCCCGCGTCCACGATCGGGTAGCCGGTGCGCCCGCGCGACCACAGCTCGAAGCCGCGCACGTCGCTGCGCCACGGGAAGCGCGCGAACTCCGGCCGCAGCGGTTCGGCGACGGTGCGCGGAAAGCGGACCAGCAGGTGGTGCGCGAACTCGCGCCACCCCAGTTCCTTCAAATAGGTCTCCGGGCCGCGTCCGGGCGCGCCCGCCGCGCGGCGGCTCACCGCCGCCCAGACCGCGCGCGGGGAGATTTCGCCGAAGTGCAGGTGCGGCGACAGTCGCGACACGCCGTCCTCGGCCGGCCGGTCGCGCCCCTCGTGGTAGCGCCCGGCCGCGTGCTCGAGGAACGCGTCCAAGCGCTCGCGCGCGCCCGCCTCGCCGGGCCGCCAGGCCGCGCCCCAGTGCGCCGCGGATTTCGGCGCCAGGCCCAGAGCGGCCAGCGCCTCGCTTTTCGGCCAGAGGCCCGGCGCGGCCAGGCGGCGCGGCTCGGCAACGGGCGCCGCCGGCTCGGGACGATCCAGGCAGGCGTTCCAGAACGGAGTGAACACCCGGTAGGGACTGCCGGAACCGGACTTGATCTCGCCTGGCTCGAACAGCAAGGCGGAATTGTGAGTCTCAATCTCCAATCCCTCCGCGCGCAGGACCGACTCGACCGTCGCGTCGCGCTCGATCAGGCTCGGCTCATAGCGCCGGTTCCACATCACGGTCCGCGCCCCGGTCTCCCGCGCCAGCGCGCGCAGGGCCGCGGCCGCCGGGCCGCGCCGGATCGTCAGGCGCGAGCCCTTCGCGCGCAAGGATTCGTCCAGCGCCGCCAGCGAGCGGCTCAGCCACCAGCGCGAAGCCCGGCCCGGGGCGGCCGAGCCTTCCTCCTCCGGGGACCAAACGAAAACGGGAATCACCGGGCCGCCGCGCGCGGCGGCGGCGGCCAAGGCGGGCTGATCGGACAGGCGCAGGTCGAGCCGGAACCAGACAAGCGCGGGGGCGGTCACCCGGCCATTATAGCCGTTGACGCGCGGCGCCGGCGCGGCTACACTGGCCGCATGAGACGAGCCGCGGCGATCGTCCTCGCGTCGGCGTTGGCGGCCTGCGCGCGCCCGCAGGCCGCCGTCAAGCTGGCGGTGATCGCGCCGCTGAGCGGGGCCCTGGCGGCCGACGGCGAGGGCATGCGGCGCGCGGTCGTTTTGGCCGTCGAGGACGACGCCGCGGCCGGGGCGCCCGCGCGCCGCGTCGAGGTCGCCGCGTTCGACGACCGGGCCGAACCGTCCGCCGCCGCCGACGCCGCGCGCCGCGCCGCCGCGGACCCGGCGGTCTTCGCCGTGATCGGGCCGCTGACCTCCGGCTGCGCGATCGAGGCCGCCCGCGTCCTGGCGTTGGACCCGCTGCCGATGATCACGCCGTCGGCGACCGCGCCGGAGCTCACGCTCCAGCAGGAGCGCCCCGACTGGGGCGGCGCGCGCGTGGTCTTCCGCCTGCCGCCGTCCGACGCGCTCCAGGGCGACTCCGACGCCGAGTTCGCGCGCCGCCGCCTGGGACTGGCGCGCCTGGCCGTGCTCCACGACGGCACGCCCTACGGGCTCGGTTTGGCGGAGGCCTTCCGGAAGGGCTTCGAGTCGCGGGGCGGAGAGATTCCGCTCTGGACGGCGGTCGCGCGCGGAACCGGCGATTTCTCGGCGACCGTCCAGCTCATTCTGACCCAGCATACGGACGGCGTCTTCTTCGGCGGCACGTACGTGGAGGCCGGACAGCTGCTCAAGCAGGCGCGCGCGGCGGGCTATGCCGGCGCGTTCTTCTCCGGCGACGGCGCCAAGAGCGACGATTTTTTCCGCTACGCGGGCGACGCCGCCGACGGGGCGTACCTGTCGGTCAGCGGCGTGCCGCTCGAGGCCCTGCCGAGCGCCGAGGACTTCGTCGCGCGCTACCGCAAGCGCTGGGCCGACGCGCCCCCGCGCACCTTCGACCACTACGCCTATGAGGCCGCGCGCATCGCGCTGTGGGCCCTGCGCAAGACCGGAGGCGACCGCAAGGCCGCGCTCGACGCCATCCGCGCCCAGCCGCACAAGGCCATGATGGGCACCTTCATCTTCGACGCCAAGGGCGACAGCCTGAAAAGCCTGATCACGATGATGAAGGCCGACGGGAAGCGCCGCCGCTTCGAGCCCGTCTACTGACGCGGTCATTCGATTACTTGATCTTCGTCAGTAGGTCTTGCGCTCCAGACGCCGCGGGGCCGTCGGACACTGGCCGCCGGCCCGTTCGCGTGGTTTAATAGAGTCATGAAGCGAACGAACCTGATCCTGACTTTGGCGCTGGCGCTGTCCGTCACGAGCCGGGCCGCCGTCGTCGGCCGGGTCGAGATCGCGCCCGTCTCCGCGATCGGCGCGGCGTCCGCGGGCGCCCGCGCCGCGGCCCCGTCCCTGGCCCCGGCGCTGACCTCCCCGCTCCTCTCCGCCCCATCGCTGGGCGACCGGCCCCTCTCCGCCCCGTCCTTGGCCGCGCTGCCGGCCGCCGACGCCTCCCAGTCCGCGAAGCTCGCTCCCACGGCCAAGCCGGAAGCCTTCGCTCCCGCCGCGAACGAGGAACTGCCGCTTCACGAGTCGCTCCAGTCCCTCTTCGACCGCCTGGACGCCTCTTATCCCCTGCCCGCCGCCTCTCCGGCGGCCTCGGTCCGCGCCCGAATCCGCTCTCAATTGCTCTCCGCCGCCCGCGAGATGGACGAGCCGGAGCCGTCCCTGCTCGAGACGGTGGCGCGCGAGTCCGACCGCGCGCTCGCCCTCATCCAGAAGCGCCTGGACGCGGGCGACATCGACCCGGCGCGCACGGTGCGCCTGTCCGAGTCCGAGCCCGAGATCCCCGGCGACGACCACGCCCACATCGGCGTCTATCCGGTGGCCGCGGACCCGTTCCAGTGGGGCCACCTGCTGATCGCGCTGCGCGCCGTCGGCGAGCTGGGCGTGGACAAGGTCGTGTTCGTGCTGGCCGGCGACGACCCGCGCAAGCCGGCGATGACGCCGGTCGCGGCGCGCCACCCGATGGGCCGCGAGGTCCTGGACGTCTTCGCGCCGTTCTTCGCCTACTCGCCGATCGCCGTGGGCACCACGCTCGACGGCGAGACGAACATCTTCCGCATCCTGGCGCTGAATCCGGAGCGCCGCGTCAGCGCCTGGTACATGGTCGGCGACGACCACTACCGGCTGGTGGACAAGAAGGGCAACCCCGACACCTTGCCGAAGCTGGAGCGCCACTACGCGTCGGCGATGGGCCACAGCCCGGCCCTGCACCAGCTGAAGGTCGCCTTCATCAAGCGCGAGCTCCCGGAGCACCAGGTCCCCACGACTTTGGAGGTCCGCTTCCTGGACCACGTGGGCTTCGAGGCGTCCTCCACGCAGGTGCGCGGCGGCCGCCACACCTTGATGCCGTTCTCGGCCTACGACTTCGCGCGCCGCAACAAGGGGCTGTACGGCGTGCCGCCCCTCGACCCGAAGCCTTAGGGCGCCGGCAGCAGGGCCGAGACCGCGGCCCGGCCGCGCGCGTCGGCGATCTCGCGGGCCGTGCGCCCGTCGTTGCCCTTGAGCGCCGGATCGGCTTTCGCCGCGAGCAGGGCCGACGCCGCGCTGGCCGAGCCGCCGTACGCGGCCCACATCAAGGCGGTGTAGCCCGCGTTGTCGCGGAGGTTCACCTTGGCGCCGTTCGCGAGGAGAAGCTTCACGGACCCGGCCGAACCGAGTTGCGCCGCGCGGATCAGCGGCGTGAAGCCGTCGGCGTCCTTCGCGTCGACCGGCGCCTTGCAGGCCAGCAGGGCCGACGCGGTCGCCGTGGAGGCCTGGGCGACGGCGTACGACAGCGCCGGCACGCCGAGCTCGTCCTTCGCGGCGCAGGAGAAGCCGCGCCCGGACAGCAAAGTCACCACGTCGGCCTGGCCGCCCTTGGCCGCCTCGATCACGGCGTTGAACTTCGGGGAATCCTTCGGCGCGGCGTCCGCGCCCGCGTCGAGCAGGGCCTTCGTCATCGAAGCTCCCCCATGGCCGACGGCCCACATGATCGCGGTCCAGCCGTACTGGTCCTTGTCCCCCACGGCGGCGCCGGCGGAGAGGGCCGACTGCAGTCCGGCCAGGTCGCCGGCCTTGACCGCGGCCACCAAAGGCGGGTCTGCGGGAGCGGAGGCGGCTCGAACCGGGGAGACGGCCAACGCGAGAAGGAGGGCGGGCAGTAGGCTCATCTCGGGAGTATAGACCCGGCTCCGCCCACCGTCAAGGATGAGAAAAAACTTTGCGCGAGGGGGGACTTGAACCCCCAAACCCTTTCGGGCATACGCACCTCAAGCGTACGTGTCTGCCAGTTCCACCACCCGCGCGTGGGTGAGACTACTTCTTCTTGGCCGGAGCCGGAACCGCGGCCGGAGCCGGGGCCGCCGCGGCGGGAGCCGGGGCGGCCGCGGGCTGAGGAGCCGGGGTCTCGAGGGGCGCGGGAGCATCCGCGACCCTCGAAGTCACGCTCGACATGCCGGTGCGGTTCTGAAGAAGCGTCAGGAAAAGAGAAGTGAAGGCGAACGTCGCCGCCAGGCCGGTGGTGAACTTCTTCATGAAGCTCGAGCCGCCGGGCGTGGTGATCAGCGAATCGCCGCCGCCGCCGAACATCTGAAGACCCGCGCCGCGCCCCGTCTGGAGCAGGACGACGAGGATCATGGCCAGGCAGGCGGCGATGTGAACGGCGAGAAGGAAGTGATACATGAGAGTTTGATTATACCTTGTTGACGGCTCAGGACGCCAGCGCGGCCAAGCCCGGAAGGACCTTGCCTTCGAGAAGCTCCAGGCTGGCCCCGCCGCCGGTCGAGCAATGGCTCATCTTGTCGGCGAGCTTGGCCTTGGCCACGACGGACAGGCTGTCCCCCCCGCCGACGATGGTGATGACGCCGTTCTTCGTGGCTTCGGCCATGGCCTTGGCGATCGCGAAGCTGCCTTTCGAGAAGGCCTCCATCTCGAAGATGCCCATGGGGCCGTTCCAGAAAACGGTCTTGGCCTTGGCGACGTGCTCGGTGAAGAATTCCACGGTGTGCGGGCCGATGTCCACGCCGATGAGTTCCGGCGGGATGGACATGGCCTGGGTCACGGTGACGGCGGCGTCGGGCTTGATCTCGCGCACGGCCAGATGGTCGGCGGGAAGCAGGATCTCGACTTTCTTGTTGTAGCCCTTCTCGATGATCGCCTTGGCGGCCTCGATCTGGTCCTTTTCCAGAAGCGACTTGCCGATGCTGATGCCCTGAGCGGCCAGGAAGGTGTAGGCCATGCCGCCGCCGATCAGCAGGACGTCGACGCGGTCCAGGAGCTTGTCCAGCACGGCGAGCTTGTCCGAAACCTTGGCGCCGCCGATGATGGCCAAAAACGGGCGCGCGGGATTGCCGATCACGCGATCGAGGAACTCCAGCTCGCGCTGAACCAGGAAGCCGATGGCGCCGGGCAGGTATTTGGTGACGCCGGCCGTGGAGGCGTGGGCGCGGTGCAGGGCGCCGAAGGCGTCCTGGATGAACAAGGTGCCGTGCTTGGCCAGGGCCTTGGCGAAGGCCGGATCGTTGGCCTCCTCCTCGGCGTGGAAGCGCAGGTTCTCAAGAAGAAGGACCTGACCGGGCTTGAGCGCGGCGACGGCCTTGTCGGCCTCGGGGCCGACGCAGTCGGACGCGAAGGCGACGGGTTTTTTGAGCAGCTTGGCCAGCTCGTCGGCGACGGGCTTCAGGGTGTACTTGGGCTCGGGCTTGCCCTTGGGCCGGCCCAGGTGCGCGATCAGGACGACCTTCGCCCCCCCGTCGATCAGGTATTCGAGCGTCTTCAGGGTTTCGCGGATGCGGGCGTTGTCCTCGATCTTGGCGCCCTTCATGGGGACGTTGTAGTCCACGCGCACCAGCACGCGCTCGTTCTTGAAGGTCAGGTCCTGGACGCGCTTGAGCTTGAGAGCCGGCTTCTCGGTCATGTCGAATTTTTCCTTAGTAAATGTTCTTGCCCATCGCCGAGCAGATCAGCTCGGAGGCGAGCACGGCGGTGGCGTTCTGGGTGTCCTCGAGGGGATTGACCTCGACGACGTCCAGGCCGACCATGCGCTCGGAGTCCGCGACCAACTCCATGAACAGATGGCTCTCGCGGTAGGTGAGGCCGCCGCGCTTGATGGTGCCGGTGCCGGGCGCGTTGCCCGGGTCCACGGAGTCGATGTCGAAGCTGACGTGGAAGCCGCCGGTGCCGTCGCTGGCCATGTCGATGGCCTGCTCGGTGACGACGCCCATGCCGTAGCGGTCGATCTCCTGCATGGAGAAGACGCGGATGCCGGACTTGCGGATGTTGACGGCCTCGGCCCGGTCCACGTCGCGGATGCCGATCAGCACGACGTTGCGCGGGTCCACCTTCGGCGAGAAGCCGCCCAGGCGCGCGAAGTCCTTGTGGCCCATGCCCAGCAGGTGCGCCAGCGGCATGCCGTGCACGTTGCCGGTGGGCGACGTGTCCGGCGTGTTGATGTCCGCGTGCGCGTCCACCCAGATCAGGCCGACCTTGCGGCCCTTGTCGCGGAAGGCGCGCGACACGCCGGACACGGAACCGACGGCCAGGCTGTGGTCCCCGCCCAAGGTGATGGGCGTGGAGCCGTTGGCGACGGCCTCGTAGGTCTGCTTCTCCAGCGCCGAGCAGACCTTCAGGATGGCCGGCCCGTTCTTGAGCTTGCCGCTGGCCGACGGGGTGATCTTCGGGACGGAGAGGTCGCCCGCGTCGGTGACCTCCAGATCCAGCGCCTCGAGGCCCTCGACCAGGTTGGCCCGCCGCACGGCGGCGGGCCCGCCCGAGGCGCCTCTTTTCGAGGCGCCGTAGTCGAGGGGCACGCCGATGACGGTGGCGTGTCGCTTCTTTCCGCTCAAGGCCTTACGCCGGGACGCCGACTTTCTTGGCGATGTGGGCGACGAGGTCGACGACGCGGTTGGAGTAGCCCCACTCGTTGTCGTACCAGCCGAACACCTTGACGAGCGTTCCGTCCACGACGTCGGTGAGCGTGGCGTCGAAGATGGAGCTGTGCGGGTTGCCCATCATGTCCTTCGACACGAGCTGCTCGTCGTTGTACTGCAGGAAGCCCTTGAGCTTGCCGGACGCGGCGGCCTTCTTGAACGCCTCGTTGACGGCTTCCTTCGTGGTGGCCTTGTTCACGACGACGGTCAGGTCCACGATGGAGACGTCCTGCGTGGGGACGCGGATGGCGCAGCCGTTGAGCTTGCCCTTCAGCTGGGGCAGCACCAGGCCGATGGCCTTGGCGGCGCCGGTGGAGGACGGGATCATGGACACGGCGGCCGCGCGGGCGCGGCGCAGGTCGGTGTGGCGCTGGTCCAGGAGGTTCTGGTCGTTGGTGTAGGCGTGGACGGTGGTCATCAGACCGCACTTGATGCCGAAGTTCTCGTCCAGGACCTTGCCCAGCGGGGCCAGGGCGTTGGTGGTGCACGACGCGTTCGAGATGATGGTGTGCTTGGCCGCGTCGTAGAGCTCGTCGTTGATGCCCATGCAGATGGTGATGTCCTCGCCCTTGGCGGGAGCGGAGATCACGACCTTCTTCGCGCCGCCGGCGAGGTGGCCCTTGGCCTTCTCGGCGTCGGTGAAGAAGCCGGTGGACTCGATGACGACTTCGACGCCGAGCGTGCCCCACGGAATCTTCGCGGGCTCCTTCTCGGCGAACACCTTGATCACGCGGCCGTCGATCTTGACGTCGCTGCCGACCGCCTCGACGGTGCCGGGGTAGATGCCGAAGGTGGAGTCGTACTTGAACAGGTGCGCGTTCATCTTCGCGTCCGTCAAATCGTTGATCGCGACGACCTGGATGTCGGGATTCTTCATGCTGGCGCGCAGAACGAGGCGCCCGATGCGTCCGAAACCGTTGATGCCGACTTTAATCGCCATGTTGGAGTCCTCCAAAGCCGGCTCGTGCCGGCTGATGGGCCCATCCTAGCGCTTTTGAAGCGCGGATTCCAGCGCGACGGGCGGGTTTATTGACCCGGGACAACATGACTTTACGCGTGGAATCGGTGTTACAATGCGGGCATGAAGTCCCGCCCCGGAGAGATCCGTCCGCTCGGCCCGGCTTTCGCCGCCTTTTTCGGGGCGGCGGCGGCCTACGGCCTGGCGCTGGCGGCGACGCTGTGGCTGCCTCTGCATATACTAGGAAGCGGTCCCGGGGCCCAGCGCGTGATCGGCGCTTTGCTGATGCCGGGCGTTCTCCTGATCCTGGGCTGGCGCCAGAAAACCCACGGCCTCGCCCTGCACGCGGCCCTGATCGCCGCCGCCTTCGCGGGCGCGTGGTTCGAAGGCGCCGCGATGCGGCGTCTGATGCCCGAGCCCCTGCTCGCCGGCGCCGCCGCCCGCGCGCTGATCCGCATGATGATCTACGCCTACTGCGGCGCGGCGCTCCACGCCGCGATCCGCAACTCGATGGCGGCCTTCCGAGTCCCCGCCCAATAGCCGCGTCGCAAGCCGGAGCGGCGGACGCGTCACATCAGATTCGACTGCTCATCCAAGATTCGAACTCGCTCGGAAGCAGGCGATGATCCCTTTAAAGGGATCAAGACTCGCGCCGGCGCGAGCCTTCGCGTCGCCAACGACACGGCCGCTTGCTCCGGAGCAAGCAACCGGGACGGGTCAGCGGTTCAACAGCACGACCTCGACGCGTTGGTCGGAGAACGGGGCGCGCGCGGCGTCCATCGAGATGTTGCGCGCGGGCACCATCAGCTCGCGCAGCAGGTACTGCTGCACGGCGCTCGCCTGCGCCTGGCCCAGCTCGGGCGTGTTGGCGTAGACGCGCACCGCGATGGGAATCGCGGGGAAGCGACGCTTGATCAGGTCGGCGGCGGAGCGCAGCAGGTCCGTGCCGGCGCCCTGCGTGAGCTCCTGACCGTTCTTGCTGGTGCCGAACAGGACCGACGAGTCCATGCTGATGTGCAGGCCGGTGTCTTCCTGGTGCACGATGCCCTTGAACAACAGCGGGTTGCCCACGCGCGTGCGCGGCGAGCCGTCGGGGCTGGTGAAGGTGTAGACGGCGGAGTACGAGCGGCCGGCGCGGACCCACTCGTTCTGGTCGTTCTGGCCGCTCCAGACGATCTCCACGGGCGGATCGCCGGAGCCCTCGTAGTGGTGGAAGACGCGGCCTTCCTCGTCGGCGATGGTCAGGCTCCAGCCCCACTTCTTGAGCTCCTTCGGGTCGCCCTTGCCGCCGCCGAGGAGGTTCTCCAGCTGTTCGCGGATCTTGAAGGAGATGCCGGGGCGCTGGCTGAACGTGCTGCGCCAGGGCTGGATCACGCGGTCGTTCATCAGGAACTCGGGGTGCGTGCGCCGCCACGACACCGTCAGCGGCGAGACGGCCAGCAGGAGGTTCTGGTCGGGCTTCAGCTCCGGGCGGATGGTCTCGAACGGGTCCACCGTGATCTGCAGCGGCGGCTTGGTGTCGGTGAGCTTATTGCCGTCGGCCTTGATGACCACCTCGGTCGGCATCCCGCCCGTCATCGCGGCGGTCGAGGCCGACTGGCTCTGGGCCGAGGCCGGGACGGAGAGGAGCAGGACGGCGATCGCGTTCATCATCATAGTCACTCCAGGATAAATCTAAAGGTGATCACGCCCCACTGCACGCCCGCGCCCGGCTTCGACGCGAAGCGCCAGCTCTTCAAGGACTCCATCGCGAGCTTGTCCAGGCGCCCGTAGCCCGACGAGTTCTGCACGCGCATGCCCGGCATCACGTCCCCGTCCTCGTCGACGGTGAAGCGGATGGCCACGTCGGCCTCCAGGATTCCCTTGTTCTTCATCCAATCCGGGAAGGACGGCACGGAGTAGGCCGCGACCTTGCGGTCGGCCAGCGGCCCCTCGATCTCGATGCCCTTCTTCTCGGCGCCCGCCTGCTCCGCCTGGCGCCGCTCCAGCTTCGGCGCGATGGACGCGACCTTCTCCAGCTTCGGCGCCATCACCGCCTGCGGACGGGCTTCCATCAAGATCGGC
>Ga0315268_10009209_pt1 | contig 10268 bp, 9 predicted proteins | sample C1_top_MG_FD_204535 | JGI IMG/M metagenome (GOLD analysis project Ga0315268, IMG submission 204535) | Sediment microbial communities from Yellowstone Lake, YNP, Wyoming, USA - C1_top | ecosystem: Environmental > Aquatic > Freshwater > Lake > Sediment | place: USA: Wyoming | collected 2017-08-01 | reverse complement strand
GCAAGGCTGGCCCTGCCCGGAGAGTTTACAAAAAGGGCTTTTATAAACGGAAGACTGGATCTTACACAGGCTGAAGCGGTAATCGATATTATTAATGCAAAAACTAAAAAAGCACTTGAAATTGTAAATGCACAGGCTGAAGGAGATTTAAAAGATTGTGTCGAAGCAATATTGAGTCTGTTAAACGGATTTTTGATAAAAATTGAAGCGGCAATAGATTTTTCTGAAGAAGTTGAAGCATTAAACCTTGATATGGAAGCAAAGATCATTGAAAATGACGTGATCGGCAGATTAAATGAGCTGATACTTGGCTATAACGAAGGGCATGTTTTAAGAGAGGGTATAAGGATTGCTATAGCCGGAAGGCCGAATGTGGGAAAATCAAGCCTCATGAACCGGCTTTTAAAAACAGACAGGGCAATTGTAACTTCTGTTCCAGGAACAACAAGGGATATTATCGAAGAAGATTTTATTATATCCGGGATGCCCGCAATTATTGCAGATACAGCCGGCCTGCATGATACCATTGATCCGGTTGAAACCATTGGAATTAAAAAGACAAGGGAACAGATAAAAAATTCGGATATTATTCTTTTTTTGGCAGATGCTGTTTCTTCGTTTGTGGAAGCAGACCGCAAGATATATGAGAGCATTAAGGAAAAGCAGGTTGTTATTGTTATAAATAAGATCGATCTGCTCCCGGAAAACCGGGAAATAATACTGCACGATGATTTAAAAGCCTTGCCATGTGTAAAAATATCGGCTTTACATGATATCGGGATTGATTCTCTGAAAGAAACAATCAAAGACATATTAATTAATAAGATTGACCATGATTCTATGGCTATTGTTCCAAATCTGCGTCAAAAAATAGCCGTTGAGAAATCTTTGGAAAATGTTGTTTCGGTTTTGAAAGGATTGAATTCCGGCTTGCCTTATGAAATGGTATCGATAGATCTTGGAGAGGCTATAGGTTCATTAAATGAAGTTATTGGAAAAAATATAAAAGCTGATATTCTGGACCAGATTTTCAGCCGGTTTTGCATAGGAAAATAATGTTTCACGTGAAACATTATTTTCAAAGATGATGGTTTCATAAAAAGTCCAACTATGCGCACTTAATGAGCTTTTGGGGGATTTTAAAATCTTTTTCCCAAAAATCTCAAATCCGTTCACATATGACTTTTTAAGAAACCGGCAAATATAATTAAGGAGCATATTGTGAACATAGATCTAACTCGGTTTTTTAAAAAATATGAAGCAGTTGTTGCGATGGCGGATATTGCGTTTAATAAAGTTAAGGATAGCCATCCGGAATGTGTAAAATGCAAAATAAATTGTTCGGATTGCTGTTATGCGCTGTTTGATCTTACCCTTATCGAAGCATTGTATATAAACCATAAAACCAGGGAAAACTTTGATGGCGAAAAAAGGGTTAAACTGGAAGAAAAAGCGAACACGGCCGACAGAGCTGTGTTTAAACTGAAAAAAAACGCCTATGATGAGCTTAAATCAGGAAAGAGCGAAGATGAAATAATTGAAGAGCTTGCCGCAAAAAGAATCAGATGCCCTCTTCTGAACGAGTCGGATTGCTGTGATCTTTATGAATTCAGACCGATAACATGCAGATTATACGGGATACCGGTATCTATAGGCGGGGCAGGGCACACATGCGGATTGTCGGGTTTCAAAGAAGGAAAGAACTATCAGACCGTAAACATGGATGCCATTCAAAAAAAGCTGTATGAAATATCGGATGAACTTGGCAGGCATATCAACTCAAAATATTTAAAATTGTCGGAAGTGCTCGTGCCTTTATCAATGGCAATATTGAATGTTTACGATAAAGAATATCTCGGTCTTCCTGATCCGGATAAATCTCCGGCAGAAGAAAAATGATGGTATCGTAAAAAAGTCCAAATATGCTCACTCAATGAGCTTTTTGGGGATTTTTAAATCACCTTGCTAAATCACAAGAACTCGGGCTAACGCCCTCAAACAGCCTGTGATTTTTAACGCTCGGTTCTTTAAAAAGCTGTTTCCCAAAAATCTCAAATCCGTTCGCATATGACTTTTTGCGAGAGCATCAAAAATAAAAGGATGATGAAAATGTCTGTACTGAATAAGGATGAAGAGTTCAGAAAAAAAGCCATTTTTGAGAACATGTCTCCGAGAAGACGGAAGCATATCGAAAAAAAAGGGTACGAGAAGTGGGATCCGTTTGAAATGCCCAAGGATCCTATCGACATCCGGAAAGATAAAACAAAGAGAACCTCACAGATGCTTGTAAGGGAGTTTCTGCAAAGCAGGAGTGCTGAGGAATACAGCAATGAATACGGCCGGGGGGTTCTCGATTTTTGCCTTGGTATAATAAATGAAGATGACCGCTATATCGGCATGTTTGAATTTGCATCCTGGTATAATGATCTATTGAAGAAAGAAGAGCATGGGGCGAAAGAATAAAACCGAATATATCTGAGAAGGTAATTTGGCCCTTAGAAGCCGTTACGAAACAACTGTACTTTCTGTGCCAGTTCGTTACGGCTCCTTATGCCGTTCTTGCTATTTAAATAGAACGGTTATTTTATTGAAGATCCCCGCAGCAAGCTACGGGGAATCTTCGACCGTAAGGACTTTTTATCTGTTTTTATTTCGCTCTCTCTCTCTGCTGCAAGTCCGCCTCGGCGGGCCTTCGGCGTGATTGCTCTCGCTGTTTCGGTTCCAACGGCTTAATACGATAGGATGGATTTTATGAAGAGAATCGGAATAATTGGCGGCATAGGTCCGGAATCAACTGTAGATTATTATAGAAGAATTATAGGCGCCTTTCGGGAGCATGGTATTGAATCAGCCTGTCCCGAAATAATCATTTACAGTGCGAACCTCGCAGAGCTTATGCCGATACTCGAAACCGGAAACCGGAGCAAACTGGCTGACTGGCTGGTTGACAAAGTAGAGTCGCTTTTCAGGGCAGGTGCTGAATTTGCGGTAATCGGGTCAAATACCCCTCATTTAGTATATAATGAAGTAAGATCAAGATCCCCCATTCCGATGCTGAGCATTATCGAGGAGACCTGCAACAAAACCCTCTCTTTGGGTTTGAATAAACCCGGTCTCATGGGCACAAAATTTACGATGGAATCGGATTTTTTCCAAAAACCTTTTCGTAAGGAGGGACTTTCCGTTGTTCTGCCTGACAAAAAGGATCAGGAGCTTATACACAACAGGCTCTTTTCCGAAATCGAACTCGGCATCATAAAAGATTCAACCAGAGAAGAACTCTTATTGGTAGTGAAAAGAATGATCGACAGGCATTCCATAGATTCACTGATACTTGGCTGTACCGAACTTCCCCTTATTCTTACCCGGGATGAATACGGCATTCCTTTCTTAAACACAACAGCCATCCATGCCGAAAGCATCGTTAAGTACTGCATTGGATAGGAGCTTAATAGTTTCCGTCCGGAAATGGTCCTTTTGACGGAATTTGTCCCATGTATTGCATACATGAAACAAGCGCAAATAAAATCCAAGGCGAGGATTAATGCCGGGTTGCATGAACTAATAGTTTGACAATAAAGACAAATTAGAATATTTTCAGGATGCGGTTTTTTTGGCGTAGCCACCACCCCCCCAAAAAGGAGAATCGTACATGACGAAAGCAGAATTAGTTGATGTAATAGCCGCCGATGCAAAAATCTCAAAAGCTGCTGCTGGTGCTGCCCTGGATTCATTTACTAAAAATGTCACCAAGGCATTAAAATCGAAAGATGGTAAAGTTACACTTGTTGGTTTTGGAACATTCTCAAAAGCAAAACGCGCTGCTCGTAAGGGCAGAAATCCCCAGACCGGCGCAGCAATCAAAATTAAAGCACGTACCGTTGTAAAATTTAAAGCAGGAAAAAAGTTAAAGGAAGCTGTGTAGGTCAGAAAACAACTTTTCCGCCAAAAAAGCCGCAACTTTTAAGGAAAACACCTACAACTGTTGATAGCGGTTATGTGATGAGAAACCAAGATTGCCAGTTGAAAGAAAGCAATGTTACACCGGGAAAAAGTATCCGGGTTATTCTTATCTCTTAATATAGTAAACCGCTGTGGTCTCTGCCCAGTCTGTAGGTTCGATCTGGTTCAACCTCCTGACAAGGTCGCTAATCATTCCCGTTGACTTTGCATCATAGACCTGGAAAATCCCTTCTTTAAAGCCAATGGAAAGCAGTCCTTCCTTCTGTCTGGTAGCAATAATCTTGACCTTTTCTTCAGCAGAGGTATCTTTGTGGTTTGGCAGGAACATTGCTTTCAGATGAATACGGCTGTCTATTTGAGGGAATTGGTATGCTCTTCCCCCTCTGACAAAATTGTCCGGCGTATTTGAATTGGGAAGAAGGAGGGTTACGGAACCGTCTGCAGCAATGGAAAAGATATAGGCATAAGAGTCTTCGCTTACCTGATAGAAGATCTTGACTTCTTCGCCTTCCTTCAGGTCAGTCTTCGAGAGGGACAGCTTTATGGAGAGACCTTCTCCCCTCTCGGGATAGACGGGTTCGATCAGGGCCTTGATTTTTATCCTGTAGAGGTTTCTTTCTTTTGAATCCCAATCTGAGGTGATGATTTCTTCCTTTATTATTTTTCCCCTGACGGCGGCATAGATCAGGTCTTCGGCAATCACGCTGTTGGAGACCAAGGTGTAAGATTTAATGAACACACCCACAGCCTTCTCTACCGCCTTGCTCTCGGCATCCCGTTTGGCCCGATCTTTTACCTCCTTCTGCGTCTCAATCTCGCCCATGTATGCTTCACCGTTAATCTCGACCCAGACCGATTTTTCTGCGGCATGAGCAACGAGAGGAAGCATCAGAAATATGCAAAGCATGAGAATTATTTTCATAAATGATGTTAATCCATTTTAGCGCCGATCAACTGTGGCGTCTGCTCGTTGTTGTATTGCTTCCGTGCAATGCGCTCAACCTGCGGTTTAATGTAGCCGAACAGGTCATCCATCTTGATGGAACCATCCGGCTTGACAACCTCTTCGTTTTTAATGCCTTTGAGCATGAAGTAGGTGAACAGACCGTGGCCTTTCTCATCATAAGTCGAGCTCACCTGCTCACCGGATGATGCGGACATGACAGTCATGTTCTTTGACAGAACCGTGCTGTTCTGAAGGTTCATAACCAGCGGCCGCGATCCTTTGGCGATCACTGACCTGCCGCCTGCGCCTGAGAAACAGGAATCGAGTGCAATAATAATTTCTTTCGCCGGCAGTTTACCAAGAGCGGAATACATGCGTTTGAGGGAGTAGCCAGTTTCATCGATAAATGCCGGATCCCCGTCATACGGCACAAGATAAGCGCTACCGGTCTTTGGATCAGGCGCCCCATGGCCGGAATAGTACACAAACACGGTGCTGCCCGGCCCTATATTGCTCGGCAGCCATTTCTCAAAATATTTTACAAAGTCACCCAATGCAGCGTGATCATTGGTGAGCGTTACCACATTCTCTTCCGGATAACCAAGCGCCCTGGTTATATATTTCGTTACAGCTTGTGCATCACTGGCCGCATAATCCGCTTTTGGAAGTTTCTGGCGATAGCTTTCAATACCGATGACAATGGCATAGTTGTTTTTGATGGGCTCCATTTTCAGCGCGGGGAGATCATCAATGTCTGATTTAACTGCAGGAGAGAGACCTATGGTTTCCGAAACATTTGCATTTACGCCTCCTGCTTGCCATTTGTTGTCATTTCCTTCGTGCAACGCCAGATTGCGTTCTTCCACGCCCCTGCGGCCATCTGCGTTGCTCACAAGTTGTAAATTAGGCACGTTGAGCAGATATTTATTAAGTACAATCTTCAACTCAATATAGTACGTCTGGCTGGCTTTAACGTCGATAGAGAGGTTTGCCGTATATGATCCCACGGATATATCGGCAAGAATTTCATGCTTGCCGGAATCAACTACCCATACCATATAGGTACCTGGTGCCAATTGACCAACGTAGTGCCCGTCAAGCAAAATGGGCATGTTAAAGCTGATGCGACCTGCCGGCCGACAACTTCGATAGAGATATAGTAGCGCTTTGCCCTGAGGTGGCGTCAAACTCTTTGCTTGCATATCCATTTCCGACGAAGCCATGGGAACTTTAGACGGCGGGATACAGGCTGCCAGCAACATGACCAGCACGACAAGGAGAAAAAGAATGCCTGCCGCTTTGCTTTTCATTGGCCAACTCCTATTGCATAAGTCAATCGTTCAGCTCAAAATCGCCTACAATGCCGTTCCTATGATTTTCGATACCTGCATAACGACGCCTCAGTTTTTCTTTGATTCGATCAACTGCGGCGTCTGCTCGCTGTTGTATTGCTTTCTCGCGATGTGCTCCACCTGGGACTTGATATAGCTGAACAGGTCATCAACCTTGATCGAGCCGTCCGGCCTGATGACATTCTCGTTCTTTATTCCCTTGAGTATGAAGTAGGTGAACAGACCGTGGCCTTTCTCATCATAAGTCGAGCTCACCTGCTCACCGGATGATGCGGACATGACAGTCATGTTCTTTGACAGAACCGTGCTGTTCTGAAGGTTCATAACCAGCGGCCGCGATCCTTTGGCGATCACCGACCTGCCGCCTGCGCCTGAGAAACAGGAATCGAGTGCAATAATAATTTCTTTCGCCGGCAGTTTACCAAGAGCGGAATACATGCGTTTGAGGGAGTAGCCAGTTTCATCGATAAATGCCGGATCGCCGTCGTAAGGTACAAGATAAGCATCGGATGTTTTGGGATTCGGCGCACCATGGCCAGCATAGTACACAAACACGGTGCTCCCCTGCTCGACATTATTCGGCAGCCATTTCTCAAAATATTTTACAAAGTCACCCAATGCAGCGTGATCATTGGTGAGCGTTACCACATTCTCTGCCGGATAACCCAACACCTTGGTAAGATACGCCGTCAGAGTTTGGGCATCATGGGTTGCAAAATCGGCTTTGGGCAGTTTCTGCCGGTACTGCTCAATACCAATGATTACGGCATAGGCGTTTTTATTGACATGCCATTTTTTCGCGGGAAGAGCGTCGACATCGGACTGAATCACCAGAGAGACTTCTGTTCCGCCATCTGTTGGGACATGCGTCTTATTCACAGAGGAAACACCTTCCACGGACCATGACTGGATTAGGTTCTGCTTCTTCGCTATTGATTCAAGCAGTTGTAACCCGCGGCTGCAATGGGGGCGGCATCGTTTCAATTTTTCCAGAGCATAGTCCACATCAGCGCCCTTATCTATTAACAGCTTTACGATACTGCCTTGTCCGGAAAGCGCGGCATTGGTCAAGGGGGAAAAGCCACCGCTATCCTTGGAATTGACGTCAGCACCCTGATCAAGCAAATTTTTCACCTCGGATTCACTACCTTTAAGCGCCGTTTCATTCAGCGTAGCGGCACAGCCATAAGACATTGTCATCAGGAGAATTAAAAGTACGACATAAATTTTCTTTTCCATATTTGCCCAGATCACCGACGGCATAAACCCTTTAAATTCTCCGACATTGGATGAACAACATTTAATTCGTTACAATTCCAAACCCTTGATCTTCGCCACCAACTGATTTAATTTTTTTCGCCCCAATCAACTGCGGTGTCTGCTCATTGTTGTATTGTTTTCTCGGCATTATAGAGTATGGATAAAACAAGGAGTTTTGCAATAATGATGAATAGAAACCTGAGCATGATCTTTTCCTATCTATTTGGAAATCAGACGCAGTTTAAGTAATCCCTCCGCTGCAATGAGTTGCGGTGTCTGCTCCTTGTTCTGAAGTTGTGCCTCTCGCTCAACATTCGGGCGGATATACTGATACAGGTCTTCAATTGTGATAACGCCCTTTTTCTCAGCATCTGCATCCCCTCTGATCCCTTTTAAGAAATAATATGTGAAAAGTCCGTGTCCTCCGCTTTCATAAAAGGTACTTATTTGGTCTCCTGATGCCGCGGTAAAAACTATCGTATTTTTTTTGATGTCTGCCGGTGTATCAACGGCCATCACAAGCGGCCGTGCTCCTTTTGCTATCACAGACCTTCCGCCGGCTCCTGAGAAGCAGGAATCAAGGGCGATAATTATCTGCTTTGCCGATAATTCTCCTAATGTTGTATAAAACTTTTTAAGCGGATATGCTGTTGATTCAAGATAGTTGGGGTCGCCGTCAAAGGGAACAATATAAGCATCTCCTGTTTTTGGATTGGGGGCACCGTGCCCCGCATAGTAAATAAACACCATACTTTTTTCATTAACCCTATTTTTCAGCCAGCGGTCTAAATATTTTTCCATATCTGATTTTGTGGCCCGCTCATTGGTAAGCAACACGATATTTTCTTCGGAAAAGCCCATTAGCTTGTTCAAATACAGTTTGACAATATTGGCATCTGCGGCCGCATATTCTACACCCTTGATGTCGCGGTATTTTTCTATTCCTATAACAACCGCATACTGATTTTTATTAATCACTGGTTTGACATCAGCGAGATCCTCCAGTTCTTTTTCGATCAGGGATTTTTTTGCCTGAATGCTGCTGGTCTGAAGAGATGACGAATCTGAAGTTTGGGGTAGCTTTCCACCGGAAGCAAGATACGCCTGCTTCAGTGCCAGAATGCTGTCATCTTTCTCAATGGAAGCGGAAAGGTCCTGAAAGGCCAGGGCAAGCACACTCTGGAAGTCAGTCCCCATGCCTTGTCCGGCGTAGCTTCTCGACCATACCTTGGCCCGTGTTTTTGTGTTCATCAGGTTAAGTTCCAATGCTACCTGTCCCTTTATGCTGTTTGATAACGGCATGTTGCCTACGGTAGCTCCCTGAATCGATCCCTTTAAAATGAAAACTGACGGACCCGAACGCACACCTTTCTGATCCATAACCTTTTTCACTACTATCTCAAACACCTCGGCGATATCCTTGTCGGGGGCAATTGGGGTCGGTCCCCCCATACCGAGTCGATAGCCTATAGCAACGCGGTCAGAACGTTCGTCGATAAATCTTTCAAATATAACAGGGAACTCAAGTTCTTTCTGGTAATCACTTTGACGCTGGGTTGGGATAAGCATATCCGTTTTTAGTATATGAGGCTCCGGAATACTTATACATCCCGTTACAGAAAATAAAATTGCAATGAAAAAGATTAAAACGTGCGGCCGTTTGCTGGATTTCATACGTTTCACTTTTGTAAGGATTTTATTTGTTTTGCGTAGTTCCGCAGCTCTTCGGAAGAATAGAGCATCAACCCCCATTCCTTTCCCAGTTCGGCCAGATCATTGGACATTATGGCGCTCATCCCGTTGATAAAGGGGTCCATTGAAAATGATGCTTTAGTATTTAACCTTTTTGGGGCAGTAAGCCCTTTTTTATTTAATATCTCTATGCCCTGATTATCCAAAACGCTCAATTTCCAATCAATCGATACCTCCTGCCACGCATTAAACGGGCTTTCCATATAAGCTATTGTATTGATATTGCTTATTTTTAATTGAATTACTAAATCAAACTCTCCGAGAGAGGGCATCTGCCTGAGAAGCACCGCCTGATCGAATACCTGAGAAAACGTTTCTATCGAAACCTTGGCAAGCTCACGGGACAGAGGTACGATTGCTACTTGATCTCCGTGCATCTGATCCGTCTGATCCATTGGCTTTTGATCTGATCGGCCGTGGCCTTTAGGAGGCGTATACATGACGCGGGTGCCAAGCGGTTCCGGAATCACCACGGCAACTTTCAGCGGCAATTTAGAGGAAGGATCAATATTCAGGTTTTCCGTTTTGGCGTTAATCGGAAATGGCTTTACCTGGTAGGTGAAGCAAGCCGTCAAAGAAATAATAAGAAATAAGCAAAGGATCTTATATCCATATTTTTTCATAACAAGTCCTCCTGTCATTAATAGGGATAAAGGATAAAAGGAAAGAACTTTTGAATCGATTAGACCGGTTTCTCCCGATACGTTAGGTTGATGTTTATTTTCTCCTCTTACCGCAAGGTTGCCCTGCTGTGTCTTCAGATTTAGATAAGAATCTCCTTACAATGTTCTCAAGTATAGGGGAAAATATGTTTGTATGTCAAAGAGATTTTGATTCACCATGTTCATTACCACTTGAAATATTGAATATTTAAGCAAGCAAAGCTATTGTGGATTACAGTCAACTATCATGAGTTCGTCGCATAGCAAAAAGTTTTCCTTTGTGTGAGCATGGCAAAAATGACCCTCAGAAGCTTATGGGCAGTGGCCAGGACT
>Ga0315268_10009208_pt1 | contig 10268 bp, 7 predicted proteins | sample C1_top_MG_FD_204535 | JGI IMG/M metagenome (GOLD analysis project Ga0315268, IMG submission 204535) | Sediment microbial communities from Yellowstone Lake, YNP, Wyoming, USA - C1_top | ecosystem: Environmental > Aquatic > Freshwater > Lake > Sediment | place: USA: Wyoming | collected 2017-08-01 | reverse complement strand
AATCCATGCTCATCTTGTCCACTTCGTCGAGCAGGAAGACAGGGTTGACCGTCCCGGCCTTTTTCATCATTTGGATGATCTGGCCGGGCAATGCCCCGATGTAGGTGCGCCTGTGACCGCGGATCTCTGCCTCGTCGCGCACGCCGCCCAAGGAAAGCCGCACAAACTTGCGGCCGGTAGCCCGGGCAATCGACCGGCCCAGGGAGGTTTTTCCCACCCCGGGCGGACCAATGAAGCAGAGGATTGACCCCTTCGGGTTCTTCACCAGTTGCCGGACGGCCAGGAACTCCAGAATCCGCTCCTTGATCTTCTCCAGGCCATAGTGGTCTTCTTCGAGGATCTTTTCGGCTCGCCGGATATCGCGGATTTCCTTCGATTTCTTTTTCCAGGGCATCGCGAGCAGCCAGTCGAGGTAGTTCCGCGATACCGTGGACTCCGCGGACATGGGAGGCATCATTTCCAGCCGCTTGAGCTCGGCATTGGCCTTCTCCAGGGCGTCCTTGGTCATCCCGGAGGCCTCGATCTTTTTCTTCAGTTCGTCGGTTTCGCTCTTTTCATTGCGGCCGAGCTCTTTCTGGATAGCGCGTATCTTCTCGTTCAGGTAGTACTCGCGCTGGGCCCGTTCCATCTGCCGCTTGACCCGGCCTTGGATGGTTCGATCGACGTTCAGCTTCTCGATCTCCACGTCGAGGATGTCCGCCAGGCGCGTGAGCCGGTCTACCGGGTCGAAAATCTCCAGAAGCTCCTGCTTCTCCTCGATGCTGACGCTCAGATTGGCGGCCACCGCATCGGTGAACTTGCCGACCTCGTCCACCTTGACGGCGGCGATCATGGTTTCGTAGTTCAGGCTCTGGGACAGCTTCACGTACTGCTCGAAAAGCGAGGTGACCCGTTGCACGAGCTGTTCCAGGCTGGGTGTGGTCACGGTCCGGTAGGTCACCGTCTTCACCGTGGCCCGGAAGCAGCCCTCCTCGGTGGATAATTTCAAAATTTTGCCGCGCTCCAGCCCTTCCACCAGAACCTTGATGTTGCCATCGGGAAGTTTCAGGCTCTGGACAATGTTGGAGATCGTTCCCACCTGGTAGATTTCGTTGGGCTTGGGCTCATCCACGGAAGCGTCGTGCTGGGTGGCCAGGAAAATCCGTTTGTCGCCCGCCAAGGCCTCTTCCAGCGCCCGAATGGAGCTTTCCCGCCCCACCACAAACGGGGTCATCATGTAGGGAAAGATGACCACGTCCCGGATGGGCATCATGGGCAACGTCCGGGTATCGGCTTTTTCGCGGCCGGAGAACATACTGGAACTCATCAACCTGCCCTCTCGAGCAGCGCGGAGTTGAAGGTGATCTCGTGATCTCTGACCATCTCCTCGGTGACCACGAATTCGCGGAGCTTGCGTTGGCTGGGCAGGTGATACATGAGGTCGAGCATCAGATCCTCGAGGATCATCCGCAGGCCTCGTGCCCCCAGTTTTCGTTCGATCGCCTGGGCCGCAATGGCCGCCAACGCTCCGTCACTGAACCGCAGCTTGACATTCTCAAATTCAAACAGCTTCTGGTACTGGCGCACCAGCGCGTTCCGGGGCTCGGTGAGAATCTGAACCAACGCCGGCGCGTCGAGGTCGCTCAACACACTCACCACCGGCAGCCGCCCCACGAACTCCGGAATCAGGCCGTACCGTATAAGATCTATCGGCTGAACTTGCTCCAAGATTTCGATATCTCGTCGATTCCCTGCCGCCTGGACAGCGGGCGTCTCGGCTTGAAAACCCACAATTTTCTTGCTGCCGGCCCGCCGCTCGATAATCTTTTCCAGCCCCACAAAGGCTCCACCGCAAATGAACAGGATGTTGGTCGTATCAACGGGGGTGAATTCCTGGTGGGGATGTTTCCGTCCGCCCTGCGGGGGGATGTTGGCCACCGTCCCTTCCAGGATCTTCAGCAGGGCCTGCTGCACTCCCTCGCCCGACACGTCACGCGTGATGGAGGGGTTCTCGTCCTTCTTGGCGATCTTGTCGATCTCGTCGATATAAATGATGCCTTGCTGGGCGCGCTGCACGTCGCCACCAGCATTCTGTAACAACCGCAAGATTACGTTTTCGACGTCCTCGCCAACATAACCCGCCTCAGTCAGCGTGGTGGCGTCCGTGATGGCGAAAGGGACTTCGAGCAGCCGGGCCAGCGTCTGAGCCAGCAAAGTCTTGCCTGTGCCGGTCGGGCCGATCAGCAGAATATTGGACTTGGTTAACTCAACGTCGCTGCGGGCGCGAGAGAACATCAGGCGCTTGTAGTGGTTGTAAACGGCGACGCCCAGCTTCTTCTTGGTCTTTTCCTGGCCGATGACGTACTGGTCGAGGAACGCCCTCACCTCGACCGGCTTGGGCAGCTTGGACTGAATGGACGGGAGTGACTGATCCCGGCCCTTTTCCAGAATCACATTACACGCGGCCACGCATTCGTCGCAAATGTACGTGTGCGGATGATCGCCCGGCAACGAGACCAGTTCCTTGACCGCATCTTGGGTCTTGTGGCAGAAGGAGCAGCGCAGTTGCTCGTCGCTACCGTTGCGTTTCAAAGCTTCTCCCGGGTTTACTTGTGCTTATAAATGATCTCGTCGATGATGCCGTATTCGCGCGCCTGCTGGGCACTCATCCAGAAATCGCGTTCGACGTCGTGCTCAATCTTCTCCAAAGGCTGGCCGGTGTGTTTGGCCATGATCTCGTTCAGGCTGGCCCGGATACGCAGGATTTCGCGGGCGTGGATATCGATGTCTGTTGCTTGGCCCGACAGGCCGCCCATGGTGGGCTGATGAATCAGCACGCGGGAGTTGGGCAGGGCAAAGCGCTTGCCGGGAGTCCCCGCGGCCAGCAGCAGAGCCGCCACGCTGGCCGCTTGGCCGATGCAGATGGTGGTAACGTCGGGCTTGATGAACTGCATCGTGTCGTAGATAGCCATGCCGGCGGTCACGATGCCCCCGGGCGAATTGACATACAACGACACGTCCTTCTCGGGGTCTTCCGCTGCCAGGAAGAGGAGTTGGGCGGTCACCAGGTTGGCGACGTTGTCGTCGATCGGAGTGCCGATGAAGATGATGTTATCCCGGAGGAGACGGGAATAGATATCGTAGGCGCGTTCCCCCCGGTTGGTCTGTTCCACCACCATGGGGATCAGCGTCATGCTCGGTTCATTTCTGCTCATGATCTATTTCGGGCCTCGACCTTCAACCCGCGCTGGATGTTCCTTCACTTTTCCGAATGATTTTTGCGTTGCGGTAGATTAACTCAAGCGCTTTCTGATTGCGGCGAGAGAACCTTATCTTATCCAACACGCCCTCGCGTGTCAAGCGCGTTTTCAGCGCCGCTGGCGGCTCATGCCGCTCCTGGGCTGTGGCGCGGACCAATTCGTCCACTTCCTCCTCGGTGACCTCGATCCCTTCCGCCGCGGCGACCTTCTCCAGGATCAGCGAACCGCGCACTTCCTTCTCGGCCTCGGGCCGCGATTCCTCGCGCAGCTTCCGCCAGTCAATCTCCGTGCTGCGAGGGTCAATACGTTGTGCCACGAGCTGCGTCACGACGCTCTCAATCTTGTGGTCGAGCTGAGCCTCCACCAGCGCCTCCGGCACCGGGAACGGGCGACGATTCACTAGCTGCTCGAGCAGCTTGCTCATCGTGGCCTTTTCCGCCTGCTTTTTCCGGCGTGTCGCCAGCTCCGCCCGCAGCTTAGCCCGCAAGTCGGCTAGCGTTTCGGATTCACTGACCGACTTGGCCAACTCGTCATCCGCAGCGGGCACCACTTTCTTTTTGATGCTTTGAACCTCCACGCGGTAACGAAACGTTTTGCCCGCCAGAGACTTCTGGGGGTAATCGTCGGGGTAGGCAACGTCAAACTCGCGCACCTCGCCCGATTTTGCCCCACGCAGATTGGCACTGAAGGCGGCCACGGTTCCTTTTCCACCCAAGTGAACGACGGCGTCGCGGGCCTCCAGCGGCGGCGCGCTGGGTTCCTTAACGTCGCGACCCTGGTAATTAACCAGCACGTAGTCGTCGTTATCAGCGGGACGATCCTCGACCACCTCGTAGGTCGCTGCCCCTTGGCGCAATTCTTCCAGGGCTTGATCGACATCGGCCTCTGTCACCGTGCCGGGGTCTTCCTCCGCCTCCAAGTTCTTGTAGTCTCCCAGCTCAAACTCGGGCAGAACCTCGAACGTCGCCTTGCAAGTAAGAGGCTGCTCGTCGTCGAACTTGAGATCCTCAAAGCGCGGCTCGCCCACCACCGCCAGCTTCTGCTCCTTGACGGCACGGTCGAAGAACTTGGGGACGAGAGATTGCACCACCTCCTTGCGGATGTCGTCGCGGAAGTGTTGCCGGACCAGCGCCGCGGGCGCGTGACCCCGGCGGAACCCGGGAATCCGCGCGGCCCGCTGATACCGCGCCGTGACGTTTTCCGCTTCTTTCCGCAGCACGTCCACGGGAATCTCAATCACTAGTTCTTTCTTGCAGGTCTCGGCCTCCACAGCTCCTCGATAGGGGGGACGAAGAAGTGAACCTCGGTGGCGTGATGCAACGTTTGCCTAAAAGCGCGACCCGGGGGAAGCAGAATCCTTATCTTGTGATCGGAAAATGGCAATCTTCTCGGTGGCCCCAGGAATTTCAGTATAGCACATGCCCGCCGCCTGTCAACGGCAGTCGTCAGTGGTTGGTTGCAAGTTGTTGGTGGTTGGTTGTCGAGCAAACGTAGCCCGGACCTGTTTTGTAGGTCCGCGGCTTTCAGCTTCAAATCCTCGCGTTCTCATCGGCTGGCAAACGCGCGTGGTCAAGGGTCAGCCCGCACCGGCTCTGCTGTTCGGCGGCGTCCACGCCCGCGTACTCAGCAAAGCTGGACCACTTCCGCTACTCGGGCCGCTTCACCAGACTTCGCCTCACCGGATTCAGGGGGATATACTCAACGGTTTCCCAGTAGTCTTTCACCGTGCGGAGCGCGTGGTCGAAGAAACGCTCTTGCCAAAGTTCTCCCTTCTCCTGCCGGCCGTGGTTGATGGTGATCATCGAGCTCACCTTCACCGCACTCATCGCTTGCGCGATGCTGACCGGATGGGGCGGATAAATGATGGCATGCCAGTGATCGGGCAGAAAAACCCTGGCCGTCAGTCGAAATCGGTGCCTTTGCCACATGCGCGTCAGTGCGATCGCCAACCGCCCGAAATCCCGTTCCTCCAGCTTGCCCCTCGATCTCAGCAAATCCACGGTTACGAAGATGTAGCGGTCATAAAGGAACGGGCGGCGCAACCTGGACATGCGGTCAATGTACGCGCGATGCCGCGCGGAGGCAATGGTGAAGCGAGCCCACGAGCGCTGGCGGGCGCGAAAAGCTGCGGACCTACAGGACAGGTCCGTGCTACGCTTGCTGCCCACTGCCTTCAGCCTACTGCTTCTGGTAGATTTTCACCCACTGCCCTCTCTGTTCAAACCGCGCCAGCGGCCGAAGTCCGTATCGAGCCGCCAGACCGTCCGCGCCAATCTGCGGCGCATAGTCGAAGTAGTGCTCTTGCACTCTCTCGAGATACGGAAACTGCGCCAGCCAGTTGCTCGGAGGTTCCCACTTGCGGGAGTAGAGGTAGAGAACGTCAAAGGAGTCGCCAGAAACGTCAGCAAAGTCTTGCGCGGTGAAGCCCTGGACAGGCACGACGCGCAACGGCCTATCGACGTAACCCAGAAAAGGCCGGGCCAACTCATCCGTTGCCGGCCACGCGGTCAGGATGCGTTCGCCGGGCGGCCGTGCTTCCAGGAACTGCGCCGCCTGCTGGTGAAGGCGAATGAAGTCCCTATAAGCCAGGTTGTCTTCGTAGGGGAAAGGATAAGAAGGATTGATGAACCAGGCTCCCACAAAGCACGCCAGGGTCGCCGCGCAAAGGCTGCGGGCGAGAACTTTCGGCAGCCGGTGCACCAATGCCACCAAAGCCAGGAAGAGAGCGGGGAAAATCGGCAGCAGGTAGCGGGGAAGGATCGCACCGCCCACTACGCTAAGCATAAGCACGTACGCCGCGCCCATTCCGCCAGCTAGAAACAGGAAATCCCGGAAGAGTCGGTCCTTTTCAGCGGCCCGTTCTTGCGGCCCTTGCGGCTTTTCGCTTCTTTCTTGAGGAGCTAGTGCTCCTATCTTCTGTACCTCTATTTCGCCGTTGCCTTCTTTCGCTCTGCCCCGCCAGACGCCCAGCGCCGCGCCCCCCACCAGCAGCCAGTTGAAACCACCGATGAGGACTTCGTAGAGGCGGCGCAGCAGGCTCCAGAAAATCCGCCCGGGGCTCAGCGTGGAATAGAGGTTGTATTGCAGGTATTCGGCGTTACCCGTCCAGAAGCCTGTGACGTGATGATAGTAAAGCGCCCACGCCGCGAGCGGCAGGAGCGGGACGGTCAGCGCGAGCCATATCTTCTTTAGAGGCCGGGCTTGCCCTGCTCTCCTGCGGCGCCATACGAACACCCACGCCACAGGAAGTAATACTACCGCTGTCTCCTTGGTCAAAACGGCCAGCGAGGCCGTCACGGCAAACGTCAGCATTCGCCCTTCCAGCAGCGCCAGCACGGCCAGCGTGGTGAACAAGGCCACAGGGAGGTCCAGGTAAACCAGCGAGCTTTGCGCGAAGAACATGGGCGATAGCGCCAGGAGCAAGGCGCTCCAGATGGCCGCCTCGCGGGCGACGACACGTCGCGCCAGCGCATAGAGAGCGACCACTGTTCCCGCCGCTACCAGAATCATCGCCGCGCGCGTCACCAGCGGCGAGAAACCGAAAACCCGCCACGCGAGCGCCAGATACACCATCACCAGTGGTGTGTGCCCTGTGGGCAGGGTGCTTTGCGGGATAAGCAGCCAGGAGCGATGGAAATCCAGCGCCGCCGGAATGTAATACCCCGCCTCGTCCCAGAAGTAGGGCAGGCGAAGGAGTGGATAGTGCAGCAGGAGCAAGCCCGCGAAGGTGCCCATGACTCCGACGATGGTCGAGGGACGAGAACGCATCAAGAGCTTTCCCCCGTAATGCCGCCCTCTGGGCGGCATTGCCGGCTGGAAGCCGGCGCCACGGCAGCATCTTGCCTTATAATAAGCCCGCGCGAAAGTGGCGGAATTGGCAGACGCGCCAGACTTAGGATCTGGTCCCGCAAGGGGTGGGGGTTCGAATCCCCCCTTTCGCACCACTGCGCAGGCAACAGGGGACAGGGAAGAGCAAGGACACGTCATACGATAGACGGGATACAGTAAGTCGACAAAAGCAACGTAACCCCATGAAGCCTGGCCAGTCTGCAACGCACAACGAACAACCAACCACTGACGACTGACCACTGCCAACTGCCCTATTCGAGCGGGCGGCGACGGGTTTCCGGCACGCCCAGAGCGAGCAAGCCTGCCGCCAGGAACGCCAGTCCGCTGATCCAGAAAGCTGAGCTGAGGTTGCAGTGGGCCGCCACCGTTCCCAGGACCCACGGTGCCGCGGCGCTCACTGCCCGACCCGCGTTGTAGGTTAATCCCATGGCGGAAGTGCGGAAGGAGGTAGGAAAGAGTTCGGCGGTGATGATGCCGAAGCCGGTGAAGTGTCCCGTGCCGAAGAAGGCGACGAGCGGCCCAAGAAGGAGCAGCGCCAGCGGCGATTGGGCCCGGGCATAAAGCGGCACGAGCGCCGCAGCCAGCAGGAGATAGCCGATGTACGTTTTCCTACGTCCCACAGCGTCGCTGATGAAGCCGAAGCTGACATATCCCAACCACATGCCGACCTGCATGGTGACAATCCAGGCCGAGGACGCGGCAACGGTCAGTCCTCGTCCGCCCTGGGCGAAAGGCAGAGCCAGGTAAGGAGGAATCCAGGTGAACAATCCCCACCAAGCGAAGAGCGCGGCGCTGTTCATCACCAGCGTCACAAGGACGAGGTTGCGGTAGGGTGCGGTGAATAGGCCAAGGTGGGGAGAAGCTGTTGTGGAATCGTGCGTGCTTCGCGCGAGCCACAAAGGTGACTCTGGGACACTGCGGCGAATCCAGAACGTTATCAGGGCGGGAAGAATGCCTACGAAAAACACGGCACGCCATCCCCAGTGAGGCAGCACCAGCGCCGTCAGCACGGCCGCCAGCGCATAACCGACCGCGAAGCCGCTCTGCATCAGGCCCAAGGCCTTCCCGCGGTGCTCCGGCCTCCAGGTTTCGGCGACCAGCGCGGCGCCTGTTGCCCACTCGCCTCCCATGCCGAGCCCCAGAAGGAAGCGGAAAAGCGCCAACTCGACGAGGCTTCGCGACATTCCGCACGCCGCGGTGAACACGGAGTACACCGCGATGCTTATCATCAGAGCGGTGCGGCGGCCGGCGCGATCCGCCAGAATGCCGAACAGGATTCCGCCCGCGGCAGAGGCGATCAGGGTAACCGAGGCCAAGAGTCCTGCCTGGGAGGGCGAAAGATGAAGCTCGCGCATCAGCTCCGCGATGACCATGGCATAGAGCGTTATGTCCATACCGTCCAGCATCCAGCCCAGGGTGCTGGCGAGGAGCGTGCGGCGCTCAGCGGATGAGGCGCGCGTAAGAAAACGCATGGGGAACTGCGCTGGGTAGTCTATCAATCGCAGCCTCAGCGCTTCAGGCCTGGTTTCCCTTTCCGCCTTCGGTCGGTCCGCGGTTACAGCCGAGAGCGGGCCAGAGGCATCAGTCCGGCAACGCTGCGGCCCCCAAGTATAGCTGATGGTGCGTCTCCAAGGAGCAGCCTGAGGAGCGATATCGCCGCCTGTCAATTACTCATTGTCTCCTCCGTAGGTTTGTGGTATGGAATAGCCCACGTGTAGCGATTGATCGTTGTTCGCTGCGTGTGTGGCTAGCGCCTGCGAAGGAAAGAGCGTAATTCAGCCGAAGGACCGGGCGATTGAGCGCCCAGACTTTTCGGAGAAGGAGAGCGAATTATGGCAGTGTGCGCGAAGTGCGGGGCAACACTCGGTGAGGGGGCGGTGTTCTGTGGCTCGTGCGGCACGCCGGTCGGCGCGGCCGTCGGCGGCCCGACTCCGCCGGCCACCCCGGCGCCAGCGGCGCCAACGACCGCAGCACCTATGGCATCGAACGTTGCCGGGTTGTTGGCATATATCCTGGGGTTCATCACCGGGATTATCTTTCTGGTGATTGAACCTTACAACAAAGACAAATTCGTGCGGTTCCACGCTTTCCAATCCATCTTCTTCAACGTGGCACTGGTGGCTTTCTGGATCGTCTGGACGATCCTTTCAATGATTTTGGGCGTAGTCACTTTCGGCCTTCTGGGTGTGGTCATGGCTTTACTCGGAGTGCTTATCGCGCTGGCCTTTCTCGTGTACTGGATCTTTCTCATGTACAAGGCCTATCAGAACGAGCGGTACATGATTCCCGTGATCGGGAAGTTCGCGGCGCAGCAAGCGGGCTAGTCGGGAGGGCTTGGGCCCTTGCAGGGCAAGGTGTACGGGAGGCGGCAGGCGTGTGCCTGCCGCTTTTTGTTACTGCCGCCCTCCTGATGACATTTTCTGAGCAGCTTTTCTCTTGACAATTTCCGGTGGGCAGCGCAATTTAGCACGTTTCGGGCTGAAGGGTTGCGCGGCACAGGATTCGCGGGTTCGACTCGAAGATACACATGAACGTTCGCGTCTGCTTTCACGACCAATGTTTTGACGGGGCTTGTTCAGCCGCGGTTTTCACGCGTTTCTATCAGGAGTGCGTCGATCCCCGGGCCACGCTGCGCTACCGCGGTTTGATGCATCGTGCGGGCCAGCTCTTTGACGATGATGTCTTCGACAGCGAAGAGAACGTGATCGTGGACTTCAAGTATTCCAGCAGCGACCGGCTAACCTGGTGGTTCGACCATCACCAGAGTGCCTTCCTCACCGAAGCTGACGCGGAACATTTCCGGCGTGACAAGAGCGGCAAGAAGTTCTACGGGCCGGAATTCCGCTCCTGCACCAAATTCATTGCCCATATCGGGGCGGAGAAATTCGGCTTCCGCTCTCCTGACCTGGAGGAACTTATTCGCTGGGCGGACTTGATTGATGGCGCCCAGTATCCGGACCCGCAAACGGCGGTGGAGATGCGCGACCCGGCCACGCAACTGACCCTGGTCATCGAAGGGACGCGCGCCAAGGGTTTTGTGGCGGGACTGATTTCGGAGCTGGTCTCGAAGCCGTTGCCGGAGATTGCCGCGCTCCCGGAGATTCGCCAAGCCTTCGAGGAGCTTTACAGCCGTCACCTGAGAACCGTGGAGTTGATTCGGACGCGGGCCGAACTTCACGA
>Ga0315268_10009207_pt1 | contig 10269 bp, 11 predicted proteins | sample C1_top_MG_FD_204535 | JGI IMG/M metagenome (GOLD analysis project Ga0315268, IMG submission 204535) | Sediment microbial communities from Yellowstone Lake, YNP, Wyoming, USA - C1_top | ecosystem: Environmental > Aquatic > Freshwater > Lake > Sediment | place: USA: Wyoming | collected 2017-08-01 | reverse complement strand
GGAACCGAAACCTTCCAGGATGGCCAACTCGGCACCGCGTTTGTCGGCAGCGTAATTGGTGATACCAGCTGAGGGATCTGCCTCAACGGTCGGGCGATCTTCATTTAGGCCAGTTGGAAGTGGGTCACCTTCATAAACAGCAGCACTCGATACATAGCTGTAATAAGAAGCATGGGGGCGCAGCACGTTAACACTTTGCTGGACAACGTGTGGGGCATCCCACCAGGTATCAAAGACGACGTCCCACCACCGAGAATGAGAATGCGCATGCGGCAATCTATTGGCATCAATGGTTAAAAGTCCACACCTTATTACCTAACCCAGAATCTCACCCTCGACTTTGTATCCTTCGGTAAGTGGGCCGCCGACGCGGCCGAGGATCTTACGCACTACCGCTTCCATCAAAGTTTTATCCTCATCAACAATTACTGATTTGGCCGCAGCGTAGAGTCGGTCAGATAAATCAAAGTCATTTATAGCAAGAGTTCGCGGGAGCCACTTTCCAGATGACAACCATTGCTTTTTTGAGAGCAACGCCAGTTCGCTGCATCCAACCAGCAACTGCTGAGTGATAAATAGAATTTCGTTGGGATCGGTGGCTCCTATGAGGTCATCAAGTTGGTCGGTCAGTAAGTACCGCCTTCTTCTCATTTCAACTTCCGAGAGGGGCTGCGGCCCTTCTTTTAAGCGTTTATTCGCGCTTGATTGGATCCGCTCCGCTTCGCCATCTACCGAAAGAAGAATGAATCCATCAGAAATCATTTGCAGGGTCACCGCACTTTGATTTGCAGCTTCTAAGTCAGAAAAGTATTGGATAGATGCGGGAGTTTGAACAAATAACTCGACTGGCCAACCGTGTTCGCGTGTGGTTTCCCTAAAAGGAGCGGGCGGTCCTTGAATAACAATAACGATATCCAGGTCAGATGTAGATGTCTGTCGTCTGGTTAAGGCGCTTCCAGTCAGGAAGGCAGCTGTGGCATCGGGGAACCGGGCGGCAACAATTCGTTGAGCTGCTTCAAGAGCGTCAAGGCGTTCCATACCACCACACTGTATGCCACAGAACGTCAAACACGTTGAATTCCGCTACGTCTGCACACGCTTTGTGATGTCGTTGTGAATTCGGCGCTCGAAAGCCCAAGTCGCAAACGGGATAAATGCCACTGAAAAGGCAACTGAAGTAGTGCGCCAAGGCCAGCGCAGCAATTTCGCAACCACAGGTACCAATAGAACGTAGGCGGTGAAAACTGTGCCGTGAGTTGCGCCAACTATCGCGACTAGCGCATCAGCTTTGCCAGTGATCCAGTGGTAAACCGCAACGACGAGAATTGAAGGAAGCAGTCCGCCTTCGGCATAGGCCAAAACTTGAAAAATTCGCAAAGTTGCAGTGGTTGGTCTCGCCGTGAACTTCCGCGACATCAGTTTTGACCAGTCACGAAAAGTCGAGTCAGGACGAGAAGACAGACGATGCCGCCACCAAGTCGATAGAGCCCTCTGTTCCGGTCGCTATTGAGCGAGCGACTTGCGTTGTCGGCAAATGGAATAAGACCAAAGGCCAAGGCGGCATAAAGAAGATGGAGCCATTCTTTAGGGTGCTCACCAGAGATTAGAAGGGCAACTCCCGCTAATGCGGTAACGACGACGGAAATGAGAACAGCTACCAGAGTTCGAAAAGCAATGTCACCCGCAGGACTCTTGCGGATTGCTCGAACAGCTCCTTCTACTGTGGCCGCAAGGACCGTCAGGGTTGTCAGGATTGCAAGCGCGATGTGCAGGCCTTTAAGCATTCTCGGATACTAGTAGGTCTTACTTCAGGGGATATGTAAGGCCGAGGGGTCCCTTGGACGCGGCTACGAGAATGTTCTGGGTCACTTGGGTGACGAAGGTTTGAGTTCGTGGTGGGACGTCGTGGGTGAGGCCTCGCTCAACCCATCTCATTGTTCCTACTGAGATTGTTCCAGCCCCGCTTGGCGAAACTCCATAGAGCATGATGGATGACGTGGATCTCTTTGCCAGCGTCCCGCATGTAATGGTTGATTTTGCAACCACTTGGGTCTGTCCAACGAAATGACTTGGTGTTTCGAGGTGATCAACTTCAGGACCAATAATTCCATGGAATTTCTCACCTGCTCTTACGCCGGTTCCTTTGAAGATGAAGGGTTGCGGGGCAAGCACAGTGAAGTCCCCTTTTGCTGGATAGCAGTTGTATTTAAGTCCTGTCAGAATGGATTCAGGCCGGTCTAGATTGCGAAAGCGAATTGTGGGATTGATCTTATTAGGGTCTTCAGTTGCTGATTTGTACAAAATCATCTGGCGGTTGGCGCCGAGCGATGATGTGGTTAGGCGGGTTTGCCAATATGCGACATTGGCGCCGAAGAAGAGGAGATTGGTGCCGTGAGCTCTTGCGTTTTCAACGGTCGTGCGTTCTTTGCCGGTCCAGTACTCGTCGTGTCCAGGCGAGATATAGGCGCGCGCACCGTTGAGCAAATTTGGAATGGTAGAAACATCCACGTCCGTGACGTAGTCAATGTTTAGACCTATGTGATCCGCAATAACGAGCAAGGGGTGTATGTAATTTAAATATTTGCCGCTCCCGTACCCCCAATCATTTGGGCGGTCAAAAGAGAATACTCGTGCGCGGTCACCGAAACCAGTCTTACCGCGATAGGCATTCACCCCACGCCAGGTGTTGTAAGCAAGACTTGTCATAGTAGGTATAGCGAAAACGACACGACCAACTGCATCGTGTTGCCGTACGACTAGAGACATGAACGCTTCGTGAGAATTGCTGGACGAAATCTTTATCAGGTAAAAGCCCGGGGCTAAGCCAGCAGTAGGAATTTGTGTGTTTGTCTTCCAGTGGCTTTCGCTGAGATGAGTATTTGAGTCGATGGTCTGCGCAGCCTGCTTAACACATGAAATGGATTTAGATGACCAGTAGGCCTTCGCCCCAACTCCGCCGTAATAGCCCATCCGATAGGCCGTTAATGTGAAGTTCCCCTTTGGGCAAGTTACGTAGGCATTCACACGTTCGCCTGGTTGCACTGAGTTGGGTGATACAAAACCAGCGGTATCAATATTGAATTGATTCTTAGAAATTGTCCACTGGACATTTTGGGCTTGTGCTGACGGGGTAAACACTGATAACAAAAGGGAGAAACAAGTAATAGATGTGAAGCGTCGCATGATTAGCAAGTCTAGTCGCGATTTTAAACTGGCACCGTCACCGGTTCTTTCGGCAACCCATACTTTAAAAGTCCTCGAAGGAACTTGGCTAGCGCTCTTGGAGTGAGCACGTCATCCGTTGCCTCTAATTCACGAAGCGACCACCAGCGGTGTTCCTTAAGGACTTTACGTTCGATCTCTGTAAATCCCGAAGTATCAATCTCGAAATTGGGCACTCGCGCGAAGAACCAGATTTCTCTTACATCTTGTTCATGACCGTAGAAAGTGAAGACGTGCCGCCGGTTCCATATGTGGGGACCCAGAACGAAATCCTTTAGTCCAGTTTCTTCCATGACTTCTCGACGTGCGGCATCTTCCGGGGTTTCATCTTCTTCAATGCCCCCTCCAGGTGGAAACCAGAAACGAATTTCTGGCTTTGTTGGATCTTGGCCGCGAAACAACAAGACCCGGTGGTGTTCATCCAGCATCAGTACGCGCACCGTAGGTCGGATAGTTGGTTCGGTTGTCATTTGTCCCATTGTCGTCAGGATTCCCTTCTGGCGCAATAAATTTCATCGCCTCATCAGTGGCTCTTGTGGCAATGTTGTCAGGTGAGCTTTTTTGTTCTTGCCAGCGGATTCGGCGCAGGTTTCTTAATCGCTGCTCAAGTCGGTCCGATCTGGTTGCTCTGCTTTCGAAACGGCATTCGGTATGGATTCCCAGCAGCCTTTGGAATCGGTCTTGGTGCAGCGGTTATAGACACGATCTACTGTGTTTTAGGAGCGTTAGGGGCCGCTGTTCTTCTCTCTGCCCATTCCACGCAGCGAGTAATCAGCATCGTCGGAGCTTTAATCATCAGTTGGATTGGAATTCGTACCATCATCACTCATCGCAAAGCCACCGAGGCGAATCTCGATGAAGCTGAATCACGAAAAACTCCGACCTTTGGACCGGCACTTCGGTTGTCATTGCTCGCCACGGCGTCTAACCCCTTAACGATAATTTCATGGGTGGCACTCTTGAGTGCGGCGGGCTCATTTATCGAGACCACATCAGGCAAGATCGCCTTTGCCTTTGGTGTGGGAGGCGGGTCATTCCTCTTCTTTATAACCTTGAGCCTGGTCGCCAGCTACCTGGGCCGCCGACTATCTGCCCGTTGGGTGCGCCGAATCGACCAGGCGAGTGCCTATCTATTTCTCTTATTCGCCCTACTGCTCGTGTATCGAGCATTCACTATCTAGGAACTAGAGGAGCTCTCTCAATGTTGCAAGAGTTTGGATTTGGAGATTAATTCCTTTTTCGGCTGGAAGATCGTTTCGATTTAGCCAGACTCCTTTTAGGCCGGCGTTTATTGAGGCGCGCACATCGTAATCGAGGTCATCTCCGACAAAGACGACTTCATTCGGCCCACATTCGAGAACTCGGCAAAGGTGTGCGAATGCTTTTTGATCAGGTTTTAAAGCTTCCACTGTCCCGATTGCCAAGATAGCTTCGAATAAGTCGGCTAGCCCCATGGTCGCCAGCTTCGCTTCTTGTTGGGCCTGTTGCCCGTTAGTGAGCACAGCCAACTTATAGCCGGCTGCCTTCAATTCACTCAAGGCAGCAAGCACGTCTGGGTAAGCAACCCAGCTATTCGAATAATGAATCAGATAGTCATTCCAGAGCTCATCCAACGTGGATTTATCAACCCGCGCGTCGGTAGATACTAAGAATTCGCGCATCCTTGCACGGCGATGTTCCATGAGGGTCATGACACCGGCTACATATTGTGCGAAGTAGATATCTTCCAGGCGATGCCATTCCTTTCCTACGCTCTGATTTCCGAGGTAGGTCCAGCCCTTTTCGCGGATAAGGAGTTCGAGTCCTTGAGTGGCGGCTTTTCGATGGTCGAAAAGAGTGTTGTCTAAATCAAAACCGATGGCACGGATCATTCTTTAGACAGAAGCAATTGCACGATCGAGAACCTCGAGAGCTTCGCGTAATAGATCTTCTGGCATGACAAGTGGTGGCAAGAGGCGAACTACGTTGCCGTAAGTTCCTGCAGAAAGGAGCAGGACGCCCTCTTTTTGGCAGAACTTAAGGACGGCATTCATTGCCGCAGGGTTGGGTTCTATCCCGCCAGGCAATACGAATTCGAGTGCTTGCATTGCTCCGCGACCGCGAACTTCTCCGACTATCGGGTATTTCGCTTTCATTGCGTTAAGCGCTTCGGAAATAATGGCACCGATCTTGAGCGCACGATCGCAGAGACCATCCTCTTCGATTGTGGCAAGTGTGCCTAATGCTGCGGCGCAGGAAATGGGGTTTCCGCCGAATGTTCCGCCAAGGCCGCTTCCATGGACAGAGTCCATAATCTCGGCTCGGCCAGTCACAGCGGCGATTGGAAATCCGCCGGCAATTCCTTTTGCCGTCGTGATGAGGTCAGGGACGATGTCTTCGTCCTCGCAGGCAAACATTTGCCCAGTACGTGCAAATCCCGTTTGAACCTCGTCGGCGATAAAGACGATGCCGTTTTCTGCGGCGAACTTTGCGAGTCCAGGTAGGAAGCCCTTTGGTGGAACAATAAATCCACCTTCGCCCTGGATTGGTTCGATGACGATGGCGGCGATATTTTTTAGATCGATTTCCTTCTCAATCTTATGGAGGACGAGATCCAGGGCATCTTTCGCGCAGGCTTCTGGCCCACCAGGCCACCGCAACGGATAGGCCATAGGCATTCGATAAATCTCGGGGGCAAAAGGACCGAACCCTTCTTTGTACGGCATATTTTTCGCCGTCATGCCCATGGTGAGGTTGGTACGACCGTGGAAGCTATGTTCAAAAACAACCACCGCTTGGCGCTTGGTGTAGTGGCGAGCAATCTTGACGGCATTTTCCAAAGCTTCAGCTCCGGAATTGACGAGAATCGATTTTTTCTTATGGGTGCCAGGGGTAATGCGATTGAGCGCCTCGCACACTTCGATGTACCCGAGGTAGGGGGCAACGGTGAAGCATGAGTGGGTGAAGGCCTCAACTTGTTTTTTTACATTTGCTACGACCCGCTCGGCGCTGTTGCCAACGTTGACGACGGCGATGCCTGAGCCCATATCAATAATGGAGTTCCCGTCGACATCTATTAAGACTCCACCACCGGCGCGTTCGACGACGACGGGTATTGCCATTCCCAACGAGGCAGAGACGGCTTCTGAGCGCCGTTTGAGAATTTCCTCCGATTTTGGACCTGGAATAGCCGTAACGAGCCTGCGGACCTGCGGAATTGATGTCATGGACCAATCCTAACAGTCTCTGAAAGTACTCATTTGTCGGCCTGACCTGAGAGGATACCTCCGTGCAATTACTAGGAATCATCGCCTTCGTCGTTGCCCTCCTCTTTTCTGTGATGGTCCATGAGTTTGGTCACTTTATTACGGCCAAACACTATGGAATGAAAGTTAGCGAGTTCTTTCTGGGCTTTGGAACGAAGATTTGGTCCACGGTACGTGGGGAAACTGAGTTCGGCATCAAGGCGATTCCCGCTGGCGGTTATTGCCGAATAGAAGGAATGTCTCCGAGTGAAACTATCGAAGGCGATGATCGAGATTTCTATCGCGCCAGTGGCGGACGAAAACTAGTTGTGTTGGGGGCCGGATCTTTTCTTCATTTTGTTCTGGGCTTTGTACTGTTGCTTATCCTTTTCATGGGTGTTGGTACGACTCAAGTCACATCCACCATTGGTGAAGTCAGCAAGTGCGTACCACCCGTCACGGGTTCGCAAGCATGCACGTCGACTTCGTCGCAATCTCCCGCAAAACTGGCCGGCCTGCAAGCAGGAGACAGGATCGTCTCTATCAATGGCAAGCGGATTACAAACTGGGCTAAAGATGTCGAGATTATTCGCAGTTCAGCAGGCAAGGCTTTGGTCTTTGGGATCGATCGCAGCGGTCAGAAACTAAAGAGCACCAGTTCATCTAGCGCCCCCGATCTAGAGATCACGATTACTCCTGCAACCAGAATTATCAACGGCAAGAGCATCGGGTTTGTCGGAATCACGAATACTTTTGCGACAGTGAGAAGTGATCCCGTTACCGCTGTTAAGCAGTCTGTGACCACAACAGGTTCTTTCATCAGCGCCTCAGTTAAGTCTTTGATTTCGCTGCCGAGCAAAATTCCGGCCCTGTGGTCTCAGACCGTGGGCGACAAGCCGCGCGACCCCAATGGCCTTGTGGGGGTTGTCGGAGTAGCGCGAGTCTCGGGAGAAGCCGTTGGAAGTTCAAAGCTTTCATTATCTGAGCGTTTGGCTACTTTCATCTTGATCATCTCCTCCTTAAATATTTTCGTCGGAATCTTCAATCTTCTGCCGATCCTTCCTTTGGACGGCGGACATATGGCCGTGGCTATTGCCGATGAAATTCGCGCTTTTTTCGCCCGGCTGCGCGGACGCAGAAGGCCAGCGGCAATCGATGTGGCAGTCCTGACTCCGATCACCATGGTGGTCTTCGTTCTTCTTGCTGGTCTCACGCTCCTGCTCCTAGTAGCAGATGTGGTAAATCCGGTAAATCTCAATCTTTAGTCAGATAGGGCAGAATGGGCCCATGGTCGATTTAGGAATGCCCGCCGCACCACTACCGACACTTGCGCCCCGTCGTAAAACCCGCCAACTTCAAGTGGGAAGTATCGGAGTAGGTAGTGACTCGCCAGTGAGTGTTCAATCTATGTGCACCACGCTGACGGCCGATGTCAACGCCACGTTGCAGCAGATAGCCGAATTAACAGCCTCTGGTTGCCAGATTGTTCGCGTTGCCGTCCCAAGCCAAGACGATGCTGATGCGCTCGCTCAAATTGCCAAGAAATCCCAAATTCCAGTAATTGCCGATATTCACTTTCAACCGAAGTATATTTTCGCGGCAATCGATGCAGGTTGCGCTGCTGTTCGCGTCAATCCTGGCAACATCAAGCAATTTGATGACAAAGTGAAGGAAGTCGCCAAGGCGGCGGGGGATGCCGGAATCCCGATTCGTATTGGCGTTAATGCGGGCTCATTGGACCCGCGTCTACTTGCAAAATACGGCAAAGCAACGCCAGAGGCTTTGGTTGAGTCAGCATTGTGGGAATGCTCGTTGTTTGAAGAGCACGGATTTACGAATATCAAGATCTCGGTTAAGCACCACGATCCAGTCACGATGGTGAGCGCCTATCGCTTGTTGGCACAAAAGTGCGATTATCCGTTGCACCTTGGCGTCACAGAGGCCGGCCCTCTCTTTCAGGGCACGATCAAATCTGCAACGGCTTTCGGGATTCTCCTTTCTGAAGGCATCGGCGACACCATTCGCGTCTCCCTCTCTGCCCCACCTGTTGAGGAAGTCAAAGTGGGTATTTCCATTTTGGAATCGCTTAATCTGCGCCAACGAAAACTTGAGATCGTTTCCTGCCCCTCGTGTGGTCGCGCCCAGGTTGATGTTTACACCTTGGCCGAAAAAGTGCAGGCAGGTTTGGAAGGAATGACCGTGCCATTGCGAGTTGCCGTTATGGGCTGCGTCGTCAACGGCCCAGGGGAGGCGCGCGAAGCCGATCTCGGCGTCGCATCCGGAAATGGCAAAGGCCAGATCTTTGTAAAGGGTGTCGTCATCAAGACGGTTCCCGAAGCACAGATAGTCGAGACTCTCATTGAAGAGGCCATGCGTTTGGCGCAAGAGATGGAAGCTGCCGGCGTTGGCTCTGGCGAACCTTCCGTCAACGTTCGCTAATCCTGTCCTAACGCTCCGCACCTACTTACTCGGGTAGGCTGACTTTCATGTTGCGAATGTCCACTTTATTCCTGCGCACGCTGCGCGATGATCCAGCCGATGCTGAAGTTGCCAGCCATCGATTATTGGTGCGGGCCGGGTACGTTCGTCGTATTGCCGCCGGCATCTATTCATGGCTGCCACTTGGCTACATCACCCTTAGGAATATAGAGCGGGTCATCCGCGAGGAGATGGACGGGGCTGGGTTTCAGGAAGTCCATTTCCCAGCCTTGCTTCCACGCGATGCTTACGAAAAGACAAACCGCTGGACCGAGTACGGTGATGACATTTTCCGACTCAAGGATCGCAAGGGCGGCGACTATCTACTAGGTCCGACACATGAAGAGATGTTTACTCTCATGGTGAAGTCTGAGTACTCCTCTTATAAGGATCTGCCTCTCTCGCTTTATCAAATTCAGACGAAATACCGTGATGAGCCAAGACCGCGTAGCGGAATCATCAGGGGTCGCGAATTTGTCATGAAAGATTCATACTCTTTTGACCTGACAGATGAGGGTTTGGCCGAGTCGTATAACAAACATCGGGATGCTTACATCAAGACATTTGACCGTTTAGGAATGCGTTACAACATTGTTAGCGCAATGTCTGGAGCGATGGGCGGATCGCGCTCAGAGGAGTTCTTGGCTCCTTGCTCAACTGGTGAGGATACGTATGTGCTCTGCGAGAAGTGTGGGTATGCGGCAAACGTTGAAGCTATGAAAACTATTGTGGAGTCAGCTGATTCCTCAATAGTGCCAGCAATGCAGGTGGTTGACACTCCCAATACTCCGACAATTGATTCTTTAGTTGAGGTACTGAACCAAAAATTTGGCGGAGGCTATACGGGTGGGCAGACTCTTAAGAATATTCTCCTCATTGCAGACGGGAAAACAATTTCAGTCCTTGTTCCCGGCGATAGGGAAGTTGATTTAAAGAGGTTGGAAGCGAATCTCACTGGCGTAAAGGAAATTCGCCTCTTTGAAGATTCGGATTTCGCTAAGAACCCTGGTTTGGTCAAGGGCTATGTTGGACCCCAAGACGCAAAGAAGCTCGGACTGACCGTTTATGCTGATCCTCGCATTGCACCGGGAACCTCTTGGGTTACGGGTGCCAATAAAAAAGACTGCCATGCTCTCAACGTCGTGAATGGACGTGATTTCACGGTAGATGGTTACGTAGAGGCTGCGGAAATCAATGAGGGTGATGCCTGCCCTAATTGCGCTTCCCCTGTGGTTATTGATCGTGCAATTGAAATCGGGCACATTTTTCAACTTGGTCGAAAGTTTGCGCAAGCCCTTGATCTCACGGTTCTCGACAGCGATGGGAAGTCACGTGTTGTCACGAT
>Ga0315268_10009206_pt1 | contig 10269 bp, 5 predicted proteins | sample C1_top_MG_FD_204535 | JGI IMG/M metagenome (GOLD analysis project Ga0315268, IMG submission 204535) | Sediment microbial communities from Yellowstone Lake, YNP, Wyoming, USA - C1_top | ecosystem: Environmental > Aquatic > Freshwater > Lake > Sediment | place: USA: Wyoming | collected 2017-08-01 | reverse complement strand
ACACTCCCGAATTCGATCACGCTGCCGAGCCTGGATATCAACGGCAACGCCAGCGTGGCCTTTGCGGCCGGCGGGGGCAGACTGCTGCAACTGGGCTGGATCAACGCCGATGGCTCCATCCAGCCCGGCTCGCTGAACATCACCACGCCGGCCACGGACGATCCGGCCGTCTTTGTGGGCCTCGACCTGAAAGACAACGGCCTGATGGTGCAGACGGCCGACGCCATCACGCGCGATAACGTGACCAAGGCCATCTACGACCTGGTCGGCAAGGCGCGCAACACCAAGTGGACCGGGCCGGGCACCGGCAAACAATATCTCTGGGGCGGCGACGGAATCAGGAGCAGCACCGCGGCCGACGAGGAATACGCCGCGCAAAACGCCACGCCCAAGTCGATCGGGCTGACAACGGTTGGCGTAGTCGCGAATGTCAGGCAGGTTCCCGTGCCGCCGCCGGGGACAGGCATGATGGATGTGCCGATCACCGACCCGCCGACCTTCGGCGGCCAGAAGGCCGGGCTGTTCTCGGTGCTGGCTCGCTACACGTACTACGCGGACATGGATCTGAACACCCTCATCAACGCCGACGACTACATCCAGATCGACGCGGGTTACCTGGCCGCGATGAGGAATCCGGCCGCCGCGACCGGTTTCCGCTGGGGCGACCTGGACAACAACGGTTTTGTCAACGCCGACGACTACGTCCTGATCGACACCGGCTGCCTTGCGGCGATGCGCGGATCGCACGCGCAGCCGGCGCCGACGCCGGCGAAAGCGAGTCCGTTCAGCACGGTGGGGGTGCCCGGAAAAGCAGTCAAGAAGTTGATCTCCGGAAGATCCGGCCGCTCTGCCCGCAGGCGAGCAGGCACGCCGAACAAGGGCGATGAGGTGCGGTCTTGCGCGAGGGGATTTGGTAGCTTTCGCGAGCGATATGGCTGGCGAGATTGCTGTTTTGTTGCTTGCAATTAGGCTGCGCGCAAGTACGCTAAATCCGTTGGCAGCCGCATGGCGGTCGGGTGCCGGAACTGGCCAACGGGCTCGAATCGTTTCTTTTCGGATCTGAGTCGGCTGGGACTCCGCCGCCGTTTCCGCGGGGATGGGTCATTTCGCTGCGAGCAGGCGGCGGAGGAACACAATGAGTGCGGGAACCAGCCCGTCGCATCGCCGGTTTCGATGTGCACGTTCCGTTGAAGTGTTGAGCTGAATGCGAAACTCAACAGGACCCGTTGGAGAAACACATGAACCACAGAATCAACCCACCGTCCCGGTCGTCTCGGCGATCTTGTTCCCTTTTTCTGGGGAGGGCCGCCGGCGCCTGCTGGGGCGCACTGGCGTCGCGGGCCAGGTTGGAGGCCCTGGAGCCGCGCACGCTTCTGGCCGCGGGGGCAGTCGGCCCCGAGTTTCTCGTCAACACGCATACCACGGGCATGCAGTACGCTCCCCGCATCGCCATGGACAGCGCCGGAGACTTTGTCATCACGTGGACAAGCCTCGGCCAGGACGGCAGCGACTTTGGCATCTACGCCCAGCGTTACAGCGCTGCCGGGCAGCCCCTGGGCGGTGAATTCCGCGTGAACACCTATACGACTGACCGCCAGTACGGTCCTGCCATCGCTATGGACAGCGCCGGAGATTTTGTGGTCGCCTGGGAGAGCGAGGGGCAGGACGGGAGCGGCGAGGGCGTTTACGCCCAGCGCTACAGCGCTGCTGGAGTGCCGCTGGGCGGCGAGTTCCGCGTCAACGCCTGGACCACGGATTACCAGAGCACTCCCGCGATCGCCATGAACAGCGCGGGCGATTTTGTTATCGCCTGGCAGAGTGGACAGGACGGAAGCGGCTCTGGCGTGTACGCGCAGCGGTACAGCGCCGCCGGAGTTCCCCAGGGAGGCGAGTTCCTCGTCAACACCTACACCACTGGCAGCCAAGGCCTTCCGGATATTGCCATGGACGCTGCCGGAGACTTTGCCATCGCCTGGATGAGTGACGGCCAGGACGGCAGTGACCATGGCATCTACGCCCAGCGCTACAGCGCCGGCGGAGTGGCCCAGGGCCTAGAGTTCCGCGTCAACACGTATACCACCAACTTCCAATCCGATCCCGCTATCGCGATGGATAGCGCCGGAAATTTTGTCATCGCCTGGCGAAGCTGGCAGGACGGCAGCGCCCACGGCGTCTACGCGCAGCGTTACAGCGCCGCCGGGGTGCCGCAGGGCAGCGAGTTTCGCGTCAACACCTACACGACCGACGACCAGAGAAATCCGACCGTCGCAATGGATGCTGCCGGAGACCTTCTCATTGCTTGGGATAGCAGAGGCCAGGACGGGAGCGTCGAGGGCGTATATGCCCAGCGTTACAACGCTGCCGGAGTGCCCATGGGCGGCGAGTTCCGCGTCAATACGTACACCGCGGATGACCAATTCTATCCGTCCATCGCTACGGACAGCGCCGGGGATTTCATCATCACCTGGAACAGCGCAGGTCAGGACGGCAGCGACTTTGGCGTCTACGCCCAGCGTTACGATGCCACCGCGCCAAGGGCGCAATTGGGCTCCGCCCCGAATGTGATCAGCGCCGGCGGCACGAGCTACAGCTTCACGGTCGTCTATTCAGATATTTCCCAGGTGGATGTCAGCACGCTCGGTGGCGGTGACATCGTCGTCAGCACCGCAAAAGGTTTCTTCCAGCCGGCGCAATTCATCTCCTGCAATCCCTCCGACAACGGCACGCCCCGCACAGCCACGTATCGCATCATCCCGCCCGGCGGAAAGTGGGACCCGGCCGATGCGGGCGTATACACCATCGTGCTGCAAGCCAACCAGGTGGCCGATATCCTCGGCAACTCTGCCGCAGCCGCGGCGCTCGGCTCGTTCAAGGCTGACTTTGCCGCTCCAACCGCCAAGCTCAAGAAGCTGGCCAAGGTGAAGCGCAGCAAGTGGCCCTTCAAGTTCACCGTCACCTACCGCGATGATGTGGCGCTGAATGCCCTGAGCATCGGACCGGGCGACATCCTGGTCATCGGACCGAATCGCTTCAAGCAGCTTGCGAAATTCAAATCGAAGACGGCCATATCCGCAGGCATGTACACGGCCGTCTACGAGATCGCGCCGCCGGGCAAGAACAAGAAGTGGGACTCGGCCGACAACGGCAGCTACACGATCTGGCTGAAGGCGAATCACGTGCTGGATGCGGCAGGCAAGGCCGCGAAGAAAACGAAGCTGGGCGTGTTGAAGGTAAAGTGTTGAACTGAATACGGAAGGTCAACAAAACTCAACGGAGGAACACCGTGGACCACAGAACCAATCCAACATTCCGGTCGCCTCGGCGATCTCGTTCCCTTTTGCTGAGGAGGGCCGCCGGCGCCTGCTCGGGCGCACTGGCGTCGCGGGCCGGGTTGGAACACCTGGAGTCCCGCACACTTCTGGCCGCGGGGCCTGTCGGCGGCGAGTTTCTCGTGAACACCTACACCACCGACTACCAGGCGAGTCCCGCCATCGCCATGGACAGCGCCGGGAACTTCGTCATCGCCTGGACCAGCAACGGCCAGGACGGCAGCGGCTGCGGCGTCTACGCTCAGCGCTACAGCGCGGCCGGAGTGCCCCAGGGCAGCGAATTCCGCGCCAACACGTACCCCACGGGCGATCAACGCTACGCCGCCGTTGCCATGGACAGCGCCGGCGACTTTGTCATCGCCTGGCAGAGCTCCGATCAGGACGGCAGCGGCGCTGGCGTCTACGCCCAGCGTTACAGCGCGGCCGGAGCGCCCCAGGGCCTCGAGTTCCGCGTCAACACCTCCACCACCGGCGACCAGGAGTTCCCCGCCATCGCGATGGACAGCGCCGGGAGCTTTGTCATCGCTTGGGACAGCAGAAGCCTGGACGGCACCACCGATCGCGTCTATGCGCAGCGCTACAGCGCTGCCGGAGCGCCCCAGGGCGGTGAGTTCCTCGTCAACACCTGCACCACCGGCTTCCAGTCGCATCCCGCCATCGCCATGGACAGCGCCGGGGACTTTGTCATCACCTGGCAGAGCAACGGCCAGGACGGCCACGCCGAGGGCATCTACGCGCAGCGCTACAGCGCTGCTGGCGTACCCCAGGGCGGCGAGTTCCGCGTCAACACCTACACCACCGCCAACCAAGCCCGCTCCGCCGTCGCCATGGACGGCGCCGGGGGTTTTGTCGTCGCGTGGGGAAGCGACGGTCAGGACGGCGGCGGCTACGGCGTCTACGCTCAGCGCTACAGCGCCCCCGGAGTGGCCCAGGGCGGCGAGTTCCGTGTCAACACCTATACCGCCGACCATCAGTCGGCTCCCGACATCGCCATGGACGCGGGCGGGAGCTTTGTCATCGCTTGGGAAAGCAACGGCCAGGACGGCAACGGCTACGGCGTCTACGCGCAGCGCTACAGCGCCGCCGGAGTGCCCCAGGACAGCGAGTTCCGCGTGAGCACCTACACTACCGGCGGCCAGTACCATTCCGCCATCGGCATTGACAGTGTCGGAGACTTTGTCGTCGCCTGGCAGAGCGACGGCCAGGACGGCAGCAGCTCTGGCATCTACGCCCAGCGTCACGACGCCACGCCGCCCAAGGCGCTGCTCGGCTTCGCCGCGCACGTGATCATCGCTGGTGGGACAAGCTACGACTTCACGGTCGTGTATTCAGACAATTCCGCCATGGACGTCGGCACCCTCGGCAGCGGCGACATCCGGGTGGTCGCACCCAATGGTTTGAGCGGGGAGGCCCAGTTCCTTTCTTGTACCCCTGCCGGCAACGGCACGCCGCGCACCGCCACCTATCGCTTTATTCCACCGGGTGGAAGCTGGGATGCGGCCGATGCGGGACAGTACCTCATCGCGCTGCAAGCGAATCAGGTCGCCGACATCGCCGGCAACTACGCCGCGGCCGCGACGCTCGGCTCGTTCAAGGCCGACTTCGCTGCGCCCACCGCCAAGCTCAAGAAGCTGGCCAAGGTGAAGCGCGGCAAGTGGCCCTTCAAGTTCACCGTCACCTACCGCGACGATGTCGCCCTCAATGCCCTGACCATCGGCCCGCGCGACATCTTCATCGCCGGCCCCAGGGGCTTTAAACAGTACGCCAAGTTCAAGTCCAAGACCCTCATCTCGGCGGGCGTTTACACCGCCGTCTACGAAATCGCCCCGCCGAAGAAGAAATGGGACGCCGCCGACAACGGCAGCTACACGATCTGGCTGAATGCCAATCACGTGCTGGACGCGGCAGGCAAAGCTGCGCGGAAGACCAAGCTGGGTGTGCTCAAAGTCAAGTGTTGAGTGCTCGCGGCAGAACCGCTGTCACTTTTCCCGAGCCGCCTTGAGCACCTCTTCGCCCACGAACCGGACCTGTTGCTCGGTCAACTCCGGATACACCGGCAGGGCCAGCACCTCGCGGCAGGCGCGCTCGGACTGCGGCAAGTCGCCTTCGCGATAGCCCAGCGGCCGATAGCACTCCTGAAGGTGCAGAGGCATGGGGTAATAGACGGCCGAGCCGATGCCGGCTTCCGCGAGCCGCATTTTGACGCGGTCGCGCTCTCTTACGCGGATCACGTACTGGTTGTAGACGCTCCAGTTGGCCGGGTCGATCGAGGGCGCCTGGACACCCGTGCCGACAAACATCTGATCATACATGGCCGCATGGCGCCGACGCGCCTCGTGCCACTCCTGGAGATATTTGAGTTTCACATCGAGCACGCCGGCCTGGAGGGCATCCAGCCGGAACATCCCGCCCAGCAGCTTGTGCTGGTAGGGATTGGCGGCCGGCGCGCCGTGGACGCGCAGAAGCCGGCATTTTTCGGCCAACGCATCATCGTTGGTGCAGATGGCCCCCCCATCGCCAAAGCCGCCGAGGTTCTTGGTCGGATAGAAGCTCAGACACCCGCAGGCGCCCAGCGAGCAGGCCATCCTGCCGTTTCGACGCGCACCGATGGCCTGCGCGGCATCCTCGATGACGGCGATGCCCCGGGAGTCCGCAAGATCATTGATCGCTTCCATCGCGGCCACCTGGCCAAAGAGATGCACGGGGATGATGGCCTTGGTGCGCGGGGCGATCTTTCGAGCGACATCCCTGGGATCGATGTTGAAAGTGGCAGGGTCGATGTCGGCAAAGACCACTTTGGCCCCCAGCCGGCTGGCGCTGCTGGCCGTGGCGAAGAAGGTGAAGGCTGGGACGACCACCTCATCGCCGCTGCCAACGCCCACCGCCATCAGCGAGCAGACAAGCGCATCCGTGCCGCTGGAGACGCCGATCGCGTGCTTCGTCTGACAATAGGCCGCGAGGTTCTTTTCGAATCGCTCGACGGTCGGCCCGAGAACGAAGGCCTGCGCATCGCAGATCTCATCAATCACCTTTCGGATTTCCTTCCGCAAGGTGAGGTACTGGGCCGTGAGGTCGAGCAGTTTGACTTGCATTGTGGGGGCAATTGATAAGCAAAACGGCCGAAAACGCAACCGGGCGGGCGCCCTGTGCAAACAAGACGATTCGTCTGAGCGTCCGATAACCCATGCTGGCTCAGCTTCTTGCCGCGATCAGTCGCTCTTTTCAACATCCCCGGCGGCTGGCTCTATAAGCTAGCGACCAAACGACGTACAATGATCATTCCCGTGAAGAAGTTGCTGCCGTTGCTGATCATCGGAGTTTGTGCGGCCTTTATCGGCTGTTCGGCCGAGTCGTATCGCGATTCGGCAGACCTGCAGATCGGGAAGATGCTTCGGGACCGCCAGCAGAAGACGCTGGGGTACACGCCGCAAGTCGAGGTGGCCAAGGAAATTCCATCGACGCCGAAGAGGGCGTATGCGAAGATTCCGACCTCACCGATCCCGCCCCCAACCACCGCGCCGATCACCTTCCAACAGGTGGAAGTGCCGCGGGTGCCGCTGGGGCCCGAAACGCGGTGGATGGAGCCGACAGGTCCGGAGGCGATGCCGGCGGGCGACGAGATCATGCAGCGGCGGCTGCACATCGGCGGGCCCGGCTTTGCCGGCCCCCCCACGCTCGAGGAATATTACCGCCGATACGAGCTGATGGGCCTGCTGGAATACGCAGTTCGCCACAGCCGCGCCTATCGCGACCAGATGGAGGCCCTCTACCTCGCAGCGCTGGATGTAAGCCTCCAGCGGCACCTGTTCGCGCCGATCCCCTTCGTCCACCAGGACCTGACCTACAACGGCGGGCAGCGTGATGCAAATTACGCCGCCGCCCTTACCGCCGCCACCAGCGCCGGCATGAAGCAGAAGCTGCCGTATGGAGGCGAACTCGTCGCCGAGACCCTCGTGCAGTTTGTCAATGCACTCTCGGAAACGGCCACCAGCGCCGAATCGGCCCAACTGGTTCTCTCCGGATCGCTGCCGCTGCTTCGCGGCGCCGGCATGGTCAACCTCGAACCGCTCATCAGCAGCGAGCGGGAGCTGATCTACCAGGTGCGCACCTTCGAACAGTATCGCCGCGACTTCGTCGTCAGCATCGCCACGCAGTATTTCAACCTGCTGGCCCAATACCAGGGCGTGCTCAATCGCCGCATCAGCTATGCCAATCTCGTCTCGCTCACCGAACGTACGCAGGCCCTCTACGACACCGGCCGCATCATCTTTCTCGAGGTGCAACGCTCGCTCCAGTCGCAGCTTTCGGCCGAGAGCGCGTTGATCGACGCCGAGGAGGGCTATCAGGCCGCGCTCGACAATTTCAAGCTTCGGATCGGAATGCCCATCGACGAGCGGCTGGAGATCGTGCCCGTCGAACTCGATGTGCACGTCCCGAAAATGACCGCTGACGAGGCGGTGACGCTGGCGCATAAATATCGGCTGGACCTGCGAACGGCGGCTGACCAGGTCGAGGATGCCCAGCGCGGCGTGTCCAACGCTCGCAACGGCCTGCTGCCCGATGTGAACCTGACCGCCTCGGCCAAGCTGGGAAACGAACCGAACACGCCCGCGTCCAACCTCCAGGAGCGGACGCTGACATACACGGCCGGCATCGGGATCGACCTGCCGATTGACCGCCTGGCCGAGCGCAACGCCCTGCGCAAGGCGCTGATCGCGTTTCAGAAGTCGCAGCGGACCTACGCGCAACTGAAAGACCAGATTGCCGCCGATGTGCGCGATGAGATCCGAGCGATACGGACGGCCGAAGCTTCGCTGGAAATCCAGCGTCGCGGGATCGAACTGGCGCAGAATCGTCTGGAGTATTCCAACGAACTGCTGCGCGAGGGACGCGGGCTGGCCAGAGACGTCGTCGAGTCGCAGAGTTCGCTGCTCGACGCCCAGGACAGTTTTGAGCGGGCCCGCGCGCAGCTCCAGATTCGAGTGCTCCAGCTCATGCGCGACACGGGAACCCTGCGAGTGGACCCGAGCGCCGGCGCCATCGGCCAGGCCATGGATCGCGCCGCGCCCACGACGCAACCGGGTCGCTGAAAACGAGTTGTGCTTCGCCGTTGGGCCGCCGGCGCGGGAAAACCCCCCGGAGAAGCTGCTAAACGCGGCCAGATCGTGGCGATAATTAGAGGTGAGTTGAACTGGAATGATCGGAACGAAAGAACCCATTTCGATGGAAACGTCCGTGGTTCTCCCCGCCATGCCGGCCCCCCGCTGGCGGGTGAGCTGGTGGATGGTTGTCCTGGTTATCGCGCTGGTCCTGCTCCTGGCGGGGCTTGTGTATTTTCGCCCGTGGAAGCCCGCCAGCGGGATTTCGCCTGGCGAAAAGTTCTACACGACTCTCCTGACCGACCTGGATGTGAAGGTCAGCACCAAGGGCGAGTTGCAGGCCGTCAAGAACACCGACGTGGAGAACAAGGTGGAGGGCGCCACCCAGATCATCTGGCTCGAAAAAGAGGGCGTGCAGGTCGAAAAGGGCGCGATCCTCTGCAAGCTCGATTCGACCCTTCTTGAGCAGCGAAAGGAGCAGTTGGACCTCGATCTGCGCAAGGCCGAGAGCAACGTCAAGATCGCCGAGGAGGTGCTGGCCATCCAGAAGATGCAGAACGCGACCAACGAGGAGGCCGCGGACGTGGCCAAGCAGCTTGCCGACCTCTCGTTGAAGCAATATCTCGAAGGCACCTACAAGCAGCAGTTGGAAACCGCGAAGGTCACGCTCGAAATGGCGCGCATCCTGCTCAAGAACAAGGAGGAAGACTACGAGCAGACCAAGTCGCTCTTCGCCAAGGGCTTCGTGACGCCGGCCGACGTGAAGAAGGCGGAACTGGACGTGACCAGCCAAGGCAACGAGGTGAAAAAGGCGGAAACAGCGCTGCGCGTGCTTCAGGAATACTCGCATCCCATGGAGCGAAAGCGGCTGGAGAGCGACCTGGCGCAGGCCCAGCAGAAGCTGGCCCGCACCAAGCGGCAGAGCCTGAGCCTTGAGACCCAGGCCACGGCCGACCTGGATGAAAAGCAGGCGTCGCTGCGGCTGCTGCGCGATCGTTCCGACAAGCTCAACAAGCAGATCGAGGCGTGCACGATCCGCGCCCCCGAGCCGGGGCTGATCATCTACATGTCGAGCATCAACCGCTGGGACCAGCAGAGCCAGATCGTGGAAGGCGGCATGGCGCGGCAGAACCAGATCATGTTCCGCCTGCCCGATGTGCGGCAGATGAAGGCGGTGTGCCGCGTGCAGGAATCGCAGAAGCTGAAGCTCAGGGAGGGCGATCAGCGCGCCGTGGTGAAGATCGCCGGGATTCCCAATCCTGTCGGGGCGACGCTGACCAAGGTGGCGCCCCTGCCCGACGCCAGCGCCCGCTGGAGCAATCCCGACGCCAAGGAATACCCCATCGAGCTGGTTCTCGACGAGACCCCGCCGGGGCTCAAGCCCGGCACGGGCGTTGAATCCGTCGAAATTCTCATCGCCCACCTCGAGCGCGTGATGGCCGTGCCGCTCTCCTGCATCTACGTTGCCGGAAGCGATGCCTACGTCTTTGTTCGCGAGGGCCAGAACCTCAAGGAACGGAAGGTCAAGCTGGGCGCCACCACCGAGCGCGAGGTGCAGATTCTCGAAGGGCTGGCCGAAAACGAGGATGTGCTCCAGCTCCAGGCCGGCCAGGGCCGCGAGCTGCTGATGAAGGCGGGGATCAAGGTTGATGACGCTACGACCCGCCCGAACTGGAGCAAGCGGCGGAGAAACAGCGACAAGCCGCGCGCCGAAGCGCCGGCCGCACCGGCGGCGGCCGCGCCGATCAAGAGCTGAACGGATTTCTCGCCCGATCGCTCAAATCGACACCCACGGAAAATTGCAGACGGATCTCCACCGTCTGCCTTTCATTTTGCCCGTG
>Ga0315268_10009205_pt1 | contig 10269 bp, 7 predicted proteins | sample C1_top_MG_FD_204535 | JGI IMG/M metagenome (GOLD analysis project Ga0315268, IMG submission 204535) | Sediment microbial communities from Yellowstone Lake, YNP, Wyoming, USA - C1_top | ecosystem: Environmental > Aquatic > Freshwater > Lake > Sediment | place: USA: Wyoming | collected 2017-08-01 | reverse complement strand
GCAGCCGCCATCCGAATACGATACATTCTACGGTCCGCCACCTACGGCCGGCGATGTGGCGATCACCGGCCCTAAGGCCTACAGCGCCGTGAGTGGCGGTGTGGTCATCAGCGGCAACGCCAAAGGCGGCGACTTGGCCATGTACCGATTGGCGTTCGGCCAGGGAATGAATCCTAGCGCGTGGACGCAGATTGGCGGCGATCACGGTAACCAAGTAGAAAACAACGTACTCGAATTCTGGGATACTGCCGGATTGGCTCCCGGGCTGTATAGCCTGCAACTGACGGTAGTGGATCAAAACCAGAGCTTGCGTCAGGCAACCATCCAGGTGACGGTGGATAACACTCCGCCCACGATCAAGCTTACCTATCCACCGGACGACGAAAAGTACGAAGCGCCCAAAGACGAATGGATCGTATTCAACGCCGACGTGTCCGACAACTTTGGCATTGACCGCGTCGAGTTCTTTATGGATGTCTATACCCAGCCGTTCACTATCCGCTACATCGCGCCTTATAATGACAAGCTGCTGTTCATGCCAATCAACCCCGAGACCAAAAAGCCGTTCTTCAGAACCGAAATCCTCGGCACGCATACTGCCTGGGCTGTGGTGTATGACAAAGCCGGCAACAAGGCTGAAAGCAACAAGGTGAGGGTGACGATCACCTATAAGAAGCCGCAGTGAGGCCGAGACCCTCAGGTTCTTGGGGACCTGAGGGTCTTTTTATCTCAACGCCCAAAAGAGAGGCAGAAAAACAAGGACGACGGCAAACAGCAGCACCGTTAGCGGCGCGCCGACCTTGAAATAGTCGCTGAACTTGTAGCCGCCGGTACCCATGACCAGGATATTCACCGGGTGTCCCAGCGGCGTGAGGAATGCCATCGAGGTTCCCAGCGCCACGGCCATTGCCAGAGGGTATGGACTCATGCCCAATTGCTGTGCCGCGCTGATCGCAATCGGCGCGAGCACAACCGCTGTGACTTGGCCAGGCATCACCTGCGTCAACAGCGTGGTTACCACAAACATTCCGGCCATCAGTGCCAGCGGCCCTGAGGGCGCGAGCATCCTCACTAACCATTGCCCGACGTATTCTGCCGCACCCGTGCGGTTCATTGCAATGCTCACCGGAAGCATCCCTGCGATGATAAAGATCGCGCGCCATTCGATGGACTGATACGCTTCGTCCATCGTCAGGCAGCCGGCCAGAACCATTGCGAGTGCTCCTGCCATGATTGCCTCAGCGATGGGCAAGACGTTTGCCGCAGCCAGTCCCAACGCGATAGCTGTAATCACCACAGCCCACGCCGCCCTGTGCGGGTGGGTAATGGGGTCGTCGCCTTGCTGTAGCACAATAAAGTCGGGTTCCGCCTGTAAGACGGGTATGCGGTCGCGCGGACCGTGAAGGAGGAGCGCGTCGCCAAAGCGGAGCGGCAGCTTGCCTAAGTCGGTGCGAATAGAGCGGCCCTCGCGCCACAGTGCGACTGCCGTCAGGCCAAACTTTTCGCGCAAGTGTAGCTCGCCCAACGTCTTGCCCGCCGCTCGGCTGCGCGGCGCGACGAGTACTTCGACCAATCCGATTTCGTCTGAGGATAGATCACCGTGCCAGGTCACCTCAGATTCGAGCTGTGCCCCCACCTCGGCCAACCTGAGCACCCGCTCCATCCGCCCGGCCACAATGAGCAGGTCGTCGGCTTGCAACACCTGGTCGGGCTTGGGCGCAAGCATCACATGCGTGTTGCGGCAGATCGCTACGATGGAAAGGCCCAGCTTTTCCCCAATGCCGCTTTCGCTAATCCGGTTGCCGACCAATGGCGAGGCGGCCAGCACGCGCACTTCGGACAGCCGTTCCTGTAGCGCATACAACTCTGTGAGTTCGGCGCGCAGGTGGCGCACCAGGCCCAGTTGCTCGCGCGGATGGCGCTCCGGCAAGAGCTTGCGACCGACGAGCGTGATGTAGGCTATGCCGACGACGACGATGGGCAAGCCCACCGGAGCAAAGTCGAGCAGACCGAAAGCAGCCAGTCCCTGGTCGCGCAACGCGGTGCTGACCAAGATGTTGGCCGTCGTGAGGAGTGTTGCCATCCCGCCCAAGATGGTGGCGAATGCGAGCGGCATAAGCAGCCTGGAGGGATTGATGCGCGTACGACGCGCGGCGTCCATCACGCCGGGCAACAATATCGCCGCCGCTGCAATGTTATTCATGAACAACGAGAATCCGGCGCCGCCCAGCATCGTCACAGCAACCAGTCGTGCTTCGCTAACGCCTGCGATTCGCAAAAGCGCGCGTCCAGCCGTGCGTGTGACTCCCGTGCGCGCCAATCCTCCGGTCAATACAAAGACCGCCATGATTGTGACGACGGCTGAGCGCGAAAAGCCAGAGAACGTGTCGGCCGGTTGAATGAGGCCTGCCAGTGTCAACGCAAGGGCCGTAAGCAGCGCCACCACGTCGGCGCGCACCAGTTCCGTCGCCATCAATACAATGGCAGCGAGGAGAATCGAAAGCAGAAGCGCGATTTGTGTGCTCATTGATATGGAGGCAGTGATCCCAGAGCGCGGCGAAGGACAAAGGGCGAAAGACGAATTCGGCGCATCCTCTGACAGTTTCATGATGTGCCGCGATATGGAGGTGGGCCCGGATGGTTTCGAACCATCAACCAACGCTTTATGAGAGCGCTGCTCTGCCATTGAGCTACGGGCCCGCGCGACATAGTTTACCGCGTTTTGGACGCTGCGTCAACATCAGGTTAGCTGGGGGTGCGTTTCAGTTATTGGGTGAGTTATGACTAGCTCGGCTTACGCTAGGGCCTGGCAACTTTTCCGAAGGTCACCTCAGCCTCAAGCGACGCACGTTGCCCGAGTTCCCCCTGAGATTGAAACGCACCCTTAGCGGGCGCGCTTTAATGGCTTGAATTGTAAGGCAAATTGTGGGACAATGTTCCCTTGAGCTTCGTTACCGAACAACTCGAGTGCCACCTGACGGAGGTCAGAATGACTCGCACTATTCGTGCCCCTCGCGGCACACAGATTTCGTGCAAGGGATGGCTGCAAGAAGCCGCGCTGCGCATGTTGATGAACAACCTCGATCCGGATGTGGGCGAAAAGCCCGATGATCTCATCGTCTACGGAGGACGAGGCCGCGCCGCCCGTAACTGGGATTGCTTTGATGCGATTATCGCTTCACTCAAGGAACTCGAAAACGACGAGACGCTGCTGATTCAATCCGGCAAGCCCGTCGGCGTTTTCAAGACGCATCCCGACGCGCCGCGCGTGCTGCTGGCTAACTCTAACATCGTCCCGGCTTGGGCCACTCAAGAGAACTTTGACAAGTGGGAAAAAGAAGGTCTCATCATGTTCGGCCAGATGACAGCCGGCTCGTGGATTTACATCGGCACGCAGGGCATTCTCCAAGGCACCTACGAGACGTTGGCTGCGCTGGCACATCAACACGGCTGGCCCAGTTTGCGCGGCAAATTTGTGCTGACCGCCGGGTTGGGCGGCATGGGTGGCGCGCAGCCGCTGGCGATCACGATGAACGAGGGCGTTGGCCTCGTCGTCGAGGTTGACCCGGCCCGCGCCCAACGCCGTCTGGAGACGCGCTACGTGGATGTAATCGTGGACTCGCTCGAAGAAGCGATGACGATGGTTGAGGAATGCAAGACGAAGGGTGAGCCAAAATCCATCGGCCTCATCGCGAATGCCGCCGATGTGTTCCCCGAACTGGCGCTACGCGGCGTCGTGCCCGACGTTGTCACTGATCAGACGCCCGCGCACGACCCACTGATGTACCTTCCCGACGGGATGACGTTGGAACAAGCGGCCGACCTGCGCCAGCACGATCCGGCAGAATACAGCCGCCGCTCCCACGCGGCAATGGCCAAGCACGTTCGGGCCATGCTAGACTTTCAGAAGCTCGGCAGCGTGGTGTTCGACTATGGCAACAATTTGCGTCAGCGTGCATTCGATGCCGGCGTCAAGAACGCTTTCGACTACCCCGGCTTTGTACCGGCGTATATCCGCCCACTCTTTTGCGAAGGCAAAGGCCCATTCCGGTGGGTGGCGCTTTCCGGCGACGAAAAGGACCTGTTCCGCACCGACGAGGCAATCCTGGAACTCTTTCCGGAGAACAAGGCGTTGGAGCGCTGGATTCGGATGGCGCAAAGGCGAGTGGCGTTCCAGGGGCTGCCCGCCCGCATCTGCTGGCTGGGCTATGGCGAGCGCGACAAGGCTGGGCTAGAATTCAACGAGCTGGTCGCCAAGGGTGAGGTGTCAGCGCCCATCGTCATTGGGCGCGACCACTTGGACGCGGGTAGCGTGGCCTCGCCGCGTCGCGAGACGGAAGGGATGCGCGATGGCTCCGACGCGATTGCCGACTGGCCGCTCCTCAACGCTATGCTGAATGCCGTCGGTGGGGCAACGTGGGTTTCGATCCACCACGGCGGCGGCGTCGGCATCGGCTACAGCATCCACGCCGGTCAGGTCATTGTAGCCGATGGCACACCAGAGGCGGCTCGGCGATTAAAGCGCGTGCTGACCACCGACCCCGGGATGGGCGTCATCCGGCACGCAGACGCGGGATATCCGGAGGCGATTCAGTTTGCAAAGGGACACGGAGTCAAAATACCCATGTTGCGGTAAGAACACGGACAGAATACCCAATACGAAATACGTGTTGCGTATTCCATGTCCCGTGAGTAAAATGAAGAACATTGCGAACCACATGACTGGAGCGTGAGCCATGGACCCGACACAAAGCCGTTCTGCCCGATTGCAGCGTGCGCTCGATGATCTGATGAAGCAAGCGCCGGAAATCCGCGGCGCATTGGTCGTGAGCAAGGACGCTTTCCTTGTCGCCTCGGCCATTGACGATGCAGAAACCATTGGCCCCATCGCGGCAAATCTGGTCGACCTGGCCGACAAAGCAGCTCAGCGTCTCTCACAAGGCAGTGTGCAGCGTGTCATCGTGGACGCCAGCGAGGGTACCATCGCCGCCGTACCAGCCGGACCTGATGCGATGCTCGTCTGCGTCGTGCGCAAGCAGGTCAAGCTCGGCGTTGTGCTGGAGCTAATGGCGCGTTGGGCGCGCATCGTGGCTGAGCTGATGGAATGAAGAACGACGATAGGAGAAACTGCAAAAGACCATCAACAACTCGTAAGCGTGTGTCAAATTGACAGAAGGCATTTGGGGGCGACAAGCGTCGCCCCTTTGCTTTGGCCCTACTTGGGTGGCGGGGCACTGGCGAACACGTACCCGACGCCTCGCACATTAAGAATGTATTCAGGATCAGCGGGATCGGATTCGAGCTTTTGGCGCAGGCGGCGGACGTGGACCCGCACGATGGCACGCGCTTCGTATTCGTCGGCCTCATAACCCTGCACGGCGCCGACCAGTTCGCGTGGAGATACCACCTGGTCGGGACGCTGCATCAAATACGCCAGCAGCTTGAACTCGGTCAGCGTCAGATCAAGCAAATCGCCGCGTGCGGTCGCCACATGGCGCTGCAAGTCCAGGCTAATGCCGCGCGATTGGATGAAGCGATCTGTGCTGCTGGGTTCAGCAGCCACCGCGCCTCGGACTTGGAGTTCGCCGATGGCTCGCTGCATCAGCGTCACCAGGTCGCGTTGGCGGAGTTTCTGCGCTCGATGCGCCAGCCCGCGTTGGACGGCGGCTAAGATTTCAGGCACTTGGCACGGCTTGAGCAGATAGTCAAACGCTCCGCGCCGCATTGCGCTGATGGCAGATTCCAACGTGCCATGCGCAGTCAGCATTACGACGATCGTATCGGGAGCAATTTTGCCCGCCGCCTCGATGACCTGCAGGCCATCCAGCCCGTCCATCCGCAGATCGAGCAACATCAGATCTGCTGGTTGGCGTCCAAGCTCAGCCAACGCTGCCTCGCCGTTGGCAGCCGTCGCTACCTCAAAACCAGCGCCGCCCAGAATCTCTTCCAGCGTGGCGCGCATCACGGCCTCGTCGTCCACGACGAGAATGCGAGAAGGGGGGAAGTCTCGCTGTTCCATGTCGCCTCCATAAAACGTGGAGAGTGGGGCGCTCTACGTTCCACTCTTTTCGCTCTACGTTGTTCCGATGGGCAATCGCACTGTAAAGGTTGCACCGTGGCCAGGCTCGCTTTCCACGGTGATACGTCCGCCGTGTCGTTCTACAATCCCGTAACTGATCGCCAGGCCCAGCCCCGTCCCGGTCGCTTTTGTCGTGTAGAAGGGCTCAAAGATCTTGGCCGCTTCCTCTGGCGGGATGCCCGGGCCTGTGTCGCCAAAACCGATCCACACCTCGTTATCCTGGCACGTTGTGGCGATGGTCAACTCGCCGCCCTCCGGCATCGCTTCGGCGGCATTGATGACGAGGTTGAGAAACACCTGCGTCAACTGGTCGGGTACCACCGAAAGCTGCGGCAAGTCCGTTGCCAATTTGCGCCGGACGCGCACGCGGCCATGCTCCAATCGCTTGCCCGCGAGGGCCAGCACCGACTCGACGAGATTATTGATCAGAGTCGGCGCCCGATGGCCCTTGGATGGGCGGTAAAAATCCAGCGTCCGTGTGACAATCGTGATCAGCCGCTCGACCTCTTCCTGAGCCATCTGCAGATAGCGCAGTTTCTTCTCGTCCGTCAACGGGCGATTGAGGACAAGGTGGAGGCAATTGTGGATGGCTTGCAACGGATTGTTGATTTCGTGAGCGATAGAGGCGGCCAGCCGCCCTGTGGCAGCGAGCTTTTCGGCATGGACAAGCTGCGCCTGTGAGCGCTCAAGCTCCTGCTTGGATCGGGCCAGCTCGCCATACAGCCGCGCATTTTCCACGGCCACGCCTACCGATGCCGCCAGGAACGACAGCGTCTCCAGATCATCGTTCGTAAAAGGCCCTCCGACCTTATTGATGACCTGAATCGCGCCGATAGATTTGCCTTTGACGACGATGGGCACGCACAGCACCGAGCGCGTGGTAAAGCCCGTGGCGCGATCCATCTGGGTCGAGAACAGCGGGTGCGACGGCGCATCGTGGATAAGCAGCGGCTCACGTTCCTGGACGACACTGCCGATAATGCCTTCGCCGGGTTCAAGTGTATAATCTAGAATCCACTCTTGGTCGCGGCTGAGCGTCTTGCGGAACACGAGTCTCCCAGACTTGTCGTCTACCAGTGCCAGCGATCCGGCCTCCACGTGCAGGAACTCGCGGATACCCCGCATGGAGACTGTCAGCACAGCTTCCAAGTCCAGCGTAGACGTGATGGCGCGAGAGATGTCGTTCAGCACGGCCAAGTCTTCGCTGCGTGCCTGTGCTGCCTCGTATAGTCGTGCGCGCTCGACAGCCGCACCCACCTGGTGTCCAATCGCCACCAGCAGATCAAGCGTGGCGGCGTCCAGCTCGCGTGGCCCCCGGTCTGCCACCAACAAGGTGCCGATCACACGATCGCGGCTGCGTAGCGGCACACACGCCGCGTTATGCGCCGCACCACCAGCGAGCGAAAGCAATAGCGGCTGCCCGCTCTGCGCGATTTGCTCTGCTGCATCCACTCCGTTGGTCAGGTCGAGCTTCTCCCACTGGCTGGCGGCGACAGTCTGGGAGCCCGCTAGAGTCGTCAAGGTGATGGTGCCGGCGTCCAGCTCCAGTGCGTGCAGTACTTGATCGAGCGCAGTAGCCAGCACGTCGGGCAGTTCAATCGCGCGGCCCACCGTCTCTGCAATCACGTTGAGCGCGGCCAGCTCGCGGTTGCGGCGACGGATTTGCTGTTCAGCGCGGCGCACGCGCAACATCGCCCCGACACGCGCCAAAAGCTCGCGATTGTCAAAAGGCTTGCCGATGTAATCATCCGCGCCGATCTCTAGCCCATAAGCTCTATCGGCGACCTTGCCCATCGCCGTGAGCATGATCACCGGGATGCCCACCAGCACCGGGTCCGCCTTGATGCGGCGGCAGACTTCGTAGCCGTCTATGCCGGGCAGCATGATGTCGAGCAAGACCAAGTCAAAGGCCTGCCCGGCTTGGGGAGTTTGGCCGCCCAGGATCGCCAGCGCTTCCTCTCCGCTGATGGCGGCTTCGGCGCGGTAGCCCGCGTTGGCGACCAGCTCACGGATAAAGGCATTGATCCGAACGTCGTCGTCTACGACCAGGATGTTTTCGTTGCTCATCACTGCTCCCGCTGGATCACGGCTGTCCAGCGCGACGCTTGCTCAATACCGCCTCGATGCGTTTCAACAGATCAGGAATGTCGAATGGTTTGGCGATGTAATCATCCGCGCCCATCTCTAGCCCATAAGCTCTATCGGCGACCTTACCCATCGCCGTGAGCATGATCACCGGGATATCAGCCAGCGCCGGGTCCGCCTTGATGCAACGGCAGACTTCGTAGCCGTCTATGCCAGGCAGCATGATGTCGAGCAAGACCAAGTCAAAGGCCTGCCCGGCTTGGGGAGTTTGGCCGCCCAGGATCGCCAGCGCTTCCTCTCCACTGATGGCGGCTTCGGCGCGGTAGCCAAAGTTGGAAAGCAACTCTCGGATAAAGGCATTGATCCGAACCTCGTCGTCTACAACCAGGATGTTTTCACCGCTCATTGGCTCAATTTGCTCCTGCTGGATCAAGGTCTAGGCAACTGGGCGTGCAGGGAAATTATAGCCGGAATCAGAGCAACCGCAATCGGGCAACTGATCTACCGGGAAGCTTGGAAACTCACAGGCTGGCACCCCTATGCCAGCCAGCAACGAACAGATATATGTCTCCCACGAGGTCTTGAGTGGAGAGCAAACTCGGAGGCTGCGAGCCACAGCGGGATCATCTTTAATCACCACCAAGTGTGAGGCCAGGCTCATCGCTTCAAGTCGGCCTACCCCAGGCGCATTTTGAGCTCGACGAGTTGATTTCCCAGGCGTACGGGCAGGCGGTCGCCGAATCGTGCAAAATGCTTCTCAATATCCGGCACCTCGGCTTTCCAGACCTCGGTGTCAACTCTGAGCAGTTCCTCGATGTTGTCTCGCGGAAGAGCAAAGCCCGTCAGATCGAGATCGCCCTCGTTAGGCAAGAGACCAATGGGGGTCGTCTTGGCCCCGATCTTGCCTTCTACGCGCTCGCACATCCATTTGAGAACTCGGCTGTTTTCGCCATATCCTGGCCACAGCCACTTGCCATCCTGGCTCTTGCGGAACCAGTTGACGTAGAAAATGCGTGGTGCCTGGCCGCCTAGCCTGTCACCCATATCAAACCAATACTGGAAATAGTCTGCCATGTTGTAGCCACAGAAAGGTCGCATCGCAAAAGGATCGCGCCGGAGGTTGCCCACCGCGCCAAAACTGGCCGCCGTCGTTTCCGAGGAGGCCGTTGCCCCAAGGAAAACACCGTGATCCCAGTCAAAAGCCTCGGTCACCAGCGGCACAACGCCAGCACGACGGCCTCCAAAGACAAATATGTCTATCGGCACTCCTTCCGGCTTTTCCCAGTCACTGCTGATCACCGGGCACTGTGAGGCCGGAGCTGTGAAGCGGGCGTTCGGGTGGGCAGCCGGTTCAGGATTGCCCGGCGCCCAACTATGGCCTTTCCAATCTATCGCGTGACTCGGAGGAGCGCCGTCCATTCCCTCCCACCAAATATCTCCGTCGTCGGTTAGCGCACAGTTCGTAAAGATGGCATTCTCTTTCAGCGTGTCCATCGCCGCCGGGTTGGACTGGTACGAGGTGCCCGGCGCGACGCCAAAGAAGCCAGACTCGGGATTGATCGCATAGAGACGGCCATCAGGAGCGATCTTCATCCAGGCGATGTCATCTCCGATGCATTCACCTTTCCAACCCGGGACGGTCGGCTGAATCATCGCCAGGTTCGTCTTGCCACAAGCAGAGGGAAAGGCAGCGGCGATATGGTATCGTTTTCCTGCAGGGTCGGTCAGCCGCAAAATCAGCATGTGCTCGGCCATCCAGCCCTCACGCCTGGCCATAGCAGAGGCAATGCGCAAGGCCAGACATTTCTTCCCGAGCAAAGCATTGCCGCCGTAACCCGAGCCGAAAGACCAGATCAGATTCTCATCTGGGAAATGGCTGATATACTTTTTCTCCATGGGCGCACAGGGCCAGGAGACATCCGGTTGCCCTTTTGCCAGGGGGGCGCCGATGGAGTGGAGGCAGGGGATAAAGTCTCCACCCGACCCGAGAGCTTCAATGACCTTGGTCCCAATCCGGGTCATGATGTGCATGTTAGAGACCACATAGGGGCTGTCGGTGATCTGGATGCCGATCTTGGCCATGGGCGACCCCAGTGGTCCCATAG
>Ga0315268_10009204_pt1 | contig 10270 bp, 9 predicted proteins | sample C1_top_MG_FD_204535 | JGI IMG/M metagenome (GOLD analysis project Ga0315268, IMG submission 204535) | Sediment microbial communities from Yellowstone Lake, YNP, Wyoming, USA - C1_top | ecosystem: Environmental > Aquatic > Freshwater > Lake > Sediment | place: USA: Wyoming | collected 2017-08-01 | reverse complement strand
ACAGCATCACCGGCCAGCGCCTTGACCTGCAGCCGAGCGTGAGCCTGCCGCTGCACACATCATATTTCTATTTCACACCCAAGGCCGCATATCGCTATACTTCCTGGCGTCTGGACAACACCAGCGCCGACGAATCGCCGAATCGCGGATTGCCAATCTACAGTCTCGACAGCGGATTCACCCTCGAACGCGAAGGGACGTTTGGCGGCCAGGCCTATACCCAGACGCTGGAGCCACGCCTTTACTATGTCTACATCCCTTACAAAAACCAGGACAGCCTGCCGGTGTTCGATACCGCGCTCCCGGCCTTCAGCTTCTACAACTTCTTTCGTGAGAACCGTTTTACCGGCGGCGACCGCGTGGGTGACGCCAACCAAGTCATCGCCGCGGTCACCAGCCGTTTTCTCCTGCCGGGCAGCGGTGTCGAGCAGGCACGCGTGAGTCTTGGCCAGGTTCAGTACCTTGCCGACCAGCGAGTCAACCTGCCGCCCGGCACGGTCACCCAGGTCAGCTCGGACCTGATCGGCGAGGCCACCGCGCGCATCGGACAGCCTTGGTACCTGCGCGCTGGCTTGCAGTGGAACAACCAGGAACACTATTTGCGCAAAAGCAGCTTTTATCTCTACTACTACCCGGGTGCCGATCGTATCGTCAACCTGGGCTATCGCTACACCGATGATTTCGAAGAGCTGATCGATTTCTCTACGCAATGGCCATTGTCGGCGCGCTGGACGGGCATAGCACGCTGGAACTACTCCCTGCCCGAGTCGCGCACCGTTCAGGCCTATGCCGGCCTGCAATACACCAGCTGCTGCTGGGCATTCCGCACCACCGCACGGCATCGCCAGCAGCTGGACGGCAGCGTGGATAACTCGGTGATGTTCGAACTTGAACTCAGCGGCTTCGCCAAAATGGGCGAGCACGAGGAAACTCCACTGAATCAGGGGAAATTCATCTTCGAATAACAGCGCAGCATGTCGTCCCGGCCTTCGCTATAATGGCCGGCTTACGCCGGAATCTGCGAACCCTGGCAACCCACGATGGTCTGAACAATCCATGCTGAACGCATTTCCAAAACGTCTTTTCCCAATCCTGTTCGGTGTGTTGCTCGCGTTCCCGCCCATCGTCACGACGCACGCGGCGCGTACGGCCAACACCGAAACGGCTGACCCGATCGATCGTATCCTGATTGTGGTCAACGACGAGATCATCACCGCACGCGAGGTGGAAACACGGGTGAGCGCCGTACGCGCCCGCCTCCTGTCACAAAAGGTGAGTCTTCCGCCGGACGACATCCTGCGCCGCCAAGTGATGGAGCGCATGGTGGCTGAACGTCTGCAACAACAGGCCGCCCGCCAACTCGGCTTCACGGTCAGCGACGAGCGTCTCGACCGGGCGATCCGCCAGGTTGCCGAGCAGAGCCACAAAAGCCCGGAAGACCTGCGGCGTGAAAGCGAGAAGGAGCCGGGTGGCTACCGCGCGTTCCGCGAAGAGCTGCGTGACCAGCTGCTCGTGCAGCAGCTGGTCGAGCGCGAGGTGAACAACCGCGTCTTCGTTTCCGAGGCCGAGGTGGAGAATTTCCTCGCTGCGCGGTCGGGGCGTGATGGGGGGGTCGAATACAACATTTCGCACATCCTGCTGGGTCTGCCCGAATCGGCCTCGCCGGAAGTCATCGCCCGGGCCAGGCAAAGAGCCGAGGGATTGCTCGCCGACCTCCGTAAAGGCGCCGACTTCGGACAGCTCGCCGTCGCCAACTCGCAAGGGCAAAATTCCCTGGAAGGCGGTGGCCTCGGCTGGAAGCAGGCCGGACAACTGCCGGACCTGTTCGTGAACGCCTTGCGCACGCTGCAGCCCGGCAACGTCAGCGACGTCCTGCGCAGCCCGAGCGGTTTTCACATTCTGCGCCTCAATGATCGGCGCGGTGGTGGTGAGGCGCTGAAAGTCACGCAAACACGCGCGCGCCATATTCTCATCAAGACCGGCGAACTGGTGTCGCCCCGCGAAGCACAGCGGCGCATTGAACAACTGCGCGAGCGCATCGTGAACGGCGCGGACTTCGCCGAGACCGCGCGCGCGCATTCCGAGGATGTCGGCTCGGCCACCAATGGTGGCGACCTTGGCTGGATGAACCCCGGCCAGACTGTGCCGGAGTTCGAGAAGGTCATGAATGCGCTCAAACCCGGCGAACTGAGCGCGCCGGTTAAAAGCCCATTCGGTGTGCATCTCATTCAGGTGCAGGAGCGACGCGAGCGCGACGTAAGCCAGGAGCGCGAGGCGGCGACGGCGCGCAACCAGTTGCATGCCCGCAAGGCAGACGAACGCTATGAACAGTGGCTACGGCAGCTGCGCGACGAGGCGTTTGTCGAATATCGTCTGGACGGAAAGTCAGAAATTCAGCCGTAGACGTCTCCCTACTCTGCTTTGCTCCGTTCGTCTTGTCGTTCGATGCACGCGGATCAATACAGATAAGGTCGCTGACGCGGGCAAGGTTTTTATCTGCCCCCATCTGTGTTCATCTGTGGCCACGCCTTGCTGTTTCTTTGCGTTCTTCGTGTGTTTCGGGTGAAATCCCGGCATGACCCGTCGCCCCATCATTGCCCTGACCCCCGGTGAACCGGCTGGCATCGGTCCGGATGTTGCCATTGCCTTCGCACAGCAAGCGCCCGACTGTGATCTGGTGTTGATCGCCGATTCGGCCCTGCTCACGGCACGCGCCGCACAACTCAAGCTGGCTTTCAGCGCGCGCCCCTGGAGCGGGCGTGGCAACGACATGCCGGCGGTCTACGTTCTGCCGATTACCACGAGCCACCCGGTGAATGCCGGGAGACTCGATCCGGCGAACAGTCCGTATGTCATCGACTGTCTGCGGCGTGCCGTGCACGGCTGTCGCCGCCGCGAGTTCGATGCGCTCGTGACCGGTCCGGTGCACAAGGGTGTTATCAACGACGCCGGCATCCCCTTCACCGGCCACACCGAATTCCTGGCCGCCGAGTCCGGCACGGCGCAGGTCGTGATGATGCTGGCCGCGCCCGGGTTACGTGTCGCTCTCGCTACCACCCACCTGCCACTGTCCGCAGTCAGCCGCGCCATTACCCGCGAGCACCTCACCGGCGTACTGCGCATCCTGCATGCCGACCTGAAAGCGAAGTTCGGCATTGCCGATCCACAGGTCCTGGTATGCGGTCTTAATCCGCATGCCGGCGAGGGCGGGCACCTGGGCCGTGAGGAGATCGAGGTGATCGAACCGGTGCTGACCGCGCTGCGTGCCGAAGGGCTCAAGCTGCGTGGACCAGTACCGGCCGATACCGCGTTCATCCCGGCAAGCCTCGTGGGCGTGGATGCCGTGCTCGCCATGTATCATGACCAGGGCCTGCCGGCGCTGAAAGCGCACGACTTCGCGCACGCCATCAACATCACCCTCGGCCTGCCATTTGTGCGCACTTCGGTAGACCACGGCACGGCCCTGGAGCTGGCCGGCAGCGGCCGCGCCGACCCATCGAGCCTGCGCGCCGCGGTCGCTGCGGCTTTGCATATGCTGAAGCCACAGATGAACGCGGATAAACAAAAATGAAGCCAGAGATTGCCATCGCCTGCCGGTTCCAGCTTCTTCTGAACCGGCATTCCTCTGTGATGGACATGGACGCACAAATGCCGCGGGCGCGTGACTGCATGGATGCAGGAGGTATGAGCCCATGGATGGGCGAGGTAGACCGCGCCGGGAGCTGGCGGTCGAGGGCAACGCCGGGGGCGGTTGCCGAGGACGCAGCGGAAAAACTGCTCCTGCGTTTGTCCACGAAGGGACGGCTTCGCGCTCCGCACTTCCGCCATCCATGGCGGTCGCGGGAGCGGCTGTGCATCGGTGGCCAATAATCTTATGCCCCACATCCAGCCGAAAAAGCGCTTCGGCCAGCACTTCCTGCACGACCGCGGCATCGTGCAGCGCATTCTCGACGCCTTCCACCCGCAACCGGGCGAAACCCTGGTCGAGATCGGCCCCGGCCCCGGCGCACTCACCCGGCCGCTGCTGGAACGCTGTACACCCCTGCACGTGGTTGAGCTGGACCGCGATCTGGCCGCGCGCCTGCGCGCCGATTTCCCGCCCGAGCAACTTATCGTGCATGAAGCCGATGCCCTGAAATTCGACTTCTGTTCTCTCGTCCCGGCAGGCAGCACGTTGCGCATCATCGGCAACCTGCCCTATAACATCTCGACACCGCTGCTTTTCCATCTGCTCGAACAACGGCACTGCATCGGTGACATGTTGTTCATGCTGCAAAAAGAGGTGGTCGACCGCATGGCCGCCGCACCCGGCAGCAAGGACTATGGACGGTTGTCGGTGATGCTGCAGTGGCAGCTGCGCGTCGAAAAACTCTTCGACGTGCATCCCGGTGCATTTACGCCACCACCCAAGGTGGATTCATCCGTGGTGCGGCTGGTGCCGCATGCGCTGCCACCGATCCAGGTGCGCGATACGGCGGCCTTTGCGCACGTGGTCCGGGCAGCCTTTGCGCAACGCCGCAAGACCTTGCGCAACAACCTCAAGGGCCTGATGACGGTTGAAACACTGGAATCGCTCGGCATTGATCCGCAACGACGCGCCGAGACCCTGACGCTCGTCGAGTTTGCTACGGTCGCAAATGCCTTGCCGCCCGCAGTCTGAACGCTGCGCCCTTGCGCTGCATCGAGCGCCGTGTCACGCTTTTACCAAGCCCTGAGAATACGGCTTGGTAGTTAAGGCAAGGAGGCCAGTGGACCATGAAAAGGATACTGTTCGTCGACCGCCTGTTCCCGACGCGGTCAAGCTCTTCCATCAATGCAGTCGTCATGCTCATTTCCGCCATCGGGCTGGTCATGGCCAGCGCGGCCTTCGCCACGTCATGGGAGACATCGACCCTGCGTGCGCCGGGCAGCGGATTGATCCGCATTGGCATGACACGCCAGGAGGTTCTCAAGGAACTCGGCCAGCCACAGCGCGCGCACGCCGCAACGCACAACGCGGCGGCGGGCGGAAAATCTGGAAAGAAGGGCAATTCGCTAACCTATCGCGGTGACGACGGGCTGTACACCCTCACCTTTTCCGGCGATCAGGTCGTCAAAATCGTGGTCACGCCCAAGCGCGACTGATCAGGATTGTCCGGCGGATTCGGTCTCGAGCCTGGTCATGGTCTGACTGATCCAGGTCTCCGCCAGGCGGTTGATCTCCTCTGCCGTCTTGCCGCGACTGTCGATCATGGGGCCGATCACCACCTGGATGCTGCCGGGTTTCTTGAGGAAGCCGCGCCGCGGCCAATAGTGGCCGGCGTTGTGCGCCACCGGCACCACCGGATGGCCGGTGGCGGCAGCCAGCGCGGCACCACCGATGCCGAAACGCCGATGCTGTCCGGCCGCCATGCGCGTACCCTCCGGGAACACCACCACCCAGCGGCCGCTCTCGAGCCGCTGCCGTCCCTGCTCGATGATCTGTTGCACCGCCCGGCGCCCGGCGCCGCGATCGATGGCAATCGGGTCAAGTATCGCCAGCGCCCAGCCGAAGAATGGCACCCACAGCAGTTCGTGCTTCAGCACCCAGACCTGCGGCGGGAAGATCACCTGGAAGGCGAGCGTCTCCCAGCTCGACTGGTGCTTGGAAAGAACGATGGCCGTTTCGTGACGCGGCAAGTGTTCGTGTCCCTCGATCCGGTAGTGCAGACCACAGAGTGCCTTCAGCAGCCAGATGTGAAAGCGCGACCACTGGCTGGTAAAACGGTAACGGGCGAGCGGCGGAAATGGCCAGGTCAGCAGTGACAACAGCGCATAGACCATCGCCGTGCTGAACATGACGGCATTAAACAGCAGCGAGCGCAATGCTTGCGACAGTGAATGAAGCCTCATGCACTGATGGCGGAAGTACGGAGCGCGAAGCCGTCCCCACAGGGACAAACGTTGGAGCGGTTTTTGCGCCATGTCAGTGTCGCGCGAGGCGTCCGGTGAGCAGCGCGTCACTGAAATTCCACAGCGTGTCGAACGCCGGCGTGGCCGATACGCCGTTGCCGCCGGAGGCGATGCGCACCGGCTGGGCACCCGCGGCGGTAGCAGCGCTGATCTCCTCGTCTGTGGCCGCGACCACCGCCACGCCCGACAGATTGATCTTGAGGCGTTCTGCGATTTCCTCGAACAGGCCTGGTAGCGGCGGCCGGCAGCGGCAGCGGCTCTCCGGCCCGTGCGGACACACGAAAATTGCCTCGACCTCGCCACCCTTGTGGCGGATGAGGTCGAGCATGCGCGCGTGGATGCGGTTGAGCACTTCCATGTGCAGCGCGCCATGCGCGACCGCCGGCTGATGGGTAACAATCACCACACGATATCCATCGCGGTGCAGGCGCGCGATGGCCTCCAGGCTGCCGGGCAACGGCTCCCAGTTCTCCGGCGCGTCCACATAGGTCGCGGGGATCGCGTTGATAACGCCGTCACGTCCGAGGATGACGAGTTTCATGTTCGTCTAGTCCTTGAACTCTGACACGCGGATGCGGCCGTTGATCATGCGGCTCTGGCGGCTCTGGATCTTTTCCATTTTGTCCCAGAACGCCTGTTTGAGATCAAAATCGGCGGCGATCGCCGTTCCCACGAGCAGGATAAACAGGTCGGCGCATTCTTCCGCCAGCTGTTCCTTGCTCTTGCCCTTGGTGACGCATTCGGCGATCTCGCCCAGCTCCTCGGCCATGAGGGCGATGCGGTAGGTCATTTCCTCGCCGCCGGTGTCCTTAAAGAGATGCTTGTCGTGAAACGCCTGCACCGCCGCGAGCATTTTCTGGTAGGAATCCATGTTCATGTGACACTCCTCTGCCAGCTGTAACCGTGAAAAGTGCTATGCCTGCCGACCCTGCAATTTAGAAATATCCGCTGCGCCCAGAAACAGATTGCTCAGGTTCGTCAACAGTGCAAGCCGGTTGCGACGCAGCGCCGCGTCCTCGGCCATCACCATGACCTTGTCGAAGAACGTGTCCACCGACGGACGCAACGACGCCAATGCCTGAAGCGCGGCGGCGTAGTTGCCGACGCTGAACAACGGCTGAACCTGGGCACGCAGCGCCTCGACCTCCCGGGCAAGCTGCTGCTCGGCCGGCTCACGCAGCAGGGCCGGATCGACCATCGCCGCCGGCGCACCACCGGCTTGTTTCAGAATGTTGCGGATGCGCTTGTTGGCGGCGGCAAGCGCTTCGGCCTGCGGCAGTGCACGGAATGCCTGCAAGGCCTTGAGGCGCGGCAACACCTGGTCGAAACGCGTCGGATTGAGCGACACAATGGCGTCGATTTCGTCCACCTCGAACAGCTTGTCGCGCAAATACGGCTTCAGGCGTTCCAGCATGAAAGCGTGCAGGTCCTGGGCGACGCTGTCGGCGACCACACCCGCCGCAAAGTGTCCGCGCGCCAGCGTGAGCAGCTCCAGAACATCGAGCGCCAGCGATTTCTCCGCAAGGATGCGCACCACGCCGAGCGCCGCACGCCGCAGGCCGAACGGGTCCTTGTCGCCGCTCGGCGCGAGCCCGATACCGAAGATGCCGGTGAGCGTGTCGAGCTTGTCGGCGAGCGCGACACAGATCGCCACTACCTCTTCCGGCAGCGCACCGCCCGCGGTCTTGGGCAAGTAATGCTGCTCGATGGCCGCGGCTACCGCCGCGGGCTCACCGTCATGGCGCGCATAATAACGGCCCATGATGCCCTGCAATTCTGGAAATTCGCCGACCATGTCGGTGAGCAGGTCGGCCTTGGCGAGCATGGCGGCGCGTTCCGCCAAGCTGGCGTCGGCCCGCAGCAGGTGCGCGATTTCGCCGGCCAGTTTTTGCAGGCGATCGACGCGCCCCAGCTGGCTGCCAAGCTTGTTGTGGTAGACGACGTTCGCCAGGCGCGGCACACGCGTCTCGAGTCTTGTCTTGCGGTCCTGATCGAAGAAGAAACGCGCATCCGACAGGCGCGCGCGCAGCACGCGCTCGTTGCCGCGAATAATGTCCTTCGGATTCACAGCCTTCACATTGCTCACGAACAGGAAATTCGGCAACAGTTTTCCCCCGGCGTCGGCCAGCGGGAAATATTTCTGGTGCTGCTGCATGCTGATGACCAGGCATTCCTTCGGCACGGCGAGGAACGCCTTGTCGAAGGTTCCGGCCAGCACCACCGGATACTCGACGATGCTCGTGACCTCATCCACCAGTTCGGCGTTCTTGCCGAGATCCCAGCGCACGCCCTTGCCGGCCTTGTGCGCCGCGGCATCGAGCGCCCTGGCGATCAACTCGCGCCGCGCCTCGAACGAGGCGATGACCTTGCCTTGCTGTTTCAGAATCCGCTCGTAATCCTTCGCGTTACGGATGGTGAGCGCACCCGTGCTCAAAAAGCGGTGGCCGCGGGTATTGTTGCCGCTCTTCAGTCCCAGCACCGTGCCGGGCACCACTTTTTTTCCATGCAGCAGGATCACGCCATGCACCGGACGCACGAACTGCGCCTCGCCCGCGCCCCAGCGCATGGTCTTGGGTACCGGCAGCTTTTTCAGCGCCGCTTCGACGATTGCCGCCAGGTGATTCTTGAGCGGCTCGCCTTTCTGTTTGGCGCGGTACACGAAGTGGTCACCCTTCTCGCCGACCTGGCGTTCAAGTTTAGTGACATCGGCACCGCATGACTTGGCGAAACCGAGTAGCGCCGGGGTCGGCTGGCCACTGGCATCCAGCGCGGTCGCCAGCGCCGGTCCTTTGCGTTCAACCACGCGGTCGGCCTGTTTAGCGAGCACGTTTGTAACCAGCACGGCGAGCCGGCGCGGGGTGGCGAACGGCGTGAACTCGGCCTCGGGCGGCAGAAAATTCTTGTCCTTCAGGCCTTCGAACAGGCCATGGCTGAACGCCTCCATGAGACGCGCCAGTGCCTTGGGCGGCAGTTCTTCCGTGAGTATCTCAACCAGCAACAGGTCTTTCATTGCTACTTCCCCTTCTTGAGCATGGGGAAGCCCAGGCGCTCGCGCGCTTCGTGGTAACTCTGCGCCACGCTGCGCGCCAGGGTGCGTACCCGCCCGATGTAGGCGGCACGCTCGGTGGTGGAGATGGCGCCGCGCGCATCCAGCAGGTTGAAGGTGTGTGAGCACTTCATCACCATCTCGAAGCCGGGTAGCGGCAGGTTCAACTCCAGCAGGCGTTTGGCTTCGCTCTCGTAGTCATTGAACTGCTGGAACAGCCAGTTCACATTCGAGTGTTCGAAGTTGTATTGGGATTGTTCGACCTCGTTCTGGTGGTAAACGTCGCCGTAGCTCACGCCCTGCGTCCAGCTCAGGTCGAAAACATTTTCCACGCCCTGCAAATACATGCACAGGCGTTCGAGACCATAGGTAATCTCGCCCAGCACCGGTTTGCACGCGAGGCTGCCAACTTCCTGGAAGTAGGTGAACTGCGTCACCTCCATGCCGTCCAGCCACACTTCCCAGCCGAGACCCCAGGCGCCGAGGGTCGGCGACTCCCAGTCGTCTTCGACGAAACGGATGTCGTGTTTTTTGGTGTCGATGCCGATGGCACGCAGCGAACCAAGGTACAGGTCCTGAATGTCGTTCGGCGACGGCTTGAGCACCACTTGAAACTGGTAATAGTGCTGCAGGCGATTCGGATTTTCCCCGTAGCGACCGTCCTTCGGGCGGCGCGATGGCTGCACATAGGCCGCCTTCCACGGCTCGGGGCCCAGGGCGCGCAGGAAAGTCGCGGTATGAAAGGTGCCCGCGCCCATTTCCATATCATACGGCTGCAAAATGACGCAGCCCTGTTTGGCCCAGTACTGCTGCAAGGCGAGAATGAGTTGCTGGAAGGTCACGCGTGGCCCGGAAATTCTTTGAATTCTTTCAAGGGTTTTGGTCTGGCGGATTATACCGGTTCCGTTCCCGGACGCGAAAAACCCCGGTTTGCCAGGCGCCACGGTTGGTGCAGATGACCCTACTGGCCGGCAGCGGCCGATTCTGGCGGCAGAATAGGCGGCACGGTGATTTCGTCAGGCGCCAGGGTTGGCGCGGATGAACTTGTCGCGGTAGACACCGGATCAGCCATTACTTGGGCCGACTGCTCGCGCGTGAGCAGGTCGAGAATCCGCTGGCTGCGGCGCTCGAATCGCTCGGTGCGTGAGGCAGGGTTGTTTTTCACCGGGCTGGGGAGGCAGGCGGCGAGTTCGGCGGCCTGCACCAGGCTGAGCATGCCGACATCGACACCGTAATACGCCTGGGCCGCGGCCTGCACGCCATAGATGCCGCGCCCGAACTCGGCAACATTGA
>Ga0315268_10009203_pt1 | contig 10270 bp, 8 predicted proteins | sample C1_top_MG_FD_204535 | JGI IMG/M metagenome (GOLD analysis project Ga0315268, IMG submission 204535) | Sediment microbial communities from Yellowstone Lake, YNP, Wyoming, USA - C1_top | ecosystem: Environmental > Aquatic > Freshwater > Lake > Sediment | place: USA: Wyoming | collected 2017-08-01 | reverse complement strand
AAAATAGGTTATAAAAAAAATGACAGATACCACAGATAAAATTAATCCTACGTAGATTAGAAATTTATTTGTTGGTAGTGTTTTCATTTTTGGCGAATAAATAAATAATGGAAAGGAATAAAGAAATTGATCCGGCAAAAAGATAATAAAAAGTTAGGGGAGTAATAAATTTTGAAAACAAAAGAATATACAATAATGAGTGGGTGCTGCCGGCATTTATTAGCTGCCAATTGTAAGTATAGTTGTGGGGAATTCTTGTGACAAGAAAATCTGCTTCTTGCTCAGGTGGTATTAAATTTGAGGTGAGTGCACCTAGAGTATTGATGTAGACACTGACACATATCAAGATAACAAAGATTAAATTAAAAATTTTCGACTTGAATAATTTTGCTATGACATAAGGTATAAAAAGACAGAGGATGGCAGTTGAAGGAATTAAATATCGGGGACCAAAAGACCAACCCCCCCAAGGGTCGCCAAACATCGAATAGGAAACCAAACCAAAAGCTGCTGCAGCAAAAGCAGGATGTAGAATCTCTTTAGAGTTCGAACGAAGATAATAGATAAAACCAGCAAGGGCAATTACTAAAAGTGGAGAATAATAAAATATAGCTCGTTCATGACTGATCAATAATGTATAGAGACCCTGAATTAGGTTTCGAGTTTTGTACACTCTAAAAAGACCCCCTGTCTTGGGAGTAGCAGAAATACTAGCAGCCAATTCCGGTGCTAAAGCATCTATTGAAGTCCCTCTAAAATCAGAACTTTGTCCTACAGATTGAGCTAAAGTAGAAATCGAACCGGTGGTATTAAGATTGTAATATCCAAAAATGATAATTGGAAATATCAATCCAAGTCCGGCAAAAAAGATTTTCCAATTAATTGTTAGGGCAAATGGTTTGGATTTGAGTTTAAAGTGTTGATATACATAAGCCAGTGAAATAGGAAGCGAGATAATTGCAAAAGGAATATCCATAAGCAAACCCAATCCCCAAATTAATCCAAACAATAGATCTGCTAAGACGGTGATTGGAGATATCGAAATTAGTATTAAAGATAGAAGGCAGGCGGTAACTGCATGATGTTGAGTCAGAGTACCGGCATAAGTAAATGCATTGGTAGCAAAGATAAACAAACTACCTGAAAGTAAGGCGGTCCAAGTACCAAATTTTAATTTTTTTACGATTAGATAAATTAAAGTTAAATTTATTAGAGCCAGAATAATATTTAATAAGTATGTAGTTAACTGAGGGAAGTGAATATATTGTCCCAACAGATATAAAGGTGAAGCTAATAATGAAACACCGGGGGTAAAGATGGAAAAATACCCATTTTTACTTTTAGCAACATCCGGGGAAGAAAACTTAGCCAAATCTGTATTTAAGATAAAGGTTTTGTGGTCAACAATGGCTTTTACAAGAGCGTAGCGAGAATTACCGTTGGAGGACTCAAATGGACCACCCATATCTTGAGTTAATCTTTGTTGGTAAATTAATGGATTATTTAATTGACCTTTGGCTAAAAAACCTAAAAAAAATATTATTAAGGTATATATTGTGATTGTGAAGAATCTATTTTTCATAAACAGAGGGATGAAGTAAATATTTGTTTAGAGATATTGATCTATTGACTGAAACATGACCAGATCAAAGTTGACCTTTTCTTGACTGATAATTAGTTTGATAGTTTCAGTTATATCTTTTAGAGCAAGATATTTTCGAGTAGAGAACGAAGCAAAAGTTTGCATCGTAGACGGTAATAAAGCAGTAACCCTGATTCTGAAAGGTTGCAATTCACGCTGTAATGCCAGCGAAAAACCTTCCACTGCATATTTAGAGGTAGCATAAAGGGTACGGCCAGGAGCCAAGTTTGTTTTGTGAGTAATTTTTGAACCTACATTGATAATTAAACCTGACTTATTTTTTTTCATATAGGGAACTACAGCCCGAGAAAAAATAAACATACCTTTGATGTTTGTGTCAAACACCGCATCGAATTCAGAGATAGAGGCTTGGTCAATATTCTTCTCTACAAAGTGTCCGGCATTGTTGATTAACACATCTATCTGCCCAAAACGATTTACAGTCTCTTGAACTACGGAATTAACTTCTGAATCATTGGTGACATCAACAGATTTTATAAGAATGCGATTGTTATTTACAGTATCGGGAATTTTTATGCTGTCTGCGTGCCGGCAGATCAAAATCAGGTTAAATTCTGTTTGATATAAGCTTTCGGCAATAGCTTTACCAAGTCCCTTACTAGCACCGGTGATTATTATTGTTTTAGTTTTTTGGTTATTCATGTTTTGGCTTACTGGTACCCCAATTTAACCAATTAATATTATAGTCTTTGAAGTTATCCAAACTTAACTTCATAGCCGACGCCTTAATGTTATCGGTAAAACGGTTTTTAACTACTTTGGCTGGAACACCGGCAACTATAGTATAGGGAGGAACTGTGTGGGTAACAACTGCCCCTGCGGCAATGACTGATCCTCTACCGATTTTTACGCCTGAAACAATTATTGCATTGGCACCAATCCAAACATCGTCTTCGATTACCACATGGCCAACATTGTATTTTGAACTAAAAATCATTGGCTTGGTCCAATCGGATATATCATGATTTTGCGCGATTAGTTTAACGCCTGGACCAAACATTACATAGTTGCCAACTGTGATAGTACCGCCGGTAGAAATGAAGTCACAATTACGATTGACGTATACATGATGACCGATAGAGACATTAAACGGCTCGGTAATATACGGATAATAAATTCGACAATTATCACCCAAGTGTTTTAATTTTAGTTTTAATATCTTCATATAAATATTTACCTTAGAGGTTGTAATTTGGTGATATAAAAACTTGTAGACTGGAAATAGTTTATTAATTAATTTTTTCATATATTTGAATATAGTTTGTCCATTCTTCCGGCAACATTTTGCCAGGAATCCTGGAGACCGAATTCGCGACTATTCTTTTTCATATTAATAATTTTAGATGACTTTAAATTTTTTAATATATAATTAATTTTATCCGCTAATGTTTGGTAATCAAAGGTGTTTACCAAAAAACCGGTTATCCCTTCTTTTACTAGAAATGGCAGGGCGTAAGCATTGGCGACAATACAAATTAACCCTTGACTCATTCCCTCATGAACGACATTACAGAAACTCTCCCAAATAGCCATATGGACCATCATTTGGGCGTGCTTAATAACATAGTATTTGTCAATACCCCTGACTACTCCTAAAAAGACTAATCTATCCCCTATCCCCAAATCTTCGGCTTGTTTCGTTAAGCCATTTTTATAATCCAGATTCTTTTCGGATTGACCAACAATAACGAACTTAATATCTTTGGGAATTAATGGTAAGGCTTTGATTACCGTTTCGTAATTTTTGATCTGATAAATCCGACCAATTTGGATAAGATATTTGCCTAGCTTTTTTACTTTGAGCTTTATTTCCGGTGAGGCCAATTTATCGATGTTTGCATAAGCCTCGTCTTCCAGACCATTACTAATGGTGACAATTTTATTTTGCTTTACTCCCCTTTTAATTATTTCTGTTCTTTCCCATTCAGAAACTGCCCTGACTTTATCGACTACGGTATTTATGAGAAATGTCCCAATAGTGTAGTGATAAATTTGTTTTAACAAGGCTGTGACAGGGTTAAAAATTGACCATTCGGGATTAAACCCGCCATGGGGAGTCAATACCAAACCAAACTTTTTGCGACCGGTTAGTTTTAACCATAGACTATAAAGCAAAATTTGCCAGAAAAAGGTATTGAAGTTGTGCAGACAGACAACGCTTTTTTCCTGCCAGTTAATCTTTGGCCAAAAACCTAATAGTTCTGATTTAAATGGGTATCTAACCACTTTAATACCGCGAATTACTTCTGTATCCGGTAAAGAATTTTTAGTTAGATATTCATCTTTACTAGTATGAAGAGTAACGTCCCAACCTTTTCTAACCAACACTGAGTAGGTTTCCAGGATATTGGTTTCAATTCCTGCTGCCACAGGGTAAAAATATTTAGTAACAACATGTATTTTTTTGCTTGTAGTCATATATTCTTTATATATTTAGTAATAAAGTTTTTAAATTTTAAAACTGATGGAGAAATACTGTTGAGGGCCTCGTGAGGAGTATGGGTGCGGTTGATGCCAACTCTGGGGATCCGATGCAAGTCCCCAAGGAGAGTTATCTCATTATGGTCCATGGTGAAAGCGGCTTTATAACCTGCTTTTTGGACATGTTTAACTATTTCATCGCTATGGCCACCTTTGGGATAGGCAAAATATTGAATCTCTGTTTCCAAAAGCTTACCCAACTTTTTTCGCGAATCATGAATTTGTTTTTGTAATTCCTTGGTGTTTAACTTACTTAAATCTTCATGAGTGGCGGTATGACTGCCGACTTCCCAACTGAACATTCTATGAAGCATTAACAATTCTGAATCGGTTAAAAGATCTTGCTGGGTTTCCAACTCTTCCCGATTGGCGTTTTGGGAATCAGATAAAGCAAAAACGGTGGGTTTGATACCGAGCTCCTTAAATAAGGGAGCTACAGACATAATATTGTGATAACCATCATCAAAAGTAATTGCCATGACCTTTTCCATGTAATGTTTATTCTTTTGAATTGCATCCATCATTTCGGATAATGAAATAATTTTATAGTGTTTGGAAAGTTCCTTGAGATAGGCTTCCAACTGGGCACGGGAATTGCCAAAGAACCAGTTGCCATCATCGACGGCGTGGAAAACTAAAATTACCGCTGAGTTCTCCCGACCCGCTAAACGATCAATTTCGGCTAGAAACCAGTAAACCGACCGACGCAATGAATATATTAATTGTTTGTTCATAATTTTTTAGACGATGAAGATATTTCCCAGGCGTTGATGTCTGGTTGATATAAATAGGAAATTGTATACATAAAAATTTGACTGATTAGATAATAGATGGTGTGTATTGGATATGTTAGTATCATATTAATAGAGTTAAAGAATCCATGTAAATAAGCCGAGATTGGGATCGATAAATTTTTCATAATAAATTTTTCCGGGAAACAGTCTGACTGTTTTCGCAAGCCACGATAAAAACGAGTACTTTGTTTGAGATAATCGGAAAAAGTACTGGAAAGTTGATAAAAATATTCCGTATTGGACACAAAACGATATTTTAATCCATGGTAAATACAATATAGATATGTATACATGTCATTGGTGCATTCTTTGGGGATACGTATTTTTGTATATAGTTTTTTTGACAAAGCTCTAACAGGCCCATGGCAGGTGTACATATTGTTTGCATTATTGAAGTTCGTAAATACATTATTTTTTATTTGCATACTTAACCAAAGTGCACGCGAATAGAAATTGTTTGGTTCAAGTTCTTTTTGTACACAGGAGGTTAAGTCGATATTATTTGAAATAATTGGTTCTATTAGTTTCTGTATAAAACCTGGATCAACTATTTTTATATCAGCATCAAGTAAGATAAGGACTTCTGAATTTGTATTTTTTATAATTTGATTTATTCCCCGACTAATTCCCTGACGATCATGATTGGCAAACATATTTATTTTATTTATCTTTAAACTATTCACAATTTTGACTGTATCATCTGTGGAGCCATCGGAGGAGATAATCACTTTCTTCAGGGAATAATTGGTTTGTTTTTGAGAAAGGATATCGTTTAAAAGATTGCCAATATTTTTGGCTTCATTGAAAGCGGGGATACCGATGGTTAAGGTTGTTTTTTTCATATTTTTGTACTTGAAGCAATTGTCCACATGCCTCTAGAAGTTAATGGGTCTGGAGTTTTAAAAGTTCTAACAATATATTTTAAACAAATAAAAGCTAGGGTAGAAAACGGTTTGTTATATAAATACTTTAATAGAACCTTGAATTTATGCTGGGCGGGAATTTTAAAACTCTTTTTTATTTGTACACCGAAATAGTCTTGTATTTTTGCATCGATGTCGGTTGACCTGCTACCCAAAAGATAAAAATCCCTCAAGGTAGAAACTGGGTGGTAATAAACAAGGGAACTTTTGTCGTATATGAATTTCCCGGCTCTTTTGGCTGAAAAATAGATAAATTTCCTTTCGTCGTTAAATCCCGTAGGGATACGAAACTTGTGATAAAAACAATAATTATACAGACTGGCTGCTCCGTAATAGTTTTCTACATGATCCAAATATTTAGTATCTGAGGTTCGCATCTCGTCCCACATTTGATATCCGGTATGAATTATTTTCCCAATAAAACTTTGGGGCTTTAGGGGTATTTGGTGGGCGATAGTAAGAACCGATCCGTTCTTTATGGCTGATTGAACCAGATGATTAACGGAATTTTTCTCCAGCTGAATATCAGCATCAAGAATGAGAAGATATTCTGTTTTCGAAAGCGAAAACAATTGATTTAAACGATAAATTTTCCCTTTTCTAACAGGATCAATAATTTTGGTGACGCGGGTATTACCTACCTTAATATTTTTTATTATATTGGCAGTCTGATCGATGCTGCCGTCAGAAATAACAATAATTCTCGATAAGTCGGGAATATGGATATTATTCAGACTCTTGATAAGCTGAGGCAAGCATTTCTCTTCATTGAAGGCCGGAATACCGATGGTAAGAAAGTGTTTTTTAGACATATTTATTAATATACATATCTAAGGCAAAATAAAGCTGTTTTTTATACCACTCAACATAAACGGCAGGGGCATGCCAAGTAAGATTGTGGAGATGGCAATTTAGTAGAGCAAATGTAAGCTGATTTTTTTTAATTTGGCTTTTTCGTGATTTAGAAATTATAGTTTTAATGATGTAATCCTTAAATGATTGGGGTGTATTCAGGGCTGAAATTGATGAAGCTAATTCAAATTCAGGGAAAGTAAAACAGGTTTGTTCGCAATCTATGAGAGAAATTTCTTTTTGGGAAACCAAAACGTTTTTAAAGTTCAAATCTCCATGAACTATTTGTGTTCTGGTTTGATCCAGGTTGCTTAAGCCGGTGATTAAATAAATGGGTAGGACCTTAAGAAGAAGGGGGAATAATTTAATATTTTGGATAACGGCAGTAATCCAGATTAAGGGAAAAATACATAGATAATGAGGAAGGGTTTTCCGGCGGAGAAGTTTAATTTCCCTAGGGGTAGCTTTTTTACTTAGAAAGTCCAAGAAACTAAGAACTTGACGGTAAAATTTATGCTGGGATTTAACAGATTTGACGTCACTAAGAGGTTTTCCGGCTTTATATTCCGAGATCAGAGTTAATTGATTCAATGAATTTTTTGTTTGGTAAATTTTTGGAATTTTGACGAATTTTAAACTTTGTGGTAATTTGGAATATTCACGGTCATAAATCGAATTGAGTGAAGCCAGACTGTTAGTTTCACTCTTTAAATTCAGGTATGAAATGTCTTTTATTTTCCCCTGCCAATTTTTAATAACAACTTTATGCTTCCGGTTGTCTGAATAGAGACCAGTTTTAACCCGGGCTGATAATTGAGGCCTAAGGTCTTTGATGAACTTGTAACCGGGATAGTTTTCGTTAAATATATTATTGGTCATGTGGTTTTGTTGGCGTAAATATATCCGGCTGGTGATTGAATCTGGCCGGGATAGTTTATTTCAGGTGATATAAAGTGAATAAACTGGTTAGATTTGATGTCCCAGTCAAATTCTTTGGCCCAGGAGAGGGAGTTTTGGGAGAGCTTTTTAAGTCTGGCGGGATATTTGATGAGATTAATCATGGCATCAGCCATGGCAGAAACATTTTTAACAGGAACCAATAAGCCAGTTTCCTGATCCATAACGGAGTCTCTAAGCCCTACAACGTTACTGGCAATAGTCGGAGTACCACTGGCTGCGGCCTCGATAACGGTGATCCCCCAGCCTTCAAAGGAACTGGGCTGGAGCATGGCCCATGATTTACTCAACAATTTTTTCTTGTCGTCTTCAGAGACCCTTTCGTGGAATTTGATGACGTGAGATAGATTTAGAGTTGAAACTAATTTGCGCAAATCCTTAAGGTTCTCACCCCAGCCGGCAATATGAAAAATTGCCTGAGGGTATAGATAGTTGACTTGAGAAAAAGCTTTGATGGCGATATCTAAATTTTTATAAGGGCGAATCCGACCTAGATAGAGGAATGACGGATTGTTGGTCTTTATCCCCGGGTTAAATTGATGTAAATCAACACCGGGATTAACAATACTAATCCCGGCAATTTTACCTAAACCAAGACTTAAAATATCTTTTTGGCTGGACTTGGAAACGGTGATAATTTTTTGATTTCTATAAACCAAAGGCATAAGTACTGATTCTAAAAATATGGCGAGATTGCGCCAGGGGAATTTGAGATGCTGTTGGAAGACGTTTTGGTGAATATGGTGAATAAGCAGGAATTTAGGGACTTTGACATAGAGCGGGGTGAAAAAAGGCACACCGTTTTCGGAATCAATAACCACATCGTAATGACCACGAAACTTGAATAAATAATAGATGGCTGCCCAAATGTAGACGGTGAAGAACCCACCACGACGGACAATACGCACATTATCAAGAATTTCCTCGTGCTGGTTTTTGCCGTCATTACCGCAAAATAAGGTGACTTTGTGGCCTGCTTCTGCCCAGCGTTTGGCTAACTCCTGGACATAAACTTCCGCTCCCCCACCCCAGACGTGCCTGGTATCCCGCCAATTGAAAATCAGGATTTTTAATTTTCCGGAAGGGACATAGTTGCCATTCCCTCTGGTAATTATTAATAAATAGAGATCCCGGAATTGTTTGTAAAAAATGTGCATGGAAAGGAGTACAAGCAGATAAACAAGACTGCTAACGACAATAATGTCGACAAAAGTAGTCAGATTGCGATGAAAAAGCAGAAATCCGGTAATTTCGACACCAGCCAAAAGAATACCAACAACAGGAAAGACATATTGACGACGGAGATGATGATAATTGATGATATTGTTACCAATAGTAAAGGCAACCATAGCCAAACCATACCAAGGCAGGTAATTGATGACCTGGAGGGCTTTACTGCCGACTAAAATCGGGGCGGTCAAATATCCAAACAAACCAAAAGCCAACCAACCGACAAAACTGATAACGGTACTACCGACTAATAGCTGGTAAAAGGTGTTTTTGGAACTTTCACCACCTTCGCCTTCAGCATGGGAAACGGCCGGAGCAATAAACTGGGAAACTTGGCTGCCTAAAAAGAAAATCATCTTGCCGATCATGGAAATAATGGCAAAGCGGCCGGCATCACTAGGAGACAAAAATATTTTGGCTAATATAATGTCTAACCCCAGACTGGTAATATAAGAGATGCGAACCAAAATACCGGTGGCAAAAAATTTGGTCGGAAAATAGCGGGTAGCTGAATCGGGGGTATGAGAGCTTTCCGAAGCGGTTTTTTTGGCTAAAAGCCAAGTAATAATAAAGACTAATAAAAAAGATATAGGCATACTGGCATAAACCCAACTGGTTTTGCCTAAATTTACAAATAGAATTGTAAGTAAAAACCTGATTAAACTTTCGGAGATAAGTAACAAAGCGGAAAAATGGAATTTGAAACTGCCGTTTAAAAAAGAAGAGTCAATAGCTGAGGCTAAACCAAATAAAACGATAGGGGTAAAGAGAGCATATGGCCAAGGATTGGACTTAAAAATGACACCCATTGCCGGAACTGATAACAACCAGAAAACAGTCGAAACCAGGGAAATAACCCAGATTTTACTTCTGATATAAAGCCAGAAGTCACCGGCTACGGTATTGAATTTACCCTTAAGATAAGCACTACGGTAAACCACAGTGCGACTAAGGGCGGAAAAAGGAATAGCGACTAATGAAAATAATCCGGTAATTAGAGAGATTAGGCCAAAATCCTCCAGACTAAGGTGGCGACTTAAAAAAGCGTTGTAAAGAAAATTGAGGACGGAGACAAGACCGTTGGCAATAACCAAGACACCACCGGAGAGCATAATTTTGGGGATGAAATTCCATAATTTGGCAAATCTTTGAGGCTTGATAACCGGGGTAGGTTTGGCGATAGAGGCCCGGACAAAGACTGGTTTGGCAAGATGAAGGCCGTGATGGGTTTTTTCCCAATAGTGGGGTTTGTAGAGAAGCTGGATAAAGGCTTTGAGAGCGGCCATACTGATAAACAGCCAATAAAACGGGATCAGGAAGGCGTATTTGACGTGTTCCCATTGACGGCGCTTGGCCAGGCCCAGCATATA
>Ga0315268_10009202_pt1 | contig 10271 bp, 12 predicted proteins | sample C1_top_MG_FD_204535 | JGI IMG/M metagenome (GOLD analysis project Ga0315268, IMG submission 204535) | Sediment microbial communities from Yellowstone Lake, YNP, Wyoming, USA - C1_top | ecosystem: Environmental > Aquatic > Freshwater > Lake > Sediment | place: USA: Wyoming | collected 2017-08-01 | reverse complement strand
AATTTCTAACTCCCCTTGGGCGTGGAAGAATTGCACCTTATAAAATAAAAAATGCCGAAGGAGAGAATCGGACTCCCCACGCCGGCCTTTTCAGGGCCGCGCTCTACCACTGAGCTACTTCGGCATGAATCTAATCAGTTTGTCTCATAATATTAGCACAAATTTCTCAAAAAGCAAGTTTTTCAGTTTTGTCTCTTGGATTCTTCAACGATCTTGATAAATACTTCCTGGGCCAGGTCAATATTGGGCAATTTGTATTTCCTGGCAGAAACCCTGATCTTGGTGGCTGCGGCAGTGACTCGTTCGAACCGAATCCAGATTTTGTTGGGTTTAGCGTCTACTTCAATATAACCGCGGTTAAGATCTTCCTGCAAAATTGTTCCCCGGATCCTGGCTACTTTCATCGCTGCATCCCACAAAGTTTCGTAAGGAGTATCGGTATCCCCCTGAATTGTGTCTTTACTTGCCGCGTAAACCCCCACTCCTCCCACAGCCATAAGAAAAACCGGCACGCACCCGGAAAGTCCAACCACCAGAAAAGGAATAAACAATAATAAAATGGTTAACTTTTTCATTTCAGCTCCTTTTTTGAAAATATTTTAATAAAACAGACCGCGGCCAAGACCACAAACATTTCCAGAATCCCCACCTTCCCCTGACTTTTGCCATATGAACGCTATAAATTATTAGCCCTATTATATCCGGCTAAACCGAATTTTTCAAGAACTTAATAAACCTTGTAAACAGGCCTGCCTAGGGGAATTTAATTGGGGTCTTTTTGCCGACAAAATAATCTTTTACCCGTATCCGTTCTTCTATGGCGCGGACGCGGTCAGGAGTATAAGGATGGCTGGAGAAAAAAAAGAAAAAACGGCCAAGCTTTTCCCTAGCGGCTATTTTCTTCAGGAAATCCGTAGCGCCGGCAGCGTTACCGTAAGTTTTATACAGCAAATCTACGGCGAAGAGATCCGCGGATTTTTCCTGCTTTTGCGAAAACTGCATTTCCACGTTAGACAGGACATTACCGATAAAACGGCTCACCGGGCTATCCGCTCCTAAAGTCACCGTGGATAAAACTATTAACACCAAACCCCTGCCCAGCCCGCGCAAATGGTCACGGTGGGCAAAATGTCCCAGTTCATGCGCCAAAACCATTGCTATCTCATTTTCCGATTTTACCTCTTTCAACAAAGGGCTAAGCACTATGATGTTGCCTCCGGGCCAGGCCAAAGCGTTGATTTCTTTGGCTTCGGTGATATGGACCTTGTAATCCAACGCGGGCAATGAAGCGTTAACCAGGAGTTTATCTAAAATTTTCTGCAGTTTATCTTCACCTTCAAGCTTCTTCTTGTTTTTAAGCTGGAAGGTAAGTAAATTCCCTATTTTTTGCTCCAATTTTAGGGAAATGCGGGGAGTTATAAAATCTAAAGCCAGCCCTAAAATAATGTAAACTGCCAGCAATACGCCGAGGAGCTTTAAAACTGTCACCCCGAATTCTTTTAGCGGAGATCCGGCAGAAACATTCACATTGCTTTTAATTTCTTGGGGGATATATTTCATTTTTTATAATAAATCGCCGTGCCGTAAGCAAGGATCTCCACAATACCGAAATCTTTGATCTGGCAGGTTTCCATGCGGGTGTTTAATATTAAATCCGCGTCCCTGGCTTTTTCTTTCATTCTTAAAATCGCCTCTCTTCTTCCCCGGTCAACAAGCGTCTCGTAGGAAGTTACTTCTCCACCCAAAATATTACGCAATCCAGCGACTATTAGTTTAAAAAAATCAGCGGAGATAACCACGCTGCCGGAAACCAGTTCGCCTTTCTCGATTTCTTTATCCTTATCGATCAAATTCTTAGTATTAACAGCCGGAAGAGACAAATATATTGTCTCCCTCGATTTTATGGAATTGTAATGCGCTTTTTCCACCCTGGTTCCGATAAAATAACCGATGCCGAATAAAATTAGAAATTGTATCAAGTCTGCCATTCGCGCCTCCGGGTTATTGTATTTTTACCGCTGTGCCATAAACATACAATTCCGAAGCCCCCTGAGCGATATTAGAAGTAGCAAAACGCACATTAATAACCGCATTAGCGCCGAACTGCTCAGCCTGATTAATCATCCGGGAAAGCGCCTGCTGGCGCGCTTCTTCAAGCAACGCCGTGTAACTTTTTAATTCTCCTCCGACGAGATTTTTTAATCCGGCGCCGAAATCTTTAAACGCGTTTTTCGCCCTTACCGTGCTGCCGCAAACTAATCCGTAATGCTCAACAATTGCCTTGCCCGGAACCGTTTCGATATTGGTAAGTATCATATTCCCCCCCCCTTTTTTTCTTTATCCCTAGATTAACCGCGATAATCCTGCTGCAATACTTAGGGCCATTACCATGGAAATTCCGGCATTTACTTTTCCATTCCGGCAAAAAGCTTCCCGGCAATAAGCTCCTTGGCGTACGTGCTTGGCGAAGATACCTGTACCTGAGTCTTGGCTTTATCCAACCCCTTAAAAAATATTCCCACCGGCGTGGTATCTATTTCTGAAACATAAACCGCGATTAAATTCTTAGAATCCTCTATTGCGTAAATATAAGCCTTGATATTCTTAAGAACTTCCTTGGCCTTGAAATAAGCGGTATTGTAATCCAGATTAAATTCCTTGGTTATGGCGCCGGATAAATTATCTTCCAACACTTTGGTGGAAACTCCGGCAATTCCCCGCAGGCCTTCTTTTACCCTAGCGACGCATCCACCACACAACAACAAAACCGCAATCAATAGAATCATTTTGTGATTTTTCATCATCTTGCCCCCCCTATTCCTCAATAAGTTTTTTGATCTTATCCAGATTTCTCCTGGTTTCTTCTTCGCCTCTTTCGGCAAAATCTTCGGCTTTGTATAATTCCATCCAGTGCAGCCCTGAAGTATCCGGATGCAGGACCACATCCGCTAGCTGGGCTTCTTTAAGCGCTACTTCAGACTGCATGATCTCGAAACTGCTAAAAATAAAATCCAGGATATTGACCTTAAATTTTTTTCGCAGATAATCCCTGAGGTTAAACCATTCGCTTTTTTTAATTTGCTCAACCTTTACCGAGAGGTCCCGCTTGATCTGGTCATACTGCCTGATTAGGTCTTCGCGCGAAGGAGTAAGGTTCACAGCGATGATCTTCTTGGCGCCCATCTCGAACAAAGGCTCAGTAGGCAACGGGTTGATCACTCCTCCGTCGAAAAGCATCTCGCCCTTTTGGGTGAATGGAGCGAACACCCCGGGCATAGAGCAGCTGGCCATCAGCGCGTCAATAATCGGCCCCTTGTCGAAAACGATCGACTTCTTCCTCTTCAAATCGCTGGCGATGATCTTTAAAGGGATTTTTACATCATAGAAAGTTTTATCTCCTAAATAGCTCTTAAACATATTATATAGTTTATTACCCTTGATGAAACCCAAAAGCGGAAAGGTAAAATCCAAAAGGCTCCAGATATACTTAGGTTCTTTGAATTCTTTAGCAATTGTTAAAATTTCTGAGCTGGATTTTCCGATCGCCCAGAGGCTGGCAATAAACGCGCCCATACTGGATCCGGCAATGATATCAATGGGAATTTTCTCTTCCTCAATAACTTTGAGCACCCCGATATGGCAGAAGCCGTAGGCCACACCTACACCCAAAGCCAGCCCAACTAAACAGTTACCTTCCTGCCGGGAGATCCGGCGGATCACCTTGGAATATTCGGCATTCGGGTTTTCGATGACTAATCTTCCGGAAACCCTCGGTTCTATTTTAGGCAGATTAGCGAATATCTCCTGGCCCAGAAGCTGCTGTTTCTCCTCCGAAGTAGATTTCGAAGGCTTGCTTTCGTTGACGATTACTTTCACCTTGGATTCAGCAAATCCAAAATCCTTCTCCAGTTTTTTAATTAAAGAACGGGTGCTTTTTAAATCTTGCGGCCGAGGGCTGGTCAAGATATGGATCAGGTCGGATTGGTTTAAAATAGTCAAGATGGCCTTTTCCCTTCGACAAGGCAGGTCCAGAACCAAAAAATGGTAATCATTAACCAGAATACTCAAGAAATCGGCTATTTTCTTCGGCCACAACTCATCGTGGTTAGAATAGGTAAAATAAATTATATCTATACCGTATCTGTCCTTTAAAATTTGCGACTTAAGCTGTTCGATCCGAAAAGCCCTGGTTGAAAGGTTAACCACCCGGTAATCCTTTCCGGTTTTCAAAAGCCCGGGCATCCGGTGGCATTTATCACGGCGGCAGATATCAACGATGATCGATTTTTTGCGCGCTTCTTTACTCAGGCTGAAAGCCAAGTTAGAAGCATAAACGGTTTTCCCTGCCTGCGGGTAAGAACTTAAAACCGCAATAATCGTGCTTTCAAAAATAGTCTTGGGATGAACATCTTTGCGCTTAAGCCTGCGGGAGAGGGTTTTGCTTAAATCAATAGCTAATTGGGGAATTTTCTTTAGCAACCCGTCGAAATCACTTTTAGAGATAACTAAGAGCAAGCAGTCGTTTAGCGCCTTGGCGGTCACCGAATGCGGCTCTCCGGTCAACACCGAAATTATTCCAAAATACTGTCCTCGATGCAGGTATTCCAGAATCTGCTGCTTACCGGCATGGTCTTGGGTGGAAATCATTACCCTCCCCCGGATCAAGCAATAAAAATAGGAAGGCGGGGCTCCCTCTTTATAAATAACCTGGCCTTTTTTAAAATCCTCAAAGCTGGATTTCTTCCTGATGTAAGCTAAATCATCGGGAGATAAGCCCGCAAAAAGAGGGATTTCTTTTACAATATAACTGATATTATTGTTTTTCATTCTTCCAGCACACAGGTCCTAGCTACTTGCGCGAGTTTCTTCGCGCTTTCTCTCGGCGTCCTTTTAAAATCCGAGTAATCGACCGCGCAAAGACCAAAACGCGGGGCAAAACTTTTATCCCATTCGAAATTATCGATCAATGACCAGTAAAGATAGCCGATAATATCAACTCCGTTATCCAAAGCCCTGCGAATTTGTTTAAGATGCTCTCTGATATAACTCCACCTCTGGGAATCATCTTCTGTGCAGATGCCGTTTTCCAGGATAAAAATTGGCAGTTTGTATTTTTTTAAAGCAACCAGCAGATCGTACAGCCCCTGAGGATATATTTCCCAGCCCAAGGAATTTTTGGCAAGGACATCGTGGCCTTTATTACAGGTATTAGTCAGTAATTCCCCTATTGACCAACGACGGGTATCAATCAAATTCCGGGTGTAATAATTCAAACCGATGAAATCGAGAGTTTTCGCCCGCGTTAATTTATTAACCAGATTAAAATTAAACAGCCTATCCCTTAAATACACAGCCAGATTGTTGCGCCAGCTTTTTTCGCAGGCCTCAAAGGCGACCATGCTCTGGGCGATGCTCACCATGGGCGGGGTAAAGTTATTTTCTTGATAAATAGAATGGATCAGCCGGTAGGAGCGGATATGCGCGGCAATAAGATTATCGGTTACTTTCCCGGACTTAAGAAAAGATTTCTTCTGCGGAGGCCAGTCACCCTTTATATAGGAATAGTAAACATAGACCATGGGCTCGTTGATAGTCACCCAGTATTTAACCTTGCCGGAAAGAGCGCTGACAACTTTCCGGGTATAATCCAGAAAATATTCCGCTGCTCTGGGGTTTTCCCACCCCCCTATCCGGGAAAACCATAAAGGATTGGTGAAATGATGCAACGTCACCACAGGCTCAATGCCGAGTGAACGCAGGTGATCAATGGCCTCGATATAATGGTTTAATTGTTCTTCGCGAAAACTCCCGGGCTCAGGCTGGACCCGGCTCCATTCGATAGAAAGGCGATGAGAATTATGTCCGAGGTTTTTGGCTAGGTCAAAATCTTCACGGAAGCGTTCGTAATGCCGGCAGGCTGCCCCTGAAGGGACCATTTCATTCTTGGTTTTCTCCCAATGCCACCAATCGGAATTGGAGTTATTCCCTTCCACCTGATATGCGGAAGTGGCTGCTCCCCATAAAAAATCTTTAGGAAATTCAATCATGGATTTTATTATAACACGCGCTATCCTATTGGGCAAGCAGGCTATAAACAAAAATCCCAACATTGCTGTTGGGATTAATTGTAAAAAAAAGCCGACAAAGGCAGGTATTGCCTTTACTTTTCGGTAACCCAGCCACCATATTACCCCGCTAAATGCGAGGATAACGTAGGTCTGTGGCTTTGCCCCGCGCGCGCACGAACATCGCACCACACGCCGCACCTCCGGGGTCCCGGACAATATTCTCATACGAGTCTTCTTGGTCCGGAACGTCCCCCGATTTCTCGAGGTTTGCCTTTATCGGCCGTAAAAAGTATAGCACGACCCGGCCTAGTTTACAAGGCCGGGAAAACTTTTTTATTCGCCAGCTACCGGTGCGCCGGAAGCCGAATTGCTGCTAGCAGCATTAAGATATTTGCTCAGTGCGGTCCAAGTCTTAGGGCCGACTTTGCCGTCCGCTGTTAAGCCGTTTGCTTTTTGAAATTCTTCGATAGCTACCTTGCTTTTTGGGCCAAGTTTACCATCTACTGATCCAGCATAGTAACCGGCATTCTTTAAAGCTGCCTGGATCTCTTTGGCGCCGGGTTTATACGGCCCCGAAGGCGGCAAAGGCTCCAATTTAGCCTCTGTAGTAGATACAACTGTTGCCTGCGGCGCGCTACTGGCTGTTACATTTGCTTCAGTCCCAGTCTTGATCCTATTCAAATCTTCCGGAGACATCGGCTGTTGCATCTCTTCTAGAGTCTCTTGCTTCTTTGAACAACTGATCAAAGCTACACTTAAAACTAACGCGAGAACAAATAAGAAAACTCTTTTCATTTTATCTTTATTCCTCCTTTCCTTATTTTTTATTGTAATACTACGTTTAAAAAAATCAAGATAAATTACGGCTTTGGCTATTGGAAGCCAAACCATTGCCTTCTGGCTTACGGCTTTGGCTATTGGAAGCCAAACCATTGCCTTCTGGCTTACGGCTTTGGGGACGAAAGCCTGGACTTAACCATTTCGCTGACCATTTTTCCGTCCGCGGCTCCGGCAGTCCTGGCCAGAACATCCTTCATCACCTTGCCCATATCCTTAATCCCGACAGCGCCGGTAGAAGTTATCACTTCATCAACTATTTTTCCCAGCGCTTCTTCCGAAATTTCCAAGGGAAGATAAACTTTCAAAATATCCAGTTCTAGTATTTCTTTATCCGCCAAATCCTGGCGGGCGCCAGCTTTAAACTGTTCAATAGAATCCTGGTGCTGTTTGATTAATCTTTTGATTGCCCCAAGGCAATCCGCATCCTCAAGGACTTTTTTATTTTTTTCCAAAGCCAGGTAATTTAATTGCGCCCGAAGAAAACTTAAGATCGATATCCTTACCGTATCCCTGGCTTTCATCGCCGCTTTGAAATCGTTAAGGATTTTTTCTTCCAAAGACATATACGCTCCTTTTTAGAATAAAACTATCTTTTTAAATTTAACAAGCCTTGCCTGCAGGTCTTGCAAAACCAAGTTCGCGGTTCTTTCCATACCGAAAGCCTCGACATTAAACGAAGCGGCAATAGTCCCAAAAACAATCGCCTTTTTAATAGCCTTCTCGTCTAATTTCTTTTGCGTGCTCAAATAGCCCATAAACCCTCCGGCAAAAGTGTCACCTGCTCCGGTAGGATCAATTACTTTATCCGTGGGATATGCTGGAAGAGAAAATATGAATTTATCACAGTAAAAAAGAACTCCGTGCTCGCCTTTTTTTATCAGAACCATCTCTGGGCCGCAGGAACACAGGGACTTTGCCGCTTTAACCAAGTTATTCTCCCCCGTGAGGTCCCTGGCTTCCCGGTCATTGGCTACGAAAATATTAACTCTTTTAAGAATTTTCAAGAGAGACTTACGCTTATTGTGGATCCAATAATTCATGCTGTCTAAGCCGACCAGGCGCGGGGAACTCATGCAATCCAGGAGCTTGGCTTGTAAATCCGGGTCGACATTGGCCAGAAAGACGTTCTTGATCTTTTTCTGGCCCGCAGAAACCTTGGGGCAAAACTCCAAAAGCACCCCTAGCTCGGTTTTCTTAGTCAGGGCAGAATTTAAATCGCCTTCATATTCACCTTCCCACTTAAAGGTCTTGCCGCTACTTTTAAAAAGAGACTCAAGAATTATCCCTTTATTTTTTAAGAAAACAGTGTGCTTTTCGGGGAAATCCTTGCCTACTATGGCCACCAGGTGCACGTCAGTAAATATCCGCGCAGACATGGAAAAATGCGCAGCTGAGCCACCAAGCATCTGAATCCTCTTCCCATAAGGTGTCTTGACCGTATCCAGCGCAACGGTTCCCAGCACTATAATACTCATATCCTGCCTCCGTTTTACAACTGTGGCCTTGTGCTTTTATTTTACGACAAACCAGAATGCTAAAGCAAGAACTATACGGTATACGCCAAAAGAAATAAAACTGTGGCGTTTGATAAAAGCAAGAAGGAATTTTATCGCAACAATCGAAACCGCGAACGAGATCATAAAACCCGCGCCCAGGGAAACAAACTGCCCTGGTTCAAATACCCGCGCGCTCTTAAAAAGATCTAAAACGGTCGCCGCGAGCATCGTGGGAATCGCCAAGAGAAACGAAAACTCAACAATAACTTTTCTTTTAAGCCCAACTACCAGCCCTCCGATGATCGTGGCTGCGGCCCGGGAAACTCCCGGGATCATCGCTACAGACTGAAATAAACCGATGATTAACGCCTGCGAAAAAGAAATAGCTGAAAGCTCGCTAACAGCGCCTTCCTTCTCCCGGTAAAACAGCTCGAATATAATTAAAAATAACCCTCCCAGAAACAACGACCATAACACCACTTCGTTACTACTCATAAGATATCTTTTAATAAGTTTATATAGCACTGCGCCTATCAGAGCGGCGGGCATAAAAGCGATCAACAACCGTTTCCATATTTCCCAGCCCTTTACCAGCCTATCCCAGTATAAAACAACCACTGAAAGTATTGCCCCCAGCTGAATGGCGATTTCAAAGCTTTTGACAAATTCCGACTGGCTGATCTGAAGGAACTTCGCCGTTAGCATCAAATGGCCGGTTGAAGAAATAGGGAGGAACTCCGTAATCCCCTCGACAATACCAAATATCAAAACATGCAACATGTTCATCGCGCGATCCTATGATTGATGATCTTCTAAAAACTTTTGCATATCCCTGGCTAATGGTGATTTAATTGCAACAATATGCCCAGTCTGAGGATGCTTAAACTCCAAATATTTGGCGTGCAGGCAAACTCGTTTTGCGCGTAAAAGAAAATCCTTGCGGAATGCGAATTTGCTTTCTCCGACTAACGGATGGCCTATCGCCTTAAAATGAATGCGGATCTGGTTGGTGCGCCCGGTCTCCGGGCTTAATTCAACCACACAAAATTCACGGCGGCGCTGGAGAACCTTAAACCGAGTAGAAGCCGATTGTCCCTCGATTGTCTTTTCAATAATTCCTTTATCCTCTTCTATCCTGCCTTGGACAAAAGCGGTATAGATCTTAGAAATCTTGCGGTTCTTAAAAAGCAACATCAGCTTTTCTTGGGAGGACTTACCTTTAGCATACATAATTAAACCAGAGGTTTCTTTATCTAACCGGTGGCAAGGATGTAACCGGTACACCACCCCTCTTTTTTCCAGATCCTCATTCAGAATTTCGGTAAGAGTGCGCAATTTCTTCCCCGGCGCCGGAACAGTTAAAAGCCCCGGGGGCTTGTCAACGACTATCATCCAATCGTCCTCGTAAAGTGTAGGAATATTGCTTAACATTACTGATCCTCGCTAAATAATCTCCAGCATCCGGCTGATTGCCTTCTGCGCGCGGCGGCGGGTATCGTCGGAAACCCTTACTTCTTCGCACAACTCTTCTAGTGACCAAAGAACTTTTTCTTGGGTAGTCTTCTTCATATTCGGGCAAACCGCGCGTTCAGAAGCCGCATAAAACTCTTTATCGGGATTATCCTGTTTCAGCCGGTAAATAATCCCTGCCTCCGTGCCCACTATGAATTCTTTGGCGGGTTCGCTTTGGACGAATTTACACATCTGGCTCGTTGAAAGTGTTGCATCTGCCATTGCTACAACCGCAGGCAAGCACTCCGGGTGCACTATAACCTTAGCCTTAGGATGAAATTTCTGTTCCCGCTTAATATCTTCAGGGGTAATCTTGATGTGCGTGGGGCAGAACCCGTTCCAGGAAATAAGTTTT
>Ga0315268_10009201_pt1 | contig 10272 bp, 7 predicted proteins | sample C1_top_MG_FD_204535 | JGI IMG/M metagenome (GOLD analysis project Ga0315268, IMG submission 204535) | Sediment microbial communities from Yellowstone Lake, YNP, Wyoming, USA - C1_top | ecosystem: Environmental > Aquatic > Freshwater > Lake > Sediment | place: USA: Wyoming | collected 2017-08-01 | reverse complement strand
TGAGCAAAGAGGCAGTTGACCGCACTTCTGCGTATCTTCTCATAAGCTGCAACCATCGGCAAGAATGAAAGACCTCGGCCGAGTGACGGACCGGGGATGCGATTGTTGAAAGTGGATGATTATGGGAGAGCGTCGTTTGCCATACTCGCGCTCGCGATACTGCTTCTGGCCAACCTGAGCGTGGTCTACGCCGTTGTCGTGCAGAGAGAGGGCATTGAGCTAGCGAACCGGATTATCGAGGTCCAGACAATGAATGAGCTGGCCTCGACAATCGATGACCAAGTCGAGACCGCCGCCCACTACATGGCCATGCGGGCCATCAGGGACTCAACCGACGGCCCTCACAACGAATCGGATATCAATAAAAGGTTCAACGAAGCGTTCTCTGACTTCATAGACCAGTCGTTCCCCCGCCAACTTCGCGGGTTCACCGTGTCAGTGGACGATTGCCGGGTCATCGTCATTACCGAATCAAGGATGGTCCATGATATCGTTGCGACTGGCACGGAAGTCCAAGATGACGACACGGAATCCCCTGACGCAATCGAGACCGGCATCCCCGGCCCCCTTGAGGATTCCGAGCGCGTTGTATACTACCGTCTGCAGGGCTCTGTCAACTACACAATTGTCGGCGATGGAGCATCCCTCCGAACTCGGGAGGAGATGTCCTCAGATCTGGAATCCCCATACCCCTTCATCCATCAACAGCTGGATCGGATGGCCGCATCCGGAATCGGCGCGGCATCGGATATCGAGGAGATGCTCAGGTACATCCTTACGACTATCGCGCAGCAGAGGGTACTGCTCGGTTACGCTGGCGGCATGTACGGTAAGCCCTACATGGGGACATTCGATGTTCTGACTGCGCAGGACGTGGAGATTGCGGTGAACCTCGTCCTGATCCTCGAGCAGCTCAGGCTATTCAGGGATGTCGACGACGATTCCGTCAATCAATTTGATACCGCATACTTCTCCGAATACTATGGCGGCGTCTCCTCTCGAACTCTCATCCCCCCATCACGAGACAGGACACTGGCACGACTCATCCGGAATTACGCGGGAAACGGAACGTTGGATCCCGCGGACATCTTCGAACTCTTCACCGCCATCGACGGGGAAAGCGTACCAATGAACATTGTGCTCGCCCAAGCGCTGTACGCAATGAAGGACCAATATGCCCTGAAATACCTTGATTACCTCAATTTCCTACCCTTGGAGTTCCTCGCGAATCTCGGACTCGGTCTCATGGAGATGGCTGCCAATACTTGGGACGGATTCGTCGATTGGCTCTCCGGCAACTCGAAGGAAGCCGAGATGGTCCGTCAGTTCGTGGACGATCTATTCAACGACCTCGGATTTAGTCCATTCGTTCTGGGCGTGGTCCATCAGGCAATCCCCGCCATAGTGTTCACCATTGCCAATGCCGACGGGACGGTCCTCAACATCTCGATTCCTGCTGGGAACTCACCCGTTCCATTCCAGCCACGAAAGATTACTCTCGGGAACGGCGACCTCTGGAAAGGGTACTACAATGATGTCTTCAGAGACGACCTGAATAAGCTGCATTCCGGTTTCAGGGACCTGGTCAAGGATGTGGCGAGCAAACTGGCGGATAAGCTCGAAGTGGCGGGACTCTTCCAGCCGATTGAACTCAACGGTGTCGTGGACCCTCGCGACAATACATCGATCCTGGAGTACACGAGAGAGAGGATGATTAGTTCGATTGAGCGCGCTCTGACGGGACTGCGGTCGGACCCCGTATTCTTCTCGAATCTCGTGAGCAATCTCTGGGAGGCGGAGAAGGCAACCGTCAGAAAGATGTTGGATTGCATCGAGGATAACTACGATGCTTTCGCGGATCCGACCGCCAGCGCGTCTTTTGCAAGGAACCGTATCCAAGATTGGTTGATGTCGAATGCCCAAGGGGACCCTGATTACGATTCGCTCGACGTGGAGGCCGTCGTGGAATTGAAAGGCAAGGTGCTCCAGGCAATCGATTCAGGGGGATGGGCGCTGAGCGCCTATGACGCGGCAAAGCGGAACGATGTCGCTAGATTCGAGTCTTTGTTTCAGAAGGCGACGGCTCTCGACACTCCGCCCGAAGACGGTGGCCTCTATACGCGGATAATGGAGAGCCTTTCGGGTTCGACTGGCATCCTTCTTCAAGCAGGCGACTATGTGTTGCGTTTCATGGAGGGGCTGATGACCAACGAGGAGCTCTCGAACAATAAAATCCTCGTTCCCGCATACACCCAACCTTTCCTCTTCAAGGACTCGGTCGGGCCCGGGGCAAGCGATACGGGCGGCCGCCAAGAGGAGGCGATGGCGGTGGACCAGTGCCCGAACCTGCTAACGATTTCCCGTCTTACCAGGGGGCAGGGTGCCATCTCGGATTCGCCCAAGAAGGGCGAGCTGCTGGTCGACATCGCCGACCCTTCTGATATTCCAGCCACGAAGGATTCGCCGAATACTCACTTCACTGATGCCATCAACACATCTGCGCGTCCTTTCGAATCTCAGTGGACCGTCTCATTAAGGGGGCTTTACGAGATGAGGGTCGCGACGACCCGGGGTGTGTACCTGGATCATACTGGTCTGGTGCCCGCGTCGGACGATGGGCTCATCCCTCTGGATGTAGTCATCCGTGTGAAGGCGTTCAGTGGCTGGCCACTTGACGGCGTTGCCTATTCAAGCTCCAATACACTTGGGGAGGACCTTTGGAACGCTGTCACCACCTTCCTCGATCGTGCCTGGAAAGCTGTATCCTCAGTCTTCAGCTGGATCCTCGATGGTGCGAGATTCCTCGTGCACCAGCTAAGAAACCTTGCGGACTTCCTCCTCGGTCAAGCCGCCAAGGTTCTCGAGGTAATCCACCGCGGAATAGACAAGGCCGTTCATCTCATGCAGGAGGCGCTAAGGGGAACGATAACGGGTCTTCTCGTCATCCTCGATGTAATCTTGACCAAGCTGCCCAAGTTCGAGCTGAATCTATCGGCCTTCGGTCTGTCCCTGAATATTGTAGTGAATGGCAATCCCGCGCAGAGACTTCTTATGAGAACCGCCGTAGGCCCATTCTCCATATGCGGGCGTTTCACAGACCTTCATTTGGCTGGCTCCGAACCGAACCAAGACTGGGTGAAATGGGACGTGCTCATCGATATCGACGCCTATGCAGGCCCTCTTGAAGCACACGCGAAGATTGACCCCTTGATGCAAATCAACGAGCACGTCATTGAAGGGTCGGGCACTTGGGGAGACAAGTGGCGATTCGACTTTGAGGGTCCGGTCTTGGAACAGTACTACTCCTATTCCAGGTCGCTCAGACTCTCGCTGCCCTTGGTCGTCCCTTTGTATGCGGACCTGGAGCTTGGGTTCAAGTTGAAGTTCAGCGAGCGGCCCGAGGGCATAGATGTAATGTCCCTTCTGCAGCAGAGCTTCAGCGAGGCCTGGGAGGATTGCGGCGGAATGCCCTCCTCAAGAGAGGAACTCAAGGATTGTGCTGAGACATTCGTCAATCGTTTCAACGACCGAGTACTGGAGGGTTTGGACAGGGAAATCCGCAAGATAATCGAGGTCACCGCGTTCATCAGGTGCGGCGTCACGGTCGAGGAGGTTGTCGGTGGCGGGTTCGACCTCGAAGTATCCGTCGAGGGCGAGGGTATCGTGAGCGTGTTCCACTGGCTCGCTCGCAACTTCGGAGCGATCCTGCAACGCTTGTTCCATCCGAACACGGATATCCATCTTGAACATGCCCCCCTCGATGTGGCCAGGCACATGTTCGTCTACGCCGGCCTCTTTTTTGTCGTCGAGCCTCCCCTCATGCTCGCAGAGCTGTTTCCAGACGGTCTAAAGCCAGAAGTGACGATGACCTGGTTGATAGGCGCCAACATACCCTTCGCCGCGGCGATCGCGGGTATCGACATGGGACCATGGGAAATCAGGTTCGGCGTTATCATCGAGGGCCCAACCGCCATCCCGGGCCTATTCTCGGAAGAACCGGGCAAAATCACAGACATCTGGGCAATCAGGGGCTTAGTGGAACCTATGTGAACGGGATGTGTTCGGCTCACCGCTTTCAATGGGGGTAGGCTTATATAATCCGACAAATCTGCAACAGGGCGTGCAACTGCTAGCGCTCGACATGCTGAGTGATGCCGCCAACTTCGCCGTGGAGAACCTCCCGGTGTTCCTGGCGGTGGCCGCAGTCATAGTCATAATGATGTGGCTACTGGCCTACATGTCCCGGTACTTCGAATACCTGAAGATGCTCGAGAGCCCCTGGCTGGATAGGGAGACGCTCGAGTTCATTCACAAGGCGCTTCGAGCGATCTGGGTCACTCTCATCGCCCTCACGATACTCTACATCCTCCACTTCCGGTTCTCCGAGATTCGGTCCTTCCTTGTCGCCTTGTTTGCGAGAGCCCCTGCCCTCTTCTTCATCATCTTTGTCATCTTCATTGCGGCCGTCCTGGTGAGGAGCATCCACAGGTTCGCCTCTTACTTGAGGGGCGACCTGAAGGTCAAGCCGCGGAGGATAGCCCCACCGAGAGCGCTCTCATTCACCGAGGTCTTCCTCAAGTATATCATCTACGCGATCGCAGGGGTTATCGCCTTCATCGGCGGCATCAGCGCCCTCCCGCAGGACGATCAGCAATACAAGGACCTGATCGGGCCCTATGTCCAGATACCCCAGCCGGCCGTCGTGCTGGGTTTTGCCGTAGCCATCCTGGCAGTCTTCATAGTGTCGAGGTTCATCGACTCCGTATTCGACGATATGAAGCGGAGGCGTACCAAGTTCACGCCGAAGGTGTTGGAGGAACTCAAGGCGACGACGCGATACGCTGTCTATCTGGCGGGAGCAATAATCATTCTGATCTTGGCGGTTGACCTGTTGCTGACTCAGGAGCAACTCATCGTCTTCACCGTCGGAGTGATATTCGTCGGGTTGATCGCGACCGTAATCGGCTTCGAAACCATCCGCAACGGTCTGGCCGGAGTTACCCTCATGCTCGCCAACCCTTTCGATCTCGGTGACAGGGTCAAGATTGGGAACGGGACGGAATGTCATGTGGAGGGCATCGGACTTCTGATGACTCATGTAAGGAGTCTCGACGGCGAGGTTATGAGCATCCCTAATATGGAACTCCTGAAGAAGGACATCCTCAACTTCACCAGGTCTCCGACCGGCGCAATGGTCATAAATCTCTCGATGCCGTTCTCTGTGCCGCCGTCGAAGATAAAGACCCTTCTGAAGGAAGCAGCCGAAAAGACCCCCGGAATCGAACAGAATCCGGCGCCTCAGGTAATCGGCAAGGAAATTGAAGGAACAACCATCGCCTATAGGCTCATTGCGCGCACCAAAGATGTCCTCAGGGTCGAGGATATTAAGAGCGATCTGATAGCCAACATTCAGGAAGTGCTCAGTAGAGAAGGGTTGAATCCGGCGCAATTAGAAAGCTAGCTGGTGGGGCGTCCCTTTCCTGAAGAGGATTACTGGCTTATCGAGGATCTTGGCGAGCCTCTCCTCAGCCGGCGAGAGTGTGAGCTTCCTAGTTCCTCGGGGAATCGGAGAACCCATCAGGACGAGGCCGCAGTCCGCACTCTCCCTCTTCACCTCGCCTTCTAGATCCTTGGCAACGATGGTTCTCATGACCGCTCCGATTCCGACAGATCTGCATGTCTCAATCAAGGCCTGTGCCGATTTTGACGCGCTCTCCAGTTCGGACTCGTGGCCAGCCATCACTAGGACCTTAATCTCCGCGCGTGCGTCCTTTGCGAGTATCATTGCGATATCTGAGATGCCTTCGAGAGAGAACGAAGGGCCGGCGACGAGAAGAAGTCTTTTGAAATCGCTGCGGAATCCTTTGGTCTTGAAAACGATGACGTCGCACGGAGCCGTCTCGACGAGATAATCGATGTTACTACCGAGTATCCTCCCGTCCGAGTCTCTCCCGCCACGCCAGCCAAGCACGAGCAGGTTGACATCCTCCTCACCGAGTGTGTCGATTATAATCTCGTAGACCTTGTGACCTATCTTCACCGATGCTCTGGTGTCAACCCCTTCCTTCTCGGTCATCTTCGTGAGCTTCTCCAGCTCCCTTATCCTATCGTTCACATAGGAGAACCTGATCGCCTTCGGCGGGAGGTTTCTTGGTATCTCCACGACATTCATGAGACTCAACTCGCCCCCACGCTCTTTGGCCACCTGGGCGCCGAGCGTCACCAGCTCGACATTTGCGAACTCCCTGAGGGGAACGAAAACCCTGTACCTCTTCAGGTCGATATCTTGCTTCCCCGTCGCCAAGATGTCGGAGAGATCCAGGCTCTGCTCCTCCGGCTGGCTCACCAGCCTTCTCCCGCCAGCGAAGAAATGGTAGAAAGCCCCGAGAGTGAGCCACAGAAGCACGACATACCATGCCCAATGCCCCGGGGCAATGCTTTCCCCTCCCAAAATAGGGAAATTCCAAAGGGTTGCGGCCAATGCGAGGTTCGTCGCAATTCCCAGTATCGGTATCATAGGGACCAGGGGGACTTTGAATCCTCCTCGGACCTCCTTACCCCCTCTTCTCGTTGCGATAAGGGCTGCGTCAACGAACGCGAAGAGAATGAGATAGAGGATGCTAGCCACTATGGCGATCTGAGGTATGTCGAGCAAGAAGACAAAAGCGGTCGCGAGGAGACCACTGACGAGGAGCGTACGGTTTGGCAGCCTGTCGCTCGTCCCCGCCCTGGCCAATCTGCGCGGCAGCGAACCGTCGTTCGCCATGACATAGGAAAGCCTCGTCGCCGAGCTCAGATTGTTCCCGACGGCGGTGAGCATCGCCGCGATCGCTGCCACGAGCAGGACTGCGGTTATCTCGGGACCGAGGTGATTCAGGGATTGGGTGGGCAGACTCAGCTCCCCACGGGCGCCCTCGACCGCGCAGGCCGCGAGGTTCCCCACGCAGTCATATCGTGCGAGGAAGAGCAGTGACATCTCCAAGAGCACATAGAGCAGGACCACGAGTCCGACTGAGAGGAGGATGCCCCTAGGGATGTTCTTGTGCGGATTCTTCACCTCCGTCGCCGATAGCGCGATAATCTCGTATCCCTCGTAAGCCACGAAAGTGAACGCCATTGCCAAGGGCAAGCCGGCCCATCCGCTCATCCCAAGGAATGGTGTATCTACGCCGGGGCCGCCGGGCGGGATTATGACGGCTGCTGCAAAGACTGTCACCACGAACACAAGAACCAGGACTATTTTGAGAATCAGCTCGTACGGCAAACGCCCTGCCCTGATCCGACCCCTGAGTCTCGTGGATGAGATGAAGCCAATTATGATGATGAGGGCGCCGACCTTGAGGGCTGCTACATAAGTCGGGTTCGACAAGAACGAGTCCATACCCATGACACCGACCCAGCTGAGTACCCCACCGATGCTGAACAAGGCGAACGCCGAGAGGCTCATTGCGGAGAGGGCAAGCGCGGCGGAATGACCCGCCCATGCTGACCAGCCTGCCAAGAAGCCTGAGGGTGGCGGGAGGCTCTGCTTAGCCCATATGTAGCCGCCTCCACCGACAGGGTAAATGGAGGCCAGCTCGGCGTATGAGACTGCAGAGAGGAGCACCACTAGGCCGCTAATGCCCAAGGCGAGAATGGTCGAAAGCCCTGCCGCCTGCGTTGCGGGCGCCAGGAGGACGAAGATGCCGGCCCCTATCATCGATCCGACGCCCAAAGCTGTGACATCGGCCAAGCCGAGGTCTCTCGAGACTTCTACTCTAATACCCGGCTTGGAGGGAGCTGCCATGTTGCCGCAGCAAGATTCCACTGCCGATTAAAGACTTGCGATGAAAGTCCCCCAACCAGTAGCAGACTCGTGTTTTATGGGGTAGTTCTCATCCGCGATAACAGTCTGGCAGCTTCATGAATCATATGACTTTATATGCAGCCAGGCCATCCACTTTTTCCACAGGTGAACCAATGGGAACAGGGGCTACGGTTGAGGCGACTGACGCGAACTTCGACAAGCTCGTCAAGGACAACCCAGTGGTGGTTGTGGACTTCTGGGCGGTCTGGTGCATGCCATGCAAGGCCATCGCCCCCCATTTCGAGGACCTAGCGAAGAAGTACTCCGGCAAGGCTGTCTTTGCCAAGCTGGATGCCGATGCCAACCCAAAGAAGATGCACGAATTCCAGATCATGGGTGTTCCGACTTTGCTGTTCTTCAAGAACGGCAAACTAGCTGACTCAATTGTCGGAGCAGTGCCCAAGGCACATATAGAGGAGAAGCTGAAGAAGCACTTGTAGAATGGCCCCACAAGGATTAATAGCCCGTTCTCCAATCTTTTCAATACAAACAGGGGTCTCGAAGCTGACCGAGAAAGCCAAGAGAGTTGGTTGCCCCGAGTGCGGGGCGTTCGTCAAGTCGCATAACCTGAATGCTCATATGAAGGAAGTACACAAGATAAAGCGGAAAACCTCGGAGCAAGGGAGGTCCAGAGGTGACTCGAAGAGGACTAAGGGCAAGAGCCCGAGGGGAGGGGGCGTCGGCTTCCCCTGGAGATTGATCGTTGTCGGAATCGTCGTTCTGACCATGATAGGATCGATTCTTGTAATAAGACCAGGATCGCCACCCGCGCCCGATGGCAACGGCAGCATTCCAGCTGAATGCGTCCAGGGGAAAACACTCGTGGTCAACTTCGATGTGAAATTGCACCTTTATGTCACTGACCCAGCCACCCATAAAAACAACTTCACACACCTGATTCCTAACGACCTCGGAAAGGATCCGATTGACGGCCAAGCCTGTACAAGGTCGTTGTCGACCGGTTCGGCCTCCGAGTACAACGCGTCTAGCCAAGACGCCGTTATCCATGTTCAGTCACCCGAGGCCAAGAACTTCACCCTGGGCGATTTCTTCTTACTGTGGTCCGGCCAAACTTTGGAACCGGGGAAAGTCGCGTCCTACTGGACCAACTATGGCTGGAGAATAGTCATGAAGGTCAACGGCGCGGTCGTAGCGGACACGAACGTGAATCCGTTGTACGCCTACGCGGCGCTCAAACTCGCACCGAACCAGAACATCGACTTCTACGTCTCAAAATAAGCCAACGGTTATCCCATATGAGAATCAGACGGAATAACCATCGCTTCCCCTTTTAATAGCTCCCAGCTCAATCGTTTCCATAAGAGGGGGCGTAAAAACTGGATCCTCTTGAAGCATCACGCCTGGTGACGGACGAATACTCAGCGAAGATCCTCGTGGCGACATTCAAACGTCCGAAATCGGCAATCGAACTGAGCAGGGAGTACGGAATCCCCATAGCCGCATGCTATCGACGTATCCACGCCCTTGAGAATGCGGGCCTGATAAGATGTGTCGAGAGGGCACTGACGCAGAAAGGCAAGAGGATAAGCCTCTATCTGTCCCAGCTGCGGAACGCTTACATCTTCTTCGAGAACGGACGGCTGAGAGTCCGCTTCCAGTTGAGTAATGGCCTGACCCGCGACTTTGGAGGCGACTGGAAAGCCGTGGACGTGATGCAATGAGATCAGGATTAAAACCCTCCTCAACAACCCATAGGCAGCGCCGAGTCGAACTCGGCCTGCCCCTTTATTGCCTATGACCCCTCCTCAACCCCATGGGTTCACTTAGACGTGAACCCACACTATTTTTTCAACTAGAACGACAATAGGGTGTCAGCATGGACCGCGAACGACTCAAATATCTGATGCGCGAGGTCTTGGGAGTCGATGTAGATGCGGTCGTAGGCAGGATAATGGCCGACCTGTCGATCAGGCAGGCGAAGCGTGCCGCGGAGTACTCAAAGGAGTGGAGGAGTTACATGAAGAAAGAAGGCGGTCTTGTCGTCATACCCAGAAACGTTACCGATGTAGGGCGGAAAAGGAGAAGGAGCTAGCTCGCTAGGTTTATCTCCCGCGTTCCCCATCCCGTGCCCAATGTCGTCTTTCACGGGAATCGATGTCATCTCGATCGCCGACTTCTCAAAGGATGACGTGATGAAGGTACTCAAGACCGCCAAGGACATGGTACCCATAGCGACCGGTAAGAAGGTGGACAGGTCCTTGGAGAATAAGATCCTCTCGGCCTTATTCTTCGAGCCGAGCACGCGTACGCGCCTATCATTCGAGTGTGCTATGAAGCGTCTTGGCGGCGGGGTCCTCGGCTTTGCAGGTCCCGAAGGCACTTCTCTTATGAAGGGTGAGACTCTGGCGGACACCATTAGGATGGTTGACGCTTACTCCGACATAATCGTCATCAGACATCCTCAC
>Ga0315268_10009200_pt1 | contig 10273 bp, 5 predicted proteins | sample C1_top_MG_FD_204535 | JGI IMG/M metagenome (GOLD analysis project Ga0315268, IMG submission 204535) | Sediment microbial communities from Yellowstone Lake, YNP, Wyoming, USA - C1_top | ecosystem: Environmental > Aquatic > Freshwater > Lake > Sediment | place: USA: Wyoming | collected 2017-08-01 | reverse complement strand
TAATAGCGCATTGACCGATGGCGTGGATAGATGCCCGACGCCCGGTTCGCGCAAACGCAGGATGTCGCCCTGAATGTATCCATCCTTGCCGGAAGGAATGACCTGCACCTTGTCGGCAACGAGTCGCATGCCGTCTTCGGCCAACACCACCGGCAGCGCCGACTCACGCCCGATCAGACGCACCACCAATTCATCGTGGCCATCCTTGGCCATGTGTTGCGCCACCACATAGGTGATACGTCCGGTCGGGCGCATGCGTGCAAACATCGGCAGCATGGCCTCAAGGCCCCCGGCGGAGGCGCCGACGCCCGCGATGTACAGCGGCGTGGTTTGAGCCTTGGGCAGGGCAAACATTGCGTGCTTACTCCAGTCGGCGAATGTGGGCGATCAGGTCTTCAAGATCGCCGATCGCTGCGTTGCGCGCCGTTGGTGGCAGATGGTCAATGTCGAGCACTGCGCGCAGCCCCGGCCGCATTTTCTGCACATAGCGCCGACTGACCTCGATGCCGTCATGGATGCCCGTCACGGCGAAGCTGCGTACGCCACCGGGAATACCCTTGAGCGTGACCGGTGCCCGCTCTTCGGCATTGATCTCATCCTGCACCAGTGCATAGGTTTCGTACGACAGCAGAATGCCGTCCGGGTCGCCGGCTTGTTCCAGCCGAGCGGCCAGATTGACCTCGGCGCCGATCACCGTGTAATCCATGCGCTGGGCGCAGCCGAAATTGCCGACGTTGCAGAACCCAGTGTTGATGCCGATGCGCATGCGCAGGGGATGTTCGTAGCCCTTGTCGCGCCAGAGTGCCTGCAAATCAACCATACGCCGCTGCATGGCGATGGCCATGCGCGCACAGCGTAGCGCATCCTCCTTGACGCCGAAGCTTTCCGGATCGCCAAAAAACATCAACATGGCATCGCCGACAAACTTGTCGATGGTGGCGCCGTGCGCAAGCGCAATTGCCGACATCTCCTCGAAATACTTGTTGAGCAGGTAAGTCAGGTCCTCCGGTTCCAGATCCTCGGTGGTCGCGGTGAAATCCTTGATGTCGGAAAAGAAGATCGTCAGCTTCTTGCGCTGGGCATGAATCGTGGTGTCCTGAATACCCTTGAAGATCATCTGATAGACCTGCGGTGGCAGGTAATGCGAGATCTTGGCCGACAGGTCGCGCAGCAGGCGGGTGCGGTCGCTCAGGGCGATGTGGTTGCCGACGCGTGCCAGCACCACAGCGGGATTGACTGGTTTGGTCAGGTAATCCACCGCGCCGAGCGCCAGTCCGGCCTCCTCATCGGTGGCTTCCGCCATGGCCGTGACGAAGATGACCGGAATCTCCATGCTGCGGACATCGGCACGCAGTCGTCGCATTACCTCGAATCCGTCCATCTCGGGCATCATTACGTCGAGCAGTACGAGGTCGGGCGGCTTGTCGGAAAAAATGATGTCCAGCGCATGCTGTCCGGAGCGCGCCACCTTGACGTGATACTTGTCTTTGAGGAGGCCGCTCATCAGCGTCAGGTTGTCTGGTATGTCATCAACCACCAGCACGGTGCGCTTGTCGTCGGAACCGGGCGAATTGGTCATGATTTTCCTCGTTCAACCTGCATTGCGCAGCGCTGCCAGTGTTTCCAGCGCTGCATCAAAGTCGAAGCCTTCGACGGCAGTGGCGACGGGTTTGAGCTGACTCGCCAGCGGTGAGCCTTCCAGTTTTTCCAGTAATTCGTTCAGGACATCTCCGGCTTCGGAGTCACTGTCTTCCAGCAGGCCCTTGAGCTTGGCGAAGATGGCCTTGAGTTCGGCCTCCGGAATGGCCGGCTCTTTATTGCCTGCAGGGGCCGTCGTACCAGCGCCGACATTTTCCAAGCCGGGCATGATGGCTGTCAGTTCTTTCAGCGCTTTCGCCAGCAGCACCTCGATTTCATCCGCCGGCTTGCCATCCTTGCAGGCATGTTCCAGCGCGCCTGCCGCCGCTTGCACGCCTTTCGCGCCAATGTTGCCGGCCGTGCCTTTCAGCGTATGGGCGGCGCGGGTCATGGCTTCCGGGTCCGGGTCGGTCTTGGCGGCCGCGAACAATTCAGCAAACTTGCTCTGGCTGTCGCGAAACTTGATGAGCATGCGCGTGTAGAGCGATTCCTTGTTAACACAGGTCGCCATGCCGGCTTTGATGTCGATGCCGGGCAGGGCCGGCAGACCACCCACTGGCTTCGCTTCGGTCACATTTTCAAAAGTCGGCGCTGGCGGGACGGTGGCAGTTTTCGGTTTGATCCACTTGGCGATCGTGGCAAACATCTCGCCTACATTCAACGGCTTGGCAATGTGATCCACCATGCCCGCTGCCATGACCTTTTCCTTGTCACCCGCCATGGCGTTGGCGGTCATGGCGATGATCGGCAGTTCCGCAAAGACAGGCATCTTGCGGATCTCGCGCGTCGCCGTGTAGCCGTCCATCACCGGCATCTGGCAATCCATCAGCACGCCATCAAAGTTTGGATCCTTGCTCAATATATCCACGGCTTCCTGGCCGTTGTTGGCCAGCACCACCTCGATTCCGGCCTGGGCCAGCAGTTCCATCGCCAGTTCCTGGTTCATTTCGTTGTCTTCGGCGAGGACGACACGGGCGCCCTTGAGCTGGGCCATTGACTCGGCGAAGCTCTCGGATTTCTCTTCGGCACGGGTTTCCATGATATCGCCCTTGCCGAGCACTTCACCAATCGCTTCAAGCAGGCTCGACTGCGTCACCGGCTTGGTCAGCACGGTCTTGAGTGCCACGCCCTGGTGCTCGGCACTGCCAAGGGCTTCCTCGCGGCCGTAGGCGGTGACCATGATCACCGCCGGGGTCTTGCTCAGGTGTTCCTGTTGCAACTTCTGCATGGTCTCGATGCCATCCATGCCCGGCATCTTCCAGTCCATCAACACCAGATCGTAAGGCAGGGTTTTCTTCTCGGCCTTGATGATCATCTGCAGGGCGTTCTGGCCATCCCAGGCCACATCGACCTCCAGACCGAAGTTCTTGGCCATGCCAGCGAGGATTTCGCGCGCCGAGGCGTTGTCATCGACCACCAGCACGCGGATACCCAACAGTTCTTCGGCACGGAACATGCGCCGCGCCATCGGTTCCTTCTGCAGGCCGAGGTGGATGTGGAAGTGGAAGGATGAGCCCTTGCCCGCTTCGGATTCAACCCAGATCTTGCCGTGCATCAGTTCGACGAGGTTCTTGGAGATGGCCAGCCCCAGCCCGGTGCCACCGTATTTTCGCGTGGTGGAGGCGTCGGCCTGGCTGAAGCTCTGGAACATCTTGCCGCACTGCTCAGGCGTCATGCCGATACCGGAGTCTTTGACCCAGAAGTGCAACTCAACCTCGCTTTCGGTAGCGGACACCATTTCGCCACCGACAATGATTTCGCCCTTGTCGGTGAATTTGACGGCGTTGTTGCCGAGGTTGATGAGGATCTGGCCCAGGCGCAGCGGGTCGCCGACCAGCGCGGTGGGCATGTCAGGGGCTAGGTTGAACAGCAGTTCCAGCCCTTTGTCCTCGGCCTTGAGGCCGGTAAGGTTGGAAAGGTGATCCATCACATCTTCAAGGCGGAAGTCGATGGCCTCGACACTCATCTTGCCGGCTTCGATCTTGGAGAAGTCGAGAATGTCGTTGATGATGCCGAGCAGGTTTTCCCCGGCACGGTGAACCTTTTCGATGTAATTCTTCTGTTTCTTGTCGAGATTGGTCTGCAAGGCCAGGTGCGACATACCAATAATGGCGTTCATCGGTGTGCGGATTTCATGGCTCATGTTGGCCAAAAAGTCGCTCTTGGTCTTGGTGGCTTCTTCAGCGACTTCCTTGGCACGAAGCACTTCAGCCTCCGCCTTCTTGCGCTCGTTGATGTCGAGCAGGAAGCCCATGACGCCTTGCTGCCCATCGTGCACCATCGGCATGAAGGTCACCAGATAGTCGCGCAGTTCGCCACTGGCGCTCTTCAACTGCATTTCCCGGTCGCGCAGGAAACCTTCGCGTTTGAGATCGTCGACCAGTAGCTGGCGCACCTCGGGGGATGGATAAATGCGCTCGGCGGCATCGCCCTCCTTGACGCCAAACATGGTCTGGAATTCCGGGTTGGTATAGCGGAAGATCCCCTGGCTGCTGAAGGCCGTTCCCACCGGGGTGTGATCCAGGATGTTCTGCATCGCGGCCTGCTGCTCGGCAATCTGGTGTTCCGCCGCCTTGCGTTCCGAAATATCGCGGAACACCACAACACTGCCCACTACCGTGCCATCTTTGAGCACTGGCGTCGTTGAATACTCCACCGGCAGCGCCGAACCATCCTTGCGCCAGAGCACTTCGTTATCGATCGTGCGCGACTGACCGTCCACCGTAGTCAGATACATCGCACATGCCTCACGAGGAAACTCACTGCCATCAGCGTAATGATGGTGAACCAGCACATGCATTCCGTTGTTGAGCAACTCGTCGTCGGTATAGCCCAGCATGGCAGATACCGCTGGATTGACGAAGGTCATCCGGCCAGCGTTATCCATGCCGACAATGCCGTCGCTCACCGCGCCGAGGATCAAATGCTGACGCGCTTCGATTTCCGCACGTTCCTTCAGATGGTCTAACGTGACAAGCTTGCCCAACATGAGTTCAAGGCTGAAGGCGATGATCGGAAGTGCCACGGCGAGAATTTCCGCTTGTTCTTTCGGTGATGCGAGATAGCCCACCTCGATCAGTGCCAGCACCTTGTCACCGGTGAAGATCGGGATGACCACAATTTCGACCGGATCAATCCCCAGTGTGCCACTCTCGATGCCAAGATAACCGGGGGGGATGTCACGGCAGACAGTCACTTCTTTCGTCAGCGCTACCGCGCCCGCCACGCCTTCACCCGGTCGTATCTGCGGGCAGCGATCGGCGGCAATGCCATAGCCGGCGATGCAGCGAAATTCTTCGCCTTCTCCCACACGGACAAAAAAGGCACCGACGCAAGCACCCAGTTGAGGTACCAGTTCGTTAAGGACGATACGGCCAAAACTCTCGGTATCATCCTCACTTTGCTGCAAGGCGCGGGTGAGTTTGCTGGACCAAACATTCAGTTGCACCGTACGTTCACTACGCGCCAGCTCCTGCCGTGTCATCTCTTCCGCTGCACGGATTTTGGCCTGTGCCGCTGCGTCGTGGCGCGTCTGATAGCGCCAGACCATGACAAAGCTAAACGTCAGCGCCAACAAGCCGCCCAAGCCTGCCGCCAAAATAACCGACAGTTCGAGATTGAGCCATCGGGTCGGCATCAGCATCATCAGCGTGGTCACCAGCAAGATGGCGGCAGCGGCTCGCAAAAAGTCGCCGCGCAAGCTGTCGGCGCGATGTAGTGCGGTATCTGGGGCGGCCATGATCAGAGTCCCTTCCCGACGGTGAGTGGCACCAGACCATCGCGCTGCACCAGCAATTCCATCTGCTGCGCCTGCTCGGCGAGGACACTTTGCTGACGCTGGCTTTCTTCGAGGAGTTCGCGGGTGCGGTGATTACGTTCGAGGGCCGTGATGCTGAGCGCGATCATTGGTAACACCTCATCAAGCAGCGCCTGCTCGCGTTCGCCAAAGGGAGTCAGCGAGGCCACCTCGATCACCGCCGGAATATCGCCGGATACGGTTTTTAGCGGCGCAGCCAGCAGAAAACGCGGCGGCGTCTGTCCCAGCCCCGAGGCGATTTGAATGTAGTCCTGATCCAACCCGGACACGGTGATTGGCGCACTTTCCACCACACACTGGCCGACCAGGCCCTCGCCAGGAGCGAACTGCTGCGTCAAGCCCTTGCGGTGCTGGTAGGCGTGGCTGCCGAGCAGGCAGTAATGCGTGGTTCCCGGGGCGCGGTAGTAGAACACCCCGACCTGCGCGCCGAGCAGCGGTGTCAGCGTCAGCATCAACTGCCGAGCGAAGTCCGCAATGCTTTCCTTGCTCTGTAAGGCGGCATTGATCTGCGCACTCGAACTCTTGATCCAGACATTCTGTTCATGAGCCTTCACCAGACCATGCAGCTGACCCAAGGTCAGCTTCGATTGCGCATTCACCTGCTCCATTTCATGCAGGAAATGACGGAATACGTAAATTAGCACCACGCCAATCAATAGCCCCGTAACACCGGCGATAACAATGGCCAACATCAACGGTTCAAAGCCGGCCTGAATTGCCTGGGTGTCACCATCGCGCACGAAGTAAGCGGCCGCCATGGCGGTGTAGTGCATGCCGGAAACGGCGCACCCCATGACGATCGCCGACACAAGCAGGGCGAACTGGCCGATGCCCGGGAACAGGCGCACGATACCGGTGCGAATCCACAAGGCCAGGATGGCCAGCACAACGGCCACGATGATGGATAGAAAGAACAGCCAGACATCGTAGCGCAACAGGGCACCCATGCGCATCGCCGCCATGCCCGCATAGTGCATAACACCCACACCAGCACCAAAGAGCGTGCCACCGATCAGAAGCAGCTTCCAGTCCATGCGCCGCTGGCTGATCAAGTGGAGGGAAAAGATGCTCGCCAGCACCCCGGGGATCATCGAAAATCCTGTCACCCACGGGTCATAGCTCACGCCACAAGGCAGTGCAAAACCGAGCATGCCGACAAAATGCATCGACCAGATGCCGGCGCCAAGCGCCAGCCCGCCCAGCGTCAGCAGCATTTGCTTGGTGCGCGCGCCTGCCGAACGTTCGGCAAAGTCGGCCACCAGCAGGGCGGTGTAGGCGGCAAAGATGGCAATGCCAATCGATAGCACGACCAGCCCCGGGCTGTAGGTGCCGAGGAAAAGCAGGCTGTCCGCCGGGGGCGTGGCGACCAGATGGAGGTACTTGTCGATGATGCCGTTCATGAGCTGCTCCCGTGCGTCCGCTGGTTCGTCCGCAGTTTCGACGCACCCGTGCGCCAGCCATGGAGCGGCAGGGCGATGATCGTCAGTACTTGTTCAAGCAAGGCTTCGCCACCCGAATCGAGCGCCTCGGTAAAGCCGAGTTCCAGCACGCCGACCAGTTCGCCACCATAGTCGAGCGGCAGCACACGTACCTCCACCGGTGCGGCGTGGCCAAGTCCTGAACGAATGCGCCAGTCAGGATCAACGGGCACGCTGACGAGCAAGGGTTTCCGTTCGCGTGCGCATTGCCCGATCAGGCCATCGTCGAACGTATATCGGTCACGCCGTTGCGCTTCCGCCGGCGCACCGTAGCGCGCAACAACGTCAAGATCATTTGCCGAAGCAACGGCGGCCAGCAACCCTTGGCGACAACCCAGGCGATCCGCCAGCAGCGACAGTACCTGCTGACCGAAATCATCGCGCGAATCGACGTGCTGCAATCGATAGGCCAGATCACCAAGGAAACTCTTAGCCTCAAGTTGCACGGCCGTCACCTGCGCGCCTTGTTGCAGCACCTGGAGCGCGTTGGCCATGGCACCGATTTCGTTGGCCAGACCAGTATGCGGCACGGCGATGTCAAGACGCCCCGCAGCCAAATCCTCAACGCTACCGCGCAAATCGTTCAATGGCCGGCTAATGGATCTGCCGACTAGTAGTCCGAAACCAAGGCTTACCGCCACCCCGGCGAGCAGCAGAATTAGGCCGATCTGCTGGGCGCTTGCCGCCAGCGCTGCACTTTGCTGGGCGGACAGGTGCGCACTCGCCATTTTTGATTTTGCAATGGCATCGAGCGCGTGGTCGGCCGCAAGTATCGCCTTGTCGTACTCGGCCCCCCCAAGGAATTGGGTTGCTTCGCCATCGGCAAAGGCATCATTTTTATCGAGCAGCGCAATGACAAACTCGACGTTCATCGAATAGGCGGGAAATATCTCGTCGAAGACGCTTAGCGCTTTTTGCCCTTCGTCGCGGAATATGCGCTTGCGTCCTTCGTCGATATGAAGCCTGAGCGACGCTTCGGCATCGACAACGCTTTTTCGGGCGGCGGCGCGATCACTTGCAGACGAACTCATGGCCATCCAGCGCAGATCACGCCCCATCATGGTCAGATCTGCCTGAGCCTCCAGAATGTGCGCAACCCCCAGCAAATCCTGCTCGTAGGTTTGCTGCGACGCTTCGCTCAGGGTGCGAATCGCCCCGAGGCCGGCAAGCCCGAGTGTCAAAGTCATGGTGAAGCCAACCCCGATGACCAACAGCAACTTGGTGTTGAGCGAAAGACGATCCAGATAGCTGATCAATGGGTTCATGGTGTCGGGAGTCTGCAGATGCGATTACTGGTCAGCGACCGAGGCTTTTGCCTGGTATTCCGCCGAGTTCCGGACCTTCGCGATCCCCGACCAGATCTCGCCAGCGGCCTTGCGATTCTTGTCGTAATAGGCGCGGCTGAAAATGAGGAAATACGGCTTTTCCGTCAATGGCGGCGAGACGAGTTCCACCTTGCCGGCCAGATAAGGACTCTGCATGGTTTTTTTGGCCTGGCCGGTGGTCAAGGCGATCACCTGAATCTGGCCGGCGCCAAAGCGCCGCAACAGCGTATCGGGCGTGTCCGCGTTGCTATCGACGGTCGCCCCCCATTTCTTGAGATCCCCAATGATCGAATAGGCGGCCTGGGTGCCGATGGGCCCGCTGAGGTTGCTGAGTTTGCTCCCGTTCCAACTGACCTTGCTGCCTTTGAGCCGCAGCAGCGTGTAGCCATCGGTATGCAAGCGCAGGGAAGGATCAGGTTTGCCCTCCGCCATGGGATACGCCGCAAATTCGGCGCGTTCGGCCGTATAACTGGCTGCAAAGGCGCCATCGACCTTGGCATTCTTGAGGTCATCCATGCAGTCTTTCCAGGGCATGGGACGCAAATCGAACTTTTCGCCCAGACTTGCCGCGACCATTTCCAGAAGAACAATATTCAAGCCTTTCCCGTTTTTGACCACCCACGGGTGTTGCTCACCGTAGTCGTAACACAGCGTCAGCGCCTGGGCCGAGAAACTGGCCAGACCGAGTGTCAGTAGCGTCATTGTGTGCTTGAGCGAGGTATTCATCCATAAACTCCTTTGGTGATCAGGTGCGAAGATGGCCAAGTATTTCCAGTGCCTTATCGAAGTCAAAGCCCTCGATCGCGGCGGCGACGGGCTTGAGTTGCTTTGCCAACGGAGAATTTCCCAGTTTATCGAGTAGATCACCGAGCAAATCGCCGGCCTCGGAGTCACTGTCTTCGAGCAGTCCTTTGAGTTTATCCAGTGCCGCCTTGAGTTGCGCCTCAGGAATTTTCGGCGCGACGGCTGGCTGAGGGGGCGTCCCGCCAGCGCCGACTTCGCGTAAGCCCTGAATCACCGGATCAAGCTCGGTCAGCACCTTTCGCAGCAACGCATCGATTTCGTCCGCCGCCTTGCCTTCCTTGCAGGCATGCTCCAACTCGCCGGCCGCCGCTTGGACGCCTTTGGCACCGATGTTTCCTGCGGTGCCCTTGAGTGTATGGGCGGAGCGCGTCGTGGCTTCGGGGTCGGGATCGATTTTGGCGGCCGCAAACAACTCGGCAAACTGGCCCTGGCTGTCGCGGAACTTGATCAACATCCGGGTGTAGAGCGATTCCTTATTGGTGCAGGTCGCCATGCCAGCTTTGATATCGATGCCGGGCAGGGGTGGGAGACCACCCACTGGCTTCGCTTCGGTCACCTTTTCAAAAGTCGGCGCTGGCGGGACGGCGGCAGTTTTCGGTTTGATCCACTTGGCGATCGTGGCAAACATCTCGCCCACATTCAGTGGCTTGGCGATGTGATCCACCATGCCCGCATCTATGACCTTTTCCTTGTCACCCGCCATGGCATTAGCGGTCATAGCGATGATCGGCAGCTTGGCAAACTGCGGCAACTTGCGAATCTCGCGGGTCGCCGTGTAGCCGTCCATCACCGGCATCTGGCAATCCATCAGCACGCCATCGAAGTTCGGGTCTTTCGTCAGGATATCTACGGCTTCCTGGCCGTTGTTGGCCAGTATTACCTCCATACCGGCCTGGGACAGTAGTTCCATGGCCAGTTCCTGGTTCATCTCGTTGTCTTCGGCCAGCACCACGCGGGCGCCTTTGAGCTTGGCCATCGCTTCGTCATCGTTGTCGGACTTGGCTTTCGCTTCATCTTCGACCACCACGCCCAAGCCCAGGGTCTCACCAATGGCTTCGAGCAAGGCGGCCGCCGTCACGGGTTTGGTCAGCACCGAGCGCAACTCGACGCCACGCTCGTCGGCGTTTGTCATTGCTTCCTCGCGGCCATAGGCCGTCACCATAATGACGGCCGGCGTCTTGGCCAGATGGTCGGCCTGCAGGCGCTGTACG
>Ga0315268_10009199_pt1 | contig 10273 bp, 4 predicted proteins | sample C1_top_MG_FD_204535 | JGI IMG/M metagenome (GOLD analysis project Ga0315268, IMG submission 204535) | Sediment microbial communities from Yellowstone Lake, YNP, Wyoming, USA - C1_top | ecosystem: Environmental > Aquatic > Freshwater > Lake > Sediment | place: USA: Wyoming | collected 2017-08-01 | reverse complement strand
GGGGGGATAGGTGGAGGGTTCCCAACCCAGGGCTGAGGTCAGTGATGCCTGGACGGCCGGATAGCGTCCCAGGGGACCGGCCAGCCCTACTGGTACCATCACCCATCATCAAACAGGTATTCTGGCGAGGAAACTCACAACTCTAGTTAGCGGTTTTTAACGATTAGGATGGGGGGCAGGGTGGACCCGCTCGTTATAAGTGGTTGGGGACCAAAATTATTGTGGTCGCATTCTCAAAAAAGTGGCGCTTGGATGGGGCAAAAATTTCGGAACGGGTAAAGGCTATGGTGGTAATGGTCGGGTCGGGGGATTTGGGATGGTCCTGGGCCTTTAAATCGTCTCTAAGAAAGGTGATTTTGGGTAAGGAAGTTAACCTCACTGGTTGAAGAGCCCCGGCGCCGTAAATTTCAAACTGATTTTCGGCCGAGAGTAAGTCAAAGAGTAAAGGCTCAGAGCCAGCCCAGGCAGCACCATAAGCTTACCTTAAAAATGGCCCTAAAAAGCGTGACACGCTTTCTGCGGCGTGTACTTGTTTCGACCCGGAAACTAGCCCAGGATAGAGAGATAGAGGGGCGAGGTTGGGTCAAGGGTCATTATATGATCCTCTTATTGATACCTGGTTACTTGGATACGAGAGCCAAATAGATAGCAGTAACTTACAATTCAGGTTTAGCATGAAGACTCGATTTTTCTTAGCCTTATCGTGCGAAGTTCGCTAAAGAATACATCTATAGGGGCCCAGGAATGTCTGTAAGCTTCGCGTGAGATTAAAAGGGTACAGGAGGGAGGGTTAATTGTGGTTGGTGAAAGTGGTTGGGTAAGGAAGGGCCTTGTCCTTTGAAGCCGATTCTCAAGCACCGTCCGGCCCGCAGATCGGTCCTTGTTTCTAAGCATTCAAATGCTTATCAATATTATTATATATCCGCCCCTCCCTGGCGGAAAAACCGAGGAGAAAAAAATGCCTGCCGTGGCAAAAAGACACAAGTTTTGGGCCTTACTGGGGATCCTTATCTTTCTCCTTCTGAACTATCCATTGTTGCAGATTTTTAACCGCGACGCGTTACTGGGAGGGATTCCGGTTCTGGTTTTGCATCTCCATGTGGTTTGGATATTGGCCATTGTCGGGCTTTATGTCTTTGGCCGGCGATTAACTTCTCGAGGCGCACCGGGTCAGAAGGAACCAAAAGTGTGATGTTAAGCAAGGGTCTGGTAGCGGCCGCCGCTTTTGGCTATCTCTTCCTGCTCTTTGCCATCGCCTATTATGGAGACTGGCGACGGGCCCGGGGAAAGAGCATTATCGCCAATCCCTATATCTATGCCCTCTCGTTCGCAGCCTATTGCACCGCCTGGACTTTTTTCGGCAGCGTCGGCAAGGCCGCCACCTCGGGCGTGACCTTTCTCACCATCTATCTGGGCCCCACCATCATCGCGTTTTCTTGGTGGTTCGGATTGCGCAAGCTGCTGCGGATCTGCAAGGAAAACAACCTGACCACCATGTCCGATTTTCTGACACTGCGCTATGGCAAAGGGGTCTCGATGGGAGCACTCGTTACCATCGGAGTACTCCTGGCGATAACCCCTTATATTGGCCTGCAGCTCAAATCGATCTCCGACACCTTCAATATCCTGGTTTATCAGAAAGTTATTTCTCCGCTCGCCACCCCGATTTATCAGGATACCGCCTTTTACGTGGCCCTGCTCCTGGCCTTGTTTGGTATCCTGTTCGGGGCTCGCCATTTAGATCCCACCGAACGCCATGAGGGGTTGGTAGCAGTAGTGGTGTTCGAGTCTCTGATCGAACTCCTGGCCTTCCTGAGCCTGGGCTTCCTGGTGGTCTTCGGTCTTTTCCCGGGCTGGGGGGAAATATTTACCCGCATCAGCCAGAGCCCGGAATTTCACCAGCTTCTGCAGGTGAATACCGGCCCTGACAACAGCTATTCCCTGCTCCTGGTACTCACCCTCCTGGCCATGGGGGCCATCCACTTTCTGCCCCGGATGTTTCATATGGCGGTGGTGGAGAACACCGATGAAAGGCATATTCTCACCGCCATATGGTTCTTTCCCCTGTACCTGCTGTTGATGAACTTATTTGTGCTGCCCATCGCCTTCGGGGGACTGCTGTTGGGTCTCCCTCAGGACCAGGCTGACACCTTTGTTCTCCGCATTCCGCTTGTATTTGGCCATCCCTATCTCGCCCTGCTGGTTTTTTTGGGAGGGTTGTCGGCCTCCACCGCCATGGTATCGTTAGCCTCCATCGCGCTGAGCACTATGCTCCTCAATAGTCTGGTGATGCCTTTGGCCATTCGGCTAAAACTGCAAGAACATATTACTCCCCATCTATTGACCATCAAACGCGGCGCCATCCTATTTCTGATTCTTTTGGGATATTTTGGTTATCGTCTGTTCTGGCCTACGGTCATGTTGGTGGATATCGGGCTGATCGCGTTTTGCGGGGTAATGCAATTGGTGCCGGCCATGCTGGGGGCCTTGTATTGGCGGGAAGCTACCCGGTGGGGGGCCATCGCGGGGTTGCTATCAGGGTTTTCCCTCTGGGCTTATACTCTGGTCCTGCCCTATCTGGTGGAAGCAGGCTGGTTCCCTCTCAGTATCCTATCAGCAGGCCCCTTCAGCCTGGCTTTTCTCAAGCCCACCGCTTTTTTAGGCCTGACTGGCCTGGATAAGCTCTCCCATGCCTTCTTCTGGTCCGTGCTTTTCAATGTCGGCACTTTTGTAAGCGTATCTTTATTGACGGTGCCCAGTCCGGTGGAGGAGGAGCAGGCCCGGCGGTTTGTCGATGTATTTGAACGGGAAAGAGAGCTGCCTTTGGAGAAACGCTATACTTATTTACCGAGCCTGGAGCAATTGACCCACTTCATGGGAAAGATCATCGGTCCCCGGAAGGCCGCAGAGGTGCGCCAGGCCTTCCTCCGAGAGGTGGTAACTCCCGAGCCTGAGTGGGGGGACCGGGAAAAGCTCCGGCTGGGGGGATTTATCGAACGCACCATTGCCGGCTCCATCGGCCCGGCCGCGGCCCGGGTAATAGTGGAAGGCTACCTCTCCTCACTGGGCTCCCGGATGGAAGACGTTTTCGATATCTTCGGCCGGATCTCCAGTTCCCTGGAGGAAAGCGAACAACAACTAAAAAGGCGGGTGGCTGAACTCTCAGTGCTCTACGAAGCGGCCCGCAGACTGGCTGCTTCCCTTTATTTTCCGGAAATCCTGGATGGGGTGCTGGGCGTGATGGTGGAACAGCTGGGCATAGAAAAATGTACAGTGCGGCTGTTGGATGAAGATGGCTTGCTGCACATGAAAGGCCTCCGGGGTCTGCCGCCCGAGGCTCGGGGACAGGTGGTGAAGCCGGATCCCGAATCCCTTTTAGGGCAATGTTTGTTGACTTCCCAGGTAATTTCCGTGTCGGATTCCGCCACCGTTCGGGATCGCCTGCAGGGGCTGGTGGAAGAGGAAGCTATGGCCTCCCTGGTGCTGGCGCCCATCACTACGGAAACGCTGACCCTGGGGATATTGACCGCGGCCAGCAGCCAGAAAGGTTATTTTGCCAAAGAACACGTCGAGTTCTTTCAATCGCTGGCCGGGCAGTTGGGGCTGGCAGTGCGGAGCGCCAACATGGAGGAGGCGCTGCGCCTGGACGAGTCCCGTCTCGAGGCGGTATGGCGACTTAGCCAGATGACCAAGGCATCGCTGAAAGAGATTACCGATTTCGCCCTGGAAGAGGGAGTCCGGCTGACCGAAAGCAAGATCGGTTACCTGGCTTTCATGAACGAAGACGAAACGGTGCTGACGATGCAAGCCTGGTCCAAGACCGCCATGGAGCAATGCGCCATCATTGATAAACCCATAGTCTATCCTTTGGAGACCACCGGGCTCTGGGGCGAAGCCGTGCGCCAGCGACGGCCCATTATTACCAACGACTACGCCGCCCCCACCCCCTATAAGAAAGGCTACCCCCAGGGCCACGTCGAAATGCGGCGTCACCTGAATATTCCAGTATTTGACGGTGAGCGCATCGTGGCGGTAGCCGGGGTGGGAAACAAGGAAGAGGAATATGATGAATCGGACGTCCGTCAGTTGACTTTATTGATGAACGGCATGTGGTGGCAGGTCAAGCGCCAGCGAGCCGAAGAGGAATTGGCCGCCGAGGTGGAGCGCGGCATTTACTTTCAGAAGCTGCTGATCCATACCTGCATGGATGGCATTGTGGCCCACGATGTGGAAGGCACCATTCGTACTTTTAATGAAACCGCGGCTAAATTCCTTGGCTATGAACCGGAAGAAGTCCTGGGCAAAATGAATATCCGGGAACTCTATGCCCCCGGTCTGGCTGAGGACATCCATCAGAAAATTCATGATCCTGATTACGGCGGCGCGGGTATTTTAGAGAATTATGAAAGCTGGATGCGACCTAAGGTTGGCCCCCTGGTGCCCATCTGGCTTTCCGCCCGGGTCCTTTACGAAAACGACCGGGAGATCGGCATGATCGGCCATTTTAAAGACCTGCGGGAACGGAAACGCATGGAGGAGGAACTTTTGCGGAGTGAGCGCCTAGCCGTCCTGGGCAAGATGGCGGCCCATATCAGCCATGAAATCAAAAACCCCCTGATGCTCATCGGGGGATTTGCCCGCCAAGTGGCACAGGATCCCTCTGGGGACCCCCTTAAGAATCGGGAAAAACTCCAGATTATCGTGGATGAAGTGCATCGCTTAGAAGACTTCCTCTCCGAAGTCGGGAGCTATGCCAAATTTTCCGAGCCCCAAAAGCGCCCGGGAGATCTCAATGCCCTGATCCAGGAAACCTGTCTGCGGCTGGAACCGAGTCTCCGGGAAAGTAATATCGAGCTGGTGTTGAAACTGGACTCCGAACTCCCGGAGATGCAATTTGACCCGGCACATCTGCGTCAGGTGATCTTGAATATCGCCAAGAATGGGATCGAGGCCATGGAAGCAGGCGGCACCTTGACCATTGCCACCGGTCGGCAGGCGGGTCGGGGATTCGTGCAAATCTGCGATAGCGGGAAGGGAATCCCTCCGGAAATCCGGGAAAGGATTTTCCAGCCCTTCTTTTCCTCCAAGCCCAAAGGCAGCGGCCTGGGGCTGGCCATTTCCCAGAAGATTATCGAAGCGCACCAGGGAGAAATCACCATCGACAGCGAACCCCAAAGGGGCACCCGAGTAACCATCTTTCTAAGGATAGAATCCCAGTAGTCAGTGACAAAAGAATCTAAGGGAAAGAAAATTGCATAGCTGTCGATACAGCTTGCCAAAACCTTCCCTTATCCCCGAGCCAGCCAAAACTGCAGATATGATCCAGATAGGGTGAAATTTTAGGAAGTTGATAAGTGTGGGATCATAGCAGTTATCGGTGATTACTCAGTCGAGTAGCATGAGGATTCCGTGGCGGTGGAGCGAAAGGGAGGGAGAGGGTGAACGCCCGCGCTCAGTTGGCGACTGTGAGCGCAGCGAACAACCGCTCACCTGCAGCGCAATGTTGGCCTGCCGTTGGATAGGCGTCTATTTTTTCCGCCGCCGCAATTTTTCACAGTGGTCAAAGAAAGCAACTGTATTAAAATACTTTGATTCCGTGCCATTACGGACACGATGGTTGGCGAGCAATGAGAGACACTTTGCCCTAACTTTTTCGCCGGGGCCGCACGGAGTCATGCCCTCCACAGAAAAGGCCTTGGGCCAATTTACTGCCTTCAAAGAAAGGGTCCTTTGGTCTTTGAGCGGCACGGGATAGTCAACCATCAAACGTTCGATATCTCCTTTTCCCTGATTGGATTGGTATTGCTACCACGCCTCCGGCGACCTTACTTATTCAATCGTTGGCCGAGCGGTCGTACCATGCGGCCGCATCGTGACTGCCCCTTGTTCGGAAAATCTTAAAAAAATTACGGATTACGAACAGAATTATGAAAAGAAACACCTGCCCCTTAGGCAAGTTACCAATTTTCCAAGCAAATATATCTGGCATAAAAAGTGCATAGAATTAGATGATTTTGTATAAAAACTTGGCCGCGGGTCCCGTTGATTTCTCTTCGAGGAGGTAAAAGCCGCTTACGGAGCCCCGGCATTATATGTATCTCAGCGTTGCGGGCTGGCGGAGAGAAGGGGCCGCCGGCCACAGAAAGCGGACTCTCTGCGTGGCGGCGTCTGCCACCCTCAACCGTCGCCGCGTCCTTGACTTCAGGACGCGGCCTTAAAAAAAACATCCTGACCACAAAGGGAACTTAAATCTTGGAGGGATTAATGAAAAAGAAAAGTCTGATAATGGCAACCTGTGTAGCCCTGGCCCTGGTCCTGGGCCTGGCGGGCGCGGCGATGGCGGCGAAAGGCGGGCAGACCAAATACGCCACCGGGCCCTTCTCGTATGACCCTGCCCTTGCTGGCGAGGCTATGTTCCTGGGCAATGTTGGCGGACCAGTCTCCGCCAACTTCACTATTTACGCCCCCAGCGGCGGCACGAGCTTTCCCAGCGGCGATACCGCCCCGGCCAGCATCCGGGTGTTTGGGATTGAAAAGGTGGCTGATGCCGACGGGAATCCCTTACTAACCCCCGAAGACATTCCACTGGACTCCGCTCTGGGTATCCTGATCGCCGGGGCTTTTGCACTTACCCCCAATTCTAATACTTTTATTCCCGGCTCCTTCATAAGGGTCAGCGTGTCGGTCGCTAATCCCCCGGTTTCAGCCAGCGAGTACGGTGACTATATCGTCACCATGAAAGCCCAGTCGCCGGGCAGCGGCGTCGGCGTGGGGAGTGGCTCCCGGTTCAAGCTCTCCTTGCGCGCCGCCACCCAAACGGACACCACCCCGCCTACTGTGGTGATCAACAGCCCGGCGGACGGCAGCAGTCCTATCTTGGGGCCTATTGCCGTCAGCATTACTGCCAATGACCCGGTGGAGGGAACCGGAGTGGCTTCCATTAGCGCTAAGGTGAGCAGTGCGGGTAGCGCTGTAACCGATCAGGTTATCCCTTTGACAATAGCGCCTGCTCCCATAGTGCCGGCCGGTACTGATGCTTTGGGGAGCGGAACTTTTAACCCATTCGGAGGAACGGGCCCAAACGGGACCACATTATTGGATGCTTTTGACGCCACAACTCCGAGCGGCATTGGGTCATACACCCTTGAGGCATCGGCATCGGATGCGGTGGGCAATACGTCAGCTCCTGTGACATCGGGATTCCAAGTCAAATATGATATCCAATTTACCAAACAGGATTTCAACACAAATGGACAACCAAAAAATTTCACAGCACAGTTTAAGTTTACGGTTAAGCGGTCTTCAACCACTTCGGATGGAGCCTTCATGTTCGACAAGACCGTAACGGTTAAACTGGTAAGAACTTCAGACAATTTTGTCGTTAGTACTCATGTTTATGGGGTTGGAGACATCAAGGATAATGTCCAGATTGATTCCACCCCTGTCTACCAAACTAACTTCGTCAAGGGGATTGTATTTGGTGCGACGCTTCCCGACCCAACCCAATACAAAGCAGAGTTGTGGTTTAAGGATGTGGATGGCACTCTGGTGAAGCAGGCTGAAAGCGACCCGGGAACGTTCTAATAATCAAATAATGGTGCTTTAAAGTAAACGCGGGTGGGCCATGTCCACCCTCCACATTTTAACCTTGCAGGGCGCCTGGTTTGAGGCCGGGTGCCCTTTGTTTTTCACGGTTACTTTTTGAACTTCCCTCCGCCAGAGCTCAATGATCTGCATAGGAAGCGGACAGTACGCCGCTAAGCTGGATAGTTGATCACTGCTATATTTCCGTATTTTCAAGTGAAATAACAGATATTTGATATGGTTTTCATAACTGCATTTCATAGCATGTGGGCTTTTTAAATTTTGCCCCCAATGTCAGGCCTAATCTGATCTCGGTTAGATGGTTGTCAGGCCAGGTCTCGGTAATTATACTTAAACAGTTGAAGCATCAGCCTTGGGCTCGTCTAAGACTCCCCTGCAAGAAAACGGTATAACTCTCCCAAAAAATTAGTATAATCTGCCAAAGCAGCCTCCCCCGCGGCAGGCGGGCGGCGATTCCACGGCACCGCGAGGCGGGAGACCCCCATGAGACTCCGCACCTATCTGGTACTTTCTTATCTGACGGTCATTCTGGTGATGTCAGTGGGCATGTGGGCCATCTTCGACCGCTTCATGGGCCGATTGACCAGCCGCACCCTGACCCTGGCCGACACCGCGGCCGATAACGTCACGGCCGCCAACGGCCGCGTCGCCGAGCAGGTCCTGACCACCATGGGCGAATACGTGGTGCGGGACAAGGCCGAAGACGTGGCCCGGGAGTTGGCCCATCTGCTGGCAGGCCGAAAGACTTACAATTACGACCAGCTGCGCCGGGACCCCAAGATCAGAAAGATGGCCATCCAGGAGATTCGCTCCGCCGGGGTGCTGGCGGGCTACACCGATGTCTATGACCGCAAAGGGTTTATCCTCTTTCACCCCGACCCCAGGGTGGAAGGCCGGAACCAGTTGGACTGGCAGGAGCAGTACCCGGAAACCACCCGGTTGATCAAACGCTCCCTGACCGAGGACCAGGTGGCCGGCTACTTCGATTTCTTCGATAAAGAGCAACGGCAGCGCCAGAAGTACTCCTTCCGGGTCCATGTTCCCGGGACCCCCTTCATCGTCGGCGCCATCGTCAACATCGATGAATTTTTTCTTCCCACCCGGGAGAAGATAACCCAGGGAGGCGCAGAAATCATGGCCCGGGCCCGGGGACTCATTGCCCAGCATCACGCCGAGATCGAAGGGAAAATCAAGCTCGGCGCCCTGCTGGCGGCGTTGGCCCTGGCCCTGGCCGGGGGGATGGCGGGGCTCTGGTTTGCCGGGACCATCTCCGGACCCATCGCCCGCCTGCGGGACGGGGTGCAGCAGGTGGGGGAGGGGGACTTCGCGGTCACCGTGCCGGAGCGGGGGGTCAAGGAAGTGGTCCACCTGGCCCAGTCCTTCAACCAGTTGGGGCGGCAGCTCATCGATTACATGGAAAAGCGGGATTTCATCCGGGACACCTTCGGCCGCTACGTCACCCAGGAGGTGGTGAAGAAGCTTCTGGAATCCAAGGAGGCCCTGGAGCTGGGGGGCGAGACCCGGGAAGTCACCATCATCATGAGCGACCTCCGGGGGTTCACCGCCATCATCGCCGACATGCACCCGGAGCAGGTCATCCTCTTTTTAAACCGCTACCTGGGGAAAATGATCGAGATCCTGCTGGATAACCGGGCGGTCATCGACGAAATCCTGGGCGACGGCATCCTGGCCTTTTTCGGGGCGCCGGAGCCCATGGCGGACCACCCGGGCCGGGCCGTGGCCTGCGCCCTGCAGATGCAGGCGGCCATGGACGAGATCAATGCCGCCAACGCCGCCGACGGGCTGCCCCACCTGGAGATGGGCATCGGGGTGAACACCGGCCAAGTGGTGGTGGGCAACATCGGCTCGGAGCGCCGCACCAAGTACAGCGTGGTGGGCTCCCACGTCAATTTTGCCTCCCGGATGGAGTCCTACGCCCTGGCGGGCCAGGTCCTCATCAGCCCCTCCACTTACAGCCGCCTCAAAGACCTGGTGGCAGTGCGGGACGTCATCCGGGTGGAGATGAAGGGGATGCCGGAGCCGGCCACCCTCTATGACGTCCAGGGTATCGGCGGCCCCTACGATATCCGGCTGCCGGACCGGTGCAACCGCCCGGTGCTGCTGCCGGAGAAGATCAATATCCTGGTGGCCCGCCTCCAGGACAAGATTGTCACCGGCACCCCGGGGCGGGCCTGGATCACCCATCTCTGCGACACCGCGGCCACGGTGGCCCTGGCAGAAAAAGTGCAGGAATGGGAAGACGTGCGCCTCACCTTGCTGGACGCCAACCTGAAGGAGATCCCGGGCCACATTTACGCCAAGGTGACCATGGTGAAGCCCACCGCCTCGGACCTCTTCGAAGCCGCCATCAGCTTCACTTCGGTCTCCCCGGAGATTTACCAGATCCTTAGGCAGGCCGCGGAGAAGGGTTAGGGTTGGCAACGGGTATTTTATCTTATTGAAAGGCTACGGAGAAGACGCTATGATGCCTTACCGTCATGACCAGGTATGCTTTGCATTACTTAGCCAATAGCAAGTGCCTCCGCACCGTTCTCGCCTCGTTTTTCCTGTTCTGTATCACCCTCACCCTTAGCGGCCCCCCAGGCCGGGCCGCGGAGCCCGCCACCGTGTCCTTCGTTCCCCAATGGCAGCCCCAGGCCCAGTTCGC
>Ga0315268_10009197_pt1 | contig 10274 bp, 6 predicted proteins | sample C1_top_MG_FD_204535 | JGI IMG/M metagenome (GOLD analysis project Ga0315268, IMG submission 204535) | Sediment microbial communities from Yellowstone Lake, YNP, Wyoming, USA - C1_top | ecosystem: Environmental > Aquatic > Freshwater > Lake > Sediment | place: USA: Wyoming | collected 2017-08-01 | reverse complement strand
TGGCGCGGGTGGGAGCAATCTGCCTCACCTTATCAAAGATCTCGTTCATGCCGCGAGAATGGCCCACAAGATTTTCGAAGCCGTAGCGCGTGTCCAGTCTTGTGTGGAGGTCCGTCGCTTCTGCCACCAATTTCTGATGAGATATCCCTCGCTCGATGACGGCCTTGATCTTTTCGAGGTTAAGTGGTTTGACCTGAAAATCGTACGCGCCTTGCCTCATCGCTTCAGTTGCCAGCTCGACGTCGGCTTCTTTTGTTATGACTATTAGGCAGATCTCGGGGTTGCGTGCCCTCGCGATTGAAAGAAGCCGCATGCCGTCGATTCTGTGAACTCGAAGCTCCGAGATAATTACGTTGACGGGCTCCGATTCGAAAATGTTATGAGCTGCCTCGCCGTCCTTTGCCCAGAGAACGACGTACTTGTTCGCCTCCAGGAAGGTAATCAGCCGCTTTGTCTCGGGGCTCTCTCCGTCCACAACCAGCACTTTGGGTGTTTCGATTCTAGCTTCCATCAAGCCTCACGATGTTCGCGTCCCAGGTGAGATGCCTGTCGCCGTGGGTGAATATGATGATTTGAAGGTCCCGCTCTTCGGCCAGACTTTTCAGCAACTCTCTCGCCCTCTCGAGCCTTTCGTCGTCAAAGTTGACGAACGGGTCATCCAGAATGAGGGGGAGCGCCTTGTCGCCGGACAGCTCCTCTATCATTGCCAGGCGCATTGCAAAATAAAGCTGGTCCTGCGCACCGGTGCTGATTTGCCCCGGATCGATGTCCGTCCCCTCCCGAGTCGTGAGCATCGGTTCCAGGTCCTCCGAGAGTCTCACCGCCTCGTAGCGGCCTCGCGTTATTTTGTCAAAGATTTCAGAAATGCGGCCGGAGACGCGTTCGAGCGAGCCCGCCTGGTACTCATCCACGCACTCTTCCAGAACTTCGACGGCGAGCTTCAGAGCGTCACGTCTCAGGGCAAGCTTTGCGAGATGTTTCTCCAGACTGTCTATTTCGTCCCGACATGCCTCTGGAGGATTTACCGGTGTCGCAGCGACTTTCGCGCGCTCTATCCGCTTCTCCGTGAGTCTTCCCTCAAGGTCCTTGAGCGTATTCTCGGCCTGGTCGGCTTCTCTCTTTGCTTGAGCCGCCATCTCTGTGGTTTTCTCCGGGTTTTCTTTAAGCGAGATGAATTCCTCGTGTTCCTTCAGAAATTGCTCGAGCTTGTTTTCCGCGGTCGCACGTCCGCTCAAGGCCTCGGCGTACGATTCCTCCCCCGGTCCGCCCTCCTTGACCAACAATTGCTTCTCGAAATCCTCAACTGTTTTCCGGGCTTCCTTGAACTTATCGTATTGTGAGGCAAATCCCCGCAGGCCGCGAGCGTCGATCTCGGCGCGTGATTCCGCAGGAAGCGATTGGCAGATCTCTTCAATGAGGCGGCCGCGCTCTTCTCTCAAATTGTCCAAGCCGCTGCGCGCTTGGGCCAGTGTCTTCAGAGCAGAAGAAGCTCCTGTTTTACCTCTCGCTAAGAAGAAAAGCCCGGCAGCTACTGCTGCCGAAACCAGTATTCCCACTATTACCGCAATCGCCAGCCGGTGTTCCAAGGCGCCGGCCACGATGGACGCCACCAAGATCGCGGTCGAAATCGCGGCAATCGACCCAGCCGAAATCGGCCGGGGAACGGACTTGAGAGCCGTCTCTCTTTCCGAAAGCTCTTTTTCGGCTCCAGTTATTCTTTCCTCCAGGGAGACTGCTTTGGCAAGAGACGAAGACAATTCGAGCTTGAGATCTTTGAAAAGAGGATAGTCCTTGCAGACTTTGTCCTTTGCCGCGGCGCAGGTCCTCGTGACTTTTTCGTGGTCTTCTTTCGTCGCCTGTTCGCGGCGAAGGAGTCTTTGCTTCTCCTTCAAGCTGTTTTGAAGCTCGACGAGTCTTCCGGTTTCGGCAAGAAACTCCTTCCTTTCAACGCTCTTCGCTCTCAGCTGGCTTATCCTGTTCTGGAGCTCGCTCGATTCTCTTCCGAGACGCGAGGTGCTCACAAAAAACGTTTCCGCTGCTCCGAGTTCTTCCCGAGTCTTTCTCAGCCTCTCCTCGGCTTCCTCGATTTCCCTCTTCTTTCTGCGAGCCACTCTGCCCCAGGGATTTTCAACAGTGAGGTTCTCAAACCTGGATTTGAGAATCTCGATCGCGCCCTGATAATCGGCAGAGCCGGCGCCGGAAACCAATCCCCTGATCTCCGGAGTGAATTTCGTCTCCAGATCCAATTGACTCACGACGGAAGTTCCCTTGGCCAGAGCGCCGTCTGAAAACCCAAAAAACTCCCTCAGAAGTTCCGAGTAGGCACGCCTCTCCTCGCTTTTCGAACGCGGACTGGCGTCACCGGAGAAAAGCTCCTTCGACCTCCCGTTCTCCGTTAGAGTCACTGTCACAGTATTAGAAGAAAAATCCCGGGAGAGGACGACTGCCTTGCCCGGCAGCTCAAACTCGACGCGACTCGCGTATTGCTTCGAGGGAAACCACGAGGCAAACTCGTCCTCGGTCTTCTTTTCGGAAAAACCGAAAATAGTGGCGTATATGGCCTCGGCAATCGTGGATTTGCCGGACTCGTTGCCTCCGTAGACTATATTGACGCCCTTCTCCGCAAAAGTGATGGAGCGTGGGGCGGCGAACGGGCCGAAGCCCTCTATGTCGATTCTCCGGATCTTCATTTCTTGTGCCCGCTCTCGAAGAAGGCGTTCAGACCCTCTTTCAAGGCCAGCTCGCACACTGCCCTCTCGCGGGAAATTTTCTCGGGCGATGCGCCCTGGCGCTTCCCCGGCGACGCGCCCTGGCGTGACTCGATCGCCGGCACACTCGTTTCAGCCGCTGGTCCACCCGTTTCAGCCGCTGACCTCGCGTCTATCATTTCCTTCAGGCGCCTCAAGAACATTCCCCTGATGGTCCGCTCGTGCATTGTCTCTTCGACTGCAATCGAGGAGAGCACACTTGTAGAATCTTCAATTTCCAGATAGAAAAACTTGTCCGCCAGAACCTGCGCAAGAAAATCAGCCCTCACCACGAAGTCAGGGCTTCCTGTCAAGGTGAGCCTCAAAAGAAGATTCTGATTTCCGAGAGACTCCAATCTCTTGAGAAGTTCTTCTTCGCTGGAGGCAGGCTCCGAGTCCAGGGACATCGTCTTCTCTTCAAGAACACGTCTGTTGAAGGGATGTTTCTCGACAGAGGCCCCACCATTTTCAAAATTTGCGACAACAAGATAACGTCCACCGTTTTCGCCAAAGGCCTTGCCCTCGAGCGTCCCGGGATAGACGACCTTCGCGACGCCCGGCCCTTCCCGCCCGGACTCAAAGAAATTGTGGTAGTGTCCGAGGGCAACGTAATGCATCCCGCTTGACCGCAGCTCTTCCAGAGTCACCGGCAGAGATTTCCGGGTCATGTTCCACTCTTGTGAACCCATGAGCGAAGCGTGAGCGATGAAGACCTTGTACCCGTCCCGAGGAAGGCTCCCCTCCACGCCGGCCAGATACTCTGAGATCGTTCCTTTCTCCGCCGGATCGTAAGTGAACCAGTAGAAGAAGAATTTCTCGCTGCCCAGTGTGAGTTCGAGCGGCGCCGTTGAAAAAGGTGGCGCAAGAATGTGAACACCCGGCGGGAACGCCTCCGTCTTGTAAACACTTTCTGGAAGGCCGATGGTATCGTGTGTGCCGGGCACGATGAGAGCGGGGATTGCGGCGGCCGAGAGCCGGCCAAGCTGAGCCCTCGCGAATCCTCTGGTTGCCTGGTCAGGCGAAGGCGTCTCAAAGAGGTCTCCTGCAATTATGACGGCACTGATGGAATTCGCGGGCTTTATCGCAAATTCGATCGCACGCTCAAAAGCGGACTTGAGTTCCGCAGACCTTGCCCTCGATTTCTCAGAACTCAGAAACCCTGGAGCGTAGCCAAGATGTAGATCCGCGAGATGAAGAATTTTCACTGCCATGTGGTTCTCCGGATAGCCGGGCGCGCCAAAGTGCTCAATAATCTCTCTTTTTTAAGACCAGGGCCAGCAAAGCCCCTACGACAAATCCTCCGATGTGCGCCCACCACGCCACACCGGCCATAGACTCAACGTGGGCCGCAAGGGAAGCGACGCCGCTTATTGACTGAATGAGCAACCAAAACCCGAGAAAGAAAAACGCCGGCAGCTCTATTATCGGGAAATACAGGCCAAGTGGCAAGAGGGTCAAGACCTTCGCCCGCGGAAAGAGCAGAAAATAGGCCCCAAGAACCCCGGCAATTGCGCCGCTCGCGCCGATCGTCGGCAAGGTAGAATGCGGATTGGCGAGCGCGTGGACAAACCCGGAGATAACACCACAGAGCAAGTAGAAGAAGAGAAAACGGAAGTGACCGAGACGGTCCTCGACGTTGTCGGCGAAAATCCAGAGGTACAGCATGTTTCCGCCAAGGTGAAACCAGCCGCCGTGCAAGAACATCGACGTAAAGAGCACCCACGGCCGGATAGGGACCTCACTCAAGTCGCCTGCGAGATTACCGCCGCTGAAGAAATGAGCAGGGATTATTCCGTAAGAGGAAATTAACGAGGTGACGCGCTGCCCCAGCGAGAATTCATAGACGAAGACCGCTACGTTGAGAACGAGAATCGAGATCGAAACAATCGGAAAGCTCCGGGACGGAATCGTGTCCCTCAAAGGTATCATAGCGCGTACCTGAGAAGAGCGCCGATCTTCCCCTCCTTCCCCAGCTCGGTCGATGAGCCCACGTGAACAACGCTGCCGCTCTGCCGAAGAGTCTCTCTTATCGCTTCCTCCACGACGTCTGCAACCTTCCTCGGCTTCCCATTGCAAAGCGGGCATTCCTGTTCGTCAATGCCAAAGAAAGCGCAACCGTCGCACACTACGCCTTCGGCCATGTAACCCATCTCGACAACGAGCGTGCGGATTTGATTCCTCCGCAGCGCGCCGAGCGTTGCCCGCAGACCCAGAGCACCCGTTCCGTTGCCCTTTGCGCTCTCTATCAACTTGCGAACCAGTTCCGCGTCCGAGCGTTCTTCCATTTCTTTGTCTATTTGCATGGTTCGCTTCAGCGCCTCGTCGAGCGAGATCGAAGAATCCACGTTTATTCTCGCGACTATCCGCTCACGCAAGTAGCTGTGAAGCATCGGCTCAAATTCCGGAATTATCTCAACGTGTCCCCCTATGATGAGGCGGTCGAATTTCCTGTTCTGAAGAAATTCGTAGGTCAGGTCCGCAACGTTCTTCAGATGCTTGCGCAGGTGATCCTCGATGTGCCTCTCGATCCGGCGCTCCTCGTATCCGCCCCAACCCGAGGCCTTCACGCGGGCCGGAACGTCGTCAAATATCTGCGAATGATCCTCGATCTGGCCGAGACAAACGGTGAAAACCCGGGCCCGTTCTCTGTCCACGAGAACCGTGCAGTAGCGTTTGTATTGATCCAGAAGCATTGTGAACGGCCGTATGTAGGGCGCCCTGTCTATGAAAAGAAGATTGCTGACGGCGCCCGGCAGAGGGTAAGCGTCCCAGAGTTTGGAGCCGGACGATGAAAAAACGGCGATTCCCCTTGCGCCTTTCCTCTCGAGCTCGGTTGTGATGTAGCGCGAAAGCTTCTCAAAATCCTCGACCAGCGATAGCTTTGTCTCTCTTGGAAAAGAGCTGTTCTCTACCTCTTGTTTCTTGTCCTTTATCAGTCCCTTGAGCGCGATCTCCGCGTCCTTGGTCGTGAACTTTGGTGAGCTCAGATCCAGGTAGAGGCTCGTGGTAGGGAAATCTTTGCCAGCGCGTTTGAGCAGGTTTGATACGAGTTCATAGCTGATCATGCGATTCGCTCCTTATACAACTAACCCCTTCTCCAATCCTTCACTTCCGAAAAGTCGGGCCGTGCGCTCCCGACTACGCGTTCTCTGAAATGCGCCAGGCGTTTCAGTATGTTGCTTCCAGAACGTGGAGATTGCCGACTCTCACCCTCGTCAGTCCCTGGGAAAGAGCCGACTCTTTTGCACGCTCGGCTTGTCTGCGAGAGGTCGATGGAAGATCGGGCATGAGAAAATGCGGATGGAATGCCAACAGAGAATATGGAATACGCGGGTTGAGCCCGGCAATGAACTTTGCAATTGCCGCCACCTCTTCTTCCTCGACGTAACCCGGAACGAGCAGCGTACTGGCAACAAGCGGAGGCGGGTCGAGCCTCTTTCCAAAAAATGTGGAGAGCATCTTGAAATTCTCGATAGTCCTCTTGTTGCTGACGCCGCATAGAGCGATGTTGAGACTTTCGTCCATCGTCTTGAGATCGATCTTCATGCACCCGCCTGTCTCCAGCGAAATCTTCATCATCTTCTTTGCCAGCAGAGGATGCATCCCGCCGTTTGTCTCCCAGCAGATGCGAAGAATACGCGGAGTCGGAGAGTCATGCGCCTCCTTCATGGCAAGCCTCGCTGCAAGAATGGCATGGGGCAACTGGGGGGTCGGGTCGCCGCCGAAGAAGCAAATGCAGGAAGTTCTATGATCGACGCTGTTGGCCAAATCCTTGGCCGAGTGAAGCTCGCCTCCGCGGGTCTGAAGCCTGAAGTGCCAATTTTGACAATAAAGGCAATCGAAATTGCATGCCTCGTAGAACACGGCAAGATTCTTGTATCCGTACTCAGGGCCGTTTATGTACGAGAATTCAGGGTACCCGGCGCCGGTGCCGCCGGCGCACACCCAGTCCGCCACGCAGTTCGTCGGGAGCGCGTCAAAGTACCAGGAAACGCTCCCTGCGCTGAGCCAGCGTCTGATGCTGCCTTCTTTGTTCTCGCGCACACCGCAATAGCCAAAGGAGTTTTCTCCAATACGGCAACCGTTGGAACAGAGGAGACATTCCTTCCCGCCCGGGTGCCTCGGCGGCTCTGCCTCCAGGCCAAAATCTACCCTCTTGTGATGAGCATCACGGATGTACTTCTCACAATCCGCGAATCTGCGAAGAATGCAGTTTCGGCAGACGTTCAAAACCTGAGCTACTAGAAGTGATTTGTTTCCGCAAACTTGACATGTTGCCATGGTCTTTCCCATCCTAGCACAAGCCGGATTGAGTGGCAACGATGAGAAGATGAGCGCTGCGGTGCTGGCCCGCGCCAAAAAATCAAGCCCCGCCCCTTCGCCAGGCGTGGAGCGTGCAGAGACACCGGGCAAAGAAGACGGAGCTTGTTTTAACCTGTGTCAAGTGCCCTGTTGGAAGGTCCGTCTTACGTATCAATTATAGCACCCTTCACCCTACACAAGTAGAGGGGAAATTGTCGAGAGGGAAAAAAATCTTTTTTCGGGGGGCGCGGGCGCGGGGGGATGGACGGGGGCGGGGGCAGCGGCCCGGGGGGCGGCCACCGGGAGCAAATCGGTGCCGTGCGAAGCGCCGGGTGGACGGGGCGGCGAAACGGCGCGGGAGTCGAGAGTTCACGCATCACGATAATAAGCGCCCTGATTCGCTGGCTCCCCCGTCCCGGCGGGAACAACCAGCTCGATCTTACTGCACCCGCTAGCTCGCAGCTTTCTTGGCTTTCAGCCACTTCAGAATTGCCTCGGGCTTGCGAGTGTTCAGGAGATCCTTCTTCTCAAGCCAGCCCCGCCTCGCAACAGCCAATCCGAATTTCATGAACTCAAGATGCGCAGTATTGTGAGAGTCTGTCCCGATTGCCATCGTGATGCCGAGCTCTTTCGCCTTCCTCGATGCGATATCAGTCAGGTCCAATCTGTCGAAAAAACCGTTTATCTCTAGAGCGGTCCGTGTGTCCCCCGCCGCCTCCATGACTTTCCCGAGATCGACTTCGTAGCCCTCGCGTCTTGAGATAAGACGTCCCGTCGGATGTCCGATAATGTGGACGTAAGGGTTCTTCATCGCAGTGGTCATTCGCTCCGTGACTCGCTGCTTAAAGCCGCTGTGAATCGAGGCGATTACCACGTCCAGCTTCTTCAGAATATCGTCTGAAAAATCAAGAGTGCCGTCGGCCTTGATGTCCACTTCGCTTCCCGCAAGAAGCCTGAAGCCCTCGCCCTTGAACCGAGCGTTCACTTTCTTTATCTCGGCGATCTGCTTTAGAAGAGTCGTCTCGCTCAAACCTCCGGCATAGTTGGCCGACTTTGAATGATCACAGATCGCGATGAAGCTGTAACCGAGAGAGACGGCCTTTTCGGCAAGAGTTTCGAGCGAGTCAGAACCGTCGCTGTATATCGAATGGACGTGAAAGTCGCCCTCTATGTCCGAACGCGTCACAAGTTTCGGCAGAGTACCGGCCAGGGCTGCCTCGATTTCGCCTCTGTCTTCGCGCAGTTCGGGCTCCATAATAGGGACGCCGACTATCTTGTAAATATCCTCCTCATCTTTGCCGCCGAGCCGCTTCTCGCCTTTAAACACACCGTATTCGTTTATCTTAAGCCCCTTGTCTTTGGCTATCCCCCTCAGTTTAACATTGTGATCTTTGTTTCCTGTGAAGTACTGAAGCGCCGCGCCATACGAGGCGGGTTCCACTACCCTCAAATCAACTTGGATTCCGCCGTCGGCAATCACGCTCGCCTTTGTCCCTCCGCTTGCCAAAACCCGCTCAACGACCGGAAGTTGAGTGAACTTCTCGATGATCTTGGTGGTGTCGGTGCCCTCGCAAAGTATGTCTATGTCTCCTATGGTCTCCTTGAGCCTCCTCAGAGAACCCGCGGTCGAGATCCTTCCGACCTTGACAGCTTTCTTCAATTCCTCGATCACGCGCTCGGCCAATGGCAGGGCTATCCCGAGCGACATCCTTTCGTGGCTCGCGACAAAGAGCTCAATCCCCTTGCTAATGCTTTGAACCTTCTTGTCCCCCATCCTTGGAAGCTTTGCCAAAGACCCGTCCGCAATCACCCTTTTCAAGTCTTCCAGATTTTTGACCCTGAGTTTCTCGTATGCGAGGGCGAGAGTCTTCGGTCCGAGGCTCTGAATGTTCAAGAGGTCGATCAGGCTCGAGGGAATGCCCTTCGTCACCTCTTCGTATTTCGTCATCTTTCCTGTGGAAAGATATTCGTCGATCTTCTTCGCCATCCCCTCGCCGATCCCCGGAATGTCTTCGAGCTTCCCTTCTTTCCAGATCGTTTCAATATCGTCCCTCAGGTCCTGGAGGACGCGGCTCGCCTTCCTGTAAGCGAGCACCCTGAATTGAAGCTCTCCCTTGAACTCAAGGACGTCCGCTATCCTGTCAAACATGTGGGCGAGAGCTTGATTTCTCATGGTGTGTCAGCGCGAGATCCGGTCCTTTGAAATCCTCGTGCCCGGCAAACGTTCGGCGGCCTCAGATCAGTGATTTCCCCGGGATTGGTGAAGAAGAGGGCCAACGCGTGAGTTGTGGACATCGCGTTTGCCATTGATGCACAACTCTTGCCCGATTCCCGACTCCAAACACATAATGCCTGCAACATCTCTGCACTCAGTCTTACGCACAACTGTACTCAAGGCCGAGTACGCTATCAAGTCTCAATTGAGGCCGGCCGATTGCTAGGGATTGGTTTGCGGTGGCGGGTTGCGGCGGGGGGGGCGGGACTTAGGTGACAGGTGCCGATCTAAGCGCCGGGTGATGAGTCGGGAGGTGGGTTCTGAATCGCGAGCTACGCGCCGCACGTTCTTGGCCTGTTGCGGGAATCCCGGGGGTTCTTTTTTCACGCTCGGGTTCGAATCCTATCTGGGGAGGTACTCTCTTGGCCGAGTCAAACCTCGTGTTGCGTTGACTCACTCCACACATTAGAATGCCTGCGATAACTTAAGTCTCTACACTTGGAAAAACAAGTCGTGTTCTTTACCAAGAAACTCGGGTGACTTTCTCATGATCGGCAAGACCATCTCCCACTACCGAATCCTCGAGAGGCTCGGCGAAGGCGGGATGGGCGTCGTCTACAAAGCCGAGGACGTCAAGCTACAGCGGATGGTGTCGCTCAAGTTCCCGCCCAAGAACCTTTGGTGCGATGAAGAAGCCAGGTTAAGATTCACTCACGAAGCCAGAATCGCTTCCGCTCTGAACCATCCAAACATCGCGACAATCCATGAGATAGACGAAGTTGAAGGTCAGTGCTTCATTGCGATGGAGTATGTCGATGGGAAATCACTCAAACAGCTTCTGGGAGAGACAACTCTCTGCGTCAGTGGAGTCCTGAGAATAGCCATCCAGATCGCGGAGGGTCTGGCCGCGGCACACGAAAAAGGCATCGTCCATCGCGACATCAAGCCGGGCAACATAATGATCACGAAAGACGGCCACGCGAAAATACTGGACTTCGGTCTCGCAAAAC
>Ga0315268_10009196_pt1 | contig 10274 bp, 9 predicted proteins | sample C1_top_MG_FD_204535 | JGI IMG/M metagenome (GOLD analysis project Ga0315268, IMG submission 204535) | Sediment microbial communities from Yellowstone Lake, YNP, Wyoming, USA - C1_top | ecosystem: Environmental > Aquatic > Freshwater > Lake > Sediment | place: USA: Wyoming | collected 2017-08-01 | reverse complement strand
GAGAACGGGGGAGAAATTGGCTGAAAAGGTTGATTCACAATTGAATACAATCAGAAATAATCCGAGCTTGGTACGGTCATTCTTTGGACATCCAAGTGTCGCCTATATTTCTGACTTATGAGTAAAAATGATATTTTTGGGAAGTCTTAACTAGGAATTGCCTGAGATAGAGGTCACTACGGCCAGTCATGATTTGTTCCACTTAGACCGCGCCAGCCGGTGTTTGCTGAAGCCTGCATGATATGGCTGTGCGACCTGAATGCGAAAGCAGTTGTTTTGCCGCGTGATCTTTCACGATATGGTTTTGTCGGAGTTTGGTGTCCGGCTTAATATTCCCTGATCCAGATCAGCTTGGTATTGGCGCCATTGCGTTCGATCAACGCTTGAATCTCCAGCTCGGCCCGGCTCATGCGTACTTTACCATTGACCAGAAAGTAACTGGTCGAAACTGACACGCTTGCCACGATCAAATGATTTTCATGCATGAGCATCATGAAATCGCCGGGATTGCGAAAGGTTGCGGTGTCGCGGCTGGCCACCAGCGCGGTTGCATCAGAAATCGAAAGTGTACTGATGGCAGACAATACTTCGGCTGGCGCGGTATTCACGTTGACCGGTGTGGCGCGCGGCAGAAAAATCACAAAATCTTTTATCTTTGCAAGCATCTCCGGAGTAAAGCCCGGCACCGCGAGCAGGTCATCCACCTGGGTAAGATTCATCGGCAGCGGGCCGGATTGATTTACGGTATTTGCATCGTTTGCTGCGGGTTTTTGCTGTGCATCCGCCATCAGGTTTGCAGTTGCCTGCGCCAGCGCCGGGTCAATGTTTGCATTATTGAGCAATCGAGCGAAAGCGCTCACCTCGACGGGGTTGATGGTTCCATCGGGGCACAGGTTAGTCAGGTTATAGCGCGCCTGTGCATCAGTGATGCTGCCCGACAGAGTAGCATCCGCGGCATCGGCAGCGCTCTGGCCGTTCTCGACATATTGATTGAGCCGCGTTTCCGCGAGCGGCGTGGCCCAGGGTTCATCCAGGGTATCGACGCTGGAATACTTGGCGTCCTCACGCAGGATCAGGCTGGCCCAGTCGAGCGCGCCGCGCAGTATCCATTCTTTTTGCAGTTGCAGGCGCTGATTTTCGATTGAGCGTACTTGCACCTGCTGCTGCCAGAAAAGACTGGCGACGATGGTGATTGCCAGCGTCGTCAGCAACAGCGCAATGATCACCGCGACGCCGCGCTGCCGGTTTGGCGGAGCAGGGCATGTTTTCAAACTGCCCCCAGCAAAAATATCTTCAGCATGCCGCCATCGTGTCCGCGCAATTGCAGCGTGACTTCCAGTCCGGTGGGTATGGACGGAGTCGCAGTCGATGTCCCGACCGTAATCACCGCGTCGGCTTTGGTGCGCCAGTTGCCGTTGATCCATAGCCGCATCGTCATATCTGCCACATCCGTTTGCAGCACCACCGGCTGGCTCGCAGAAGTATCGTTAACGGCGTTTTGCCAAGAATTATCCAGTTCCCGCAAATCGCGGGTAGCGGGGGATTCCCGGCGTGTCAACAAACCCGCATTGACTCGGTAGCTGATGACTTGCAGGCGTGACGGCTGGTTGTCGGCATATACCGTGCGCACCAGCGTGAGCTGCCCCGGACCGAGCGTGAGCGGAATCCTGCCGGGCAGTACGGAGGGGCTGGCCAGATGCGCGCAATCGCTCTGCAACTGGGCGAAGGCGAGCTGCATTCCGCGTGTCTGTTCGAGATCGCCGGTGAGCGCAATGCGCGCCCGCACGATGCTGTCCAGCCCGCGCCAGCCGAGCACCGCGACGAATCCGAGCACGCTGATGGCGACCAGTAGCTCGACCAGGGTCAGTCCCCATTGTGTGGTGATTCGCCTGTTACGCATTGGGCACCACCTGATCCAGCTTGATAATGCGCCGGTCGGGAATTTTCGCGTCGAATACGCTCACTTCAACGCGGCGGAAGTAGGGGTTCGGAGTGGTGAAAACATTTTCTTCGCATACCAGATGCATCTCGCCCTGGTTGCAATCGAATCTGCGCTGACCCAGCGCGGGCCATTCATGGCTTAGCCGGATCTGCGACAGCCGGTTTTCGGCTGACCAGGTTGCCATCATCGAAGCGCGCAAGTCGCTGCTGTTTTGCGTCAGGCTGCCGACCGCACGCAGGCTTGCGCCCAGCGCCGTCCCGATGATGACCAGCGCCACCAGCACCTCGAGCAAAGTGAACCCTGCGCTGCAATGATAGGATGGGTGCGAGGACAGGCGATGAGCCGGGCGCATGTTATTCGACAACGAAATGCCCGATTCCGTCGGCGCGGATTGCCACTTGCGCATCCCCCACTGCAAGCGTCATGACAAAAGGGATGCCGACCGGTTCGCGGCCGAAGATGATACGCAACGGAGTGGTTTGTTCCGCCGAAGGCGGGCTGATCGTGAATATGACCGGTGAGTGTTTGAATTCACGCTCGCGCAACAAATCATCCTGCTTGAGCGTCTGCCATTTATTGTCCCTGAATATCAGGAAGCGGTATCGGTCTGACTCGGCTTCGAATGCAATCGGATGGTCGCGCACAATCGCCTCGTCGCGTGCCGATTGCAGCAACAGCGCAATCCGTTGCGCATCGTTTTGCAGGACTTTAAGATCGCTCGGCATCGCATTGAAAGACACCGCGCCGAGTGTGATGCCGACAATCACCATGACCACCAGTAACTCAAGCAGCGTAAACCCGCGTGACAATCGCCGGGATTTCGCGTTTCGATGGGCGCGATCAGGCCGAAGTGAAGCAAACGTGATTACAGATCCCACGAGCCGATATCGGCATCGTTGCCGGTACCTCCCGGCTGACCATCCGCGCCCAATGAGAACACGTCGATTTCACCCTTGATGCCGGGAGACAGATACTGATAAGGATTGCCCCACGGATCTTTCGGCAGCTTGTCGATATAACCGCCGGTTTTCCAGCCATCGGCGGCGGTGCCTGTAGTCGGTTTGACAACCAGTGCCTGCAGTCCCTGCTCGGTGGTCGGATAGCGCTGATTGTCGAGCTTGTACAGTTTGAGCGCCTGCATGATCGTGGCGATGTCCTGCTTGGCTGCGATGATGCGCGCGTCGTCGGTGCGCCCCATCAGCTTGGGAACGATCAGCGCCGCCAGAATGCCCATGATGACCACCACCACCATGATTTCGATCAGGGTAAAACCGCGTGCTGCAATGCCGGCCAGTGGACGCCGGGACGAAGAAACAGAAATATTTTGCATGGAAAGTTATTTTTAAAAAGTGATGCGCGAATTGTACGCCTTGCTCGAGATGTGCGAAAGGATCTGTATGCGATCGGTACCAGGCGCCCCATGTAATGGCAGCATGCATGGTGGCATCATAAAAAAAGTGCGCTAAACTGGAACATGGTTGCATTGCTGCACTGTTGAATTTAACTGCCTGATCAATAAACATCCACGCCCCAAGGGGCGGGGTATTCCCTGTCATTCCGAGCATGGCGAGGAATCTCAAGATCCCTCACGGAGCCTGCCCTGAGCGAAGTCGTAGGGTTCGGGATGACAACAAGTCGTTCGGGATGACAACAAGCGCCGCAAGCGGCGGGGAATTCGACCCAGAGAGATTAAATGAAAGAAGTAGCCAATATGTGTTTCAACACAACAAAGCCCATGCATCGCCTGCTGCTGCTTGCTTCGTTTTTTCTGGTTTCGTGTGGCGGTGGCGGGGGAGGTGCGGTGTCAACGGCTCCGCCAGTGCCGGCCAATGTATCGGCCATGGCGCGCGATGCAAACAATCTCATCAGTTGGACGGCTGTCAGTGGCGCAACCTCCTACAATGTGTATTGGTCCACCTCTTCCGGCGTCAATAAATCCAGCCAGAATAAAATCGCTCTTGCCAATAATCCGCAGGCGCATACCGGACTCAATAATGGCACGACCTACTACTATGTCGTTACTGCGGTGGGCGCCGGCGGCGAGAGCACGGAATCAAATGAAGCCAGTGCAAAACCGTTTGCGGCTACCGGCGCAGATCCGCTATACGGAGATCAGTGGAATCTCATGAACATCGGACAAAAAGGTGCCAATGGTGCGTCAGGTGTGAGCGGCGAGGACATAGACGTGGAGCCGGCCTGGGTTCTGACTTATCAAGGTAACGCTATCAAGGGTGACGGCGTGCGCATCGCTGTGGTGGACGATGGGCTTGAAATCGGCCATGAGGATCTGGCAGCGAACGTTGCAGCGAATAGCCTGAGTTACAACTATGCCACCGGCAGCACCGATCCCACCAATGATCCGGCGGATACAACTTCCGGTCACGGCACCGAAGTCGCCGGTATTGCTGCGGCGCGTGATCTCAACGGCCTGGGCGGCAGGGGCGTCGCGCCGCATGCCAATCTGGTGGGCTACAATCTGCTGCAAAACCAGACCGCTTCCAACGAGGCTGATGCCTTGACGCGCGGCTCTCCTGACGTGCATATTTATAGCAACAGCTGGGGCCCGCCGGACGGCACCGGCATACTGGATGCGCCCTCTACCCTTTGGCGCACCGCGGTCGATAGCGGCCTTGCCAGCGGACGGGGTGGTCTTGGCGCTATCTATACCTGGGCGGCCGGTAATGGGGGAAATAATGTGGCCGGACAACTACCCATCGACAATTCCAACTATGATGGCTATGCGAACTACCGTGGTGTCATTGCGGTGACTGCTGTCAACGATCAGGGAAAGCAGTCCTCCTATTCCGAACCCGGCGCCAATTTATGGATCAGCGCGCCGGGCGGCGAATTCTGCGACACACACGCGATCACCACCACCGATCGCAGCGGCGCGGCGGGAGACAATTCGGTCAACGACGCAACATATGGTTACAAGGCCTATGACTATGCCAATACCAATTACACGAAATGCATGAACGGCACCTCGGCCGCGACGCCCGAGGTCGCCGGTGTGGTCGCCCTGATGTTGCAGGCCAACCCGAAGCTGACCGCGCGCGACGTGCGATTGATACTGGCGCAGAGTGCGCGCAAGAACGACTCTTCCGATACTGGATGGACGAATGCCGGCAACACGGTGCCACCCTATCACTTCAATCACAAATACGGGTTCGGCGTGGTCGACGCGGCGGCGGCGGTCATGCTGGCCTCGAGTTGGACCAGTGTCGGGACGACACAGACACAGTTGAGTTTTACGAGCGCGACTTCCTCGCCGAATACGCCGATTCCGGATGCTCTGTCTTCCGGTGTTCCGGGAACCGCTGTGACCGATTCGATCACCGTTGCCAACAGCGGGATCACCAGCATCGAATATATTGAAATCACGTTCAGTGCGGCGGATCATCCTTATGCCGGCGATCTGGCCATACAGCTCACCAGCCCGTCCGGCACCACCAGCACGCTGGCGGAGACTCACCCGTGCCTCGATGCGAATCAAAACTTGCTCGCCACCTGTCCGCCATACAACGCCTGGGTGTTCGGCAGCGCGCGCCATCTGGGCGAAAAGGCCGATGGCGTCTGGAAGCTGTCTGTGCAGGACGGGGAACACTTAGATACCGGACACCTGCAGTCGTGGAGCCTGAAGTTTTACGGGCGCTGAGTGATTGCGCGGCGTATCGATTATGAACATGAGTTGCAGGATGGGCGTCACAACGAACACTGTTTAACAGTTTGTTGAATTTATCGGTATTTGAAAATGTAGAAATTCTTTGACCTCTCAGGAAGCTCTACAATCGATTTTTAGATCACTGGGAGGGGTAAAGTGACCCCAGAAATTCACTGTTTTTCAGCAGCTATTGAGAATTTCAACAGACTGTTAAGGAATGAACGCGATGAAAAGAACCAATATCACAATAGCAAAAATACTGGCAGTGTTGCTTCTCGCCGTACTGTCGTTGAATACGGCGGGTGCTGCAGTATTGAAAAAGGGCGTGAGCAAAGCGGCGCCGCTCACACAGGCTTATGTCTGGTATGACGGCGACCGCGAACGGCAGGTGTGGCTGGATCCGCAGGTCGTGGCGGAATTCAAGCCGGGTCCGCAAGGCGAGAGTTCGATCAGGAGCGCCTACGCCGCCGCCACGGTCATGCACACGAAACGCAGGCAGGGCGCCGTTCGTCTCTGGAAACTGAACGATACTGCTGCAACAACGGTGATTCGCAGCCTGAAGACCATCCATCCGCAAGGCAAATATTCTGCCGTATTGCACGATGGGCCGAGCGGCGCCGGTCGCATGCGCGCGTTGCCGGGCAACATCATCGTGTATCTGGATCCGCAATGGGACAAGACAGCGGTGAGCAACTGGCTGGGCTCGCACAAATTGGAGATCGTGAAGAAACTGGAGATCGGGCCGAACATCTACGTCATTAAAACCGGCCCCGGCCTGGAAGCGCTGGATACCGCCAACATGCTCTATCGTTCTGGCGAGGTGAAGGCAGCGTTCCCCGACTGGTGGCAGGAAGTCGTAACCCGTTAAACGCATGGACTTTGGCCGGAAAAACAAAATCTTCGCGGATAATCCGCATACATTGCTTTGACAAGATCACTGCAAAGCGACTAGAATTTTCACCGGTTTATCAGCAAGGGTATCAATTTGCAGTTTGCGCACGGCGCCTGGGTATTCGCGCCGCTATAATTCACGGAGGAGCATGTCATGAAAAACAAAGTCAAAATAGCAGTCCTGTCGTCCATGTTGTGCGCAAACGCGTTTGCCGATCCGGTGTATCTGCCGCCTGGCTCTAACCTCACTTACGGGGCGTCCAGCAACAACCAGTCCATCATGTCCAGCATCACCAACCCGGCTGCGGCTGCGGCGGATTTAAGCAACGAGGAGAGCCAGTACCGGTTCGGACTTATCAATATCGGCGGGGGATATGAATTCGGGAATTTCAACAATCTCTTTAACACGGTCGACAATACAAAAACATTGCTGACCAAACCTATAACTTTAACCGGCAATGCCGCTACTGATTTGGCCACGATCAACAACGTTATCAACTCGGTCAACACCACATCCGCTGCGCTGCAGAGAGACGGCAACGCCTCGATTTTTTTTGGCGGACATATACCGCTTACGCCTTTGGTTGTGACCAGGAAAGGGTGGGGCGGAAGCATTGTGCTTGATGCCAACGCCAGCGCGATCGCGAACATGACGTTCATCGCCGATCAAATGCATCTCCTTACATTCGCACCTTCCGGGACATCATATACGCTCCCTGCCAACGACAGCACCCTGCTGGTCAAAGCGGCTGTGGTTGGGGAATTGGGGCTCGGCTACAGCCGCCCGGTGTTGAGTCGCGAAACGGGTGATCTGACCGCCGGGGTACGTGCGAAGTATTACCAGGTCAAGCTCGCACGCGATGCGCAACTCTTAATTAATTCGACCGGTGCGCAAAGCACGCTCAAGGCCAGCCAGACCTACACGAGCAGTTCCGGCGTGGGCCTTGACGTGGGCACATTGTGGACCGCCAAACGCTACCGCGTCGGCGCATGGATCAATAATATCAACGCACCAAGCTTCAAGTACAACACCATTACCGCTGCTGAACTTCAGACTTCAGGTTACACAAACACAGCCATCATCAATCAACTCAGTGCCGATCAAACCTATAAAATGAAACCCCAGATCGAAATGGAAGGCGCGTTTTATTCGGAAAGCCAGAATTGGGTTCTGAATGCCGGTTTGGATGGGAATGCCGTGCAAGACCCGGTCGGCAGGGACTTCCAGTGGGGAACGCTGAGCGCGGCCTATGCAACCAGCAGTTGGTGGATACCCGGTATCCGCGTCGGTTATCGCACCAACCTGGCCGGCTCCAAGCTCAGCTATGTTACAGGCGGTTTGACGATGTTCAAGGCGCTTTCGCTCGATATCGCCTACGGTCTGGATTCCATTAAAGACAACAGCGGCAAATCAATCCCGCGCAGCGCGATGATAAACCTTGGTTTTCAGATGACATTCTAAAGATTTAATACGAGGCCGCATGCCGGGCATAACCGATCGGCATACGGCCTCGTTGATTTTTTGAAGTGCGGCATCGCCGCACTTTGTATTTTCCAGAAAAGAAAACCATAAAAAAGAAATCCGAGAAGAAATTATGCCAGTTATTACTTTACCGGATGGTTCGCAGCGCAGTTTTGCGCAAGCGGTTACAGTTGCCGATGTCGCGCAGAGCATCGGCGCGGGTTTGGCGCGTGCCGCGCTGGCCGGGAAAGTGGACGGTCGCTTGGTGGATACCTCGCATCCGATTGCGCAGGATGCCGCACTGGCCATCGTCACCGACAAGGATGCGGAGGGTCTGGAGATCATCCGCCATTCCACCGCGCATTTGCTGGCTTATGCGGTAAAAGAATTATTTCCCGATGCGCAAGTCACCATCGGCCCGGTGATCGAGAACGGTTTCTTCTACGATTTTTCCTACCAGCGCCCGTTTACGCCGGAAGACTTGGCGGCGATCGAGAAACATATGGCAGAACTCGCGAAGCAGGATATTCCGGTGACGCGCAAGGTGTTGCCGCGCGACGAAGCGGTGAATTATTTCAAGAGCATCAACGAGCATTACAAAGCCGAGATCATTTCGTCCATTCCCGCCGACCAGGATGTGTCGCTGTACACCGAGGGTGACTTCACCGATCTGTGCCGCGGGCCGCACGTGCCGTCGACCGGCAAGCTGAAGGCCTTCAAGCTGATGAAGCTCGCCGGAGCGTACTGGCGCGGGGATTCGAAGAACGAGATGTTGCAGCGCATCTACGGCACGGCCTGGGCGAAAAAAGAAGAACTGGATGCTTACCTGCACCAAATCGAGGAAGCCGAAAAACGCGACCACCGCAAGCTGGGCAAGCAACTGGAATTGTTCCACATGCAGGATTCATCTCCGGGCATGGTGTTCTGGCACCCCAAGGGCTGGACGTTGTGGCAGGAGGTCGAACAGTACATGCGGCGCAAGTTCATCGAGCACGGCTATCAGGAAGTGCGCACCCCGACCATCATCGACAGGACATTGTGGGAAAAGTCCGGGCACTGGGAGAACTATCACGACAACATGTTCACCACGGCTTCGGAAAACCGCGATTACGCGGTGAAGCCGATGAACTGTCCCGGGCATGTGCAGATTTTCAACCACGGCCTGCACAGCTATCGCGATCTGCCGTTGCGGCTGGCGGAGTTCGGTTCCTGCCATCGCAACGAGACATCGGGTTCGCTGCACGGCCTGATGCGTGTGCGCGGCTTCACGCAGGACGATGCGCATATTTTCTGCACCGAAGAACAGGTGCAGTCCGAGGTGTCCAAGTTCATCGTGATGCTGAACGAGGTGTATCGCGATTTCGGTTTCAACGAAGTGCTGGTCAAGCTGTCCACGCGCCCGGAAAAACGGGTCGGGTCGGATGAGACCTGGGACAAGGCCGAAGCCGGTCTGGCTTCAGCCCTGAAGCAAAACGGGCTTGCTTATGACGTCCAGCCGGGCGAAGGCGCGTTCTATGGCCCCAAGGTCGAATTTACGCTGAAAGACAGCCTGGGCCGCTTGTGGCAATGCGGCACGATACAGCTGGATTTCAATTTACCGGTGCGCCTGGGCGCCGAGTTCGTGGATGAAGACAACGGCCGCAAACCCCCGGTGATGCTGCATCGCGCGATACTGGGTTCGATGGAGCGCTTCATCGGCATCCTGATCGAGCACCATGCCGGCGCGTTCCCGCTGTGGCTGTCGCCGGTCCAGCTTGTACTGATGAATATCTCGCAGGCGCAAGAGGAATATGCGACCCGGGTAGCACAAAAGTTGCGGGCCGCCGGACTGCGTATTAAACTGGATTTGCGCAATGAGAAGATTACCTATAAGATACGCGAACATAGCTTGCAGAAATTACCTTATCAGCTGATCATCGGCGATAAAGAGGTGGCTGGAGGTTTGGTGGCCGTGCGTACCCGCAGTGGTGAAGATCTCGGGCAGATGACGTTGGAAGCACTGCTTCAACGTTTGCAAACCGAAATCAAAAACGGGTAGCACGGCTTATATATTGTTTAACAGTTTGTTGAATTTATCGGTATTTGAAAATGTAGAAATTCTTTGACCTCTCAGGAAGCTCTACAATCGATTTTTAGATCACTGGGAGGGGTAAAGTGACCCCAGAAATTCACTGTTTTTCAGCAGCTATTGAGAATTTCAACAGACTGTTAACAGTTTGTTGAAATTCACCTCAATTTTTAGGGGCGGCAGTGAGACACGATAAATTTTCAAGCTAAACACTTCGATCTATATGGAAACCGTTGTTCATATGCCTTCA
>Ga0315268_10009194_pt1 | contig 10279 bp, 10 predicted proteins | sample C1_top_MG_FD_204535 | JGI IMG/M metagenome (GOLD analysis project Ga0315268, IMG submission 204535) | Sediment microbial communities from Yellowstone Lake, YNP, Wyoming, USA - C1_top | ecosystem: Environmental > Aquatic > Freshwater > Lake > Sediment | place: USA: Wyoming | collected 2017-08-01 | reverse complement strand
CCGGCACAGCGTGAACATGCCGTTGCCCGACGCCAGTGCCATGCCAGAAAAACCGATGGCGCCACCGCGGCCGAGCATGTCAGCGGTCAACTCGTGCATGAACCCGACCAGCGCCGCGTCGTCGAGCGCAGCCAGATCGCGCGCCGCCAGCTCGGCCGCGCGTTGCTGCAAGGCAACCACGAAGGCGGCTCCGCGCGTCGGTCGGTGTCCAACCACCCACCACAGCAGCACGGGCAAGCGCAGCGCCACCAGCCAGGGCCTGATGTGCACCGCCGAAAGCTCGTCTGCGCGAAGTTCGATCCCGCCAGCGGCGTCTGCTGTCGATCCACCCCCTGCCCCGCCCTGAGCCTGACCGCCGCCCAGCAGCTCGACCAGCTGCATCCGGCGCAGCCCGGGGAACCGTCGCATCATGCCCGCCAGCGTGTTGACGTTGAAGTAGAGGCGACCACCGAACGACGCGATCACGGCGCGCTCGGCCTGCGGCAGTCCGATCAGGTCGAAGGCCGGCGCCAGCAGCGCGTCGACCCAGCGCTGGATGATCGAGCAGGTCAGCGGCGTCGCCGCATCCGGCAGTAACTCGCCGACGTTGACGTTGGCCCAGATCTGCCGCGGCGCACCCATCTCGCTCGAGCCTAGCCTATAATGTCCCCTGCGACAGCCGGAGGTGAATCATGGCCAGCGGCGCCGAGCTGATGTGCCCCAAGTGCTCCAACAACGAACCGCTCGCCCGCCACGAGATCAACGCGCCCGGTGTCAACGCCAGCGTGTCCATCGCGGTCTGCCCGCGCTGCCGCGGCGCCTGGGTCGACGCGGGCGTGCTGCGCCTGCTACACGAGCTGCGCGAGTTCATCCCGCACGCCGGCGGCAACATGATGTGGAAGCGCGACCTGACGCGCGGCCTGTGCGCGACCTGCGTCGAGCGGCCGCTGCTCGAGCGGCTACCGGTCGGCGCGTTCGGCGTCGACCGCTGCCCGACCTGCCAGGGGCTCTGGTTCGACGGCGGCGAACTTGGGCCGACCCTGACCGACCAGGGCTACGAGGCGCTCTTGCGCGCGCTGCGGCATCCTGCGAAAACCAGCGGCTGAAAGGAGCGCCCAGCCATGGTGGTGCAGAAATCACCCCGTACGCGCTGGTCGACGACGATCGACGCGCTCAGTTTCAGCGGCAGCGTGCGCGAGCTGGTCGACATTCTCAACCGCGAGATGGAGGCACCTGAAAAAGTCCAGGTCCGGCTGCGCTCACACCCGGCGGGCTACGTCAAGGAGATCACCAAGCGCCGGCTGACCATCGCCGAGTCCTACCTGCGGCTGGTGACGACGTTGGGCGTCGACGCCTATCAGACCCGTCTGGACGCGCTGGAGACGCTGGTCTACCAGGCGACTCACTCGAAGGCGCTCTCGCTGCCCATGAACACTGCGCGGGTCCAGGCCGCGTTGATGAAGGAGTGCGTCAAGAGCCGCGGCAAGCTGCGGCGCCAGCTCGAGCTGATGTCGGATTTCGCGCGCGCCTCGCACGGTCAGACCGACGTCATCCGCACGCTGTTGCGCGAACTCGATCTGGTGGAGATCCCCGACGACGGGCGACCGCTGTCCGAGCTGGGCCTCGGCTGGGACGACCACGTCCACGATTTCTTGACCGAGGGCCGCAAGACGCCGTCGCAGCTGCTGCTGGATGCCTTTATCCAGGGCATCTCGCGGGTGACCGTGGCCTACTACGACGTGGCCGACTCGCGCGTGTTCGAGGAGGCGATCGAGGCGGGCCACGTGCTCGGCATCCAGGTCGCGATCGGTGTCGAGTTCAGCGTCGGCGCACGCCACGGCCGGCAGCATTTCATGTACATCGCGCCGGGCAGCGATTCGGTCGATGACCTGCGCCACTTTCTCGACGGCCACCGCGATCAGCTGTTGCCATTTTTCAAGGGACTCGACGACAACGCCGAGCGCCGCAAGCGGGTGATCAGCGAGCTGATCGAGCACTTCAACGAGACCGAGCTGCGCCAGCTCAATGCGCGTTATCGCAACCAGCCGTTCCTGCAGCTGGGGGCGCTGCACTGGGGCGACCTGGAAGAGGTCATGCACGGTGGCCAGGCGTCGCGCATCCACCTCGGCCAGCTGCTGTGCGAACGGCTCAAGCCGATCCTGCACAAGCGCGTGCTCTACCTGAAAAGCCAGTTCCACCACGCCGGCGACAAGCTGCGCAACGGCGAGACCTCGTCGTGGGAGGTCGAGAACATGCGCGCCCAGTACCTGGAGGCGCGCGCCGAGTACGAGGCCTGCAACGCCGACAGCCTGCGCGATCGCTTTGCCACCTCGCGCGAGGGCGTCGACTATGACTCGGCATTCGCCGGCCCCGGCGCGATCCTACCGCTGCTGGCCGACTGCGGCGGTCAGGTTGTCTTCATCCACCCGCTATCGCAGGGTCTCGACGCCGCGATCCGAACGCTGCTCGGCCACCACCGGTCGATCAATTCGATCGAGACGTTCAACCTCGCCGACTCGGCGCAGCGGGATCCGGCCGACCTGCGGCGGCTCAACCACGCGGTCGACCTGCTCAACCGCGGCGTCACGGCCGACTTCGGCCGCGCGCTCGAGGAGTGGGGGCTGGCCAACATCGATCGCGACCAGCTGGCTGCCGCTTGCGCCTGGTATGGCGCGCATCCCCTGCTTCCGCGCTGTGGTACCGACTATGTAGGCCGCGATGCGCGGGTTCCAGGTATGGGATTCATCCGCTCGGATGCGCTGGGCAAGCGGCAGTACCAGAGCATGATCAAGCGCCAGCACCTGTCGCTGGTGGTGCCGATCGGCAGGCTGTTGCTGCAGCGCGGCCGCAGCGACCAACCGCTCGACGACAAGGCGCGCATCCTGGTGCTGGCGCCACCGTCGCCGCCAGGGCGCAACGTCGTCGGTGACGAGCCCGAGGTCGAGCACGTCCGGCCGCTGCGCTTCTGGCGCTACCTCAACCCGACGCTGAAGAACCTGATCAAGGCCGCGATCGGGTTCATACCGGCCTACTTCGTGGTCGGCCCGTGGTACGCGCTGCTCTGGCTCGCCATCACCGGCAGCCGCAACGCGATCGTCGACATGATCGCGGCCACGGGCCACCACGTGCGCTCCTGGCAATGGATCGTCGTCGACCGCGAGAATCTCTCCAACTCGCTCTTCTTCACTGGCTTTTCGGTGCCGATCCTGGGTGCAGCCAAGTACGGCTTCGACCTCGGCTGGGCCGCGATCGACGGCAGCCCCGGGCTGTCGATGAACATCGCCAAGTTTTGCGTGCTGGCGGTGACCAACGGCCTGTACCTGGCGTCGCACAACACGCTGCGCGGCTTTGACCGCAATGTGGTGCGCGGCAATTTCTTCCGCTCGGTCCTGTCCTGGCCGCTGGCAACCTTCGGGTCGTACGGCTTCGACCTGATCGGCATGCCATCGATCGTGCAGACCAAGTTCTGGTCCGACGTGGTGGCCGGCGTCATCGAGGGCACCGGCAAGGTGTCGCGGCGAATGCGGCTGTCGCAGCGCAACCTGTTGGAGCTGTTGCGCACCATCGCCCAGGGCGATCGCCAGGGCCGGCTGGTGGCGATGGCCGACCTGCTGTTCGTCTGGTCGCGCCGTCACCAGGGCAAGGCTGCGCTGGCGCGCATCTTCTCGGGCCGGTTCAAGACCAACCTGACCGAGGTCAATGGCAAGCCGCTGGCCGCTAACCGCGCCGTGGTCGACGAGGCGCGGGCGCGGCTGATCGAGGCGTTCGGTGCCGATGGCAGCATGGAATCGCTGACCACGCTGCTGCTCACCAATTACAGCGGCCGCGAGGCGGTCGTGCTGACCGACCTGATCGCCGACAACCATCTGGAGTTCTTGCGCTGGCTGCGGCGCTACGGGCCGACCCAGCGCGTGGCGACGCTCGTCACCGAGTCCGCACAGCAGTCGCTCACGCCCGGCAAGTAGAGGCGAGCGCCTCGCTCAGCTCAATTTCTCGAGCAGCAACTTCTTGAGCTCGGCCTCGTTGCGCGCGCTGCTCAGGTCGAGCTTGCTCTCGACGACGGCAGCCACCACGGCGCGGATGATCTCGCCGCGGTTGAGAAAGGCACCGCTGCCGGCGCGGATGTCCCGCGTCAGTCGCTCCAGCGCATCGGACTGCTTCTTGGTCAAGAACACCGTCAGCCGGCTCGAGATGACGCTGCGCTCCTTGGGGGTCGGTTTGGGACGCGGCAGCGCGTCGACCATCTCGATGCGAGTCGGCCGCTCGTGGACCGAGGCCACGGGCGGCATGGTCTTCTCGGCGTCGTAGCTCCAGCGCACGGTCTTCTCGCGGTCGCCGGCGTCGTGCTCGCGGTTCTTGCCCCTGGTCGGCATGCCATTCCTCGTCGCGCGCCGGCGCGGCGGCCGGGCTGCCCAGTCATACCATCGAGCTGGCAGCGGGCCAACGCCAAGCTCGACCGGCGGTCGACCGCCGATTCGCATCCAAAAATCTTGTCGGCTGAATAGAAGTCGCAGTAGCCTTGGCAACTTTGCCGCGTCGATAGGTGTGTGGTTCTCGTCGCCCTGCGAACCGACGCAAGCGGAACATTGCAATGTCGATCACGCTGATCGTGTTTATCTGCCTGGCGCTGATATTCGACTTCCTCAACGGATTTCACGACAGCTCCAACATCGTGTCGACCATCATCTCGTCGCGCGCGCTGGCGCCGCGCACGGCGCTGACAGTGACCGCAATCTGCGAGTTCATCGGCCCGTTCCTGTTCGGCGTCGCGGTGGCGACGACGATCGGCAGCGAGGTGCTCAACCTGCCGGCCAACCCTTCCGAGGCGATCCCGCTCATCGTGTCGGCCCTGGTCGCGGCCGTACTGTGGAACGTGCTCACCTGGTACCTCGGCATTCCCTCGTCGTCATCGCACGCGCTGATCGGCGGCATGATCGGCGCTGCCCTGACCGATGCTATCTTCGATCAAGCCGGCATCGGCTTCTACACGATGAATGACCTGTACGGCATCTTCCACGTGGTCAAGCTGACCGGCTTTCTCAAGGTGGTGACGGCGCTGTTCATCTCGCCGCCGCTCGGATTTGCGGCCGGATTTATCCTGCTCAAGCTGATCCGCTTTCTGTCGCGCGGGGCATCGCCCGGCATCAACTACCTGTTCAAGCGCGGTCAGGTCGTCACCGCGATCGGGCTGGCGCTTTCGCATGGCACCAACGACGCGCAGAAGACCATGGGCATCATCACCATGGGACTGCTGGCGATGGGCATCATCCCCGATTTCAAGGTGCCGATCTGGGTGGTCGCCATGTGCGCGGCCGCGATCGCGGCCGGCACCGCGACCGGCGGCTGGCGCCTGATCCGGACGCTCGGCGGCAAGTTCTACAAGATCCGACCGATTCACGGCTTCAATACCCAGATCGCCGGCGCCGCGGTGATCCTGGGCGCTGCCCTGATGGGCGGCCCGGTCAGCACCACCCAGGTCGTGTCGAGCGCGATCATGGGCACCGGCAGCGCCGAGCGTTTGAGCAAGGTGCGCTGGAACACGGGCAAGCAAATCGTGGTCACCTGGTTCGTCACCATCCCGGCGACCGCGATTGTTTCGGGCCTGGTCTTCTGCCTCGTGCGGAGGTTCCTATGAGCTGGCTGAGTAGCTTTTTCAAGCCCAAGCAGGACAACTTCATGCGCTACCTGACCCAGCAGGCCGAGATCGACGTGCGCGGTCTCGAGGCGTTGCTCGCGTACATGCGGCACCCCAGCCTCGAGTCGGCCGAACAGGTCAATCGCGCCGAGGGCGACGCCGACGAGGTGCGCCGCATCCTGGTCGACGACCTCAACCGCACGTTCGTGACGCCGATCGACCGCGAGGACATCTACAACCTGTCGCGCGCGGTCGACGACGTGATCGACTACGCGTACACCACGGTCGACGAGATGACCATGCTCGGCGTGCAGCCGGACGAGTATCTGCAGCGCATGGCCGAATTGCTGGTCGACGCCACGCGCGAGATCCACCTCGCCCTGCAGCGGCTGGACGACCATCCGGGTGTCGCCCAGGAACACGCGCGCCGTGCCAAGAAGGTCGAGAACGAGACCGAGAAGACCTACCGCAAGGCAGTGGCCGAGCTCTTCTCGGGTCCGGCCGAGCCGGGCAACATCGTCTGCATGCTCAAGAAGCGCGAGATCTACCGCCACCTGTCCAACGCCGCCGATCGAGCCGACGAAGCCGCCAACGTCATCAGCAATATCGTCGTCAAGACGACCTGAGCGGTCGCCGGTCGGTTGATCCTTGCTCGGTCTTCGCGACTAAAACGAAACCTGCCCGGCGAGCACGAACTCGTTGTTGGCAGCGCGGGTTTCATACTGAAACCGGCTATACATCAGCTGTAGCTTGGCCTCGTTCTTGCGCAGGTAGTAGTTGAGCCCGGCGTCGACGTGCCAGACCTCGTCCTTGCCGCTGGCCATCACCGGGTCGACGTTGGTGCTGAGGTCCGGGTCGAAAAAGCCGACCCGCAGCGCGGGCTGCAAGATGTCCCAGAAGGTCCAGGCGACCGCTGTGTAAAAACCTTGCCGGTCGGTCGCCGGACCAGTCTTGCCCAGGTCGTGGGCAAGGATGTATTCACCTTGAACAAGAAACGGCCCACGCTCGTAACGGAGATCCGCCTCGTAGCGATCCTTGACGTCGGCCTTGCGCTCGCCGAGCGTGCCATACGCCACACCGGCGACGACCAGCCCGTCGATGGGATAGCCCTCGAGCCGCAGCGCCACGTCCTTGTCGTTGTTGCCGTCCAGGTTGTTGACGCCCGCGCCGTTGAAGATACCGGCCGCGTAACCGATATATTTGAAGGTTTTGCTCAGTCGCAGTCCGAGGTCGCGCTTGTCGCCAAATTCCTTGGCGACGAGTGCGCGCTCCGCAAACAGCAGCTTGGCTGAAGAGCGATAGCCCTCCCAGCTGACCGGAATCTTGAACTGGCCGGCCGAGATGTCGACGTACGGGGTGTTGACCGTGAGCAGGACATCTTGCAGCACCGAGATCGCGCTCACGGGCTGCTTGGCGGTCACCGACTCCGGCTTTTCGGCGTTGGTCGGTGCTGGGTCCTGGTTGCTCACCAGCAGCACTGTGTCCTTGCTCTCCAGCACCTTGACCGGGTCGATCAGCACACCGTAGCTGACCACGCCGGGCACGATCTCGCCCTTGAGGCCGATCTCGGCGCGGCGCAGGCGCAGGGTCGAGGTCAACTCGTCGGCGAAGTCCGCCACCACCCAGCCCTGCAGCAGCAGCCCGAGTTGTAGAAAACCGTCGCTACCGACAGCCAGCTTCTTGGGCCAGCCAGCGCCCTCTGCTGCCATCGCGGCCGGCGCCGTGGTTGGCTCGGCTGCAGGCAGCGCAGCTGGTTGCGTGCTCGCGCGCTCGGCAGCCGCGGTCTCGGCCGGGCAGAAGGCAGCCGCAAGCGTGGCCACGAGCAGCAGCTTTTGCGTCGGCATCGACTCCTCGCTTTCTCGGCTGCCATACCAACGAACCTTGGGCCGCGTCGAGAAAATGTTTGAGTCTCGGCTCGCCTTTGAAAAGACCTCGCAGCTCGTGACCAGCGGAATTTATGCCTACATCCGCCACCCGCTCTATTGTTCGCTGTTGCTCCTGACGTGGGGCATCTTCTTCAAACACCCCTCGCCCGCAGGGGCAGCGCTCGGGCTGGCCAGCGCGCTGTTCCTGGTCTTGACCGCGCGCGCCGACGAGGCCGAGTGCACGGCTTTCTTTGGCGCCGAGTACCAGGCGTACATGCGACGGACGCGCCGCTTCATCCCGTACTTGTTGTGAGCAGGTCGGACCCGGCATCGAGGTCAGTGTCCGGTAACTGTCAGCCCAGGATCGGACCATGCAGGTCCGCGTCTGTGGCGGAACCGGATTTGTCGCCAGTGCGCGACGTCGTCCTGGGCGTGCGATAGCGGCGCCAGAAACCAAAGTGCGTCAGCGAGGTGAGCACGACCAGCCGCTCGACGGCGCGCCAGCGCAGCGCCCGATGCAGCAGGCGATAGCTGGCGAACAGCACGGCCAGCATGAGCGCCGGTTCGAGCACGAAACGGCTCCAGCCGGCCAGCCCTTTGCCATCGGCCAGCGCGGGCAGCAGCGGCCGCAGTACTGGATAGACCAGCCCGGTCATGGCCAGCGAGAACAGCACCGGCACACCAATGGCAAAACCGTGGGCAGTCTCGATCGCGCGCTTGGGGCAGTGGTTCATGCAGCGCATGCAGCTCTCGCAGCGGTACGACCAGAACGGTCTGCCGTCGACCAGCTTGACCGCGTGAATGGGGCACGCCTTGACGCAGCTCTCGCAGCCATCACAGGCGGCCGAGGCGAAAAAGGATTTGGCAAACCAGAAACGGCCGACCAGGTAGTAGCCGAGCGAGATCGGCGCGATCAGTAGATCCTGCGGCAGGTCCCAGAGCGCGCGCAGATCGCGTCGGCCGTCGAGCAACTGGGTGGCGAAGCGCTGCGTGATCGCCTCGCAGCGCTGGAAGATGGCGCGCACATTGTCCTCGCGCAACCCGGGGTGAATCGAGATCCAGTTGGACGGCAGGTCGATCGGCCGCATGCCAACGATGCGGTAGCCCTTGAGCGCGAAGACCAGTGCGGCCAGCAGCTGTGCCAGGCCGCTCAGTCCCGGCAGACATTTGCCAAAAAAGCGCACGCCCGCGCGCGTGTTGACGATGAACAGGCGGTTTGCATTTGGCGCGCGCGGAAAAGCGAAGACAAAATTCAGCGTGATCGGCGGAAAATTGAAACCGTGCGTGGGCGACGCCAGGCCGATCTCGTCGTCCTGGCCGATCTGGATGGCGCGGCGTTCGGTCTTCGCGATGTCGAGCACCTCGGCTGCGCGGCCGCTCTTGCGCCAGGCTTCGGCGATCCAGTGCGCGACGCTGCGCGCGTTGCCAGTGCCCGAGAAGTAAAACAAGCGCAGCACGCCGACAGCTCCTGTCACCGGATCAGGAATGGTCCGCCTCGTCGGGCGCCGGGACCGTGGTCGGAGCCGGCGCGTCCTGCCGTTTGCGGCGCGCGCGCACGGCTTGCAGCAACAGATACTCGATCTGACCGTTGATGCTGCGCAGCTCGGCTGCGGCCAGCGCCTGCAACTCTTCCCAGAGTGCCGGGTCGAGGCGAAGCAGCAAGCTCTTCTTCTGGACCATGGTCAAGCTGCCCGCCCGGTCACGGATAAAGCGTGCCCGTGTTCAGGATGGGCTGGGCCTCGGCCTCGCCGCACAGCACCACCAGCAGGTTGCCCACCATGGCCGCCTTGCGTTCCTCGTCGAGCTCGACCACGTGCTTCTCCGAGAGCTCGCGCAGCGCCATCTCGACCATGCTGACCGCGCCGTGCACGATCTTCTGCCGGGCCGCGATCACCGCCTCGGCCTGCTGCCGCCGCAGCATCACCGTCGCGATCTCCGGCGCATAGGCCAGGTGCGAGAGCCGGGCCTCGACCACGTCGACACCCGCCTTGTTGAGGCGCTCGTGCAGCTCTTGCCTGAGCGAGCCAGCGACCACCTCGGCATTGGCGCGCAGGGTCACCTCGTCCTCGGGCCGGTCCGCATGATCGTAGGGGTACTTGTTGGCCAGCTGGCGCAGCGCCGACTCGGCCTGGATCCGCACATAGCTCTGATAGTCGTCGACGTCGAACATCGCCTGGGCCGTGTCGACGACGCGCCAGACCACCACCGCGCCGATCTCGATCGGATTGCCGCGCAGGTCATTGACCTTGATCTTGCCGGTCTCGAAGTTCCGGGCGCGCAGCGATACGCTATATTTGTTTGGGCCGGCCACCAACTTGACCGCCTTGCTGCCTTCACTGCGCACCTGCTCGAGGCTGCCCCTGGGCACACTGAAGGGGTTGGCCCAGCGAAAGCCCTCCTCGCGCACCGTGCCCTTGTACTCGCCGAACAGCACCAGCACGCGCGCGGCATTGGGCTGCACCGTGAAAAAGCCAAAGTCCATGAATGTGGCTGCGATGAATAGCAGCCCGGCGCCGACCATCAGCGCTGCTCCGAGCTTGAGATCGTCGTGGTTCAATCTCCAGATGCTGGCCGCGAAGACTGCGAACATCGCCAGCCAGGTGACCATGTTGAGAACCAGCATCGACCAACCGCTTGTCGCCGTCTGACGTTTTTCTTTCATTGGAGAGCCCTCCTTCGAGTTCGATATTTAAATGATATCACTTTGATAGTATAGATCAACAAGATTCGTATTTATCGAATAATTTCGGTGTGTTAGTTGACAGACCTGGCCGCGATCAACAATGGCTGCAGCTGGCCA
>Ga0315268_10009193_pt1 | contig 10279 bp, 8 predicted proteins | sample C1_top_MG_FD_204535 | JGI IMG/M metagenome (GOLD analysis project Ga0315268, IMG submission 204535) | Sediment microbial communities from Yellowstone Lake, YNP, Wyoming, USA - C1_top | ecosystem: Environmental > Aquatic > Freshwater > Lake > Sediment | place: USA: Wyoming | collected 2017-08-01 | reverse complement strand
GCCTTCCACACCTGCAACGACTATAATTACCCTTGCGGAATTGAGCGATTTTTGGGTATCCATAAGCCTGTGAATCCCTGCCACACCAACGTCAAAAACAGTATCAACCCTGCTTCCAAGAAAGGATGCTGTGACTGCTGCTTCCTCTGCAACAGGTATGTCTGATGTTCCTGCAGAAAGTATGAGAATATGCCCCCTTTTCTTTTTTTCTCCGCCTACTGCTATCGCACTCGATAAAGGATAAAAAATCGCTTTTCTCATTTTCAGGCCGTCGTATATTTCTTTTGATGCTTTTGTTATTAAAAGTTTTTTGCTTTTCCTATACATAGATTTTGCAATCACAACGATATCCTCTACTTTTTTACCCTCGGCGAATATCACTTCAGGAATCCCCTGCCTTATGTGCCTGTGATGGTCAACTTTAGCAAAAGACAGGTCTTCATATGGGAGATGCTTTAAGGCATCTAATGCTTTTTCGATACTGCTTTTGCCAGATTTTACCGACTCGAGAATATACTTAATGTTTGAGCTATCCATAAAATTCTGATTTTAATGAACGCTCCATTAAATCTCTTACAGCAAGAGCAGGATCCTTATCTTCATAGATAACTTTATAGACTTGTTCTACAATAGGCATCTCAATATTATATTTTTTTGAAAGTTCATATGCAGATTCTGCAGTTGCTACTCCTTCTGCAACGCTTTTTGTTTGATTTAAGAAATCTTTAAGCTTAATACCCTGTCCAAGTTTAACTCCAACGGTATAATTCCTTGATAGAGGACTTGTACAAGTAAGAACCAGGTCTCCAATTCCACTAAGACCTGAGAATGTTCTTTCTTTTGCACCCATGGCAATACCCAGTCTTGTCATTTCAATAAGTCCCCTTGTTATCAATGAGGCTCTTGCATTATTGCCAAGACCAAGGCTATCAGAGATCCCAGAAGCTATTGCCATCACATTTTTTAAAGCACCCCCAATCTCTACGCCAGGAATATCATCATGCGTGTAGACTCTGAAATTATTTGTGTTCAATACTTCCTGAAGTATGAATCCTGTATTCTTATCTTCCGTTGCAAGGGTTACAGCGGTTGGCAATTTTTTTATCACCTCTTTTGCAAAACTCGGGCCTGAAAGTACTGCAACGGGATGGTCAGAAAGTTCCTTCAGAATGGAAGAAACTGTCAGAAGGGTTTTTCTTTCTATTCCTTTTGATACACTAATGATTATTGCTTCATCAATAATATAAGGGACAACTTCTTTGAATACAGCCCTTGTATATTGTGTGGGCACAGCATTCATGACATAGCGAGCTGTTTTAACAGCATCATCAATACTATTGGTAACCTTAATATTATCCGGGAGTTTAATGTTTGGCAAATAGGTGCTATTTATTCGTGTATTATTCATTTCTTCAGAGAGGTTTTTTTCGTGAACCCATAGGGTTACATCGTAGCCTTTATATGAAAGGAGGTATGCAAGGGTTGTCCCCCAGCTGCCAGCACCTATAACAGTAATATAGCTCATATTTAATCTTAACCATCCTTTTTGTATTTTTTATTGGCTCATCGTAGGAGTGAGTGGGTCAATATAAGCCATTAATTACGCATAATATAGCATGAAATAAGAGAAAAAGGCAGTTTTATTTAGGTGAGAAAATCCGTATGATTTCTGAATGGGAAAGAAGAAACAACTATTGGACGAATACCGATTCCCCGGATTTCGTCCGCCTGACCCACTCGATTACGCAAAGAAACATTTTATCTATGTATGATAGTATATATAAAAATTGCTTCACTGAAGAAGTAACCATGAACCCTCTCGGTAAAAAAGAACTTTTATATTTTTATAACAGGCACCTAAGGGATTTTGGTGATTCGCCACAGGCTCTCAGGTGGACACCTGAAGGCCAGCATCTTAGATATGAGATCCTTCTCAAGATAGCAGGGGACTTATCAGGGAAAAAAGTTCTCGACTTTGGATGCGGGAAGGGAGACCTTTATGGATTTATAAAAGAGAGGGAGATTTCTTTGCAGTATTGTGGTATTGATATCAATGAAAACCTTATTAACCTGGCCAGAAATAAATACCCAGAGGCAGAGTTTATGGTTGTGGATATAGAAGAGGCGGAGTTTGATCGTATATTTGATATCATTTTTGTTTGTGGCGTATTCAATCTGAGGATAGCAGGGATTGAAGAATCCATGAAGAATGTGCTGAAGAAACTTTTTGGGCTAAGCAGAAAGGCGTTTCATGTAAATCTTCTCACATACTACATCCCTCAAAGAAATGTAGAACTTTTTTATGTAAAACCCGAAGAGATTCTAAGATTTGTTATTACCGAACTTTCGCCGTCAGTGATATTAAGGCATGGTACTATAAAAGAAGACTTTTTTCTATCAATCTATAGCCCGTAAACATTATCAATAAATTCCTTTGCTATGAAGGCGTCATTATCTCTTTGAGGTCCTTATCAGTTTACCACCTCGCGGGACTATTGCAATTCCTGAGGAGTCGATATGGCAGCGGAAACGGTCTTTATCTGGGACAAATCCAATCTGTTCACCTTCATTTATAACGTTCAATTTATCCACAATGACCTTTTTGAGGCTACACCCACTTTTAAGCACCGCTTGATCCATAATTATGCAATCCTCTATATTGACATTGTTTTCAATTACTACGCCACTGCGTATAACCGAGTTACGTATCTTCGCTTTATGAATGACAACTCCTTCAGCAATTATACTATTCTTTATATCACCTTTCAGAATCTTTGTGGCAGATCCTTCATAACTTGATGGATGGATAGGCCACAATTTGTTATCAAGTTCAAATAGAGGCGAATTGCCCAACATGTCCATATGCGCTTCAAAAAAGGAAGATATTGTCCCTACATCTCGCCAATAACCTTTTTCCTCATAGGGCATGGTTCCGTGGATGATATTTGTATCAAAGTCATAGGCAAATACCTTCCCTGTTTCAACCAGATCGGGGATAACATGGGCACCAAAATCATGCTGTTTTTTTCTTTGCGCCTTTGCCAGTGCCTCCAACAATACATCTCTGTTAAATATATAATTCCCCATGGAGACATAAGCACGGCTTGGGTCGTCAGGCATCGAGGTGGGCTTCTTAGGTTTTTCCTGAAATCCGATGATTCGTTGTTCGTTATCAATCACAATAACTCCGAATGAAGACGCCTGCTCAATGGGAACAGGTCTTGCGGCAACAGTAACAAAGGCGTCTTTTTCAAGATGTAAATCCATCATCTGACGAATATCCATTTTGTAAATATGGTCTGCTCCGAAGATTATGACAAGTGTTGGATTGTGTTGGTGGATGAGATTAACATTCTGGAACACAGCATCAGCAGTGCCCTGAAACCATTCGGGACCCATGCGCATCTGTGGTGGAACCACAGCCACAAAATGGTCTTTGATAACAGACGATAAAACCCAGTTCTGTCTCACGTGTTCAATAAGTGACTGGGATTTATATTGCACGAGCAGATAGATAGAATAAATATGTGAGTTAACAAGATTGCTCAAAACAAAGTCCACTATCCTGTATCTACCACCAAATGGAACCGATGGTTTTGAACGAAATGCCGTCAATGGGAAAAGCCTCTCGCCCTTTCCTCCAGCAAGTGCGAATGCAAGAATCTTTGGATGTGCCATTATACCTCCCAAAAAATTCCTATATTTCAGATTATATAATATATTTTAAGAAAATTTTTGAACAGTGGTTCATTATCTTTTCTGCTGCAGCATGTTTTTAAAGACAATTGTTTATGACTTCTCTTTTATCATATACCGATTCTCACTGAACTTTTTTATCTTGTAAGATCCTGGGGCAACAAGGTTAAAATAATTTTCCTGAGCACGTTTGAAAGATCAGAAAATCGCTTGTCTAAAACCATTTCCTCCAGAGTAAGTGGTATTTTTTGCACCCAATTTGGATATGAATCGACTGTACCAGGCATGTTTTGCTGATTCAGCATGCCGATGATGTCATCGAGGCTTACCAGCAGCAATTTGCATGGTGTTAATGCAAGATACTGATATATAGCGAGGCATAATTCAGGGGTCATCTCGGGAATCATCTTTGGTTCCGAAGGGTAATCATCGGGTATGATACCTTGAGATTTAAGTGTAGAAAGGATAAGTCTTTTGTCTCTTTCCCGTTCCTTTATCTGTTGCTGCCAAAAAGTATTATTGCTATATTTACCTAATTGTTTCCTCACCTCAATATCTCTTTTTTCCCAATAACCGTATATGGTTGGCAAGTCATGAGTAGTCACTGCACAGAGTGCTAAATCGGGATACTTATCAGGTGTGGAAAATGATGGGTCAGGGTAATTCTTCTCAAAGTAAAAAAGCTTGTAAGAAAACATATGGAATTTCGCAAGTGTTTCCCTCACATTTTCACCTATGGTACCAAGGTCTTCAGCTATCACTGCAGTCCTGTTACGAACACTTTCCAGTGCAATAATTCTGAGGAGGTCTTCTGACGGATAGCAAATATATGCTCCTTCTTTGGTAGTCAAGCCTTTTGGTATCCAAAAGAGCCTGAACATACCAAGGGCATGATCTATTCTCAGAGCACCACTGTAGTTCATATTTTTTCGTATTATTTGGATAAACAGTTCATATCCTGTCTCTTTCAATTTCTCTGGATTAAGAGGAGGAAATCCCCAATTCTGGCCATCAGGGCTGAAATCGTCAGGGGGCGCTCCAACGCTCATGTCACGAGCAAAAACATCCTGATAACACCATGCGTCACTTCCCCCGCCAACAGAGCCAATCGCAAGATCGTGATATAGCCCGATACTCATACCGAGATTGTAAGCTTCCTCTGCAACGTTTTTGTGCTGTCCATCAATAAGCCATTGTGTATACTGATAAAAGAGGATTCCTTCTCGGTTCGCTCTTCTGAATTCCTGGACTTCCTTGCTTGAAGGTGTATGATAGTCCTCGGGCCATTCCTGCCAAGTACATGAATTATTTGTTTTCTTCAGATGCTCCCATAAGGCCAGGAAGAGGGCAAAATACTCAAGATCTCTGCCCCCTTTTGAAATATAGTTCTTTAAGTCATTCCCGCGACGGGTATTGTGCGTGTAATGCTTTTTGTAGAAGAGACTAAAAGCATTCCGTAGTATCTCTTTTTTCAGCATAGCCACCTTTTCGTAATCAACGAGGTTTCCCGTTTTGGCTTCCTCTAATTTTTTACTGAAATCGTCTGAAGCAATAAGTGCCCTCGCATCTTCTGATTCTATAACTTCAGGTACCTGTTTCAGATCAAGGTAAATAAAATTCTTAAAGAGTCTACTGACAGGAGAATATGGACTGAGACCGAATGGCCTTGTATTTGGGATTGAATGCAGAGGGTTTATCCCGACAAAGCCACCTTTCAATCCTGCAATCCATCTTACAATTCTCACAAGGTCAGTAAAATCTCCGATCCCCCAGTTTTTATCTGATCGTATTGCGTAGAGGTTGATAGAAAGACCCCACGCCCTTCCTTTCTGGAGTTCAGGAGGTATATAACACGTGTCAGGAGTTATTATGACTTGAGCAGTTTTTTGTAAATGATTTCTACCTCCTTCAAAGATACAGTCGGTATGTCTGCAGTCAACAACAATTTTATAGTAACCAATATCCCTTGCATCATTTTCTAAGAGCGGTATACGAATATATCTTATTCCGTCAATCCATTGTTGATCAGAGGCATGTATATCTTGTCCTGAAAGAACAAATGTATCCTTTTGCCCTGATTCATCCTCTAAAGACCATGATATAGCGAGTTTAGACTCATCTCCCTCTTTCATGGGAAGGTAAAGAGGGATTTCCAAGGGTTGGTCATGTGCTGATGTGACATGTACTGGCTCTATGATGGTTTTCCACGTTTTCCACTTCCGCTTGTTGATTTCTCCGATGATATTCTCGACCGAGTCAATCTTCAGCGTCATCGCCCTCAGTATTGCCTTTTTTGTCTCAATTGAGGTTATATGTCTTTCTCCAGAAATATCCCAGTATTCAGGAAGTATTCCGCACAGTTCAGAGAGTTCATGAATGAGTTCATCCATAGACGTTACATTATAAGAAAAACATTGTATCAAAGCAATCTGCACTCTTCGGAGATTCTGAAGTAAATTAAGGAACTGTCGAACAGGGCATTAACCCCGCTCGACAGTTCCTTTTGAAGAAGACCTCAGTATTTAAATACCCTCTATCCCGATGCATTTCTTTTTTCTATTGCACCTTTTTCGGAAAAGAATCTTATATAATTTAGAAGGATAATAGAAATGCCGATATTCGTCATTCATGAACACCATGCAAAAAGGCTTCATTTTGATCTCAGGCTTGAGATGGAAGGGGCGCTGAAATCATGGGCTGTGCCAAAAGGTCCATCCATGAATCCAAAAGAGAAACGGCTTGCTATCATGGTTGAAGATCATCCTATCGAATACGCACCATTTGAAGGAATAATTCCTGAAGGGATGTACGGAGCAGGTACTGTTGTAATATGGGATGAAGGGACTTTCGAGATAGAAGGGGGAAGTCTTACACGTGGAAAACTCGATATTATATTTTATGGAAAGAAACTGCAGGGCGCCTTTGCATTGGCAAAGATGTCAGGTAAGGATAAGGAGTGGTTGCTGATTAAAAAAATAGATAAATATGCAGACTATAACTTTATATTAAAGGCAGTCCTATCAGGATCAAGGCGTAAAGACAAGGATAGTAAAAAAACATGAATTCCATTCTTGAGGTAAAGGGCATTGATATCTCCTTCAGATCCGCAAGCACTTCTATAAAGGTTGTCTCAAATCTTAACTTTGACATCAAAGAGGCTGAGGTCTTTGGCCTTGTTGGAGAGAGCGGATGCGGGAAGAGCCTTACTGCTTTATCCATTATGGGAATTCTTCCTCACAATGCCTTTGCAGAAGGCGAGATAATATTTAAAGGCAATAATCTCCTGAAACTTGATAATGAATCCATGAGGAGACTCAGAGGGAGAGAACTATCAATGATTTTTCAGGAGCCGATGACCTCTCTGAATCCGGTACTTACGATTGGTTATCAGATAGCTGAGGTCATTACTACTCACTTGGGTCTCTCAAAGAAAGATGCAATGGCCAATGCTGTAGAACTCTTAAAGGCGGTTAAAATTCCCTCACCTGAAATAAGGACAAAAGAATATCCGCACCAGATGTCAGGAGGGATGAGGCAAAGAGTTATGATAGCTATGGCTATAGCATGTAAACCATCTTTGCTGATTGCAGATGAACCCACAACAGCCCTTGATGTCACGATACAGGCACAAATACTTGATCTTCTTGAGAGTCTCAGGCAACAAAGAAATATGGCTGTTTTACTAATAACCCATGATATCGGTGTCATTGCTGAAAATGCTGAAAGGGCTGCTGTCATGTATGCAGGAAGAATTATGGAGGTCTCTCGGGTTTCGAATATACTTGAGACCCCCAAACATCCTTACACTATAGGACTTTTAGAATCGTTGCCTAAAACAAGGGGAACCCCTTTAAAACCAATCCGTGGCTCGGTACCCAGGCCTGATAAGCTTCCTTCGGGGTGTAAGTTTTCAGATAGGTGCCCATATATGATTTCTGACTGCCAGAAAGAGGAGCCTGTCTTAAGAGAAATCATACCAGGTCAATTCACACGTTGCATAAGATCCGAGGAAATTAAATGGGTATCATCGATGTAGTCGAACTCAGGAAATACTTCCCGGTCAAAAGGAAGTCTTTTGCAAAGCAGGAATGGTCAAAAGCTGTTGATGGGGTAAATTTCTCTATAGAAGATGGAGCGGCCTTTTCCCTGGTTGGAGAAAGTGGGTCTGGAAAATCAACTGTAGCAAGACTTATTCTCAGATTAATTCCTCCTACATCAGGACAGATTCTATTTCATGGTAAAGATATTCAGGAACTTAGAGGAGAATCTTTACGGAATTTTAGAAAATCTGTGCAGATAATATTTCAGGATCCATTTGCATCATTAAATCCGAGGATGACTGTATTTGATACTGTCTCGGAACCTCTAAAAATACATAACATTGTTCAGAAGGCTGAATTTAAGGATAAAGTCGTTAGATTATTAAGAAGTGTAGGGCTTCAGACTGACGTTTTAAACCGTTACCCCCACGAATTCAGTGGCGGACAGAGACAGAGGATATGTATTGCAAGGGCCCTTGCTGTTTCCCCGAGAGTAATAGTAGCTGATGAACCCCTTTCAGCTCTTGATGTATCAATACAGGCACAGATACTGACCATCCTTCAGGAACTTCAAAGGCAATCAAATATCTCGTTCTTTTTCATAAGTCATGACCTGAGAGTAGTTCAATATTTCAGTGATGAAGTAGCTGTAATGTATCTTGGGAAAATAGTGGAATATGCAAAGACAGAAGAACTCTTTAGTAATCCACTTCATCCATATACTATTGAATTACTCTCCTCAGCTCCTAAGATAAAACCTGATGGCAAGAAAAGAGAAATCCTGAAAGGTGATGTGCCAAGTCCGATCGATATTCCACCAGGCTGTCCCTTCCATCCAAGATGCCCTAAGAAATTCGATCCATGCGATAAGGTTGTACCTGAATTAAGGAAGATAAAAGGCCGACTTATTTCTTGTCATTTGTTCTGATTATCCCTGTTTAATGATGACCCCACATATAAGTCTGTTGCCACGATTGAACAGACTTGACTACTACTTTCTCACAACAAATACTTTTGTGTAAGCTAAAAATTATGTGTATTTCTTCTGGAATTTCGCAGGCTTGAGGGAGAGTTGGCGGTGAGCATTTCACCTTGCCTTCATCCAGAAACGTATTCGCAAGGTTCGGGAAGAACTGCGGAACCCTTCTTACGGTCTCTGCAGCAACTCCTCTATAAGCGATCCACAGAGTCAACGCCCTGTGGTGTCGCAACTACTTTACGTAATGTCCTTAACAGCAATACATGCATTGTGACCACCGAACCCAAATGCATTTGTAAGCGCATATTTTTTGTTTTTATCAATATTCAACCTTTCAGTCACTAAATATATTTGCCGAAACGATTCGTCTACTTCTCTCGTATTTATGGTTGGCGAAATAACTTTTTTGCTCAGAGACATCAGGCTAGCAGCAAGAGCAATCGCCCCTGAAGCGCCGAGAGTATGGCCTATCATTGATTTAATTGCTGTAACAGGTGGAATTAAATTACCGTTTTGAGAAAAAGTTTTACATATAGATTCAGCTTCAACCATATCATTTATAACAGTTGAGGTACCATGTGCGTTAATAAATGCAATTTCATCAATATCTATGTTAGCCTGTCTAACCGCACTTAACATTGTCTTAGAGATGATTTTCCCAGTGAGATCGGGCGATGTAATATGGCAAGCGTCGCAGGATACACAGCAACCAACAATTTCACCGTAAACATGAGCTCCTCTTTTGACTGCTGACTCATAATCTTCAAGAAATAATGTAGCAGCTCCTTCACCTATAACAAAACCATCTCTGTTCTTGTCAAAGGGTTTGCTCGCACTTTGCGGGTCATCATTTTGAAGAGATAAGACTCGCAAAGCCTCATAACCCGAAAAGACAAATGATGTTATTGTAGATTCAGATCCGCCAGCAAAGGCAGCTTTTATTTGGCCGTATTTTATTGCAATGTAAGCATCATTAACAGCGTAAAGTCCAGAAGCGCAAGCAGCAACCGGAGCGACACACGGTCCGTGAACATTCAATGATATCGCCACATTACTAGCGGCCATATTTGGTATTATATTAGTTATCGAAAATGGGCTTGCCGCGCGAACACCTTTTTGATGGAACTTGACGTAGCTTTCATCAAGAATATCATATCCTCCAGCGCCAGTACCTATATAGACTCCAATGTCTTCCCTGTCATCAACAGTACAAGCTGAATCCTCGTGAGCCATTTTCGCAGAAGCCAGGGCAAATTGAATAAATCGGGATGTTCTTTTGGCAGTTTTGATATCCATAAATTCGGAAGGTTCAAAATTTTTTACTTCGCAAGCTATCTTTACGCGATTATCAGTGCAGTCAAATCGACTGATATCGGTGCATCCCGATTTCCCGCTAATAAGAGAGTGCCAAAAATTTGACAGGCCTATTCCAATGGGGCTAATAACTCCAATGCCTGTAACGACGACTCTTCGGTCTCGCACTGCTTTTTCTCCTTCGGGCAAGGTGAGTTGTCCAGCAAGTCATATTATATTTGCATTATACAGAAATCCAGAAAAGTTGTCC
>Ga0315268_10009192_pt1 | contig 10279 bp, 10 predicted proteins | sample C1_top_MG_FD_204535 | JGI IMG/M metagenome (GOLD analysis project Ga0315268, IMG submission 204535) | Sediment microbial communities from Yellowstone Lake, YNP, Wyoming, USA - C1_top | ecosystem: Environmental > Aquatic > Freshwater > Lake > Sediment | place: USA: Wyoming | collected 2017-08-01 | reverse complement strand
TTCATGACTTTTCTTGCGGCGATTTCTATGTCTTCGGCTTTTATGGTTTTTCTGCCTGCGTGCATGGCGTAGTCCATTGCTTCTCGGGCGATTTTGAGGCCGATTTCGTCTAGTACTCTGGCTAATGCTTTGGCTGCGGTTTCGCTTACTCTGTCTGCTCCTGCTTTTTTGCAGATTCTGTGCATTGGGGCTACGGCTAATTCTGGACCTGCCATTATAATCATCCCAGTAAGCCTCTTTTTCTACTTTAGGCAGTATTTAACATTTGTGAGAACTCTTAGCCTAGTATGAGTGTGAGAAAAAATTTCTTGGGTCTGATGAAGCTCGTGTCTGTTTGTGTTTTGGCTTGTGTTTTTGTTTCTGTAAGGTGTTTCTTTTTGTGTCTGAGCCTTGTTTGGGGCATTTTCGATGTTGTTAAGCGTGAAGTTGCAACATGGTTAGCGTGAAGTTAGAATGTTGTTAAAAGTGACGTTTTACGGATGGGTGGTTCAGGGGCTGGTTTCTGGTTTCAGATGTTATTAACTCACGCTTAGAACACGTAATAATAACGACTCTCTCGTTGTCAAAGGGTTGAATTGTGCCCTAGAAGCAGCTAACATTATATGGTTTGAGAGCTGCGGAAAAAGCAATTTCACAAGAAGGGGGCAAGTCCCTTTAGCCTTCTTCTTTCATGTTGAGGCTGCGGGTTCAAATTCCCCAGTCCACTTTGCGCGAATCTTATCAAGGAATTCGTCATATTCGCGGCTAGGGTTCTTCTCAAGCCACCATCAGCACCTTCAGTTTTGTTCAAAGCGAAAGTTTTTTAACCCTAGAATTTGCATTCAAAATACGGTGAACTCCTCGATGATTTATCCAATATCCATTTTTGGGTACTTCGTGGTGGGAGCGTTTGGCGCATTCGCATTCCTCGTGGTTTTGCTCCTGTTTGACAAGGATGTTGCAATATTGAAAAACAGCGTAATCCCGAACCTGCTAATGATGAGCGCGATATACGTTGCAGTTGGAGGCGTCCTCGCCGCTGTGCTGAATGTTGCTGCAAGTCCTGATTTTGGTCCAAACCAGTATGCGTTGGCTTTTGGCTCGGGTGTCGGTTGGCCTGCTCTTGCTACCGGAATCGGTGCCGGTAAGAAAGTAGGCGACATCAATGAAGAGGCAAAGGCGCGAATAGATAAGGGGATAGGCATCTTGGACAAAAGTGGAGATGAAAAGAGGGAAGAAATGCAAGAATACTTCAATAGTCGCTTACAAAATGTGCGTGAAAACTATCAGAAGACAATTGATCTGCTCTCCGAGGAAGTGGAGAATGTCCGAGCCTACTATTCCAAACGACTCGGCGCAGGAGGGAAAACAAAGTGAAGAAACCTGTCGTTGATTACATCATGAAGACGCCGGTTTACACGATCGACGAAAAGAAGACTGGAAAAGAGGCAATTGAAGAGATGGAAAGCAAAGGGGTCAAGAAAATCCTCGTCACAAGAGATGGAGAGCCAGTTGGAGTACTTGAGAAGTGGAAGATCACAGATATAGATATGAATCGTCCTATAGGCAACCTCGATCTCAGTCAGTTCCAAAAGGTTTCGCTTGGCGCTGAAGTCTCTACAGTTGAAAGCTTACTGAAACAGCAGTTCACGGCGGTTTACGTAGAAGATTTGAAATCCAAAAAGCTTGTCGGTGTCGTAACTGCCTATGACCTCGCTTTCGCTGCTTGAACGACACACTTATCGCACCATAATCTTGCGAATCTGATATGTAGCTCTTGAGAAAGAATCGCGAACAAGGCTGCGCTACGTTAGCTTAGGGGTTGAGCTTCAAAGCAGGCGAAAAAGGGACTTCAGAAGCACAATCACGAACTGGCCTAGACTGAAGTCGCTAGGATTTGCCTAACGCTTTTTCCAAGACTTCTAAAGCCTCTGTCAGGTTTGGCTCATTTGGGTTTATGTTTCCTAGACCTAGTCTTATCATGTTGGTCCTTACGAGTTCGTTGTCATTCTTGAAGAGGAAGAAGGCTTATCTAATCTTGCACTCTGAATCAGCGGTTATTACAACCTGTCGAAGATAGCCAAGAATCTTAGACTCAAGCGATTTTGGCTGACAAACCTTTGGGGAAAATTGAGTTTAAGCGAATTGAATGCCCTCTACAAACTGTGTGGCGTCTATGTGCAGCCGAGCTACAGCGAGGGTTTCGGGCTTACGACACTTGAAGCTTTCCGATTCGATAAGCCAGTAATAGCAGCAGATGCTCCGCCATTCAACGAAGTTGTGAGGCACAAAGAGAATGGAATACTCGTGCCTGTAAGGAAAACAACGTGGCTTAACTATGCAGATCTAGTGCTTTTCAAAATGCACAAGTATCAAGCACGAGACTTGGCTTCCGCCACATTGGAACTCATATCAGATCCAGACAAAGTGGCAACGATGCAGGAAAGTATTCGAAAGGAAAAGTACGATTGGAGCATACACAAGTTGTATCCAAAGCTCTTAGACTACTTCACGTAAAATTTCTGAGCCGACTATATTGAAGGGCTTCGGCTCGATTCAGAACATGCTTTGTTAAGGAACAACGAGGAGTTTAAACGGAGTTGTAAACCTAGCCCGACCACCATAGGGTGTTGTTGTGAGTGGTGTTTGCGGGTTAGAGCTGGGATGTTGACGTGTTGATTCGGAGCGTTGACTGTGTGTTCAGATGTTGTTGTCCGATGTTAGTAGTGTTTTGTTATTCAACAACTTCCATGCACAGGTATAGCGCCTTCTTCTTTTTGATTGTATGAGTCTGCTGAAGCCTAAGGCACCTCTTGTGGAGAGAAGCTAGTAAGCTTGAACATGCAAGAGTTGAGAACGCTCAAAGAAGTGTTCGCTGAGAACAAGCATCTGCCGTTCATGTACTCTGCACTAGTCAAACGATTGAAAGAAAGAACATGAAACTACATAGTATAGGAGAAAAGCTGTTCATAGAACGGCTCTAGTCTGTCATTCCTTCTTTCTTATATTCTAGTCAAATCTAAAATCAGCAACAGCGTAGATGCTACCAGAGTTCTTTGATACGCCTATTCCAAGATATCCAGAGAACGGCATTAACATGATCTCTTTATGTTTAATTGAATCTAACCATCCGTCTACAAACTGTTGTTCGAGAGGACTTTCAAAGAAGCCCATTGTTGGCAGGTCTATCTGTTCGATTATTTCACCACATTGATAACTTCCATATCCAATAGACAACATTCTAGCTTCAAAATTACCATGCTCTAAGACACTTCTATTAGCCAAGTCTTCACTCCATACTTGAGCAACCTGTCCAAGTCTTGTGTCGGGTATCAAAGTAGGAAGACTACGGTTCAATCTCTCCTCATTAATTAAATCAAATACTCTACTTCTAACATAGTTGACATCAACAAGATTCGTACCAACATAGAGTGTTTTCTGCATAGTGCTCAGCACAGTGAAACCAAAGAAACTAAACATCACGAGACTGAAAATCAATGGGATAGCCACCAGTTTTGTTGAAATAGAGGGTTTCTTGATCATGGAAACTGAGATACCAACAGAGGAAAGAAATCCAATAAAAAATAGTATGATGCCCATAAGGATGACGGGAATGGGTATAATGAGGAAAATTAGAAATAGCAACGCTGGACTGTGCACTTGCCAGTAAACAATTCCCAATCCTATGAGGGAAAGAACAGCAGAGAACAAGTAGTTCGATAATGACTGCCTGATCTCTCTCCATGTAACTGTTCGTTTGAATTTTCTTGTTTCTTCTTTTGGTGTCTTCTCAAAGGTTGACCTGTCAATTACTCTTGGTTCTTTCCATGAATAATGACAAGACAGACATTGAAAAGCCTCATACTTCTCTCTGTAGACTGTACTCATTGTATGGCTAGAGCCACACCTTGGACAGATGTGGTGTTCTCCGATTGTGGCATACTGTTCTCTTGGAACTGTTTTTCGGTATGCTCTTGACTTGTTAAGAAAAGCTTCAATCTTTGACCTTAGAATCTCTTTTTCAATTTTGAGTTCATCAAATCTTTCCTTAGTATAAGCATAATCAGGATGCCCATCTTCTCTTTTCCAGTCTTCTTCAACCAAGTCTCTCCATTCTTTGTCCTTGATTATTTTGTTAAAATCCCTAATAACAGCTAATCTTGGTTCAAGATGCCTTTCACAGAACCATCTCTCACAATATCGGCATTGAAAGAGCTTCTTCTCTGAGGAATCTCCTTCTCTGTGCTTGCATTCTGGACAAACATCAATATGATATTCTCTTTCGGACATACCAAACAAGTAAAATATCGCCATTCTCCTTAAATTTCTAGTGTGAAGTCCTAAAACTGATGAAATAGCCAATACTTTACTATGATTGTCGCTATGGCAAACAGTGAGATGGAAAATTTGATTTCGTCTGTTATTTCAATGGTTATGAGAATCTTCTTCAATAGGTCTCCAGTAAACGCTTCAACAAAAGACGTGGCAACCATTGAGAAGATTGTACCAGTAAAAGCACTAATTAGCCATTGAACAATTTGGTTTGTCCAATCTTGAGGAATGCCTAAGAAAGCTCCTGCAACTACAACCAAAACGATTAAGAGAATTATCAAACGGAGTTTGTTTTCGTCTTCTTCACTCATGTGGTCTACATATAGCTTTTTAACTGATAAGGATTTTAGCCAGTAATTCAAAGACATAAGGATTGAAGGCGACTTTGAATTGTCAGAGAAAAAGAGGATACCCATTCCTAAGGAAGCCCAAAGAAAGCTACTTGTCGAGAGTGGACACCAATGCAGTGTTCCCTTCTGCAGTGAGAAACATATTCTAGAGTTCCATCACATTAATGACGACCCAAGCGATAACAAAGAATCAAACCTGATTGTTTTCTGTCCGAACCATCACACTATGGCAGACAGAGGGAAGATAGACAGGAAAGAGTGCGTTTCATATAAGGAACGTCTAAAGCAAATACGACCCGAGGAGACACTCAAAGAGAAGATTGAAAGGGAAGGTATTGATGTCGTTCCAGAGGATCCTTTTGCAGGTCTAGTCTTGAATGTTGGACGTAAATACATGAATTGGAGATATGGCAAACCAGACGCATCTATCAACAAGGAAATAGCTGTATTATTTGTTTTGATTCTGCTCTGCTTTGCTCAATTCATCTATACCGTGGGAATTTTGAAAGCTCAAGTAACAATGGAATGGCTATACGCCTCAATAGGTTTCATGATAATCGGAGCTGTTTTGATGGGGATTTTTTTTGTGATATTTCAACGGAGATGCCCGAATCCCAAGTGTAAGGAATATTTTGGGATTGAAGCAATTGACTCAAAAAAGGTCGATGAAAAAGAAGTTTACCGAACAGAAACAGAAATAAAAATGGAGAAAATCTATCGTAACACATACAGATGTGCATTCTGTGGTCATACGTTTACTCGGAATGAATCTGAGTACGAGGTAGTTCCTATAAATTAAAGACACCGCATAAAAGGAATTCCTTCATTTAACAAACTTACATTTTTGCTTGAATGATTCAATTTCCTCTTTTGAGATAGCAATCAAGTCAAGTTGGTCAATGAATCTTGCAACAAATTCTAATGCAGTTTGGCATTCCAGAGGAGTGTGGATTTTCCCTCCATGGAGCCTACCAGAACCTTCATCGAATATTAGGTAAAGCAGGTCAATTGAAGGAAGTTTAAGTTCATTATGTTCTCTTGAATAATCAAGAAATGGTTTCATGTGTATGTCATTGAATCCATACTTGTCCTTGATAGCAAGGTCAATAGCTGGTCTTAGACGATTAAATACGTCTTCCCATTGTCCACCCTTTATCGCTTGTCTCGCCTTCTCAAGCTCTTCTCTAGCAGTAACATATCTGCGTCTTTCTGTGTGAAATACGTAATCCTCAATACTAATCTTTTCCATGCCAACCCAATTTGTTTCATACATAGCCTTCCGAACATCATCCATTGTTACATCTACTGAGTTCCTGTAGTTGCCTATTGCCCTCTTCAGTTTGTCCAAATTCTCATAAGGATTTCTACCCTGCACGATGTCTATTGTGTATTTCTTCATTTCTTGTATTGACAACTTCTTATACAACCCTTGTTGAGATACGTCAGTTAAGAATCTTAGAATCTTCGAGTCAATTTCATATATTTTATCCAAAAGCACATCATAAATCCATTCTCTTATCTCCAAAGCCTTTCTCTCGGAGGAAAATGAACTTCTAAGTTCTTGGTTAAAGTATAGAACTCCCCACAATGCCCAATAAAGATTTTCAACAAAAGTCAGGTCTTCTCTTATTCCAGAAATAATATACTGAAACTTCTGTGCATTGCTCAACGCAAATCGAATACATTATCGTCTAAAAAGGCATTTAACCTTTAAGAAATGAAATATATCAGCCTATAATACAGGTTCTCTCAGAGTGAGATTCTATGGTTGAAAGTCTGAAAGATTCTCTGGAAAAGATTGACAAAAGCAACGAATTGACAGTATTCTTTACGAACCTCTGGAAAGAGGATTTGGCTCTAGGAAGACTTTTCTTTCTTCACAGAGAGCAACTGTTCCCTTCTGAGGATAAAACCATCATCCCTTACATCTTTTGGTCAAATGCACAAGAAGAGAATGAGAAACCAAGCATATTGGATATCATCACACAACTAGAAGAGACAAAGATGCAACAAGCTTGGACTAAATTAGGCTTTGGAGAACTGCTGAACGAGAACAAAGACCTATTTGCTTTTGCTGCAATGAAGATTATTCGAGAGAATGAAAGTATCAGAAAGCTTGTTTTAGACCAAGATTTCTCTTTTAGAAAAATGAAGGAAATTCTGGGAGACTACAAAGGAATTAATTTTGATGTCCTAAAACAAGAAGAAATTGAAAGTATTCCAGAGTTGGAATTAATTCTGAAAGCCAATATTGTGAGATTCATAAAGACTTTTGATCCTATCAAGTTTGTAGAAGCTCTCTCTTCAACTTCTGGAATTACAATGACTTTACCCTTAATGGGTATTCCTCACTTGGACAAGATACTTGAAGTCGCTGGTATGGAATTGGAGGAATACACAGATATAATCAATGAACTCTATGTTCTCAGGCTGATTTCCAATTCACAGACGTTGTTTTGGTGTGAATATTGCTTAGACACTCCTCAAATCCTTGTTACAACCTCTAGAATTGACCCCGACCACTTGAAAATGAGATGCTTGAAATGTACAAAACCAATGTTAGTTAGTGCTATTTACAGCATTGATGCATCACTAAAAGAATGCATTTTATTTAAAGATGGTCTCCTTGCTGTTGCATTGGGATGGCTTTTTGACAAAAGGAAGATTAAGTGGGACTTCTCTGTTCATAACAAGTATGAAAACGATTTTATCTGTGAAACGAAAGATGGAAAAATCCTTTTCGAGTGTAAAATGCATCTAATCCCTAGAGATGAACGTTCTCTAGAAGGTCAACTGAAGCAGGACTTGACCTTACTTATAGCCCATGTTAAAACTCTTTGTGATGACGGCATTAGTTTCAAGAGAGTCTTTCTCGTCTATAACTACGATTTGGATGAATATTTAGAAGAATATTCGGAAGCAAAGAGGATTCTGGAAGAACCAGAGCTAAAGAGAGATATGACCAGATATAACATTGAATCTATCAGCTTTCCAGATATCATTCCAGTTCTAGAGAAGGAATTGCCTCACAATTAATGCAGTAAGTAGTTCTCATATCTTTCTCCTTGATAAATAAGAGAATTTGAGGTTACTTTCGTTTTCTGAACAGCTTAATATCATCAATCTCCGTTACGCATTCTATGTCGATTCAGCCAATGAGGTGGCTTCGTGAAAGAGCCAAGTGAGTTGTTGATTACTGGACAGAAAGGATATGCTACGAACCAGCCTACATATAATGCAATTCTTCTTGGGAAGGACTTTAGAGAGGATGAAGCGGAACTTGTCATCACTCATGAAACATTGCATATAGTCATCTTTGAATTGGAAGACATATACGCTTACAACACTTTTGACAAGGCTGTCGTTTTATACACTCAAGAGTTTGGAGAGAATATTGAGGGATTTAGCGAGGATGAATGTCTTATGGGTATAACAAAATCTCAAAGAAAAAGAGAGGATTTTAGGAAAAGTGTCTCTACTTTCTCTTTCTGAACAACATTAGGCTGTCAAACGTTGTTACGTATTCAAATCCTGATTCCACTAGCTTCTGAGCCTCATTGATGTCTTTCGCTACTGCTGAAGTATAATCATCACTTCTGAAGCCCGCAAGATGCGTATAGATTAACGTGTTCTCAAGTCTTCTGTGTCTTAATTGGTTCATGACATGGAGAATGTCCTTAGGGCTCACGTGCGGTGGACGGGCGGGATTTCAGTCCTTGGTCTATCTGTGGGAAGAGTCTTTGTTTCGTTGTTTTATTCTTAGTCCCAGTTAGACTAGTCTGATTGCGAAGGCTGGGGCTAAGGCTCATGTCCACGTTTATCCTTTCTACTTGTTTTGGAGTGCGTTCCCGAGATGCTCTGGGTGTTTTCTTGAGACGATTTTACACTGCCATTTTCTGGCTTCACGCCAAAGTTCTAATAAAGAAAACTGCTGCATAGCCTTTGCGAGAAGGCGATTCCAAATGGTTACGGCAGAAGATCTTCGAGAGAGAATAGACAGACTTCCAAGAGTCAAACTTGTGAACCTACCTACTCCATTGGCGAAGATGCCTCGCTTAACAGAAGCGTTGAAAGGTCCACGACTGTGGGTGAAGAGGGAAGACTGTACGGGCTTGGCGTTTGGAGGCAACAAGGAAAGAAAAACCGAATTCTCAATAGGAGACGCCTTAAGTAAAAAAGCAGATGTCGTCATAACAGTTGGACCCGTACAATCAAACCATGCAAGAGCGACAGCAGCAGCCGCAGCAAAACTGGGCTTAAGAGCCGTACTAGTCATAACAGGAGATAAACCGAGCAACTATGATGGAAACCTCCTTTTGAACAGGCTTCTCGGAGCTGAAATTCGATTCCTCGAAGGAACTCCAACGAAGCTGGAGAGAACACGTTTCATGGAAGAAATAGCGGCTGAACTGAAGAAGAAGAGACATGTCCCATATGTGATACCATCCGGCGCCTCCTACCCACCAGGAGCAGCTGCCTACGTCAACGCAATGCTGGAGCTACTCGCGCAGGCAAAGGAAAACAACTTCGAAATCAGCCACATCGTTCACGCAGCTGGCTCCGGAGGAACACAGGCTGGACTAGTCTTGGCGAAGAAGGCTTTAAAATCAAAAACCAACATTTCGGGAATTTGTGCCGAACCACAAAGCAAGAAGCAGCTAACCGAGAAAACAATCGAAATCACAAAAGGCACCGCTGAGCTTCTCAACCTTGAAGTAGCTGTGAAGCCAGACGACGTGATTCTGAACGAGGACTGCGTCGGAGAAGCGTATGAAGTGCCCCCGCCAGAAGCTGTAAACGCCATCAAACTCGTCGCAAGAACCGAAGGAATACTGCTCGACCCAATCTACACTGGAAGAGCCATGGCTGCACTCATCAACCTCATAAAACAGGGCTACTTTGAAAAAGACGACAACATAGTCTTCATGCACACTGGAGGAACCCCAGCGCTCTTTCCATACCGAAAAGAATTTTCTTGAAACAGAAGCAAATGATTAGGTTTGCACGGTAGCGCGCGCTCGTTACACAATACTTGAACAATGTAAAACGTCTTAAATAATCCAGCTCATCTACTTCAAGTATATCATGCACTTGTTTGGGGCGTAGTAATGGGAAAATGCCCAAATTGTGGCCATTCAGCCATATTCCTTACCAGAATTCCGTGTAGGATTTGTGGCAAATATGCATGCGACAGATGTGCGATCTTCTTATTCCATCTTAGAGATGCACGCGGGCGTGTGCCCTATGATACATGTTATGCGTGCTCAGAGGAGTGCAAGGAAACTTTCGCAGTCAGATTCATGGAACAACTAACCCCAAGAGACATACCAATCGACGAATCATATGCGGTAAACAAAATACCTTTCTTAGTGAAGCAAACTCTGTCAAGTCCGAGAAATAAGGAGTGGCTCGATAAGGAATGGCTTGATTATGTTAATAGAAAATTGGAGGGGAAAGATTTCTTTGTGGATTTTAGGCCATGGAGAGCAGATTCGCCAAACGCTAATCCACTGCTCGAAAGACTTTCGAACTCGGTTAGACTTGTTGTGGTCAAACACCTAACGACCGCAAGAAGATTTGAAGATGCAGCTAAGCTTTACGAAAAATTGGGAATGTAT
>Ga0315268_10009191_pt1 | contig 10280 bp, 6 predicted proteins | sample C1_top_MG_FD_204535 | JGI IMG/M metagenome (GOLD analysis project Ga0315268, IMG submission 204535) | Sediment microbial communities from Yellowstone Lake, YNP, Wyoming, USA - C1_top | ecosystem: Environmental > Aquatic > Freshwater > Lake > Sediment | place: USA: Wyoming | collected 2017-08-01 | reverse complement strand
ACGTCAAGTTCCGGGTCGAAGAGACCGGCGAGGAGCTCGTCATAGCCACCACCCGCCCGGAGCTGCTGTGCGCGTGCCGTGTCGTGCTCTATCATCCGGACGATGCGAGATACCAGAGATTGAAGGGCATGCACGCAGTGGTGCCTCTTTACGATAGAGCGGTGGAGATAGTGCCCCATCCCGCGGCTCAGATGGAGTTCGGCACAGGCATCATGATGGTCTGCTCGTACGGCGATCAAACGGATATTCAGATATTCAGGGAGCTGTCTTTGGAGCCCATAAACGCCATCGATGAGCATGCCAGGATGACCGAGGTCGCTGGCAAATACAGGGGTCTCACGGTCAAGGAAGCCAGGGAGGCGATCATAGAGGATCTGCGCAAGGCCGGGATGCTCGCGAACCAGGTGACGATCCGCCACAGGACCCCCATCTGCGAGCGGTCGAAAACACCCATAGAATTCATACCGATGAAGGAATGGTACCTGAAGCAGCTCGAATTCCTGGGATACGTGGCCGACAGAGCGAACGAGATGCGGTTCCATCCGGAGAGACACCGGCAGATACTTCTCGATTGGATCAGCAGCGTGACGATAGACTGGCCGATAAGCCGGAGAAGGTACTACCATACGGAGATCCCCATTTGGTACTGCAAGAAGTGCGGAAAGGCGCGCGTCCCGGAGCCGGGAAAATACTATCAGCCCTGGAAGGGGAAGGCGCCGTTCGACCGATGCGAATGCGGCGGAACGGAATTCATCGGCGAAGACAGGGTCTTCGATACCTGGATGGACTCGAGCATAAGCGCGCTGTACGTCTGCGGGTATCTCAGGGACGAGGAGCTGTTCAAGAGAACCTTCCCGTGCTCACTGAGACCCCAGGGACGGGACATTGTCAGGACATGGCTGTATTACACGACGCTCAGGATTGGTCAGCTATTGGACAGCAAGCCGTTCGAACACGTCTGGATTACCGGCATGGGGCTTGACCAGTTCGGAAAGAAGATGAGCAAGAGCAAGGGGAACGTCGTGGAGCCGCTCTCGATAATCGACAAGTACGGCGCAGAAGCGTTCCGGTTCTGGGCGGCAGGCGAGGTCAATATCGGAGAGGACTTCAGGATATCCGAGGACAGGATTTCCGGGAACTCGAAGTTCCTCACCAAGCTGTGGAACGTCTCGAGATTCATTTCCAACTTCGATGAGAAGACGGAACCTTCGGCGCTGAGAGCGGCCGATAGATGGATCCTCGCGGAACTGAACGACCTCGTAGAGACCTGCGCTGCCGGCTACGGCGATTTCAATTTCTTCGTGCCCGCGAACGGCGTCAGGGAGTTCGTATGGAACCTCTTCGCCCCGCACTATCTGGAGATGGTCAAGCACAGGGCATATGAGGGGGACGAGAGCGCGCTCTATACATTGCACGAGGCCCTAAGGACCGTTCTGCGTCTTCTGGCACCGATCTGCCCGTTCATCACCGACAAGATCTACAGGGAGATGTACGGCAGGACAGTGCACACGGAATCCCTGCCAGAGGCGAGAGCGGACAGGAAGCTCTATGAGAAGCCCACAAGGGAGATAATCGAATTCAATTCCGCCATCTGGAAGCTCAAGAAGGAGAAGGGACTCGCACTGAACACCGAGTTCCGGGCGGAAATACCCGAGAAGCTCGAGGCGCTCGGCGAGGATCTGAAGGCGATGCATCATCTCGTTTGAGATTCCGACAACCCGGGCAGAGAAAAAGCTAAAGTAATAAGAGCTGGTTATGAAAAACCGTCTTTGAATAGGAGATTGCGCAGATGAGTCTGGAACAACTCGTGATCGAAGCGTTGAGAAGGGTCGTCGACCCGCACACGGGCGTCAGCGTGTACGATATGGGTCTGATATCGAACCTGAGCATAAAGGACGGCGCCGTGAGCCTGACTTTTATTCCGACTAGCCCTGTGTGCCCGATGGGACTCCAGCTGGCGAGGGACATACAAAAGGAGATTTCGCTCCTGCCTGGCATAGTGAAGTGCAACGTCGAGGTTGTAGGGCACATGCAGGCGGATATAATAAACAAGGAGCTCAACAGGTGCTGATGACCTGAATCGGTCTCCACCTTGATCTTGCAGTCCTAGAAATGTCCAACGAGCAACGAGAGACCTGGGATAAGCTCTATGATAGGAAGGGCGAACTCTGGTCCAGGAAGTACGATGATTGGTTCTTATCAGCAGACTCCGGATTATTGCTAGACCTCGGATGCGGGACAGGAAAATCCATCGACGGCCTGAGAGGATGCATTGTGGGCGTCGATCACTCGTTGACGGCTCTCAGACTATCGAAACGAAGACATGAATCGGTCGATTTCTTGGCGGCGGACTCATCGAAGTTGCCCTTCAGGGATGATTCGTTCGACCTGATAAGGGCGTTTTATCTGTTCGGACATCTGGACGAACGAGGCATTGCGGACACGATAAGCGAGATTTCGAGAGTCTTGAAGAAATCTGGCAGGCTGGCAATCGAGGTATTCTCGGTTCATGACGAGAGAAGCGGAAGGGGCAGACTCATCTCGAGGAACACTTATCGTGACGGGGAGGGCATAACCCGGAGATATTTCGAGCCATCGGAAATCGCCGAGATGTTCCGTGATTTCACGAGAGAGCGGCTAGAAACGGTCGAATGGAAACAGAGAGCAGGACCGGGAAAAGAACTGAAGAGGAGCGCGATAAGGGCGATCTTCAGAAAGTGATAACTTCTCGGAACGCCTTCTCGTCCCGGAGGAGTGAATGAAATGATGCAGGAAATAAGGAGATCGGGCTATCTGGGAATCTCATTCGGAGTTTTCTTCATCGCTCTCGCAATCGCGATACTGATAGGGATTCTGATAAATGACTGGATACTTTTCATCCCGATACTGCTCATCATAATGGGCGTGTACGGAATCGTCGTCGGTACCACGGCGAGGAGCCGGGGGCAGGCATCGGGCTACGGAGGGATCTCCGATGCATCATATTTCACCTTCTGGAGCAGCCTATTCACCCTCATCGGTCTGTTCTGGCTGATCAACGATGCGTTCCCGGGGATTGCGCTCTACCTCGTGCTGATAATCCTGATATTCTTCGGCGCCGCGATAATCCTGATTTCAATGGGAAGACCGAAAAGGGCATGATCGAACGATCGGAGGTTGCCATCTCTACGAACATGCTCGGAGCCACAGGAGTGCGGGTGTCGGGGTTTGAACCCGAGTTCTGAGCTATCCGCTCCGATCCATCGTCGGATTGGCAAGCTCAAGTGATAACCAGCTACACTACACCCGCTACCTGGCGAGAGGGCAAATCACAGAGGTCGTTAATTAACTCTTTGGGGTTCTCTGCTGTCCGAGCCCTGCCAGACTGAAATCCGCCTCGATGCCGTATTTCAACCGCGAGAGCGTGTCCCCGACCAGGAATACCGAGCCCGTAACGAGTATCGTCTCTCCCGCAGGGGTGATTTCCTTGGCCCGTTCGATTGCTGAGGACACATTGCGCTCCACTATTGCCTCTCTTCTCTTCGCCTCCGGGAGAGATGCCAGCGTTTCAGGTTCGCATGCCCGTTCGCTCCCGTATCTTGTTAGCACCAGTCGCTTCGCTCTCGGGAAAAGCAACTTGGCGATCGTCCTGTAATCCTTGTCTTTGGAGGAGGAATATACCAAGGTGTCGATGCTGACTTTGAGTTCATCCAACGACTGCAGCATCCTTCGAATCGCAGATGGATTGTGTGCACAATCGAGGATCATCAATGGCTCTTTCGATACGATATCCAGCCTGCCAGGCCAATGGACCGCCCTCAGGCCTTTCAAAATATGCGTGTCATCAAAGTTGAACCCATGGGTCTGGGCAAAGACGTCGCATGCCGCAATCGCCGTTGACGCATTCTCGGCCTGAAAGCTCCCCAGGAGATTCGTCTCGATGCCTTTTAGGGTGCGGGTCCCGTCATAATCGAACGCGGTCCCCTTGAGACCTGAAAATACGTTCGAGAACACGAAGTCCCGCCCGAGCTCCACCAGGGAGCAGCCGCAATCATAGGCGCGTTCCCTGATGATCGTCATCGCAGCGAGATCTTTCGCGGAAGATACAACACCCGCGCCCTTCTTTATTATGCCGGCCTTCTCTGCCGCCACCTTCTCTATCGTGTCCCCGAGCTGAGCCATGTGGTCGAGCCCGACCTGTGTTATTACTGCGACATCCGATTGCAGGACATTCGTCGCGTCAAACCTGCCTCCGAGACCAGTTTCTGCGACAAGCACTTCCGCATCTTCTGCGATCAGATACTCAATGCAGACCGCCGTGAGGAACTCGAAGAATGTCAGCTCGATTGGGGGGTCACTCCCTTGCTCGAACCTATCCTTAAGGTCGATGACGAGCTCGGAAAAGACCTTGCCGGGTATCTCCTGACCATTCAGCAGTATCCTCTCTCTGACATCTATAAGATGCGGAGAGATGAAAAGGCCCGTCCTTATCCCCGCAGATCGTAGCATCGATGCGCACATCGCGGCGACCGACCCCTTCCCGTTCGTCCCGGCGATGTGAATTACATTCAGCTTCATTTGCGGGTCCCCGAGCCTTCGGACGGCGCGTTGCATCTCTGACAGACTGCATCTCCAGCCTCGCGACTGAATCTTGATTAGGAAATCCCGGGCAGCCCGGGACGATTCGGTTTCAGATCCTCTCATTTCCCGCTCACCGCAAGCTCTTCGACCAGGCTCTTCACGCTTCGCTTCTTGGACTTGGCGATTTTCTTCATCAGATTCATTGTCCCGGATCCATATTGGGCGGCCTTCTTGGGCAGACTTGCGACATCCCTGAGCCCGAGCTCTATCAGAGCCGATCTTATCAATCTCTTATTGTCCGCCCCAGGCGTAATCATCCTGACATCGAGGGAACGGACCCACGAGGCCACCGATTGGGACATAAAAGGTCTTTCTATCTTCTTGCGAAGGCGAAGCGCGTAGCAATCCTCGAAAGGTATTGTGATGCCGATCAGTTTTTCGAGATCGCTCTCCTGGATGGTCCGGAATTCGCGCTCGGACAGGTGAAGGTATTTCGCATACCCTCCGAAGAGCTCGTCAGCGCCTTGTCCCGTCAGCAGGGTACTGTTCGATGACTCTCGCAGCGCTACCGCAAGGGGAATCTCGAAGGAGATAAAGACCGGATCCTTCGTGCCGGAAAAGGATACTATTTCCTGCATTTCGGCATTTACCAGGTCCTCCGTGAGCTCGACCTCCTTCAAATCGACGCCGAGGAGATCAGCAGCCTTCCTGGCATTTACAATATCGGTCGAGCCACACGAGCCGACAACGATGCATTCCGGATCGCCGAACTCGAGCGAGAGCTTAGCAATCAATGTGCTGTCCAAACCGCCGGAGAAAGAGATGGATAAAGGTGCGCCGCCGGAGGATATCCTGGCAATCTCGGTACGAAGAAGCCCGATAAGGCGCTCGGAAGGCGTTATCGACCCGTCGTTTGTCACTTCGTCTGGCAGAGTATCCTCACCTCTCCGCTCTCGAGTCAAACATTGAACTTTTATATATCATAGTTGTATCCAACCTCCTGCAATCGGAGAGAAATCCGATAGGCATCGAGCTTGGAAATCATCGAGCCAAAGGAGAGAATTGCATATAACACCCCAGAAAAAGACTTAAAAAGAAATCGGCTCATTACTAACTTCGAAGGGGTCAAGTCTCGAAATCGCGGAAATCATGCGGAGGACCTGCAAATGAACGATGAGGACCTGATGAAGGTTAAGGTATGCTTCATAGGGGACGCAGGGGTCGGCAAGACCAGCCTGATAAAGAGATACGTCCTCGATGTTTTCGATGACAGATATATCGCAACCATAGGGACGAAGGTCACCAAGAAAGTCGTGGAGACCAAGGATCCCAAGAGCGGCGAGCAGGTCCGTGTCATGATGCTCATATGGGACATCATGGGGCAGAAAGGCTTCCGGGAGCTCCTGCGAGAGGCGTATTTCTTCGGAGCGCACGGCGCTATTGCAGTCTGCGACGTCACGAACCGTGAGACCCTTGACGAGCTCAGGTATTGGATAAAGGCATTGACGGATGTCGCTGGGGATGTGCCTCTGGTGTTTGTTGGCAACAAGGTCGACCTCGAAAACGGTGCCGTGATCAGGGAAGACGATGTGAAGGGTCTGGCCGAGAAATACGGAGCACCATCGTACATGTCGAGCGCCAAGACAGGCCAGAACGTAGAGAACATATTCAAGGCCTTGGCAGAAAGGATAGTCGGCAAGATGCGTTCCGCATAGCCAGTATCGGAACTATCGTTACCAGCACTGATAATTTATTAATAATATATATAGGCACAATTCACAGCATATATCAGTATCTAATGGCTATTTCGAATAGATACTGAGATGTGAGGGTCGTGTTCTCGACATATGAAGAGGAGGGGGCAATCTCAATCAGAGCCTTGGCCTTGACTATTCTGACGTTGCTCCTCTTTCTGTCGCCCTCCTGCATTCTGATCGCCCTTGAGGAGAAACTCGATTCCTCCGATGGTCCCGATGCTCCAAACGCAGCGATCATGCTAGGAACGGCCTCGACCGGCCCCGTTGTATTCCACCTGCATTGGGATGGGACGACCGGCACTCCGGACCCGAGCGATTACATGAACACCTCAGGACCGTATTCCCCAGGCACACTCGATTACGACTCGGACGGCGTCTGGGGAATCACGATACGTCGGGTGCCGCCGAGGAACTATCATTATTGGACCATGTCCCCGAATGCCAACGCGGACATCCACATACAAGGAAATGTCACGTTAATGGTCTGGGGTAGGGCGCGGGACAATAACAGCCTGCTCGATTTTGATTTCAATCTCTATGACAGCCTCGATGCGACGCTGGGCTCCGATACAGCCATCGCCATGGCTTCATACCCTGATATGAATACCCTGGACCACGAAATGCTGTATATTTTCAACCTGACCGGCATCAATTACACGTTGCCCGCAGGACATACGATGATAATCTATCTTGGGAGATATGACAACATCAATACCAATTTCTATGTGACTTTCGACCAATCGTTCTCCGATTCGATCTGCATAATGGACATAAGGTCGCACTATCAAGTCACAGATGGCTGGACGCAGGGAATCGAGGGAACAAGACGCTCAATCTTCACTGACCGAGAGACCATCAGGGCGTTTGTGAATGTCACTGACGCGCTTGGGGCTTACGATATAAGCAACGCCACCCTGAGAATCGTCTCCCAGGCGAACTCTTCGGTAGTGCATTCATCGTCGATGTCACTCAATGCTATCGATACGGGCATTCCGTCCGCCTGGAAGATCTTCGAAAATATGGTGGATCGCCTGTCTGGAGGGACGTATGAGATCGATGTGGAAGTGAACGATAATACTGGGAACACGATATCATATAACTGGACAATCTCGGTGATTGTCGCGGACCATTTCGATGTCTCAGTATCAAAGACCCGAGTGACCGCTGGCGAACCATTCAACGTAACTATCGAGGTGCGGGATGACTCGGACCAACGTATGCAGAATTGGTCGGGAATGATCTCACTGGAGGCAATCGACGCATCGACCGGGGTGCAGATCGCTGGTTTATCGAATTCTTCTGTGATGATGTCGTTATCCGATGCAGGGATCGTGAACGTCTCCGAGAATCTCACGAAGGCCCCGCTTTCGATCAGAATAAGGGCAACGAACGGCACGACGATTGGGGAGAGCGATCCGATACAGATAGTCCCAGGTCCGATTGTCCGAATGGAACTTTCCGAATACGTCCTCAATATGGTCGCAGGAGACATCAGAATCATATCGGTCCATGCGACGGATAAATACAACAATACCAACGCCTCTTGGCAGCCCTATTGGACCATATCGCCTCCCAACGCGACCATAGCTACTTCTGGGATGAACGCAACGATAACTGCGAGACTCTCAGGTTTGGCAACGCTCAGATGCCAGGAGAACGTCACGGGAATTAACGTGACGGCACTTGTGAACATAAGCGCGACCGGCCTCTCGATGATTGAGGTCCTGCCCGATAGCATATACGTCCTGGAAGGCAGAACCATCCAGATACGCGCGATAGGATACGATCCGTTCGGAAACGAGGTTGACATCTCCGGCGCGGTCTGGAACTCGCAGGGATTCACTTTGAGCCTGCTATTGGGCTCCGGTGCGACCGGGCAATTCGTGGGCGGGATGATGCCTGAGACAGGAACCGTCAATGTCATGCTCGGAACTGTTCAGGGCTCTGCCCAGATCAGCGTGATATGTCCTCCCTGGGGCCCGAACCTGGGGGCATTCCCCAATCAGGTGGGCTACGAGGACACTCCTTGGGAAAGGGACCTCGCTCTCTTCTGGCAGGATGTCAACGGCACATCCGCCCTCAGCTGGTTCGTCACCGATGTCAATACGTCTCTGCTCATCATAAGCCCGAAATCCCGTAGCATAGTGAATTTCATTCCGCAACCGAATGCGTTCGGGGAGAATACGGTGAGATTCTGGGTAAGAGACGGCGACGGGTACACGAACTACAAGGTCATCAAAATCACGGTCAACCCAGTCAACGATGCTCCTGAGTTCATCAATAACCCACCGACAAAAATGTATGTCAAGTTCAACACACCTTACTCTTTCAATTATGATTACTACATCAACGATGTTGACAATACAAAGAATACTTTGACATTGCGCGCGGAGCTGAGCTCAAGTAAATACGGGAGCATCACTGCCTCAGGATTGGTGCTCACATATCTGTTCAGCGACGCTCTCGGCGGAAAGGAATATCAGGTCACGGGGAGCCTGATCATCTCCGACGGAGCGCTGCAGGATACCCTATCGATCGTTGTATTCGTGACATCGGACACACCGCCAGAACTCGTTGAGGAACTGCCAGATGTCACAATTGAAGAAGGGCAGCTTGACTATGAAGCGTTCGACCTCGACGATTATTTCACGGACCCTGATCAAGATATCCTTTACTATTCGAACGGCTCGGAGCATGTCGTGATCACAATAGATGCCAGCCATGTTGTTTGGCTCAGCTCTCCATCGGAATGGTCTGGCCAAGAAGAAGCGATTTTCACGGCGCAGGACCCGACTGGCGCGATTCAGATAGACACGATAGTCATCACGGTCTTACCGGTGAACGACCCACCGGCGATTTCCACAATCAATCCGATATTCGTGCATTATGATGATCCCTACATTCTGGATCTTCGTCTATATGTTTCCGACCCGGACAACGAGCTGGTCGAGCTCACGATAACCACGAGCGATCCCGCAAATGTCAGCTACGGCGTCTTTCCATATCCGAGCCTGACAATCCTATACCCCGAGAACCTGAGCGGCGGACCCTATACCGGACAATATGAGGTACAAGTGATTCTCTACATCTCGGATGGCAGCTTGAGCACTCATGGGACAATCAGAATCATTGTCAGCGACAACTATCCGCCGCGATGGGTTCCGCCCACACCGGAGCTGCTGACGTTCATGGAAGACACCTATTTGGGCGCCCCGTACTCCATGAACCTGATTTCTATGTCCCAGGACGGAGATTCGAACGATCTGACATTCGCCGTCGAAGGCAACGTTGACATAATTGTCACAATCGGGGCTGATGGCTGGGTGAATTTCTCCGCCCCGCCCAACTGGAACGGCAACGAAATAATAACCTTCAAAGTGTACGACGAGAAAGGCGCATGGGACTCATTCAAGGTTCGGGTGGATGTGCTGCCCGTGAACGACCCGCCGATACTCATGCCGATACCGAATCAGGACCATTACGGCGGACGCCAATGGAGCCTCAACCTGAGACCGTACATCATCGACGTCGACGACCCTACGCTGAAGGACATAGAGATAATAATCGAGAGCCCTGATTTTGTAAGAGCGGTAGGACTCGAGCTGTATTTTGATCTCCCTGAGGGGGTGGAGTCGATAACCGTCATCCTGAAGGTCTCGGACGGAGTGGACGAATCCAGCGCTGTCTCATTCACCGCCTCCGTCAAGAAGACCTTCGAAGAGACAATCTTCTATCCATGGTCCCTGTTTTTCGTATTGATTGTGGCGGCGCTCATCGGATATCTTGTCGCCGTTAGGATGCTCCCGCACAAGCTTCAGGAACTGTTCATCATACACAACGATGGCAGACTCATTTGCAAGGTAGGGGCGGAGAGCATAGAAGGCGGCATGGACGAGGACGTGGTCAGCGCGATGTTCACTGCGATTCAGGAATTCATCAAGGACTCTTTCAAGGACGAACCCG
>Ga0315268_10009190_pt1 | contig 10283 bp, 13 predicted proteins | sample C1_top_MG_FD_204535 | JGI IMG/M metagenome (GOLD analysis project Ga0315268, IMG submission 204535) | Sediment microbial communities from Yellowstone Lake, YNP, Wyoming, USA - C1_top | ecosystem: Environmental > Aquatic > Freshwater > Lake > Sediment | place: USA: Wyoming | collected 2017-08-01 | reverse complement strand
GCCAGGCCCCAGGGGATCGGCGGCGGCACCGTGGCCGCCTTCTTTCGCCAGGCCGGGCTGCCCGCGGTGGTGTGGATGACGGTGAGCCACACCGCCCATCAGCCCAACGAATTCTGCACCCTGAGCAACCTCCTGGGCGACGCCCGGGTGCTGGCTCATGTGTTCCTGATGGCGGAGTAGAAAGATGATGTGGGGGGAGGGCCAGGGGCCGAGGGCCCACTTATAATCCTCCCCCAAGCCCCCACCCCCAACCCCTAAAAGGGACCGGGGAAGGCGGGGCCCCTTACGAAAAACCCCGACTTCCCCGGTCAATAAAGGCGTATAGAGTTAACGGGATCTTAATCTAAAGCTCCGGCCATTTTTTACAATGGTCCCAGCAGTGGCGCTCCAGGGAAAAATCCCGATTTTCTTCGTCGGTGATGCTATAATTATCCAGGTCTTCCGCCAACATTTCGGCCCATTCTTCCATGGCGTCCATAGGGTCCAAAGACCCCAGCCAGGGCCGCACGGAAAATTCCTCGGGGAAACCCCAATGGCGCAGCAGCTCCCGGGGGTTGTCGTCCAGCACCAGGTAAGATTGAAAGCCGTCATGCCGGCGGATAATTATGGAACAGGGCATCCCGGGACCTCCTTTTTACCCATCCTTTCCTTTATTATGCTAAATAAAAGGGAATGGCAAGCCACATGAAGTTATGGGCAATTTTTGGGGGGCTCCTTACGGTCGGGGTTTTGCTCATCGCAGCCTGCGGGGAAATTCGGCCCCTGCCGCCCACCATCGAACCCCAGAATTATACTCCCATTACCTATCAACAATTGCTGGCCCCTGGCAAGGCCAACCTGCGTGCCGGCCAGAAGATCAGGGTGCAGGCCTATTTCTGGGAATTTCTCACCTATGACCCGGCCATGGTCCGGAATTACCTCTCCCTGGCCCGCCATCCCTTAAGTTGGCCCAAGCTTCGCTGGTTTGCCCTTTATGACACCAAGGAAATGAAAGGCTACTATGAGTTGGCGGCCCTGGACGCGGCCCGGGTGCATCTATACAAGGTCCAGCGGATGGACCAGGTCCTGATTTATGGAGAACTGGCCTCCCTGGGCGGCGGCCTTTACCTGCACGTCCATCATCTGGAAAAGGTGGCGGAGGACTGAGGGTGGGGGAAGCCAGGAGATAGCTCCCTGCCGACGAATGCAGCCCATCCCAGACTTTCTCAAGCCCCCCCCAGATACGCCTCCCGGACCGGGGGATGGTGCCGCAGCTCCGAGCTGGGGCCGGATAAAACGACCTCGCCCGTTTCCAGGATATAGGCCCGGTGGGCCACTTCCAGGGCCAGGTGGGCGTTTTGCTCCACCAGGAGGATGGCCGCGCCCTGCTGGTTGATGCGCTGGATCACCCGGAAAATCTCCCGAACCAGCAAGGGAGCCAGCCCCATGGAAGGCTCATCCAGGAGCAGTAGCCGGGCCCGGCCCATTAAGGCCCGTCCCACCGCCAGCATCTGCTGCTCCCCCCCGGACAAGGTATTGCCCCACTGCTGGCGCCGTTCCCCCAGGCGGGGGAAGAGGCGGAAGACTTCTTCCAGATCCCGCTGGACCTCCTGGTCCCGGCGGGTGTAAGCCGCCAGCCGCAGATTTTCCAGAACCGTCAAGTTGCCGAAAATACCCCGGCCTTCCGGGACCAGGGCGACGCCCCGTAGGACCCGGAGGTGGGCGGGTTCCTTGAGCAAGTCCTCCCCTGCCAGGGTGACGCGGCCTTGGGTCGCGGGCAGCAGCCCGGAGATGGCCCGCAAGATGGTGGACTTACCCGCGCCGTTGGCCCCGATGAGGGTGACGATCTCGCCTTCCCCCACTGTAAACGAGACCCCCCGCACCGCGGCGATGCGATCATAGGCGATCCATAAATCTTGCACTTCCAGTAAGGGGGTAAGGTTCATATGTCTAATCAAAAATTAATGAAAATTAAGGGTCGGTAGGGCGGGCCTCCGTGCCCGCCATCCAAAATTTCACTAAGCGGGGGATGGCGGCCAGAGACGGCCGCCCCACCACTTTTTCTTTCCACATTCTTTGATGGCCCCTCATCATAAAATTTGCTTTAAAGATTACGGCACAATCCAGGGCGCGGGGACGGCCTTCTCCGGCTCTTCCTCGGCCAGGGCGCCGTCCCGGCCCAGGTAAGCCTCCAAAACCGCGGGGTGGTGGTGGATCTCCTGGGGCGGCCCCGCGGCAATAGTCTCCCCGAAATCCAGGACCGTCACCATCTGGCACAGGTTCATCACCACCCGCATCTGATGTTCGATGAGCAGGATGGTCAGGGAAAATTCCTCTTTAACCTCCCGGATCAGGCGCACCAACTCTTCCGTCTCTGCCTGGTTCATCCCGGCCGCGGGCTCATCCAGGAGCAGCAACCTGGGCCCGCTGATCAAGGCCCGGGCCATCTCGATGCGGCGCTGCTCCCCATAAGGGAGCTGCCGGGCCGGCATGGCCGCATAACGGGCCAGGTTGAAGCGCTCCAGCAGCGCATAAGCCTGCCCCGTCAGTCTTGCCTCTTCCCCCTGGAAATTAGGGCTGCGCCGCAAGGCGTCCAGCAGCGTATAACGATGCTGGGCAAAGGCCCCCAAACGCACATTGTCCAGTACGCTCAATTCTTTGAAGAGGCGGATGTTCTGAAAGGTGCGGGCAATGCCCGCGGCGACGATGCGGTGTGACGCCCAGGCGCTGATGTCCTCGCCTTGGAACAGAATCCGCCCCTGGTTGATACGGAAGACGCCGGTGATGAGGTTGAAAATGGTGGTCTTGCCCGCGCCGTTGGGGCCGATGAGACCCACCAACTCCCCTTCCCCCATCTGCAAGGAAAAATCGGAAACCGCCCGCAACCCCCCAAAATTGTGGGTCAGCTCGATGACTTCTAGAAGTGGTTTCATAAAATCCCTTAAGGGGTTGGGGGAGGGGGATTGGGGGAGGATAGTAAGTGGGGCTGCGACCCCTGGCCCCCTCCCCCAAACAACTTCCACTCCCTGAACCCCATGATCCCCTGGGGGCGGAAGATCATGAGGAGGACCAGCAGCAGGGGTCCCACCACCCAGCGCCAGATGCCCAGGGGCCGCAGGAGTTCCAGGAGCACGGTGAAGATGGTGGCTCCTAAAAGCGACCCTGCCAGGCTGCCCACCCCGCCCAGATAGACCATGACCAGCATATCCGTGGATTTCAGGATGGAGAAGCTCCGTGGATTGATGAATTGGAGCAGGTGGGCGAACAGACCCCCGGCCACCCCTGTGAAAAAGGCGGAAATGAGAAAGGCGTAAAGCTTGAGGCGCCGGGTGTCCACCGAGGTCAAGTTCGCGGCCACCTCATCCTCCCGGATGGCCATGATCCCCCGGCCGAAATTGGAATGGACCAGGTTTCGCAAGGCCAGCAGAGTGAGCAGCACCCAGACCACGACCCAGACCAGGTTGGTGAGGCGGGGCATGCCCAGATAGCCCCGGGGGCCGCCCAGGATTTCCAGGTTCTCCAGCACGCTCTTGACGATCATGTTGAAGGCCAGGGTGACGATGGCCAGGTAATCCCCCCGGGTGCGGAAGGAGGGGTAAGCCACCACCAGCCCGGCCAGGGCCGCGGCCGCTCCTCCCACCACCAGCACCCCGGGGAAGGCCAGGGGCGCCCAGGCCCGGGGCAGCAGCGCCACCGTGAAGATGGAGGAGACGTAGGCGCCGATGGCCATAAACCCGGCATGGCCCACGGAAAACTCGCCCATGTAGCCGTTCACCAGGTTCAGGGCCAACGTCAGGATCATGTTGATCCCCACGTACATGAGGATCTGCACCACGTAGGGGTTGAGAACCCCGGTGTCCGGCAAAATCCAGGCCACGGCCAGGAGCAGGGCCGTGCCGAGCCAGAGGAGAAGGTTCTTGCGGTTATCTGAAATTGCCATTTATTAGTAGCCAAGGGTCAGTGGTCAGTAATTCGGCGGCACGGCTCGCCCTTAAAAGGTATCTGTGCATCATGAAATACTGAGGTTTAACGAAGGCCAAATTGAGCTTTTGAAATTACCTTTCCATTCTGAAACATTACATTCATATTAGAACCATCATTATTTTGCCACATCATCATTACAGTTCGATAGCCAGTAATATCTACCGTACTTAATTCTGTACCATTTCTGCCAGTTATTTTAACAACATCTATATAAGTCATCCTCATTTTAATCTTATTATACATTTCCATAGAGATATCTTTTCCGATATTTTCTTTTATAATCTCCGCTAATTCATCAATTTCTTTCTCTTTTCTAGATTTCTTAGTTGTTAATATTTTCCCCGAACTTCTTTTTAAATCATCTTGTTGATATTCTTTTCGTTTTTTATCAACTTCTTTTTGAAGCATTTGTGCTTCTGGATATTCATTTGAATCATTTTTAATAAAGGATAATTGAGTATTAGCTGTAATTGTATCACCTTTCGCGAGAGCTTCCTTTGCAGCTTGTAGATGCTCGGCAGAGGTCATTTTAGAAGTTTTATTATCTTCTTTAACTTCATTTTGTGAAGAACAAGAAGAAAAAATAATTAATAGAATAACAATAAACAATAAACTTGACTTTTTGTACATATTAATCCACTCCTTTAGAAAACATCTTCCCAAACTTCTACATGAATATGATTACAGCCAGTATCGGGCGGTTCAAGAACCGCCACTATAAGGACTTTTACAGTAAAAACTAACTACTAACCTGATAACTGCTTCCTGGCAGCACACTAACTCAAACACTGAGTACCTCAGATATAGATATAGGGCGGCCTGTGGCCGCCGAAATTCGGCGGGCGTGGCCCGCCCTATTCAAACTGGCCACAGGCTACTGACCACTAACCTCACACCCGCTCAAACACCGGGCGGCCCAGGAGGCCGGTGGGTTTGAAGACCAGGAGGAGGAGCAGCAGGGAGAAGGCCACGAAGTCCCGGTAGGTGGAGGAGGGGAGGAACACCGGGGTGAAGACCTCCACGATTCCCAGGATATAGCCGCCCAGCATGGCCCCCCGGATATTGCCGATGCCGCCCACCACCGCGGCGATGAAGGCCCACCAGCCGATGCGGATGCCCATGTAAGGGTCCAGGACCGGGTAAGCAAGGCCGTAGAGGAGACCGCCGGCCGCGGCAATGGCGGAGCCGATGGCAAAGGTCAGGGAGATCACCCGGTCCACCGGCACCCCCATCAGCGGCACGATGGGGCGGTTGTAAGAGATGGCCCGCATGGCCATGCCCAGAAGGGTGTGGCCCACCAGCAGGTCCAGCAGGACCATGAGAACCGCAGCCAGAAGAATGATGAGCACTTGCAGGGGGGTGATGGTGAGGCCGGCCACTTCCCAGGGGGTCATGGCGATGAGGGAGGGAAACTGGCGGGGCTCCGGCCCCAGCAGTCCCAAAGTAAAATTCTCCAGAAAGAGCCCCACCCCCAGGGCGGTGATGACCGCGGACACCCGGGGGGCCTGGCGCAAGGGCCGGTAGGCCAGGCGTTCGATGGTCACCCCCAGCAGGGCGGTGAGGAGCATGCTGAATATCAGGGACCCGGTAAAGACCAGGACCAGGGGCAGGCCCACCGGCAACCCCAACAGAAAGACGGCCGCGGCCAGGGAAAGGTAGCAGCCCACCATGAAGATGTCGCCGTGGGCAAAATTGATCATGGTGAGAATGCCGTAAACCATGGTGTAGCCCAGGGCAATGAGGGCATAGACGCTCCCCAGTTGCAAGGCGTTCAGGACGTTTTGGGCCAGAATTTGGAGCATGGGCGACCTTTAAAGAAGGAGGAAAGGGTTAAAAGGTTAAGAGGGGAAAAGGTAAAAAGGGGAAAAGGCAAAAAATTTCCTTCCCCCCTTATTCCTTAAATCTCCCAGGAAACCGAAAACTGAAAAGCATCCTTTAAGGCTGCACGGTGGAATAGTATTTAAACTTGCCGTCTTTGATCTGCAGGATGACGGCGCTCTTGATGGGGTCGCAGGAGTTTTTGAACTGCATTTTGCCGGTGCCCCCTTCGAACTCCTCGATGGTGGCCAGGGCGTCCCGCACCTTTTTCCGGTCCAGGGCTCCGGCCTTGGCGATGGCTGCCAGCAGCAGTTGGCCGGCGTCATAGGTGAGGGCGGCCACGTCGTCCGGCTTTTTGCCATATTTGGCTTCATAGTCCCCAATAAACTTCTGGGCCTTTTCGGTGGCGATATCCGGGGCGTAGTGGGTGCTGAAATAGCTGCCTTCCAGGTCCTTGCCCCCCAGGGTGAGCAGTTCCTGGCTGCCCCAGGAGTCGGAGCCGATGATGGCGCAGGTCAGCCCCAGGCGCCGGGCCTGTTGGGCCTGCAAGGGCACCTCATTATAGTAGTTGGGGAGGAAGAGCACCTGGGGGTTGGCTCCCTTGATGATGGTGAGCTGGGAAGAAAAGTCCTTGTCGTCCTTGGTATAGGATGCGAAGGCCACCACCTTGCCGCCTGCGGCCTCGAAGAATTTCTTAAAGAACTCGGCGATGCCCTTGTTGTATTCCGAGGCCACATCATAGAGCACCGCGGCGGTTTGGGCCTTCAGATTCTCCCGGGCGAACTTGGCCATCACCCGGCCCTGGAAATCGTCGAGAAAGCAAGCCCGAAAAGCAAACTTTTTGCCCTCCGTGGTCTTGGGATTGGTGGACCAGGGGCTGATCATAATCACCCCCGCGTCTTCGGTGATGCGGGCCGCGGGGATGGCATTGCCCGAAGCATTGGGGCCGATGATGGCCAGGACGTTGTTCTGGCTGATGAGCTTCTGGGCCGCGGCCGCAGCGGATTCGGCCTTGTCTTCGTTGTCTTCGATATACAACTTGATGAGGTATTTCCTATCTCCTACTTTCAGGCCCCCATCTTTGTTCACCTGGCCTGCCAGGAGTTCCGCGGCCTTTTTGCAGGAATCCCCCACGGTGGGTTTGCTCCCCGTAAGTTCGGCGTTGACTCCCAGGCGGATCTCGTTGACTTCACTGGGGGCACAGCCCGCCGCCACCCAAAAACCCACCAACATAAGGACCACGGCCCACCTTTGCCGGTTCATGATGCGCTCCTTTCTGCTCTAAGGATGTCCCCTGGGCTGGCGGAGCTTTAGGGGAATGATCGGGAAAAGCGTATGCACTCTACCAAAAGCGCCCACACCAAGTCAACCGCAAAGGGGGCCAGCAGGGGAGAGGCGCCCTATGGGGATAGACCCAGAGAAGATGGGCCCTAAAAATTTTCTTTAATTCTTTGGTTGACTTCTAAGAAGCGAATGTTTAATATATAGTTCATTGATATAGATTATAAAAGTAGATATTGTCTCCAACCCAAAAGGAAAAAAAATGAAATTTTTGACCAACTGTCAAGCCGATGCCACCGCGGATCTGGTCTATCGCATGTGCCCCATGCACCTCCTGGAGCCTGGGGAGCTGATCAAGGGACTGCAGCCGGGGCAGGTGTTGGAAATCTTGACTGACTATGATGGAGCCCTGGAAGACATCCCGGCCTGGTGCGCCAAGCACGGCCAGGAGTTCCTGGGCATCTGCGATGATGAATGTGACGATTGCTACCGGCTTTATATCAAGAAGCAATCTTGAAGGAGAAAAAGATGAGCCGCGTTTATCTGGATCAGGCGGCGGCCACCCCGGTGCGCCCGGAAGTGTTGGAGGCCATGCTGCCTTACTTTTCCCAGCGCTTTGGGAATCCCTCCGCGGTGTACGACCTGGGGTTCGAGATCAAAGAGGTCCTGGAAGAGCAGCGGGCCAAGGTGGCCCACCTCCTGGGCGCGCAAATGGAAGAGATCATCTTCACCTCTTCCGGCGCGGAAGCCAATAACCTGGCCGTCAAGGGGGCGGCCCTGGCGAATCTCAAGAAAGGCAGACATGTTATCATTTCCGCCATCGAACACCATTCGGTGCTGAATTCCGCCAGATTCCTGGAACGCTTCCAGGATTTTGAAGTAACCTTCCTGCCCGTGGACAACTACGGCCTGGTGGATCCGGAGCGTCTGCAAAAGGCCATCACCCCGGCCACGGTGTTGGTGTCCATCATGCATGGCAACAATGAGATCGGCACCATAGAGCCCATCTCCCAATTGGCCGCCCTTTGCCGGGAGCGAGGAATCCTCTTCCACACCGATGCCGTGGCCACGGTGGGGAATATTCCCGTGGCGGTCAAAGAGCTGGGGGTGGACCTGTTGAGTCTTTCCGGGGCCGCCCTGGGTGCCCCCAAAGGCACGGGGGCCCTGTATTTTCGCGACAAATTGCGCCTGGTGCCCCAGATTCACGGCGGCATCCAGGAAAATGGCCGGCGGGGAGGAACGGAAAACGTCCCCGGCATTGTGGGCCTGGGAAAGGCCGCGGATCTGACTCGGGAAGAATTGGCTGACCGCGCCCAGCACCTGCGCAAGCTGCGGGACTTCCTGGTCAAGGGAATTACCGAGGGGATTCCCCACGTCACTTACACGGGCCACCCGGAAAAGAGGCTTCCGGGCCATGCCAGTTTCTGCGTCGAAGGGATTGAAGGGGAGGCGCTTCTCTTTCTGCTGAGCCGGGACGGCATCTATGCCAGCACCGGTTCCGCCTGCGCCTCCAAGGCCCTGAAGACTTCGCCGGTGTTGGTGGCCATCGGCGTCCGTCCAGATCTGGCCCAGGGCTCCTTGGTCTTCACGCTGAATGGCGACAACCGGGAGGAAGATGTACGCCAGGTTCTGGAAAAGCTGCCCGGGGCGGTGGAAAGACTGCGCTCCTTCTCCCCGGTGTGGCGGCAGAAAATGGCGGCAGGGACGGGAGGGCAAGGATGAAGCTCTCCACCAAAAGCCGCTATGGCACCCGGCTCATGCTGGACATGGCCCAGCATTATGACCAGGGGCCCGTTAATCTGGGAATTATCGCCCAACGTCAGGGGATTTCCGTGAAATATCTGGAGCAGATCATCATCCCCCTGAAAAAGGCCCATTATGTGGAAAGTGTGCGGGGGCCCAAAGGCGGGCACACCCTGGCCAGGCCGCCCCAGGAGATTACGGTGGGAGAAATCGTGGCCGTGCTGGAGGAAGGCGCGAGCTTTGTGGAGTGTTCCGACAACCCTTCTTCCTGCTCCCGCTCCGATACCTGTCTGACCCGCTATCTCTGGCGGGAGGCCGCCCAAGCCATGTTTGAAAAATTGAGGTCCATTACCTTGGCCGATTTGGTGAAAATGGGCCAAGCCCACGGGACCGGCAAGGAGAGGAAATAATGTATACCGAAAAAGTGATGGATCATTTTACCAATCCGCGCAATACCGGGGTCATCGAAGATGCGGACGGCATCGGCGAGGTGGGCAATCCCGTCTGCGGCGACATGATGACTTTCTATATCAAAGTCAAAGACGACACCCTGGTGGACGTGAAGTTCCAAACCTTCGGCTGCGTGGCGGCCATTGCCGTCTCCAGCATGGTGAGCGAATTGGCCAAAGGTAAGAAACTGGAGGAGGCCAAAGGAATCACCAACCAGGTGGTAGCCGAAACCCTGGGGGGGCTTCCCAAGAACAAGCTGCACTGCTCTAACCTGGGGGCGGAAGCCCTGGCCCTGGCCATCAAGAATTATCAGGAAAATGACGGGGCCAAGGGGCCTCGTAAAGGGAAAAAACCCCGCTAAAGCAACAGCTTCCGGCCCCCGCGGTCTTCCCACCGGCGCACGCGGGAAAATGAGGGATTTCCCGGCGCAACCCTCCGCCCCCGCCCCCACCCCCTGCAAATCTGATTGTCACTGGCCGCAATCCGGTCTACAATGGGTCGGCCCCCGGGAGCACGACCGGGGGGCGAGGTGATTTCAACCCATCCCGAATCAGGAGGGGATTATTCAAAAGCAGAAGATCCTGCGGAAGATCTATCTCTTCTCCGGGGTTGCCGAGGCGGACCTGGAGGCCCTGGCCCAACTGGCGGTAAGCCGCGACTTTCCCCGTCAGGCCACCATTTTTTGGGAAGGAAAAGAAGCCCAGGGTTTTTATATCCTGGTCACGGGTCAGGCAAAACTGGTGAAAACTTCCCTGGAAGGCAAGGAATACATTCTCCGACTGGTGGGGGCCGGGGAGACCTTTGGGGAAGCGGCGGTCTTTGCGGAAACCCCCTACCCGGCCACGGCCGTCGCCCTGGAGGATTGCCAGACTTTATTCTTTGCCAGGAAGGCTTTCTTGGGACACCTGGCGGCCTCTCCAGCCCTGGCCCGCAACATGTTGGCCACCTTGAGCCGCTTGATGTTCCATCTGACCCGGCAACTGGAAGATCTATCCCTCAAGGAAGTATCGGCCCGTCTGGCCAGCTAC
>Ga0315268_10009189_pt1 | contig 10283 bp, 6 predicted proteins | sample C1_top_MG_FD_204535 | JGI IMG/M metagenome (GOLD analysis project Ga0315268, IMG submission 204535) | Sediment microbial communities from Yellowstone Lake, YNP, Wyoming, USA - C1_top | ecosystem: Environmental > Aquatic > Freshwater > Lake > Sediment | place: USA: Wyoming | collected 2017-08-01 | reverse complement strand
GTAGCCAAAGACGTGCTCATGGAAGACCTGTGGCCCGAGGCTTCCCCGGATCTCTCCGAAAAGAACTTTAAGGTCAACCTGCACCGGCTGCGGAAGATTTTGGAGCCCAATCTGGACAAGGCCTTCGGCTCCTCTTATGTCCACCTCAAGGCCAACCTGGTCTCCCTGGACCCGGAACTCTGCCAGATTGATGTGGAGGAGTTTCTAAACCACCTTAAAAACGGCGAAAAAAAAGAAGACCAGGGGGAGGTCAAGGCGGCCATCGCCCTTTACAAACAGAGCCTGGAATTCTACGGAGGGGACTTTCTGGCGGAGGAACTCTATCATTCCTGGGCGGAAGAGAAAAGGGAGGAGCTGCGGGGCCGGTTCCTGGACCTGCTCTACCATCTGGCCAGGCTCTTGGAGGGCCAGGGTTCGGTACTGAAAGCCATCGACTGTTATAAACGGTTGGTGGAGACCGACCCGCTGGCTGAACCGGCCTACCGCAGCATGATGCTGCTTTTGGCCCAAAGAGGCATGCGCAACGCCGCCCTCAGGGTCTATCAGGACTGCCGGCAGTCCCTGCATGAGGTGCTGAACACGGAGCCGGAGGAGGCCACCACCGCCATCTACCGGAAGATCATGGAATTACCCGGGCCCTCCCGGGGGGCAAAATCCAAATCCTGAGAGGTTTTTAATAAAAAATATTTTTCTTTTAATAGTTTATTTGCTATTTGAAGAATTACCGACGATTAGCAGCAGTCTGATGACTTGGCCGAGACCGGCTATTTTTCAGGGGCCTATATCCCCGGGTCTCAGGAGTCTGGGCGATGACGGATGCATGTCTGCTGAAAAAGATTTCCCTCTTTCAGGACCTGGATGACCAGGAGATCGAGAAGGTTCTGGCGCTTTCCACAGCCCGGAACTTTGCCGTCGGGGAGACCATCATCCGGGAAGACGAAGCCGGCGACAGCATGTTCATCATGTGCGAGGGGGAAGTGGAGATTACCAAACGCCTGGGGCTGGTACTGGATGAAGAGACCCCCCGGGAGCGCATGATGATCCGTCTCAAGGCCGAAGAGGGGGTCTGCTTCGGGGAGATGTCCCTCCTGGAAAACGAGCCCCGCTCAGCCACCGTGACCGCGTTAACGCCCTGCCATCTCCTGGAGATGGGCCGCAGCAATTTCTTGAGTCTGGTGAAGCAAAACAGCGACATGGGCTGTAAGATTCTGCTCCGCCTGGCCCAGCTCCTGTCCAAGTATTTGCGCAAGACCAACCAGGACATGGTCAAGTTGACCACCGCCATGGCCATCGCCCTGGGCCGGTGAGCCCAGGCCAGCTCCTGACAACCGTTGTTTACCCAATGGCTGAGTCAGACGCTCCAACCTCGAGATTGTATTTGATTTCTCAAGTTTTAATAATTATTGACATATGCTATATTGAATTACCATAATAGGTTTGCCAAACAAACCCGAGGACGAGGTTGCTATCGGCTTAACCAAATTCGGAAGGCTAATAATCGGTGCCCGGATTTGGTTACTAAGAATTAAATGGCTCATGGCCTTATCCCCCCTGCGGAACTTCTAAGAAAACGGCGCCGGACAGGGCGCCTTGGTCGAGAAATTCTCCTATTCCTCAAAAGGCCTTGTTCTTGTCTGAATTTGTCTTCTTCACACTCACATCGCATTTACCTGGCTCCTGATGGGACACTCTGATGGCCCCCGGGGGCTCACCGGGAAATCAAGGATTGACAAAGATTGCGGCCCGGGAAGGCAGCTTCCGCGCTGAATCCCGGGACTTGTAACCTGCTTGTAACCCTTTTCCATAAATATATTAACCAGGGGAAGGCCGACGTCCGGCCATCCCTGGGGTTCAGCACCGGGAGTGATCCGGCCCGCGGCCGGTCGCCATATCACGCGCCCCTTCGGGGTGGCGAATCTCTCAAGGAGGAAAAGTCATGCCTCGTTACCAGTGTAAACCCAATTGTTGTTTTGTCGAATCCTGGCATAAAGAATCCGGCACCAAAAGACCCGACGACTACCCATTCCCCCATGTCTTCAACCAGGGCACCGGGGATTACGTTGAGTTCGACAAGGCAGGGGCCTTCATCGCCCGCTTTATCATCCAGGGGCTGGACACCGACTTCATCCCCCAGATCCTCGTTTCCGAATACGGCTCGGGGGTGAAGAACCCTCAGGGCGAGGTGGCGCAAGTGCTGGCCGACATGCTGCCTTTTCTGGATATCCTGCCCGGCCCGCCAAGAAGCTACAAAGCCCCTGCCAAAGGCAAGAGTAATAAAGGGCATAAGGGAACGTTCGAATTAAACTTTAAACCCAACCTCATCGGGAACATCATCATTAAGGGCTGATGCCATTGAGAACCTTGGCCTTTGAACCCACGAACCGGTGCAACCGGACCTGCCGGCACTGCATTCGCAACCGGGCGGACCCTCCCGGTTTCCTCCCTCTGGAAACCGCGGAGTCGGTCCTCTCCCAGGCCCGGCCCCTGGGGTTCAAGGCCGTCGCCCTCACCGGCGGCGAGGTGGCTCTCTACCCCCACCTGGGGGACCTGCTGCGGCTGATCGCGGCCCAGGGCTTTGCCTTTAGCCTGGTTACCAACGGCTGCCGATTCTCTGAGTATGTCCTGCCCCTCCTCCTGGAGCCGGAGGTGAAGGAGCGGCTCCAGTCCGTGTGCCTCAGCCTGGACGGGGCCGGCCCCGAAACCCACGACGCCCTCAGGGGGTCCAAATCCTTTCGCGAAGTTATCGAGGCTCTGAACCTGTGCCGGAACCATGGCATCGCCGCGAGCCTGAAAAGCCTGGTCACCACCTTGAACCGGGGCGAGCTCACCGAGCTCGCCTTCCTGGGGGCCAGGCTGGGGGCCGTGGAGCATGAATTTCTCTATCCTTTCCCCACCCCTACCCTGATCAGGGACGGCCTGTTACTCTCCCCCCAGGAGATGCGCGACACGGTCCGGTGGATTCGGGACAACCTGGTGGGGGTCCTGGGGAACAAAATCACGGTGGAAGGGTACTCCATGGACGGGGTCATCCTGAACTGCGGCTATCAGGTGAATACCCTGAACGTGGATTACCAGGGTAACCTCGTCTTTTGCTGCACTCTATCCCACGTGACCATGGGTGATGGTGGCCCCACCTCTTCGGGCGGGGAAGTGGTGACCGATTTGCAGGAAGTGTCTCTGAAGGAAGGCATTATCCGGCAGTTTCGCAAAGTCTCCCAGGTCATGGAGGCCAGGCTGCGGGACGGCGGCAAGCCGCCGGGGGTGTCGGAGAGCCCCTGCCACTGGTGCTTGAAGCACTTCGGCAAGCTGGAGTGGCTTCGGGATTTCTCTGACTCCCCTTGGACCGCCTGGTTAATGGATTAAGGAACGGGTCCTTTACCGGAATCAAAATGTAGTTGCGGGAGGGGGATATGTGTCGGGGGTGGTGCAGTACCTGGTTGATTTTGGCGGCGCTGGCTTGTCTGTGCCTGCCGGACCGCCTGGCGGCCATGGCCGAGCCGCCGGTGGTAGGGAAAATAGTAACCGTCCAGGGTCAGGTGTATGTGCGCCGCGGCGAAGCCGCCCAATGGGAGGCAGCCCAGGCAGGCCAATCCCTGATGGCCGGGGATGCGGTGCGCACCGGGGCGTCTTCCCGGTGTTCCGTCCTGTGTGTGGATGAAAGCCAGATCAAGCTCAATGAGAACACCACCATCATCCTGAAAAGCATCGCACCCTCCCCCCGGATGCAGCCGATGGCCCCGGCCAAAGAGCAGCCTCCTGCCGCCAGTCAATATGAAGTGCCGGAAGGGGAAATCTGGCTGCGCAATAAAAACGAGAAATTCCGCTTCGATCTGGACACCCCGGCGGTTACCGCCACCATCAGGGGCACCGAACTCAATGTCCGGGTGGAACGCAACGGCACCACCAGCGTCATCCTCCTGGAGGGCAACATCTGCCTGACCAACCCCCAGGGGGAGGTGTGCCTGCGTCCGGGGGAAGAGGGCTACACCATCCCCGGCCAGAAGCCCGGCAAACGGGTGCTGGTGCAGCCCGCCGACGCGGTGCAATGGGTCCTCTATTATCCGGGAATCTTCGGTTACCGGGACCTGCCGCTGGCGGCCCTGCCCGAAGGGTTGCGGGCCCCGGCGGGCCCGCCGGCCGCCGCCGAACTGGTGCGGCAGGGCGAAGCCGCCTATGACCAGGGCCGGCTGGAGGACGCCCGCCGGGACGCCGAAGCCTCCCTGGCCCGGGCTCCCGATAACAGCCGGGCCTTGACCCTGCTGGGGTGGGTCAACCTGCAGAAAGGCGCGGTGGAAGAGGCCCAGTCCTGTTTCCGCCGGGTGCGCCAGCCCGACGAGCTGACCATTATCGGCACGGCCCTCAGCCGCTACCGCCTGGGAGATGTGGTCGGCGCCTATGACTACCTAAAGGGCGCCTGCGGCAAGGCCGGACTGACCCCGGTCATGGCCACCATGTGTGGTTACTTCGCCCTCATGACCGGCAAAGTTAAAGAGGCCCGAGCGCAGCTGGAAGCGGCGGCGCGGCAGTCCGGCCCTGTGGCCACCCTGGCCCAATCGCTCCTCTCCCAGATCTATCTGGTGCAGAACCGGAAGGAACTGGCCCTGCGGGAAGCCTCGGCCGCAATCTCCCGCTCCCCGGCCTCGCCCGCGGCCCAGTTCAGTTTTGCCCTGGTGAAGCTCGCCTCTTTTGACCTGCCCACCGCCACCCGGCATCTCGAGAAGGCCGTCCAGGCCGACCCGGACTTTGTGAGCGCTTATGTTTATCTGGCCAAAATCTGGCTGGGCTCCGAATACCTGGGCCGGGCCCAAAAGACCATCGCCCGGGCCCTGAACCTGGCCCCCAACGACCCCCAGGTCCTGAGCCTGGCCGGGTTCATCCGCCTGGCCTACCGGGATTATCGCAGTGCCCTGCAACTTTGGACCCGGGCCCTGCGGGCCGACCCCGGGTTCGGGGAGCCCCACCTGGGCCTGGCCATCTATTACTTCCGCTACCGGGAATTCCACCGGGGGCTGGAAGAAATGCTCACCGCCAGCCTGCTGGACCCCAGGGTCGCCTCCTACCAGACCGAGTTGGGCAAGGCTCTTTACCAGACGCGCTCCTTTGACCGGTCCCTGGAGGTTTACGACTACGCCAAGACCCTGGACCCCCGGGATCCCACCCCCTATTTCTATAAGGGCATCGCCCTGAGCGACCTCAACCGGCCAGGCGAAGCCATCCAGGAGATCAACAAGTCCATCGAGCTGAACGACAACGTGGCCATGTTCCGGTCCCGCAGCCTTTTGGACCGGGACCTGGCGGTGCGGAACTACAGTCTGGCCCGGTCCTACCAGCAACTGGGGCTGACGGACTGGGGCCTCAGCAAGGCGGTCACGGCGGTCAAGTATGAGCCCTATAACAGCTCCGCCCACCTGTTCCTGCGGGACATTACGGTCGCGGCGCGGTCCGGCTCCGAGGCTCCGTTCCTCACCGCCGGCCTCCTCTTTTCCACGGGAAACCTGGAGGCGGCCCTCTATCGCGTCCTGTCCCCCGCAAACCAGGCCACCTTCAGCAGCCTGCAGCTCGGCGGGACCGAGACCCTGGGCCTCACCAACGATTACACCCCCATGTATGAGATGCCTTATGCCCGCTTTGGCGTCTCCGGCGGCATCGGAGCCACGGACGGCACCAGCGGAAGTAAGATGATCCAGGAGCACCAGGGTTTCGTTTACGGCGGCATGCCCGGGGCGGCCTTCCAGGTCTCCGGACTATACGGCGACAACCGGGGGCTGCCCAGGCCGACGGATATCACCCCCCCCATCGATAACTTCAGCGGCGCCAGCCGGGTTTACGATATCCAGACTGCAGCCAAATGGGAGCCCACCGTCCAGGGGACCCTCACCGGCTTATTCCAGTACGCCGAACAAAAAACGAGCACCCAGATATCCTTAAGGACGGATTCGGGAGGAACCCCCGTTGTGGTCCCCTCCATTACCCAGGAGCAGGTGACACGAGCCCGCTTTTATGAAGCGGCCTATTACTACCGCTTCAATCCCAACTCCTCTTTTCTGGCCTATTTCAGCCATGTGGACCGGCCGAGGCACTCCGCTGCCCAAACTTTTGCCAACTTCAACGTCAATTTTACTGATCCGTTTCTCCCCAGCTTCATCTTCCCGGCCACCCTTCAGGAGTACCGCACTCACACCTTTGACCGGGAATTCAACAACGTCCAATTCCAGAAGCGCCTTCGCCTGTCCTTCCTGGGACAACACACCCTGACCGCGGGCGTCGATTACTTTTCCAGCGCGGTCAGCCAGCGGGACCGGGCCACGACCATCCAAACCGTGGATACTTCACAGCTGGCACGATTTTTGGCACAATTGGGTTTCCCTGGATTGGTTCCGGATACGACCATGGATGTAATCCAGGCCCAAAGCGATTTTCGGCCGCCCTACTGGTCCTACAGCTTCTACCTCACGGATTATTGGCGCCCTCATAAGAACCTGGTCCTGGAGTGGGCTGTGTTCAAAGACTTCGTCAAGGCCCCTCAGGAAAACTTTCAGGGAACCTTCTATACCTCCCTGTGGAGCCCGCGCTTCGGGGCCAACTACCAGTTCGGCATCGGCGGCACCCAGCACGTCCTGCGGGCCGCCCTGGAGCGCCATCTGACGAGCCACCTGGTCATCCAGCCCATCCTGGTGCCCTCGGAGGTCGCCAGCTTCCCCTGGGCCATTGATACGGTATCCCCCAATGCCGAGGTGCGCCAGGCCGGGGCGGCCTGGGAGGCCCAGTGGGGCCCCAAGACCTTCACGGCTTTGCGGCTGAACGCCTTGCGGGTTGCCAACCCTACCTTTGAGATCGACCCGACGGGGGCAGAACGGCCCATCTGGCAGAACTGGAGACGCTACCAGGCTTCCCTGGTCCTGAACCGCATCCTCTTCACCTCCCTGGGCCTGTCCCTGGGGGTTATGGGCAAGCGGGTGATACCTGACTTCTCTTTCCAGCCGGCTCTTGAATCTTATTCCGAACTCAACGCCTTTTTCGGCCTCGCCTACCTGCACCGGCAAGGATGGCTGGCCCGGATCAAGCCCCTCCTGGTGCAGCAGTACGGGAAGATACAGGGGCACCAGGCGGACAATCCCTTTGTCATCATGAATCTGACCTTCGGTCGGGAATTCCCCAACAAACGGGGCTTCGCGCTCTTCGAAGTCCAGAACCTTTTCAACCGGCAGGTGTTCTATTCGCTGGAGCCGTTCCGGGATCTGGAGTTCTCCAATCAACGGAGGTTTCTGTTCAGACTTGGTCTCTATTTCTAGGCTCCTGAAGATGGCCAGGGTGAGGGTGTTCGCCCTCACCGCGTTGATTTTTGTGGTCCTGGCGCTCCTGAACGCCCTCCAGTGGGGGCATTTCCTGGAGAACCAGGTCCTGGACCTGTTTTACCGCCTCCGGGCTTTCTCCCCTTCGCCGCCGGAGATCCTCATCGTCGGCATCGACGAGCATTCTTTTCAGGATATCCGGACCGCTTGGCCCTGGCCCCGCCGTTACCATGCCGAGCTCATCTGGCAGCTCAAGGCGGCCGGCGCCAGCCTCATCGTCTTCGACGTCATCTTTGCCGAACCCACCGATCCGGATGATGACCGTCTCCTCGCCGATGCCATCCGGGAAGCGGGCAACGTCATCCTCGCCACCACCATTGAGACCACCGAGGATGCCCATGTCCACCGCCAGATTATCTTACAGCCTTACGAACCTTTCCGCCTGGCGGCCCGGGGGCTGGGGCTCACCCTGGTCACCCCGGACGGCGACGGCATCGTGCGCCGTTTTCAAACCCGCTTCCGCGGCGAGGAAACCCTCTCGGAAGTAGTGGCCCGGGCCTTTGCTCCCAGGTTGGCGATCCCCCCCGACCTCACCGGCCTCATCAGTTTTACCGGCCCCCCGGGCCACATTTATACCGTCTCTTACAGTCGGCTGCTGCAAGATCCGGAGCCTTCCCTGTTGGCCCGGGTGCGCGGCCGCATCGTCCTCATCGGCCGTATTCTGGAGGCTTCTCCCACTCCCCAGGCCGACTCTTTCTATACTCCCTTCTTTGCGAGCACCGGTCAGCTCATGTCCGGGGTGGAAATCCACGGCCAGGTGATCCACTCCTTGTTGAAGCATAGTTGGGGCCAGGAGCTGAACCTGCCGGCCAGGCTCTGCCTGTATCTGGCCGTCCTGATGGTTTTCGGCTTCCTGGTGGCCCGGGTTTCCCCCTTTGCCGCCATGGGCGTGCTGGCCGGTTCCATGCTGCTGATGTCCGGGCTCTCCTTTCTTCTGTTTCTCCAATGGAACCTGTGGGTGCCGCCGCTGCTGTTGATCGGGGGCATGGCCTTCGTCTATGCCGGTCATATCTTTGCCCATTATTGGATCGAATCCCAGGAAAAGCGGTGGCTGCGTCAGGCCTTCGGCCAATATGTTTCGGATTCCCTGGTGGAAGCCATCACCGCCTCCCCGGAGCAACTCCAACTGGGCGGGGAAGAGGTGGATGTCACCGTCCTTTTTGTGGATATGATCAGCTTCAGCGCTCTGGCTGAAACCACCGCGCCCCGGGAACTGGTGCGGCTGCTCAATGAATACTTTTCGGTCCTCACGGAAATCATCCTGGACCACAAAGGGACCGTGGATAAATTTATCGGAGATGCCATCATGGCATTCTGGGGCGCGCCCCTTCCCCTGACGGACCATGCGGGTTTGGCCTGCAAGGCCGCCCTGGCAATGCAAACGGCCATGGGATCACTGAATAAAGGCTGGGAAGCCCAGGGATTTCACCCCATCTCCATCCGCATCGGCCTGCATTCCGGTCCGGTCATCGCCGGCAACGTGGGTTCCAGAAGGCGCTTCAACTACACGGTCATGGGAGACGCCGTCAACCTGGCGGCCCGGCTGCAAGGGGCCAACCGCATCTACGGCACGCAGATCATCTTGAGCGAAGCCACGCGCCGGCGCCTGGGGGACACCTTTCTCACCCGGGAGTTGGACCTGGTGCAGGTCCGGGGGCGGGCTCAAACCGTAACTATTTACGAGCTACTCGGTCTTCTGCCCCCCACCGGCAAACCTGAGTGGCTGCGGTTATTTGAAGCCGGCCGGGTGGCCTACCTGGAGGGGAAAATCTCGGAGGCCTCCACCCTTTTTCAGGAAATTCTGGTTCAATATCTGGACGACCCGCCCACCAAAGTCTTTCTGAAACGCTGTCAAAGACACCTCAGTAAGCCCTTGCTCTCCGAATGGAAAGGCGCCTTCATGTTGGACAAAAAGTAGGCGGGCCCGGGCAAGCCGAATCTTGAGGAACCAGAAGAGAAATTAAAAACCCCAGAGACGCTTGAGCGCAGTCAGGACCCGTTCAGGCACTGCCGCAGGCGGGCCCACAGCCGATCCCGGCCCTCGAGGGTGTGGGCCGAAAACCAGGTGAAGTCCTCTTCCTGCGCGCCGAAAGGAGCCAGGGCCGCGGCCAGGTGCTTAAATTGCCGGCTCCGCTCCCCCATCTTCAGCTTGTCCGCCTTGGTTAGCACCGGCACCACTGTTCTTCCCCTACTCGTCAGGTACTCCCAGAGAAACAGCTCCTCGGACCCCACCCGGCGCCGGCCGTCCTGGAGAAAAACCACCGCGGCCAGCCTCTTCCGGCCTTCCAGGTATTCCAGCACCAGCCGCCCCCAGCTCTTCTTGAGCGAGTGCGACACTGCGGCATAACCGAATCCCGGCAGGTCCACGAAATACCAGCACCCGTTTACCAGAAAAAAATTGACCGCCCGGGTGCAGCCGGGCCTGGAGCTGGTGCGCACCAGCTTCTTGCGGCCCAAGAGGGCGTTGATGAGGGACGATTTTCCCACGTTGGAGCGGCCCAGAAAAGCCACCTCCGGAAGATTGCTTGGCGGAAACTGGTCCACCCGGTGGGCGCTCAGGACAAATTCGGCGGCGGCAATCTTGGGCGCGGTCATAACCCTATTGTACCAGAACCTGTCTTGTTTACGTCCTGGCGTCTCGGCGCAATTTATTTTTCTTAAGCCCGCCTCATCCGCCCGGATAAAGTCCATAAAGGTTGACGGCCCCGCCTTTTCCGGGTAGATATTGCAAGGAGTAACTAAGGAGGTTGGCGCTAGGTGGTCTGGGGTCTGTGGTTTCATTTCTGGCTGTTTGTTGCCACCATCGTTTTCGGGTCCCTGGCTATCATTTTCAGCTTCCTTGATTACAGCCGCACTTTCTCCCAGCACATGGCCGTCTGGTGGGCAAAGACCCTGCTGTTCCTGGGAAGAATCCCCGTCCAGGTCCAGGGG
>Ga0315268_10009188_pt1 | contig 10283 bp, 11 predicted proteins | sample C1_top_MG_FD_204535 | JGI IMG/M metagenome (GOLD analysis project Ga0315268, IMG submission 204535) | Sediment microbial communities from Yellowstone Lake, YNP, Wyoming, USA - C1_top | ecosystem: Environmental > Aquatic > Freshwater > Lake > Sediment | place: USA: Wyoming | collected 2017-08-01 | reverse complement strand
CCATGTTGCCCTTGAACGGGTGGAGCGCGGCCGGCTGGCGGCCCTCGCCGATCACCAGGTCGACCGCCTCCGCCCCGGTGAACTCCACGTTGGCCCGGGTGGTGTCGAAGTGGGTGTTGTTGGGGACCGCCTTGCCGGGCCCGCCGATGACCGAGAACAGGATCTTCTCGGCCGCCCGGCCCTGGTGGGTGGGGATGACGTGGCGGAACGGGAACAGCGCCTGGACGCTCTCCAGGAAGGTGTACCAGGAGGGCGAACCCGCGTAGCTCTCGTCGCCGTGCTGGACGGCGGCCCACTGGTCGCGGCTCATGGCGCCGGTGCCGGAGTCGGTCAGCAGATCGATGAGCACGTCGTCGGCGTGGACGTTGAACAGGTTCCAGCCGGCGGCCTCGATCGCGGCCAGGCGCTCCTCGCGGGTCGTGAGCCGGATCGGCTCGACCGAGTGGATGCGGAACGGCTCGATGATCGTCTTCCAGCGGTCCATCGATCGAGGATAGCGCCCGGGCGGACGGGCGTGCCAGGCCGCCGGAGCGTTGCGGCCCGCTCAGGTCGCCTCGCCGCGGTCCACGGAGGCAGGTCTGCGAACATGCGCCTCGCCCTCGCGGTGGCCCTCGCGGTGGCCTTCGCGGCGTTCGTGCCGGCCTTTGCGGCCCGGTCGGCAGCGTATCTGGGCGCGGGCGAGGAGGAGGTCGTGCTCTCCATGGTGCATGGGCAGGCACGTGCAGAGCACCTGCGTGCCAGCCACGCTCGGTCATCGACCGGCCTCGGGCATCTCGTCAGTGGGCGGCGCCGTCAGCGCGGCGTCTTCTCCTCCTCGTCCGCGAGCAGCCGGTAGAGGCGCCGTCGCGCATCCGTCAGGATGTCGCGGGCCTCGTCGAGCGAGCGCGACGAGCCCACCTCGGCAACCTGCATCGCCGCCGCCCCGAGCTGGAAGACCAGGCGCCGCAGGTCGAACCCGGGGTCGTCGCCTGCGGTTCCCACCGCTTCCCAGGGGGCGCCGGCCGTGTCGCCGCGTCGCGCCGTCTCGGCGCGGCCCGCCTCGGTCAGGCTGAAGACCCGCCGTCCGTCGATCTCCTCGCTCCCGACGAGCCCCTCGTCTTCGAGCTGCTGGAGCGTCGGATAGACGGAGCCGGCGCTCGGCCGCCACCGTCCTTCGCTCCGTGCCTCGAGCTCCCCGATGACCTGGTACCCGTGCATCGGCCGCTCGGCGAGCAGGACGAGGATCGCGGTCCGGACGTCTCCGCGCCGGGCCATCCGCCCGCGCCCCCGGAAGGGTCCCCCAAGCCCTCGCCCGGCCGGGCCACCGAACCCGTGCAGCCACGGCCCCGGCCCAGCGAAGGGACCCGGCAGGTGGCCCTCGCGGTGGTGGCGCCGGGCGCCACCGTGCCCGGCTGTCTGGTCGCCCGTCCGGGGCGACCCCCTGTTCTCGAACAGCATCGCGCTGCCCCCTCTGTATCGTGCGCACCAATCGGCGCTGCATCACGATATATCGCGACGCATCGCCTGTCAAGCGGCCAGTCGCCGTCTGGCGCAGGCCAGTCGACCGTCGGCGGGCGACAAGGCGCCCAGAGTGCGGGACGAGGCCTCCATTTGCGCCGCTGGCCAGGTCGCTGGGAGCAGTGCCGCAGGACGCTCTCCGGCTCCTCGGCGGTCAGCCCGCCGCCGACGAGGCGTTTGCTGGCGCGGCCCGGACCGCCGGCCTCGCGGCCACGGCCCTCGTCCTGCTCGGAGTCGTCTTCTCCCTCCTCCTGCCGACGGTCCGGCCGCGTCCCGTCGCCGAGGTGGCCGGGGCGGGTCGACCGGTCGCCGCCGACGGGCGGACCTTCAGCCGCCCGGATCGGGCTCGCCCTTGACCGATCCGTCGGCGGGTTCGTCCTCGCCCGTGGCCGTCTCCGCGGGCTTGTCCTCGATCGGCCCGCCCGCGGTTGAGCCGCCGTCCGTGAGCGTGCGCTCGTCCACGTTCGGGCCGCCAGCGCCCGGGCCGGGGCCGCGACCCTCGCCATCGCAGGCGCCCTCTTCGGCCGCCTGAACGCGCCCGTCCGCCGCAGGGCGGCCGGTCTGTCCGCCTCCGCCTGCGCGCATCTCGGCGACGTCGAACGCCCCGGTGGCCGACGACCAGGTCGCCGCCACCTCCACCCGCGGTACGAGGGCGAGCCGGAACAGGCCGGAGACGGCGAAGAGGGCGGCGAACACCGGGTAACCGAGCGGCGCGACGGTCAGGAGGCTGCCCGACGCGAGCTGGCCGCCGGTGAGCGCCAGCGACGTTCCCGCCACGTAGCGGGCCTGCGCCCCGATGAGGTTGATGCCACCGCTGAGACGGAGCAGCCGCTCGTTGGCCGCGATCGTGCCTGACGCGGCGCCGGCCGACACGACCGCGGCGATGCCGCACAGGACGAGCCAGGCCAGCGGGTTGCCCGGGAAGGCGAGCGGGCCGGCGAGCACCGATCCGCCGCGGAGGACGAACGAGACCCGCAGCAGGCGGCTCGACGATCCCCGATGGAGCCAGCCGCCGACGATCGTCGAGGTGAGGAGCGCGGATCCGGCGGCGATCGCCGACAGCACGATGGCGAACCCGGCCGGCAGGCCGAGGACGCTCATGGCGTAGATCGACAGGTACGGGCACAGGCCGGAACCGAAGCTGGCGATCGACACGACCTGGACGAAGCGCCGCGTGGCGGGCTCGAGCGGGGCGGTCGCCGCCCCGGCCGGCACGCGCACCCGGCCTGGCCGGTGCATCCGGGCGACGACCGCGACCTCGGCCAGGCCGACGAGCCCGGCGACGGCGAAGACGCCGGCGTAGACGATGACGCCGACGCTGGCGAGCCCCGCCTGGACGAGGAGGGCGACCGGCAGGAGCAGGACGGCGCCGAGGCCCCAGGTGATGCCCATCACCCGCGGGGCGACGAAGCGCCGCTCCGGCTCGGCCAGGACGGCGCCGTACCAGGCGAGGAGGTTGGTCCCGCCGATCGCCGACGCCGCCCCGGCCAGGCTCATCGTGACGGCGATGGCGACGATCGCCCCGGTCGCCCCGAGGTGACCGCTGGCGTGGGCGGCGACGATCGCCGCCAGGAGGAGGCCGCGGGTCTCGCCGACGGCGAGGATCTCGAGGGTCACGAGGCGCAGGTTGCCGCCCGTCCGGCGGAGGATCCCGGGCACGAAGAGCTGGACGATGGCGAAGCCCACCGGCAGCACGCCGATGATCGTGGCGATCCCCGGGGGCGTGCCGAGGCCGAGCAGGAGCGGGATCGTCAGGCCGTCGCCGGCGAGGGCGAAGACGACGGCACTGGAGATGCCGATCCCCTGATAATGGCGATAGCGACGACCGAAGAAGGCGCGCCACTCGTCGCGGGCGGAGGGACGGGCAGGCACGCCCGAATGGTACGACCGGCCCGCCGGCCGGTCCGCCGGGCCGGGGAGCTCGCCGCCGGGCCCGGCGCCGGCGCCGGGCGGCGCGGCCGCTACTCGATCCGGATGGAGACCCCGTCGCCGTCGTCGCCGACGACGTTCACGACCGGGCCGGCGACGCCGGCCGCGAGCGCGTCGCGGATCCGCTCGGCCCATTCCGGCGGCAGCCCCGGGACGGCGGCCGCGAGGCCGGCGAGCGAGCCCGGGATGCGCAGGTCGACGACGACCCGCCCGCGCTCGCGGACCTCGACGCGGAGGGCCCGGGCGCCCTCGGGCGTCGTGCCCGCCGGCCGGGTCGGTGGAGCGGCGCCGCCCGGCTCGCGCCGGAGCGCCTCGAGGAGCGGTGCGGCGTCGTCTGCGCTGAGCCGACCCTCGGCGACGAGCCGGAGGAGGAGGTCGAGCGGCTCAGGCATCGGAGCGGCTCTCCTCGTCGCGGGCTTCCAGGCGGTGCGCCGCCTCGTCGACCCCGATCTCGCCCCGCTCGAGGGCGCGGAGCACCTCCAGGGTTGGATCGTCGGCCACGGGGGCCTGCGGCAGGTCGGTCAGGGCGGGAGGCGCCGATTCGGGCGCCTGGGCCCCGGCCGTGTCGTGTGCCGAGGTCCTCGGCGTGTCAGGCGCGGCGGACGCCGACGTGTCGGCCGCCGCGGCCGGCCGCGGCCCCTCGAGGTGGATCGAGCCGCTGATCGTGGACACGGCCAGCCGGGCCGCCCCGTCGCCGATCACCCAGCCGGGCCAACGGCTCCCCGCTGTCGCCGCCGGGTGGGTGGCCCGGGTCCGCCCGGAGACCGTCCGGACGACGACGGTTGCGCCGCCGTCGAGGGCGAGCCGGACCGCCCCGCTGGCCGTGCTGACGCTCCCGTCAAGGGCCGGGTCGGTGACGCCCGCTGCCTCCACCCGGCCGCTCAGCGTGGACAGGGTGAGGCCGGCGAGCAGGCCGGCACTGACGGCGACACTGCCCGACACCGAGCGGACCGTTGCGGCGAGCCGTCCCGGTCCGGCGAGCGAGACCCGGCCGCTGGCCGTGGCGACCCGGAGGTCCCCCCCGACGTCCTCGGCGGTCACGTCGCCGGAGGCGGTGTGGACCGCGATCCCGCCGCGGATCCCGGACGCGTGGACCGCGCCGGAGGCGGTGTTCACCTCGAGCCGGGCGTCCCGCGGCATCTCCAGCTCGATCGTCCGTGCCCCGCGGCCGAGGCTCAGGACGGACTCGAGCCAGCTGCGGCCGCTGCCGGCGGCCGGCCAGTCGGGCGCCGCCGGCGTGCGGACGACGAACCTGCCGGGCGTGGCCTCGGTCAGGATCCCGGGCTCGTCCGGCGCGACGAGCCGGGCCAGCGGGCCGGCGACGCCGCGGACGACGATCGAGTCGAGGGTTGTCGAGACCACGACCGTCCCGTGCTCGCCGATCTCGTGGGCGCGAGGGCCACTCCCGGCCGGCCGCTCGATCGTGCGTGGCTCCTTCATCTCAGCCTCCCAGGTCCCGCAGGGCGGCGGCCGCCGCCTGCGCGTCGATCTCGTGACGGGCGAGGCGCTCGAGCACCTCGCGGCGGGCTGCCGCTGCGGCGGCAGGGTCGGTGCCGGGAACCGTCTCCTCGTCCTCGGCTGCGAAGGCCGCGGCGCCGAAGCCGAGGGCGCGGAGGAGGGCATCCACGCGGGCCCGGACGGTGGGGTAGGAGACGCCCAGCTCGCGCTCCATCTCCTTGAGGTTGCCGCGGGCGCGCAGGAAGCTCTCGAGGAGGCCGAACTGGTCTCGCCCCAGGCGGGCGAAGCGGCCGACGTTGAAATCGCCCTCCAGCGTGGTGCCGCAGGCCCGGCAGCGAAGCCGGGTGACAGCGAGCTCGCCGCCGCAGATCGGGCAGGTGGCGATCGCGTCGTGCGCCATCAGGGCCGCTCCCGGCGCGGGCGGCGGGCCGGACGAAGGCAGCCTTCGTCCCTCCGGCCCCGGCCGTGGAGGTCTTCGCGCCCCGCCTCGAGCTCGCGGCGGATCACCCGGCCGCCGAACTCGGGAAGGAGGATCCGGTACTCGTACATGTCGTCGTCCTCGGTCGTGTCCATCTGTCAGGACGACGTTGTACTCTTCCGGGTCTCGTCTGTCAATAGCTCCTTTCTATATTGGAATGCCAGCTTTCTATTTCATGATGTGGTGTCACGACCCGAGGCTGATCTGGCCGGTCGCCTGGTCGATCACGATCGGCACCGCGGCGAGCGGCCTCCTGGCGGGCCCGCGGAGGACCTCGCCGTCGCTGGACGGATCGAACCGTGCGCCGTGGCAGGGGCAGCGGAGGAGCTGCGAGCCCGCGTCGTAGGCCACCGTGCAGCCCTCGTGGGTGCAGACCGCGTCGTAGGCGACGAACCGGCCGTCGCCGAGGCTGACGATCACGCCCGGGTCGCCGCTGGACGGGATGACGAAGGCGGCCGCCCCGCCGGACCCGAGCTGGCTCACGTTCCCGATCAGCGGCCCTCGGGGCGCCTCCGTGGCGGCCGGTGCCGGGCTTGCGGATCCTGCCGGCAGGATCGAGCCGCTTGCCGGCGCCGCCGACGGCGAGGGGGTGGAGGTGCCACCGCCGCTGTTCGACCCGGCGGTCGTCGGCGACCCGCGCCCGAAGAGGAGGCGCGTCGAGGCCCCGATGGCGAGCGCAGCGAGCCCGAGGACCGCGGCCTGGAGCACCTCGCGTCGCCCGACGGCGCCGGGCGCGGCCGGCCCCGGCTCGGTGGCCGCAGTGCGCCGGGCGGCACGCCATGCGCGGACGTCGTGGACCACGAGGAGCCCGCCGTGCCCGGCGAGGGCGAGCGTGACGAAGCCGAACAGGACCGGCAGGTCGGGGCCGTAGTAGTACGGGCTCGTCGACCACGACGCCGTCAGCCAGAACATGGCGGCGGTGAGCGCGCCGGCGACGGCCGCGGCGCGGTAGAGGAGACCTGTCAGGAGCCCCAGGCCGATGGCGACCTCGGCCAGGGCGATGAGCGCCCCGATGGCCACGGGGTTGGGGATCGCCACGGCCTGGATGAGCGGGGCCAGGGGCGAGTCGCGGGTAAACCCCTGGAGCTGCTCCCCGATCGAGCCGGGCCCTGTCGCCTCGAGGAAGCCCCGCGTCGCGAACTTGTCGAAGCCGGCGAAGAGGAAGGTGAACCCCAGGAACGCGCGGAGCGGGGTGAGCGCGACGTGGATCGAGCCGAGCCCGGCGAGCGGGCCGGGCGGCGGCGGAGCCGGCGGTCGAGGGCGGCCGGGCAGCCCGTCTGCTCGGCTCGGCCCGGCGGACGGTGCGGAGGTGTCGCGTCGAGATCGGTTCGTCATCGGGGCTCCAGCAGGGCGGCGGGGATCCGCGGCCGGCGGTGCCGGTCGGTCCCGGCGCATGGTGGGGTCCCGGGGCCGGGTGCGACAACCTCGGACAGGTGAAGGTTTCGTCATCATCGGGACCGTGGCGTCCCGGGCTGGCGCCGGTCGGCGGGACGGGTACGATCTGCGGGCCATGCCCGCCAACCGCCTGGCCGGCGAGACGAGCCCGTACCTGCTCCAGCACGCCGGCAACCCGGTCGACTGGTACCCGTGGGGCGACGAGGCCCTCTCCCGGGCGCGCGCGCTCGACCGGCCGATCTTCCTGTCGATCGGCTACGCCGCCTGCCACTGGTGCCACGTCATGGAGCGGGAGTCGTTCGAGGACGAGGCGACAGCCGCGTTCCTCAACGAGCGCTTCGTCGCCATCAAGGTGGACCGCGAGGAACGGCCCGACCTCGACGCGATCTACCTGGACGCGGTCCAGGCGATGAGCGGGTCGGGCGGCTGGCCGATATCGGTCTTCCTGGCCCCCGACGGGCGCCCGTTCCACGGCGGGACGTACTTCCCGGGCGAGCGCCGGCACGGGCTGCCGTCGTTCATGGACGTGCTCCGCGGGGTCGATGCCGCCTGGCGCGAGCGCCGCGCTGACGTCGAGGCCTCGGCGACCGCGGTCAGCGAGGCGATCGGACGGGCGGTGCTTCCCCCGGCGACCGCGGCACCGCTCGGGCGCGGCCTGCTCGAGGCGGCGGTGGCGGCCCTCGAGCGCGACTTCGACCCTGTCTGCGGCGGCTGGGGCGGGGCACCGAAGTTCCCGGCCCCGATGGTCCTCGAGCTCCTCCTCCGGCGGGCGGCCGACGGGGACGCCCGGGCGCTGGCGATGGCCCGGCGGACGCTCGAGCGGATGGCGGCGGGCGGGATCCTCGACCAGCTGGGCGGGGGCTTCGCCCGCTACAGCACGGACGCGTCCTGGACCGTGCCGCACTTCGAGAAGATGCTGTCCGACAATGCGCTCCTCGCCCGGGTCTACCTCCACGCCTGGGCGCTGACGGCCGACCCGCGCTGCCTCGAGGTTGCCCGGGCGACGCTCGACTTCGTCGCCGACCGGCTCCGCCTGGCGGACGGGACGTTCGCTGCCAGCCTCGACGCCGACAGCGACGGCGAGGAGGGCGCGACGTACACCTGGACGGCTGGCGAGGTGGCCGGCGCGCTCGCCGCGGCGGGGCTGGACGACGAGCTGCCGCTGGCGATCGAGGCGCTCGGGATCTCCGGGCCGGGGTCCGTCGGGGGCCGCGCGGTCCTCGTCCGCGCCGCCGAGCCGGCCGGGCTCGCGGCACGCCACGGGCGCTCGCCGGCCGAGGTGGTGGCGGCACTCGACCGCGTCCGGGCGGCGCTCCTGGCGACCCGCGATCGGCGCCCGCAGCCGGCCGTGGACGACAAGGCGCTGGCGGCCTGGAACGGCCTGGCGATCGCCGCCTTCGCGGATGCGGGCGGGCGGCTGGGGCGGGCAGCGGACCAGGGGCTGGCGGCCGCCGGCGGTCGCTACCTGGCGATCGCGGCGACTGCGGCCGGGCGCCTGCTGGCCGTCCTGCGCGGCCCGGACGGCCGCCTCCGGCGCTCGTGGGCGAAGGGCCGCGCCAGCCACGGGGCGACCCTCGACGACCACGCCGACCTGGCCGAGGGCCTGCTCGCTCTCCACGAGGCGACGGCGGACGAGCGCTGGTTCGTGGCCGCCCGGTCGCTGGCCGACGAGGTCCTGGCCCGGTTCCCCGCCCCCGATGGAGGGTTCTTCGACACGCCCGAGGACGGCGACCGGCTGATCGCGCGCCCGCGGGCGATCACCGACACCGCCGTCCCGTCGGGCAACGCGATGGCGGTGACGGTCCTCCTCCGGCTCGCCGCCCTGACCGGCGACGGCCGCTACGCCGACGCCGCCGAGGGCGCCCTCGCCCGGGTCGGCCCGCTCGCGGCCCGGGCGCCGCTCGGCCTGGGCCAGTGGCTCGTCGCCCTCGACTGGCTGCTCGGCGGCGCCGACGAGGTGGCGATCGTCGGCGACCCGGCCGACCCGCGCGTGGGGCGACTGCGGGCCGTGCTCGACCGCGGCTACCGGCCGCGGCTGGTCGTCGCCGTGGCGCCATCGCCGCCAGGCAGCGCCGTGCCTCTCCTCACCGGCCGGTTCGCGCTCCGCGGGCGGCCGACGGCGTTCGTCTGCCGGGACTTCGCCTGCCGCCAGCCGGTGACCGAGCCGGAGGCGCTGGCCGCGCTCCTCGGGGGCTGAGGCGCTGCCCTACGACTCGTCGTCGAGCTTGCCCTCGACCTCCTTGCGGACGTTCTTCACGCCGCGCCCGAACATCGCTCCGAGGGCGGGCAGGGTCTTGGGCCCACGCCAGACGAGGACGATGATCAGGACGATGATGAGGACGACGAGGACGTCCATGCCGAACATGGGCCCATGGTACTGCCCCGCCGCCCGGGTGGCAGGCGATGGCCCGCCGGAGCGGCGCCTCTGCCCGCGGATCCGCGCCGCCGGGTCGCGCCGAGCGGCCGGTCGCGCTACCCTCGGCGTATGCCGGTCGCGGCCGGAACGCGGGCCGCGCCACCCGGCGTGGAAGGAGGTCGGACGTGGCGGTGCGGGGGCCGGACCTCGGCGCGCTCCTGGCGGAGGCGCAGATGCGCCGGATCGCGCTCGACGCGACGGGCGTCTACTTCGTGACCGACATTGACCCGCAGCACGCCGAGGACTTCGCCAAGACGATGCTCCTCATGAGCGTCCCGCGGCGGGGACGGCACGACCAGCCGATCACCGTCTACATCAACTCCGGCGGCGGCTCGGTCGGCGACGGCCTGGCGATGATGGAGGTCATCAACCGGATGCGCCGCCAGTTCGACGTGCGGATCGACACGGTCGTGCTCGGCTACGCGTACTCGATGGGCGCGATCGTCAGCCAGGCCGGGGACCACCGCTCGATGGGCCGGTTCGGGACGCTCATGCTCCACTCGCCGCAATGGATCCTGTCGGGCGAGGACGAGAAGATCTTCAAGGACTACCAGCGGCTGTCGGAGCACTACCAGGCGACGGTGGCCACGCTCTTCGCCGCCCGGACCGGCCACCGCGACGCGGCCTGGTGGCGGCGCTTCATCTGGTCCGGCCGCGACCGCTTCCTGGGGCCGGACGAGTGCCTGGAGCTGGGCCTGGTGGACGAGATCCTCGAGCCCGTCTTCGAGGTCGCCGCGCCGCGCACCCCGGGCGGTCCGGCAGCAGCGGCGGGCGGCGACGCTCCCGCATCCGCAGATCGGGCGGCCGGGAGGGCCCTCCCCGACGGCGGCTGACGGGCCGCGACCCGTGCCCGTGCCTCCGGGACGGCTCCGCCTGCCGGGATCAAGCCCCGGGTGCCATCCCCGGTGCTCGCTGCCGAAATCCGCGGGCGTGGCCGCCCTCCGCTCCGGCACAGGGGCGCCATTCAGCGTGGGCTGCGGCGCGCTCGGTCAGAGCGTGAGACCCGTCGAGATCTCGACGGTTCGATGCGGCGGTCGGGGGGATTCGTGCGTGGTGGGCCTTCCTGGCATTCCAGGGTGACTCAGGCGGGCGGCGAGATGCGGGCCCGAA
>Ga0315268_10009187_pt1 | contig 10283 bp, 11 predicted proteins | sample C1_top_MG_FD_204535 | JGI IMG/M metagenome (GOLD analysis project Ga0315268, IMG submission 204535) | Sediment microbial communities from Yellowstone Lake, YNP, Wyoming, USA - C1_top | ecosystem: Environmental > Aquatic > Freshwater > Lake > Sediment | place: USA: Wyoming | collected 2017-08-01 | reverse complement strand
GGGCTGGGGAGAGGGGTGGAATTTCGGTGCATGACCACCCTCTCTTTAACCCTTCCCTTTATGCCCTTTAGGGTGCATCAAGGGGGAGGGGGTGACGGAGAGAAATAAATTAGGAGAGGACTATGAGCAGGCAAACCGCCGCTGGCGACAAAGTGACATTGCATTACCGCGTTTCTATTTCGGAAGAGGAAGTGCTCTTCGACACCTACGAACAGGACGAGCCGGTGACCCTGGTGATAGGCGCGGGCGAAATTTCGGAAAACCTTGAGAAATGCCTGGTCGGACTGCATGCAGGCGAGCAGCGTATTTTTCATCTCGAACCGGAACAGGCCTTCGGTTTGAGCGACCCGGAGTTGATGCAGCGGATAGAGCTGGACATGTTCCCGGAGGACATGCCGGTCGAGGCCAACAACCTGTTCGAGTTCAACCTGCCCAGCGGCGAGGCGGTGATGGGTGTGATACTGGAAAAAACAGACACCGATGCCCTGGTGGATTTCAATCACCCCCTGAGCGATTACCCGCTGCAGTTCGAAGTCGAGATTGTCGAGATTCTGGAAGCGTAAGAATAAGGTGGTTGGGTTAGGCGCCAACCCTCATTCAATCTTCTTCGTTATGGTGGAGTGAGGAAGCAGGCAGAACCAAGATGCTCCCCTCTCCCACACGTGGGAGAGGGAAGTAAAGATGTGTAGGCCTACAGCCTTAACTCAATCTACATGGAGTTGATTCATGGAAGTTTTGCTCGCCAACCCGCGCGGCTTCTGCGCCGGCGTGGATCGCGCCATCGAGATCGTGGAGCGCGCCTTGGCCCTTTTCGGCGCGCCGATCTATGTGCGCCACGAAGTCGTCCACAACAAGTTTGTGGTGGAAGACTTGAAGCGCAAGGGCGCGATCTTCATCGAGGACCTCGCCGAAGTCCCCCCGGGCAGCACGCTGATTTTCAGCGCCCACGGCGTTTCTCGGGCGGTGCGAAGGGAAGCGGAGTCGCGCGGGCTGAAAGTGTTCGACGCCACCTGCCCACTGGTCACCAAAGTCCACCTTGAGGTGGCGCGCATGCGCAAACAGGGCAAGGAAATCGTCATGATCGGCCACAAGGGCCACCCCGAAGTGGAAGGCACCATGGGGCAGGCCGATGGCGGTGTTTACCTGGTCGAAAAAGTGGAGGACGTGGCTGGCCTGCAGGTCGCCGACGCAAAAAATCTCGCCTACGTCACCCAGACCACGCTTTCCATGGACGACGCCAGCCAGGTCATTGCCGCCCTCAAGCAACGCTATCCCGACATCAGCGGCCCGAAGAAGAAAGATATCTGCTATGCGACCCAGAACCGCCAGGATGCTGTGAAAAAACTCGCTGCCCAATGCGACCTGGTACTGGTGGTGGGATCGCCCAACAGCTCCAATTCCAACCGTCTGTGCGAAGTGGCACGCAACATGGATGTGGAAGCTTACATGATCGACAATGCTGGCCAGATCGCCCCGGAATGGCTAAATGGCAAGAAAAAAATCGGCGTGACCGCCGGTGCTTCTGCGCCCGAGGTACTGGTTCGGGAAGTGGTCGAACGGATCAGCGAAATTAATCCGGCGACGCTGGAGGAAGCAGAAGGCACGGAGGAAAACATCGTTTTTCCCCTGCCGAAGAATCTGCTTTAGGGAAGTGCTGATTAAATGACAAATCGTCATTCCGGCGAAGGCCGGAATCTAGAAAATTCATGGCACTGGACACCGGCTTTCGCCGGTGCGACGAATAAATCAGCGTTTCCTTAGAAACTTGTTGGCTTTGGCGCCAAGCTTGCGCGGTGCCTACGCTACCGTTAGTTCCAGCCGCTTTTCTATGCGCTCGATTCTTGTATCGAGCCGATCTGCTCTGCTGTGCAAGATTGCGATATCGCTGTGGATGTCGGCTACGCCACGTTCCAGCAACACGACTTTTTCTTCCATTGATCCAATGCGAAGTTTCATGTCGGCAATGTCCTGGCGGATGGCGCTGACGTCACCGAGTATCGCTCTCAGGTGTTCCAGAATTATATTTTCAACGTTCTCGCTCATAAATTTCTCCAAAGTTTCAGATAGATTACCTGTTCAAGGTATTGGTGACAAAGCTTGTTGAGCAAATATCCATTCTTGTACATCACCCCACGCAGAGGGGAGGGCAAAGGAATTGTCATGACCGGCCACAAGGGCCACCCCGAGGTGGAAGGCACGATGGGGCAGGCCGGGGGCGGAATTTACCTGGTGGAAAAAGCGGAGGACGTGGCCGGCCTGGAGGTCGCCGACGCAAAAAATCTTGCCTACGTTACCCAGACCACGCTTTCCATGGACGACGCCAGCCAGGTCATCGCCGCCCTCAAGCAGCGCTATCCCGACATCAGCGGCCCGAAGAAGGATGACATCTGCTACGCTACGCAAAACCGCCAGGACGCGGTGAAAACGCTGGCGCAGCAATGCGACGTGGTGATCGTGGTCGGCTCGCCCAACAGCTCGAATTCCAACCGTCTGCGTGAAGTGGCGCGCAATATCGGCGTGGAGGCCTGGATGGTGGACAATGCGGGCCAGATCGATCCGGTATGGCTGGCCGGCAAGCACAAGATCGGCGTTACTGCCGGCGCTTCCGCGCCGGAGGTACTGGTGCAGGAGGTGATTGAGCGGTTATGCGAACTGGGCGCCAAAATCGTCCATGATCTGGATGGCACAGTGGAAAATGTCGTGTTCCCACTGCCCAAAACGCTGGTCTCGCTGTTGTCAGATTTAGAATTCGGCAAATTATGAATCGCATCGACATTGTGAGGCTATTTTTTTTGAGCGGGGCCGCTGCTAGGGTTTGTGATCCATATTTCACTGACTCTTTCATGCCCACCGACTATCTCTTTGACTGTATTGAAGCGGATCCGCATATTCTTCTGTAGGTTAAGAGGCGTGCCTGCTACTAAAGGATCGGCAGAATAAACTTTTAGTGAAGTCGCTAAAAGCGTGTAGGTTACGCCATCCACGGTGATTGTCTTGCTTCGGAGGTCCACGGCGGTAATCGTGCCGCCTCGTTCAATAGTCCCTGAAGTGTTGGTTAACGGCATGCCCCTAATCGAGCCATTGGCTGACGGGGTAACGGCCCAAACCGGCTGCTGCAGGGTCAGCAACATGGCAGCAGAAAACAATGCCCATTTAATAAATTTCATCATTCACCTCTTCTCTTGTTGTACTGACGCATTAATATTCATTCTATTGCGTAATTTCACGCCAGGAAACCCGTTTCCCGGAAGATGGACTAGGGGAAAGAGGGAGCTCCGGTGGTTGTGTCGTAGCGTCGGACAGGCGTACCAAGACAATCACTTTACCGCTGGGTAGTTGAACGGGTACCGGCCGGCTCGCGAGAGCATTCCCCATGCTTTTTGCAGACCAAGTTACCGTGGAATTGGTTATCACGCCACCGGTCTGGTAATTCAGGAAATATAACCAGCTACTACCTCCAGGTACGCAAACGGTGGTGCTGGGGATATTGGAGGTAAAGGCCAGCGCGCCCAAGGCCAGTGCTGGATCGGTGTTGATCCGTTCCCCCGTGTCAGGAAGGTCGACGTACCATCCTTTCTTTGTGGTGAAGTCCACCGAGTTGCTCGTTACCGTGCGTGTTGAACCGCTGGTAGTAAGTGTTTGCTGTTGCAGGCTGCTGCGCAGGGGATCCGGCAATGTGCTGGTCGTGTCGTCCACCAGGCCGTACATGGTTTGAGTTTGTGTGGCGTTGGAATTTTGCGTTTTGCCGGTAGGGCAACCACTCGTTGGACAGGGTACGTCTGTATCCCCCAAATATTGCCCCGTTCCTACGTAAACAAAACGATAATCTGCGCCGTTGATCGAAATCTTGGCGAGTTCCGGGGTGGTGGTTATGGGTTGGGTCGCTCCATTTACATCTTTAAGTACCGCAAACTTGGAAACGCTCCAACTGCTTACGCTATTGCCCGAAAAATCGAAACGCCACACATTGCCCATGAGGTCGCCTCCGTAAACAAAATCGGGGGTATTGTCCAAGTCGCCGTTCTCCACATAGGCGCTGATTTGAGCCAGGCCGCACGGGGTCGTGGCAGGTGTTGTTGTACAGCCGGTGGTAGGAATGTCCTTAAGCAAATCACCTGTTTTGGGGTTCAGCACGAACAAATGGCCTAGCCCATCGCCGCCGCTATCGCCGGTGTTCGTGCCGTTGTTATAACCCGAGGTGACCAGTACCACCCAACCATTTGCCTTGGTTTTGACGATGATCGGCTTGCCGAAGGTGTAACCGGTGTTCAATTTGGCGGCATTTCTATCGGCGGTGTTGGTGACGCTATTTGGGAATTCCCACAGCGCCTTGCTTGCGACTGCCGCCTCATTGGCCGCGTCGGGATTCGCTACGTCCAGCGCGTAATAGCCCCGTCCTCCCCTGCCTAATCCCCCCACAAGGATGGTGTGCCAATCGTTTCCACTACCGGCAGTGCAGCAATTTTTAAAATCCACATCTCCCGATACCGGCGTGCCGTCAACCCGATATTGGTGGGTAAAACCCGCTTTGCTGCTTAAATTATTGAGACTGGACATGACCAGGTTGGGCACATAAGCCCAAGCTTCCGCGCCCGTTGCCGCGTTAAAGGCATGCAGCATCCCGTCATTGGCGCCTTGGTAAACCATGCGCGTACGGGTTGCATTCGTTTCTTTGAATGTTGTTGTGCTGCCCTGGTAGCCGGCATCCGCATAATTGGTGCTGGGCGCCCTGACTACAAGTGGTTCGGCGTTAACCGTATCGCCCAGCAAATGTGCGCGCACCCGGTAGGTGCCCGCCGTTTCCCCGCTACGGTCTCCCCGTAGATAGGCCAGCACGGCAGCGCCGTCTGTCGTGGTCGGCGTATTGAGCAAAGTCTGTTGGCTGGCGCTTAATTTGGTCGTGGTCGTTGCGGTGGTCGGCTGGAACTGAAGCCCCCCGATGGAGCCGGCTGTAGCGGTAGAGGTAGCAATCTTGCGATTGGCGGGTGAAATCAAGTCCAGTTGGTCTTGCGCAGAACCCGCTGTCCAAAGGGAAGTGGTCTGCGGTATGCCCGTGGTCACGTCAATCGCATAGGCATTCAGGTCGCCGGCCCAGGTGCCGGAATTGTAGCTGGAGGCGTAAGAAGCATTGTCGCTCGATGTAACGTGAGCGTTTGCTACGGATACTGCAGCGGAAGAGCCGACCTTGGCGGTGATGTTGTCGGTGATGGAGTTAATGGCGTTTTGAAAGCTTGTCGCATCATTGGCGAGTAAAGCCGAGTTTGTGCCGCCGCCGGCATACGCCATCGCGTTCATGACCGCCAGCGCGTTGGCATTGGCGACGGTATCGCCCAAGGCGACGACATAAGTTTGGATGTCGTAACAGGTCGATGCTTGTAGAGCAGGGGTGCTAAGGTCACATGAGGCTGCCTTTGTGGCGTTGGGAGTGGTGCGCAGAGCCGTGACCGAGCTAATCGCATCAGCAGCGGCAACGCCGAAGGTGCCGGTAGTGCAGGAATTGGTAGTGGTGCTCCATGTGCAGGTATTGGTGCGATCGGCGGACGAGTAAAGCGTGCCACCCGTTGTGCCCGTTGGCAGGCCATCGGTCACCATCATCACGAAGTTCTGCTGGCAGGAATACTGGATTGGGCTGGCTTTGGTCTGGTAAGAAGTCGAAAAGTAGGTTTTAGCTGAATCCAGCGTCCCTTTGAGGGGGGTAAACACTGCTGCGTTTTTGATTTCGCCGGTGGCGCCGTTGGTCTCGCTCGCCAGCAACGATTGCAGAGTGTTGTAATGGGTTGTTGAGTCGGCCAGAACGGCTTCATCAATGTTGCCAGCGCCGGTAATGTCCGCATAGTAACCCCATCCGCGCGGCACATACAGTTGACGCGTCATGGGTGGGTAGGCAGCAAGGTAGCCCGCATCGGTTGGAGTGAAGCTCCAAGTACCCAAAGAACCGCTGAAAGCATTCGCTAGCCATGAATTTCCTAAGGCTACCTTGTGCGTGTCGTACATATTGTAGCTTGTGCCGGTTCCCGCGGTGAGCCCCCACAAACCCGTGTATACACCCGTAGTGTACAAAACGTCCTGGATATCCGCATCGTCACCGGTTTTGTCATAGGTGACATAATTTCCGCCTGTGAACGGTTGCGGGTTCGCGATGCAACGGCGGGTCCCGTTTGAGGCCGAGACACCCGGAGTGGGCGGGTTGCCGGCAACATAGCCGACGCAGTCGTCGGTAAAAACCATGCCGGCATCAGAGCCGAGGTAATAAGCGTAAGTATTGTACAAGGAGGGGGAAGCCGTTTTATAGGTCATGAGCCCCCAGTTGAAGGCGGTATGGTAGGCCGTTATTGCATTGCGCATCACTTGGCGGCCGATGTTGCCGCGGGTGTTAGGGTCGTTGCCGGAAACCAGCGTGCCATTCATGTAGGCATCCATGGATTCGGAATTGTCATAGACCACGAGCAAATTCGGTGTCACTGAGTTCTTCACCGCCATGGGTACATTTGCGATGTCGGTAGAAGCAGCTTGGGCTTCAACGGACTGGCTGAAAGTCAGACAAACAAACAATGTTTGCGCTACACGTTGCTGAATTATTTTGTAAGCTGTTTTCATTTGGATTGCTCCTTCAATTCGATCAGATAGCGACTGCCATCATGAGGCCATGCATTCATCTGGAGAATATTGCTTGAGCCATGCTTGTGGTGTTGCGGGGGCCTTCGACGCGCACTGTCACTCGGTAATAAACGGCTTGTGCGCCAGAAAAAACAGGCGCATTTGCTCTATGTGAGCCGCCGCCTGTTTGGGCGTCGGCGTAGCATTTTCCAGTAATGTCCGTTACCGGAGCGGGGCCGCTACATAAGCGATCAATCACATATTTCACGTTGTAGTCGGCGTTGATTGTAGTAGCAGGGACTGAAGACCAGCTAATGACTGTTGGCACGCCATTCGTATCCGTGGCTTGCAAGACGGGGTAATAATTGCAGGCGCCTGCGGTACAGCCGCCAGGGTAATTCGCATCGAGGGAGGTCGTAACGATGGTCCCGAGCGCGTCGAATGCCTTTTCAACACCCACGTCTGAAGCATGAAGCGCGGCTTGACGAAAGGCGAGGTTGCCGGCGATGAGGTTTGAAGTGTCAACAGATCGTACCAAGGCGATACCTGCCAGCGTCATGCTCACGAGGGCGATCAGGGCGATGAACAGCGCTGCGCCGCGCTGTTTCAGTACCGCAGGCATGGGATGGATTGGCCTATAGGTAAAGGGTGGCAGGGTATTCATACGTTTGCCCAAATAATGTTACGAAGCGGAATGATCGTGGTGAAAACGCGATAGCGGTATTTTTGCCAGTCGGGCAAGGTGGAGATGTCCACCCCGCCAGGGTTGCCAGTGGTGACATTACCCGCTTCTTTTTTGCCGCTGCGTGCGACGACGGTAATCTGGATGGCCTTGATGCGCTTGACCTTATTTGAGTCCAGGGTGTTGAAGCCAGACGCAGAGATGGCATCCACCCACTGGGCCACATCCTGATTGCCTGCTGCGCTGGAGATGCCGTATTTCGCTTGCAAGCTAACGATGTCCTTGACCAGCGTGGTTACCGCTCCCGATGTGTCTACCATTTGCAGGTTGTGGTTGGCGTCAACCGAATAGGTGTTAGCGATAAGGCTTCCGAAATTCAGGATTTTTGCCCCAGTGGTGAAAGTGGGCCAGGTATTGCCCGGAGGGTTATTGTAGAAGCTGCCAGGCGGGTTATAGGTGGGTCCGTTGGCAGCAGGATTGTGTTGAATCTTGAGGGCGGCGCCTTGTACTTGCGTAACTTGCATGACGGTACAGTTGCTGCCTTGGGAAACCAGGATTAAATCTCCGTTTGTAAATCCCGTGGTGCGATTGACATTCAATTCTGAGGAGGGCTGGGGCATGCCGCTTGTGATCGTGACGGGTATTGAACCGAGAAATCCCGTGCCGCGCGTCATGCTGATCGTGTCTGATCCAGTGGCGCCGCCATCGGAGATGGTGACCGGGGCCATGACTGATGAAGGCACGCCTGGGGCGGGTATTGTTGGCGTGCCGCTGCCCGGATCGTAATAACTGAATATTGCGCTGCAGTTGAAGGCGGCGCTATCCGTCAACCCTGCACCGGCGTTGCGGATATCCTGTTCCAGTTGCACTATGGCCATTAACCCGTTTTCCTGGGCGTCAGAACCGGCGGTGGTGGAGCGCTTTTGATTTTCAAACACGGAAAACACTTGCATGATGACCAACACCGTGAACAAACCCAAGGTCATGCCGACCATGATCTCAACCAGGCTGAAACCCTTTGCGTGATCTCTATTTTGTGAATTTATACAGAACATGGGGGCTCCAGGCTAAGGCGTGTTGATTTGGGCTGTCGCCACAAAATTGTGGTAATTGGTTTCTTGTGGCCCTTTCCAGCATAGAGTCACTGTTACTTGTTTCGTGTTGGTAAAAGGGGTGGTAACGGAAATTTGTTGTTTTGCGCTGGTAGCCCCAGGTAAATAAGATGTCAAACTTGAATTGGTAAATTGATTTAGCCAGGATGTTACGTAACCGTTCGTAGAGGCGGCTCCACTAGGCGCGCAAACCGTTCCCGCAGTGGGGTAATGCTTATAGCTATCGAGATTGCTCCGGTCTACCCACATCTGGCCAATGATTTGGTTGGTTAGATAGGCAGCATCAGTGCGATATTTTGCATCAATGCTGTTCTTGATGGATGCCGCCTGCAACCCCATGAGCGCGATGATGCCCATGGAAAAAATCAGGATCGCGATCAATGCTTCAAGGAGCGCTGATCCGTGCTGTTGTTTCAGAGAGGGGGGCTGCATAGCCATTTCAACATTTCCTTGGGTCGTTTGTGCCGTCAAAGATGGGGTCGCAGCTTCGGATTTGGCCGCCAGAGGTTATGTATATGCGTAAATCTCGGCTCTGGCTGGCGGAGATGAGTGAAGTAGGAACATCCAGGTTGATTTGTGTCGGCGCGGTAGTGGGGTTGGTAAGTCGTCCAAGCGCATTGAAGGTGGCTGTCGTTGCGCCCACGGGTGTGATTGTGATCGTGACGTTAGACGAACCGTCGCTGCTCGGCCGGTTCTGGATCTGGGTGCCTGCGACAGTGCTCACTGTCCAACTGGTGCCGGTTCCCAGTATGAAATTAACCTGCTCGTTACGTCTCACCGCTTCAGCACGCGCTAATTGCAAGCCATTTTGTATGGATTCGGTAGCGGTACGGATCTGGGTGTTTAGCATCCATACCTTAAATCCTGGCAAGCCTATTGCCAGCAGAATGGCCATGATGGCTAAGCCGATCATCAATTCAATGAGGGTTACACCCCTCTGTTTGCTTGATTGGATTAACATTCTGTGCCTTTAACCAGCCAGCAAGATTTGGCCACGGCAGAGCCCTTGAACTTGGTTGTGGCTTTGGCATTGCTTTCAATAATGGTGTACGTGTAATCTCCGGCGTTATTTCCAAGGCCTTGGCCTACAAGGCTGCTTGCTGTCGCTGTGTAAGTTTGAGCCGGATTACCCGCGAGGCAGGAAAATGTAAAATATTGGGAAGTCGGAAGGGCTGGGCCACAGTTTCCACTGGCTGTTCCATAATTACGGTTATCTTGATAGTACTGCTCCAGCTTGATGCGATAGTCTGCCAGCAATGAATGTGCCTCAGCTATCTTGCCGCGGGCTACATAGTTATTGTAGGCGGGCAACGCGATTGCCGACAGTATCCCGATGATGGCAACGACGATCATCAACTCGATCAGTGTGAAGCCGTTTTGTGGTTTCATGAATATGTTCCTTTTTACACGCTTCGAAGCTTAGCCCAAGTATTGGCAATACCGTTAGCATAAACGGATAAAAGGTCAGTTTGCTAGAATGAACGGCAATAATTATGGAGTTATGAGCATAAATTCTGATTTACTGATTGTCGGCGGCGGCGTCATCGGCTTGAGCAGCGCGCTGGAACTTGTTCGGCACGGCGCCCGTGTGACGGTGCTGGAGCGCGAAGTGTGCGGAGGCGAATCTTCCTGGGCCGGCGGCGGGATTTTGTCGCCGCTGCTGCCGTGGGACTACCCGGAGCCTGTCACTCGGTTGACGCAATGGAGCGCCGTGCATTATCCGGCGTGGGTGGATGGAATTACCGCCTCAAGCGGCATCGACCCCGAATACAGGCAGAGCGGCATGTTGGTGCTGCCAGATTTTGACGAGAGTGCGGCCAATGCGTGGTGCGCCTCGCACCACGTACGGCTGGAAAAGACGCATGCTCATGCCATTGCCGGTGCCCTGACTC
>Ga0315268_10009186_pt1 | contig 10284 bp, 8 predicted proteins | sample C1_top_MG_FD_204535 | JGI IMG/M metagenome (GOLD analysis project Ga0315268, IMG submission 204535) | Sediment microbial communities from Yellowstone Lake, YNP, Wyoming, USA - C1_top | ecosystem: Environmental > Aquatic > Freshwater > Lake > Sediment | place: USA: Wyoming | collected 2017-08-01 | reverse complement strand
ATCCGCCGCTTCCGCAACTTCTGGTGGTACGTGTTGGCAAACCGGTGTGCTTCGTCCCGCAGCCGTTGAATCAAATGCAGAGCAGGGGAACTCCGTTCCAATCGGAGCGGCTGCAACTCGCCAGGCCGGTAAATCTCCTCGAACTGTTTAGCCAGCCCGATCGCCGGTAACTGGATGTCCAACTCCGCCAACGCACCGAGCGCCGCGTTCAACTGGCCGGCTCCACCATCAACCATCACCAAGTCCGGCAGCGTCCCGCCTTCCTCTTTCAACCGTGCATACCGGCGTCCGACCACTTCCGCCATCGAAGCGAAATCATCGCTGCCGGTCACGGTCTTGATCTGGTAATGCCGGTAATGCTCCTTGTGCGGCTTGCCGGCTTGGAAACAAACCGTCGAGGCCACCGACAACGTGCCGGAGATGTTTGAGATGTCGAACCCTTCCACGTGCAATGGTAGTACCGGCAAATTCAGCACGCGCTGCAACTCCACCATCTCCGCTTGCCGGTCGATTTTCGGCGTCATGTCGCGGGAGAACTTGCGTTCCCGTGCGGCGCGGGCAATCTCGCGCAAGCTGCCGAGCACGTCGCGCAACTCCGCCGCCTTCTCGAACTGATGCAGCTTCGCCGCCTCCAGCATGTGCGCTTCGATTTCTTCCAGCGCCTCTTTGTTGCTTCCTTCCAAAAACCGGCAGCCTTCCGCGATGCGCCGCAAATACTCTTCATGCGACATGTCCTTCAACGGCACCGGCACGAGGTAAGTAGAGTATTTCAGGTCTTTCTCTTTCGGCGCGCCGGTGCCTTGGACGAGCACGCCGTATTTCTTCCTCATCCATTGCATCGCTTGACGGACCGCACCGGCATGAGCGAACGGACCGAAATATCGGGCACCATCGTCTTTCTTCAACCGGGCAAACTTGAATCGTGGATACTCTTCGTTGAGGCTGACCTTCACGAGGAGGAAACGTTTGTCATCCTTAAAAATGGCGTTGTAGCGCGGCTTGTATTCCTTGATGAGCTTGCCTTCGAGCAGCAGCGCTTCCGCTTCGCTTTTGACGACGAATGTTTCCAAGTCGGCGATGGACTCGATCAGCGCAGTGGTCTTCGGATCCCATCGCATCTGCCGGGACGGGTGGAAGTATTGGCTGACTCGTTTGCGCAGCGACCGCGCCTTGCCGACGTAGATGACGCGCCCCAACCGGTCGCGCATCAGGTACACACCCGGCTTATCCGGTAATTCCCGCGCTTTTGCTTTGGGGCTTATCATCGCAGCAAACTTTAGCGAAGACCGGCGGCGAATTCACCACTTCTTTGTTACAATTGTAACAAAGAAGTGGTGAATTGATGAGTTTTACATTCCCAACCCGGTGTGGCAACCTGTGCGCGCAGATGATTTCTTTAGAAAATGTGGACAAGAAGTTCGGTGGCCGCTGGGCCGTGCAGGCGTTGGACTTGGAGGTGCCGAAGGGCTGCATCTTCGGGTTGCTTGGGCACAACGGTGCCGGTAAGAGTACGGTAATCGGGATGGTTCTCGGACAAGTGTTCCCCTCCGGTGGCACCGTGCTCGTGAATGGACACAATGTTTTCAAGAACCGACGGCACGCATTAGCTCGGGTGGGCGCGATTTTTGAGACGCCGGCGTTTTATAGCTATTTGTCCGGGTGGACGAATCTGCGCATGTTTTGTCAGTTGACGGCGGAACATGATTCGAAGCGGATGGAGGAAGTTGTTCGTTTCGTCAATTTGCAGGACTGTATTCGCGACCGGGTTGGGACGTATTCGCACGGGATGCGGCAGCGGTTGGCGTTGGCGCAGGCATTGTTGCCTGACCCGGAGTTGCTGATTCTGGATGAGCCGATGGAAGGACTCGATCCGGAAGGCGTCATCGAGATGCGACACCTGATTTTGAAGCTCAACCGGGAATGGGGGATGACGATTCTTTTGTCGTCCCACCTCCTGAACGAGGTGGAACAACTTTGCTCGGACATTGCCGTGCTCAAGCAGGGGCGGTTGCTCTTTGCCGGTTCGTGGCGGCCATCGGATACCAAACAATCGTTGGAAAGTTTTTATCTGGAGAAGGTGCGCGCGACACCGGAGGCGAAAGAGTGAAATTGTTCTGTCTCCAACTTGGTAATGAATTGATCAAGCTCTGTGCGCGGAAGCGAACCTACTTGGGGTTTGCCGGCTCGATTGCGGCGGAATTGCTGTTCTTATCGCTGGGGCGTCTGCCGTTGGCGCGCCGGGCGTTGGAGAAATCGTTTCAGCGATTCATGCCGGAGGAGCTGGCCCGGTTTTCGGATTACTACCAAGGATTGACGATGGCTCTGTTGGCGGTGACGTTCACTTTTCTCCTGCTGGGCGGCCTGTATCTGGCGTTAGTCTGCGGGGACATCATGGCGAAGGAAGTCGAGGACGGAACCATGCGGATGATTCTCGCTCGTCCGATCTCCCGGTTGCGGTTGTGGCTTCTCAAATGGCTGGCGTCGTCGTTCTACACATTCACGCTGGTCTTCTTCATCGGGCTGACGAGCCTGCTTCTGGCGACTGCGTTCTATGGCGGCCTCGGTAAACTGGCGGTGATCTACGGCCAACACCCCCGGAACTTGATGTTGGTATCCACCTATGAGACGGCGGAAGGATTGTTCCAATATGTGCGCGGCATCGTGCTTTTGGCGGTCGTGATGCACGTCGTCTCGGCGATGGCGTTCATGTTCTCGTGCCTGAACATGAAACCCGCCACGGCCACCATCAGTACCCTCGCGATCTTTTTTTTGGATGCCGTGCTGAAGATGGTGCCGTTCTTCTCCGTGTTCGAGAAATGGTTTTTGAGCTACCATCTGGCGTGTTGGCTGCGCGGGTTTTCGAGAATGTTGCCCCCGATAGACACCTTGACTTCCGTGTTTTACCTCGTGTGTTTGAGCATGGTGTTTCTGGGTGTGAGTGCCTACCGGTTCAGTCGTCGCGATTTCAAACCGTAGCGACTACTCCGGCTTTTCAACTTTTGCTCCGAACTTGAGCACTCCCAGCAGTTCACCGAGTTCCTCGACGCGCAGAAGTTTGCAACCGGCTCCGAAAACGATGACCGCCACTGTGATGGAAGCGCTCACGTCGAGATACCGGTTGAACGAGAGCGCGGTGTGCGTGCCGTAGGTCGCGGCGCTCATGGCGGCGGAAGCGACGAGAATCTTGGCGAGTGAACGCAGCAAGAGGCTGGCTTCGACCCGTTGGATTCGCCGCCGCATCAACAACAGCAGTAAAAAGAAGTTCGTTAACGCGACGCAGGAAGTGGATAGCGCCAGCCCGGCGGTTTTCATTCCCAGCACCATCGCAAAGAGGTAGTCCAGACCGGCATTCACCAAAATGGAAAATATTGCCACGTACATTGGCGTGCGCGAATCGCCGAACGCGTAGAACGTCGGCGCGATGATCTTGATGGCCGCATAACCGGCCAGCCCGATGGCGAACGCCTGCAAACAAAGCGCAGTTTCTGCCGTTGACGACGCGTTAAATTTTCCGTGCTGGTACACGACTGAGATGATTGGCTTGGCTAGCAACGCCAGCCCGCAGGCTGCCGGTATGCACATAAAAAAGGCCAACCGGATCGAGCGCCCCAATGTCTTGCGGAACTGGTCAATCTCGCCACGCGCCACTTGGGCGCTCACCGTTGGCAACGTCGCCGTCCCGATGGCCACGCCGAACAAGCCGATGGGAAACTGCATCAACCGAAATGCGAAGTTCAGCCACGACACCGCGCCGTTGCCGAAATACGATGCGAAGCAGTTGTCGGTGAACACATTGATTTGCACCGCCGCCACGCCGAGGATGCTCGGCCCGATCAGGCGGACAACGCGACGGAATCCCTCATCTCGCCAGTCCAGAGTCGCCTCATACCGGTAACCGACCGCGCGCAACGTCGGCACTTGGATCAACCACTGCGCCGCGCCGCCGATGAGCGTGCCGATGCTGATGCCGATCATGGCGCGCCCGGCTTGCGACGGATCGTGGAGGAAATTTGGCGCCAGCACGAACGCAAACCCGACGCCGCCGACGATGGAGCCGACATTGAACATCATCGAAGCGCTGGCCGGTACGCCGAACTTGTGTTTGGCGTTGAGCATCCCCATCGCGAGCGCCGCCATGGCCACCATCAGCAAAAATGGAAACATGATCCGCGTCAACGTCGTGGTCAGCTCCGCCTTACCGGCGATGGCAGCGAACCCAGGCGCGATGGCGTGAACCAACCACGGAGCCGCGACGATACCGGCCACCGTGATGATGCCGAGCACGACGAACAACGCGTTGAGCACGATATTGGCGAGCCGCCACGCGGCCTTGTCGCCTTCGACAGCCAGCTTCTTGGAAAACGTCGTGACGAACACCGCCGACAACGCGCCTTCTGCGAACAAATCGCGCAGCAGGTTCGGAATACGGAACGCCGTGACAAACGCGTCGAGATGTCCCCCTTTCGTGCCGAACAACGACGCCAGCACCATTTCCCGGACGAGGCCGAGCATCCGGCTGCCGAACACCGCGATGCTGACGGTGCGCGCGCTACGGGCGACGGTATTGTTTGGTTCACTCACGGCGTCGCAGCATAAGGAAAAGCCGGTAAGGTGGGAAGCGGATTATCACGTTTGTAGGGGCGCACTGCGTGCGCCGGTTGTGATGTGATGCGCGGAATGGGCGCGCGCAGTGCGCCCCTACTTTCCCTTGGCGAGGGAGGCTTCGGTTTGGGCGAGCTTGGCGCGGAGATCAACGAGGCGACGGTTGACGCTCTCCAATGTGGTCCGGTAGTCGTTCACGGAAGTCTGGTAGTCGCGCACGCGTTTCTCGGCGGTACCGCGCTGCCCGTTCACGACGACTTTTTCACCGCTGACGACTTTCTCCCAGAACGGTGGCTGCCAGACGAAGTAGCCTCTGGGGGTGGCGATGGCCTGTGGATAGCCGCCAACGGGCCGGTATTCGTAGGTCGGCTCGGTGTAATCTTTCAAGTTGGCCAGGAATTGTTCGGCGGCGGCGAGGTTGCGTTCGGCGATGGTGAGCGCGTTGGCCACTTGGGTTTGGTAGGCGGTTTCTTTGGCAATTTGTTTGCGCAGATTCTCGGCGGCGGTTTGGATTGTTTGAAAGCGCATCTTTTGGATGGCGACGTCCCGGTCTGCCGGTGACATCCAGCGGCGCTGGAGTTTGACAAGCCCTTTGGAAACATTGGCGAGTTCGTCTTCCCATACCGGGAGAGTGGCCTCGACGGTTTTGCGCCATTCCGGTGGCGCGTCCGGGTAGGTGGCGAGGAAATTCTTCATGCCGGCAATGGCCGCTTCGCATTGTTTGGCGGGTTGTGCGTTATCGGGATAGAGGCGATACCGGCAAATGGTTTCGTAGGCAGCACGCGCGGCTTTTTGTTCGGGCGTGTCGCGGACGACGGATTTGACTTCGTTCGTGGGAAAATCGCGGATGAAGGTGATGCTGAAATCGTGGTTGGCCATCCGGAGTTGATACGCGCCGTCGGTCTCGGCGACGATGGAGCCGGTAAAGGTTTCGCCGTTCGTCGTGGTCAACGTGTCGGCGCGCAGCCACGCGCTCCAGAGCAGCAGGACGATGACGGAGGCGGCTTTCACGCCGGTAATCTACACTGCGGCGAGTTGTTTCAAAACTGCTTTCGTGACTTGTTCGACGCTGATGAGGTGCATGCAGCGGAAATCAATCGGGCATTCCCGGAGGAAACACGGGTTGCATTCGACGGTCTGATGCAGAACGGTTGTCTTCGGGCCAAGTGGTCCGGTGAGTTCGGGCGAGGTGGAGCCGAAGATGGCTACCACCGGAATGCCCACCGCCGCGCCGATGTGCATGGGGCCGGTATCGTTGGTGAGCATGAGCCGGCAGCAGCGGAGAAGTTCGCAGAGTTCCAGCAGCGTGGTCTTACCGGCGACGTTGATGGTGGAGATGCCGGTAAGCTTGGACTGGATGGCGCGGGCAATTTCGACATCACCGGGGCCGCCCAGCAAAAGCCAATGAGCATCCACTTCGCTGGCGACGCGGCGGGCGACTTCGGCAAAGTTCTCGGCGGGCCAGCGTTTGGCGGGGCCGAACTCGGCACCGGCGTTGAGAGCGAAAACAGGTTTGGCATCGCGGGGAAGATATTTATGGACGCCGGACATTTCTTCGGGAGCGAGCCAGATTTTCGGAGGGACGATGCCGGGGTCGCCGCCAAGGTAGGAAACGATGTCGAGGTACCGGAGGGCTTGATGCCGGATGGTGGCGAATTGTTTTACTTGAAAAGTCTTACCGGCCACGGTGACGGGTTCGTAGATGGGTTGTTCGCTGCGCGGTTCTTCGACAATGTCGGTGAGGAGGAATGAGCGGGTGTTACCGGCAAAGCCGACGCGGCGGGGGATGCGGGCGCGAAATGCTTCCCACGCGGATCGGAAGGAGTTGGGGAGGATGAGGGCAAGGTCGAATTGTTGGTCGCGGAGTTGAGCGGCTTGCGGGTGCGGGTCGAAGGGAATGGTCTCGGTGAGGTAGGCGTTGTGGCGCCAGAGGTCGTGGAGTTTGGCGTGACAGAGTAGGGCGATGTGGGCGTCGGGATAGAGTTCGCGGAGGCGCTGGACGGCCGGCATGGTCATGACGGCGTCACCGATCCAGTTGGTGCTGCGGATGAGGATCCGGGAGTGCTGGCGTTTAGCGGTGGCAGATTTTGGCGACGGCGTCATGGAAGTCTTTGGCTCCGGAAAGGATTTGGATTTCGACGCGGAGGTAATAAGTCGGGATGTCGCGACGGTCGATCTTCGGGAAACGGACAGCGTCTTTTTCCGTGGTGATGATGGCGTCGGCGCCGCGCTTGAGGCTGCGGTTGATCATGTTGATGATTTCTTGCTGCGTGTACCGGTGATGGTCGGCGTAGTGTTTTGCGTAGATGACGTTGGCGCCGAGGCCGCGCAAGCCGTCCTCAAAACTTTCGGGCATGGCGATGCCGGAGATGGCGGCGACGTCGAGGTCGCGGAGGATGTCGAGTTTGTGTTTTTCGCCGGTGAAGACGTCCACGAGGTGGAGCGGGCGATGTGTGCACTCGATGATTTCGGCAGTGGTGTTGAATTGCCGGATGGCGGTGACAAGTTTTTTGGCGCCGAATTCGTTGCACTTGGTGATGAAGATGTAGCTGGCGCGTTTGAGGTTGGCGATGGGTTCGCGGAGGGTGCCGCGAGGCAGAAGATGGTGGTTGCCGAAAGGATTGCTGCGGTCAACGAGGCAGATGTCCAACCGGCTTTTCAGGGCGAGATACTGGAAGCCGTCGTCGAGGAGCAATGTGTCGCAGCCGAAGCGCCGGATGGCGTAGCGACCGGCTTTGACGCGGTTTTTGTCGCAGAGAACGACGACGTCTTTGAGGTTGGAGGCGAGCATGTACGGTTCGTCACCGGCTTGGGCGGAGTCGAGGAGGAGGGAATGGCCGTCGGAGACGATTTTGGGCGGGATGGTGTCTTCCTGGAAAGTGATTTTGGTGACGATGCGTTGCCAGAGCGGGCGCGGGGTGCTTTTGTAACCGCGGGAAAGGATGGCGACTTTGCGGCCTTCTTGTTGGAGAGCGCGGGCGAAGACTTCGACGACGGGGGTTTTGCCGGTGCCGCCGACGGTGAGGTTGCCGATGCTGACGACCTGACAGCCGAGGGTGTGATCGCGGAAGATGCGGTTTTGCCAGAGGAAGATGCGGAGTTGGATAACGAGTTGGTAGATGCGGGAGAGACCGAAGAGAACGCCGCTGGTCAGGCGCGCGGCAAAGTCGCGGCGTCGTTCAAAGATGACGTCGAGGACGAATTGTTCGACATTTTCTGTCCAGTTCCACATGGCGGCGGCATAGTGCCGCAGCGGTGGGGCAGAATCAAGCCCGGCTCAGAAGGGGTTGAGGAATTTCTTGGTGAGCCGGTACTCGTAGTAGGCTTTGTGTTTGTCGGGGGAGCGACGGAAGGAGATGTTGATGAGCAGCAACCAGCACCATTCGATGCGTTCAGAGACGGTAAGGCGTCTCTTGTAGACGTTCGGTTTGGCGGTGTTTTTCGGGCGCTCGTTCACGATGGTGAAGTTATGGGGTCTGCTTGGGGGCGTCAAGGGAGGAGTTCAGGGGAAGTTGCTTGAGGTATGACTCCAATGTGGGGTCGCGCGGATTGAGTTCTGCGGCGCGGGCGAACGCTTCCCGGGCTTGGACTTTGTCTTGGTTGCGGAGGTGGAAAAGCCCGAGGCGGAATTGGGCGAAGCCGTTGTTCGGATCTAGCGAGATGGCCAACTGGTAGGAGGCTAGGGCGTTGGTCAGATCATTAGCCAGTTCGAAAGAAACGGCCATCTGGAGGAGGAGATCGATCTGATAAGGGTTAAGGTCGAGGGAATGCTGGTAGGCACTGATGGAGGCATGGGCGAGGCGTTGAGCGTCGGCGTCGGGTGCGTATTCGGGGAGGTTCATGGTCTGGAAACGCCGCACGTCGCCGAGTTGGGCGTAGGCATCGGGAGATCGCGGATCAAGAGCGATGGCGTGTTCGCAGCCGGCAATGGCGTTGTCCCACTGGTGGAGTTGTTTGGCGTCCTCAGCTTTCAGAAGGGTGCGTTGAACCATCGAGTTGCGGATTCCCAGCCAACCGACAGTGAGACCGGCAAGCAGCATGACGGTGGCCAGCAAAAAGCGGAAGCTGGTGCGGATGTCCTCTTGACGAGTATGGCGACGGTCGTCGCCCATGGCGGCCACCAAGCCCAAAAGCGTTGCGGCGAGCAAGGCGTTGGCCGGGATGTGGAGGTTGAAGTCGCCCAACGAGTGGATAAGGATGCCGACCATGGCCGTGGCGCTTCCCAACGCCATGGCGCGTTCGTCGGAAGGCCGTTGCGATGCCGCGATACGAGTCGTTTGCCAGAAGAAACAACCCAGACCGGCCAGCACGATGAACACTCCCATGCCGCCGTATTCAGCAGCCAATTGCAGGGCGTCGTTGTGGGCAAATTGCGGCGAGCCTTGCAGGGACGGATGCCGGTAAAGCGGGTAGAACCATTGCCATGTGCCGGGGGCGGTTCCCCACAACGGATAATCCTGAATCATCCGCGAGGTGCTTTTCCACATGAACTCCCGGCCTGCCAGCGGCGCGCCAGCCAGCAGCACCGTTGGCTGCTTCTGGTTGCGTTGCCAGTTCAAGAGAACGGTCTGCGCGAAACGGTTGCGCACCGAGAACTGTGTGCCGGCAATCACAGCCACCGCGGCAAACACGCAGCAGGCTGCGATGACCACTTTTCGGGAAAGTGCGCCGGTGCGTCGTGCCCAGAAAAGAAAAAACAAAATGGCCACGATCAATGAAACCCAGCCACCCCGCGAGAGCGTGGCCCACAAGCCAATAGCCAGAAATCCGGCCAAGTACAGTTCCGGTAGTTTCTGGAGCGCGAGTTTTTCCATGCTCTTGCGGTCGGGACGTTGCACGACGATGCGTGCAATCAGCAATCCCAGCACCATGACTAAAAAACCCGCCAGATGATTGGGGCAGAAGAACGTCCCGCTGGCGCGTCCCTGATACACGCTTCGGTCCCACCCAAACACGACGCTGTGATCTGACATCTTCTGCCACAACCCATAGAAACTTTGGCCGAAGGCGAGCGCGACCAACGCGACAAGCACAGCAAACCGGTCGCGAGGACGGTGGAGGTTGGCGGCTACCGTGAAATAGATCAGCGCATACATCGTCACTTGAACCAACTCCATCCGGGAGGCGTACTCCAAAGGCGAGAAAGCATACCGGATCGCCGCGTACACGACAAACCCAGCGACCGGGATGTGCATCGGCGACCAAATCCACGACACCGGCCGGCAGAAGAACAGTTTCAGCGCCCAGATACCCGCCAGCAACATCGCCGCCCCGTACATGGGCAGCGCATATTCAGGGGCAGCGCCCCCCAAGGAAACTGTGGCAATCACTTGAAGAGCAATCCACGCGATGAGGAGGACAATGTTAAGAAAGGGTTTCATCGCTCAGAACTGAAAACTGTTGCCAGTCTCGACACAACTCGTGGAGGTTGAAGAAGGGGAACAGTGTGTTCCTAGTTCGCCTGCACAAAGCTACTGACGCAAGGGCCGAGAGTATCGCCGTGGGCGAGATGTCGGGGGACGGCGGAAGGAGTCACTTTTTTCGTGTGACCCTTGTGGCAAATCACAACCTTTTGGCCGGGCGTGATCGGGCTACCGGGATCGTAAGACCGTTGGGCAATTGCCGTATAGTTGGCAAATTCAGCGGCGAGAATTTGCGCGAGGGTTGCAGCAGAAGCGTTCA
>Ga0315268_10009185_pt1 | contig 10284 bp, 8 predicted proteins | sample C1_top_MG_FD_204535 | JGI IMG/M metagenome (GOLD analysis project Ga0315268, IMG submission 204535) | Sediment microbial communities from Yellowstone Lake, YNP, Wyoming, USA - C1_top | ecosystem: Environmental > Aquatic > Freshwater > Lake > Sediment | place: USA: Wyoming | collected 2017-08-01 | reverse complement strand
ACGTAATCGATGGACGCGAACAGGACACCGAACTTGTTTACATTGGAACTATTCCTGTCATGCTCAAATCGAAACTTTGCTTTTTGGGGCAACTCTCGAAAGAAGAGCTCATCGCTGCTGGGGAAGATCCCGACGATCAGGGCGGCTACTTCGTGGTCAACGGTTCTGAACGAGTAATAGTGGCTATGGAAGACCTGGCACCCAACCGCATACTTTGCGATATAGACGAGAAAGGGACTTCGCCTGTTTATCAGTCTAAAATATTCTCAACTACGGTGGGTTTCAGGGCAAGAATCGAGTTGAAATTGAAGCCTGACGACGCGATATACGTTTCCATGCCAGGGGTGCCAACAGAAATCCCCCTCGTAGTTATTATGCGCGCGTTATCCATGGACAAAGACAAAGACATAGCTGAAGCCGTTTCATTCGACCCAAATATCCAAACTGAATTGGGTTCGTCTTTTGAAAAAGCCCTCGGCGTAGATACCCCCAACGACGCCATACTATTCATCGGTAACCGCGTAGCCCATGGACAAGTTGAAGAATACCGCATTAAAAGGGCAGAGACAGCTCTTGACAACAACTTTTTGCCGCATCTGGGCAGAAGCGAGAAAAACAGGAAAGACAAAGCCATCTTCCTGGGCGAAATGGCTTGCCGCGCGATTCAGCTCAAGCTTGGAAGGAGACAACCAGACGATAAAGATCATTTCAAGAACAAACGTTTGAGATTAGCTGGGCCTCTCCTCGCAGACCTGTTTAGGGTAGCATTCAGAAACTTGACTCGCGACATGAAATACCAACTTGAACGCATAGGCGTAAAGGGTCCCATAATAACTGTCTCCGTGGCGGTGCGTCAGGGAATAATTACGGAGAGATTCCAGCATGCGTTGGCGACTGGGAACTGGGGAAGAGGCAGAATAGGCATAACCCAACTCTTGGACCGGACAAACTACATTTCTACTCTTAGCCACTTGCGCAGGCTTCAGTCACCGTTAAGCAGAAGCCAACCCAACTTCGAAGCACGAGACCTTCACCCCACTCATTGGGGCCGTTTATGTCCAAATGAAACACCTGAAGGATCCAACTGCGGTCTGGTCAAGAACTTGGCCTTGTCCGCATCGATCTCCGTAGGCATTAACCCTGAAAAGATCAAGCAACTTCTTTTCGAAATGGGTACTGTTCCAGCATACGAGGCTAATCAAACCCTAAAGGTTTCGGGAGCCAAAGTCTTCGTCGACGGAAACATCATAGGCTACTGCAGCTCGGCTAATGAGCTTGCGAAAATCTTCAGAGAAAAACGGAGAGCCGGAGAAATCTCGACAGAAGTCAACATAACCTACTTCTCGAAACTGCAGGCTGAAGCGGAAGAGCTTCACGCCAACTGTGATGAAGGAAGAGTGAGAAGACCCCTCATAATAATTGATAATGGGGTTTCAAAGCTTCAACCCAAACATTTTGAAAAAATAGCCCTGGGCGAGTGGACCTGGGATGACCTTGTCAAAAATGGATTGATAGAATATTTGGACGCGGAAGAAGAAGAAAACGCCTATGTGGCCGTGTCACTTGAGGGGGTCACGCCCAAACACACGCATGCGGAAATTGCAACATTCACGATTCTCGGAATCTGCGCTTCAACAATACCTTATCCTGAACACAACCAGTCCCCGCGCAACTCCTATCAGGCTGCAATGGCCAAACAGGCTCTCGGCGTTTACGGGACCAACTTCCACAACCGCGTGGACTCAAGGTCGCACATTCTCCACTACCCACAAGCGCCGTTGGTTGAAACGGAACCAATGGAAGTAATGGGCTACAAACAACGACCAACAGGACAAAACTGCGTAGTTGCCGTCTTGTCATTTGAGGGCTACAACATGGAAGACGCCATAATCTTCAACAAAGCATCGATAGAAAGAGGCCTAGGGCGTTCCACCTTCTACAGGATATACGAAGCCGAGTGCCGCCAGTACTTGGGCGGGTTAAAAGACAAGTTCATCGTTCCCGAACCTGGAACCCGCGGATACCGCGGAGAACAATACTATAGATTTCTCGAATCCGACGGCATCATAGGTTTGGAGTCGACAGTTGCAGGCGGAGACGTTCTCATAGGAAGGATCAGTCCGCCCAGATTCCTTGAAGAATACAAGGAGTTTGAGGTGAAAGGGCCGTCCATGCGAGACACATCCGCTGACATGCGTCCCTCAGAAACAGGCGTCGTCGACGAGATCTTCATAACCGCGTCTGGAGAAGGAAGCAAACTCGTAAAGGTAAGAATCCGCGATCAACGTGTTCCAGAGTTAGGAGACAAGTTTGCCTCTAGACACGGACAAAAAGGAGTAATCGGTCTAATCGTACCGCAAGAAGATTTGCCCTTCACAGACGAAGGCATCGTCCCGGACATAGTAATCAACCCTCACGCAATTCCCTCCAGAATGACCATCGGGCAGTTCATAGAATCACTAGCAGGAAAAACCGCCGCTGCAAGAGGAAAACCGGTCAACGGGACCCCGTTCGCAAACGAAGGACCAGACGAACTTAGAAAAAGCTTGGTTAAACTCGGATTCAGCCACACGGGCAGCGAAGTCTTCTACAACGGAACCACAGGCGAGAAATTCGTTGTCGACATCTTCGTAGGTGTGGTCTACTACCAGAAGTTGCATCACATGGTTGCTGACAAGATTCACGCTAGGGCTCGTGGCCAAGTCCAAATGTTGACACGACAGCCAACTGAAGGAAGAGCAAGAGGCGGTGGTCTAAGATTCGGAGAAATGGAACGAGACTGCCTGATCGGACACGGCGCAGCAATGCTGCTCAGGGACAGAATGCTGGAAGAGTCGGACAAATACACGCTCTATATTTGCGAAAACTGCGGGCAAATAGCCTACTACGACATGAAACAAAGGCGTTACGTGTGCAAGATCTGCGACGAAAAAGCCAAAGTCTCCGCAGTAATCGTCTCTTACGCTTTCAAGCTTCTTCTGCAGGAGCTCAAGAGTCTGTGTATAACTCCCAAATTAAGACTCAAGGAAAGGGCGTAATATGGTCGCAGAAGAAATAATACACAAAGTTGTTGACGAAATCGCATTCGGTTTGATTTCACCCAAAGACGCGCGCGCAGACAGGTATTCTGCAGAGCAAATCTTAGAGATTGGAATCCAGGTAGTGATCGAGCCGGGGTTGAATTTATCCAGGTTAGTACATCTGGCACAGGAGAGAACCTATTGTGGGCTGTTCATTCAAATCCCGCCGTTGACATCGCCGTCATTCAACAATATCCTAGGCCCGACAGATTTGACTTTCAGACGATATCAACTGCAGCTTTTGTAACTCAGGAAATAATACAAAGAGATCGAATTGTTGAAGGCCACGAGTTGTTCTTTCCTTGCTTTACTCCAGAAATACCACAACAAAGGCGCAACAACCCTATAATCAGATTTGGAAGAATTTCTCTCCTATCCACAGAAGATTTCGAGACACGGGAAGGGAGTGTTAGATTTCATTTAGCAGAGTGCTTTCCATTTGGAGGAAACAGCGGATCTCCCGTTTTTGTACGCGCAACAGAAGCGAGATATGGCTTATTTGGGATAATGACAGGATATTACCTTACTGCACAACCCGCTATGTTCTATCTAGAAATAGGGTTACACTCTTTGTTTTTGAGGTATATTTCTGCCGGAGTTAAATAGTTTAGCCCTTCATGAGGTCTGGTGTAGTTATAGTAACGTATGAAGCTCCAGTGCTCCTTGAACAGGTGAGCCTCAACCTCGTACGCTTTATGGAACGCTTCAATCTTGCCAATCGTTGTTGGCCTGCGAACGCTTGCAGTGATATGCTCAATCCCCAACTCACGGCAGCACATGGCAAACTCGGATGTTCCGCCTCTAGCAGGTTTAAACTGCGTTCCCTGATCAGTGAGAATCTGTTCTGGAACACCATACCGTTTAACAGTTTTTTCAAGAAGCAAAATGGCGTTCTCGCCGGTTGGATTCCAAACCTTAACCGACCCAGTGATGAAGCGAGAATGGTCATCTTGGAAGCTAATCATCCAGTAATCGTCGCTGCAGAGCTTAAAATCAGCCTGCCAGAGGCTGTTGTTGTGTTCTCTTTGGAAACGCTTGGTTCCCCAAGTCTTTCTAGGCTCAGTTATCGGATGGTTCAAGCCTGCCTCACATATAACATGGTACGCCTGGTTGTGATCAATGGTGAAGCCCTTGTGACTGAGGTGCCCTGCTATCTTGTTTGGACCCCAACCGTACCTTTCCCTCAACTTAACAACTTTCTTCCTTAAGGCATCATCAAGTTCTGGTCCTTGTGGACGGCCTCGCTGTTTTTCCTGCAGACCATTCCAGCCTTCAGCTTGGTATCTGTTCCACCAGAAGTAGAATACTTTCCTGCTTATCTTTGCTTGAGCACATATTGCAGTAACCGATATGCCTTCCAATCGCCGTCTAATAATCCACTTTCGAAGCTTCTCCCAGTCTCGCTCCATTTAGTCGCACTCTCTTCCAATATAGAGAGTGTTACCCATTTTCTAGATAGAACAGCAATCCTGAAACGGATACGTTTATATGGAAAATAACAGTTGATAGTCAACACTCGAACTTAGCAACAACAAAGGGAAATGTGAAATGTCAGTTTGGCATGGCAGCTTACGCAAAAGGAAACGTACAGGTGGCAGAAAACGAGCCTACCGAGTGAAAAGAAACTTTGAGAAAGGCGCGTTCCCAGCAGAAACCACCCTTGGAGAACCAAAAAGGAAAATCGCAAGAGGACACGGCGGCACAGTCAAAGTCAAAGCCCTAAGCGCCAAACACGCGTCCGTAACTGACCCAAAAAGCGGGAAAACTCAAAAAACCGAAATTCTACGCGTCGTCAGAAACCCAGCGAACGTGGACTACAACAGAAGAGGTGTAATAACCAAAGGTGCAGAAATAGAAACTTCTCTGGGACTGGCGCGTGTCACCTCTCGCCCAGGCAACGATGGCGTAATAAACGCTGTTCTCCTCGGTGGCAAAGAAGAAAAAAGCTAAGTTCACTGCTGCTTTGAAGGCTCACTTCGAATCTTCAACAACTGTTTCGCAATCTTCTTTATTACTTGCTCTTTTGACCCCTTCTTTTCAACCATTATCATTCCAGTCTTAACCCAAGGAGTTTTAGGGTAACCAGTTTCCATGGCAATCTCGTGTTTTAAACCGAGCTTTTCTGCTGCTTCCTTAATTTCCTGAATCTTCGGAGACTGCACCGCTAGACTCTTTGGGACTCGTCGCCCTTCCTTTCTGGTTTTGGCTGAGTCGAAGTATGCTGGCCAAATTATGGCTTCGTCTTGTTTGCGCATGTCCATTTTTCACCTATTGCTATTTGTGGGCGTAATGGGCTGTTAATTTCGCAGCGGTTTCGTTTACGCGCACGAAGCCGAAGCGTTCAAACTGTATCACAGTGTTTGGCTTTAACTTTTCGCAGGCGCTTTCCGCGATTCCCTCATTCACTGTCGCGTCAGGCATAATCACTTGACAGGGAACGTCTTCGCCCACGAGTATCCAATGGATTAGTCGAGCTTTCACTTTCCTCGCTTCCTCATAGGGTTCGCTGGCGAACGACGCTTCCGCAGAGTAGGCTTTTGTGCCTTCTATCTTAACGTTGAAAAGTCCCATGAGTCTAATCACTTTCCCAACATCTGCGGTGTCTGCGTCTTTTTTTGCAATCCAGAAATCAACTGCCTTATCTTCGTCTTTGGGCGTTACAATGTATTCTCTGAATCCTCTTTCAGGCTTCTCAGGATGCAAAGAAAGCTTAGCCTTGAAAACTTTGGGAACATGCTTAACTTTTAGCTCAATCGGTTCTGGCACGAAAAAGTACCTGTCGCTCTGGGGGTCCAGAATCTTGCGGTTGTAAGCGTATAGGTTATCCCAGCTCAAGGTGACATCTGCTGTTTTGGGTCCAACATCAATTATCATTTTCTTGATTGCATCTGGCGTTATTCCACGCTTCTTTAAAGCAGCGAAGGTTGCAAGGCGAGGGTCATCCCAGCCCTTGTAGAGGCCTTCTCTTATCCCCTGAACAATTTTCGACTTGCTCAAGTAAGCGCCCGTGATCTTCAACCTGCCGTAGTGTATGGCTTCTGGATACTTCCAGCCTAAATGCTTGTACATGTACTCTTGTCTAACCATGTTCGTTAAATGCTCTTTGCCTCTGATGATGTGCGTTATGCCCATGAGGTGGTCATCTAAGCCAGCGGCCATGTTGTACAAGGGCCAGACACGGTATTTACTTCCAACTCTCGGATGCGGATACTTCTCTGTGTCGATAACCCTTAGGGCGGGCCAGTCTCGTACAGCAGGGTTCGGGTGGTTTAAGTCGGTTTTGACGCGGACTACGGCTTCGCCTTCAGCGTAGCCACCTTCTAACATGCGTTTCCATCGTTTTAAGTGTTCCTCTACTGGTAGGTTGCGGCAACTGCACGGCTTGCTGGCTAATGTCTTCTTTCTGAATTGCTCGGGTTGGCACGTGCAGACGTAAGCGTAGCCATCTTTTAGAAGCTGTTCAGTGTACTCGTAGTAAATGGGAATCCTGTCGCTCTGGATATATTCTTCGTCGATTTTGCACCCTAACCAATTCAGGTCTTCTCTGATGCGGTCGTAGAATTCTAGGACGGGCTTTTTCATTTTAGGGTCTGTGTCCTCGAAGCGCAGAATGAATTTTCCTTTGTAAATGCGTGCGTACTCGTGGCTTAGTATTATGGCTCTTGCTGAGCCTAAATGCAAGACGCAGTCTGGGTTCGGCGAAAAGCGCGTGACAACCTGCGCGTAATTGTCTGCGTTTGGCAAAGCTGGGAGGCGCTTTTCTTCTTCCACTTTTTCTTTCTTAAGGGCTTCTGGCCACTTTTTCTCAACTATCCGTTTCTGCTCCTCGATGGAAAGGCTGTTAACTTCCTCAACTACTTCGCTGATTAAACCTGATAGTTCTTTCACTTTCGTTTTTAGTTCCTGTTTTTCGCCCACGATTTTTCCTATAATCGGGCCTGCTTGAGCCTTGCCGTCGTGTTGAATCGCATTCAGTAAGGCAGCTTTTCGAACAAGTTCCCTGAGTTCTTTATTTTCCAGTGTCAATGGGTTTACACTCTATGGACGGTTTAGATGTTTCTTTTAATCAAGAATTCCGCGAAGGCTTTTAATTTTTCCTTAGCTTCCGATGCTGGCAGGAGCTTCTCTGCTTCCTTCCAGCTCTCTTCAACGATATGCGCGGCTGTACGCTTTACGTGTTCTATGGCGTTGTATTTTTGCATTATCGAAATAGCTTCGTCTCGAAGCGCTTGATTTGAAGTGTGCATGTTAAGAATCTGGACAAGTCTTCTTTTGTCCGCGTTGTTTGCGATTTTCAGCGTGTGAATGACCATTAATGTTCTTTTTCCTTCGGTGATGTCATGTCCGCGACCGCCTTTTTTTTCCGCAAACTCCTTTCCTGTCAAATCAAGGACGTCATCTTGCATCTGAAATGCAACGCCTATGCTCTCGGCGAAATGCCCGAGTTTTTCAACTAATTCCTTGTTCGCACCAGCGAGGACAGATGCGAGTTTAGCCGCCATCCGCGCCAAAGTGCCCGTTTTGTACGCGCACATCTGCAAGTAATCCTCTTCGCCTAGTTCATCCGCGTTCGCTATGCCCCTGTGCCATGCGATGTCCATTGCTTGTCCCATGCTGAGGTTGATCATCTCTTGCACGTAAACCTCATAGAGGTCGCGGAGTTTTTCCGGCGAAATCTGTGCCTTTTTTTCTATCAGTGGTAAAAGCGGCAGGTAATACATGGTGTTTCCTGCGTTAACGGCTATGTCTACGCCGTAAATCTTGTATGTGCAGGGTTTTCCTCTTCTGAATTCTGAAGCGTCCTCTATGTCATCAATTATCAAGGTGCCGTTGTGGATGACCTCTGGGATTATGGCGAAGTCTAAGTAGTCTTCGGAGTTTTTGCCCAGTGCTTCGCAGATGAGCAAGAAGAGGGCTGGGCGCCATCTTTTTCCGCCTCTGTCCAGAATTTCCCAGATTGGCTCGGCAATCGCCTTATTCAAAGTGTCAACGTTATAGCTGTGCCTTGGCGGATTAACCTTGAAAAGGATAGACTTCTCCGAGAATTTTCTTGGAATGTACTTCTCAATGGCCTTATCTATCAGGGACGCTTTTTCTTCAAGAAACTTTTCAATATCCAAGGCTTAGCGCGCTCCTCTTCTGGCGTAGCTCTCGACGTTGAAGCCCCTCGTTTTCAGCCACGCGGCTGTTTTGCCCGTTACTACAATAGGCGTTTTTGCCAAGTGTTCCACTTTTTCTGCTCCCACAAGAAACATAACATTCCGCAGTTCTTCTATCAAAAACGAAAGTATGTTTTCCGTCTCCTTTGCACCTTTAACTGCGGCTTGGAGCACTGGCTGAGAAAGGCTTGCCAAACTAGCGCCAAGGGCTAAAGCCTTGGCTATGTCCGCACCGTTTCGTACTCCACCAGAAGCGATTACCGGTATTTTGACTGTTTGCGTTGCTTCTGCAAGGCTCACAACCGTTGGGATGCCCCAGTCCCAAAACGCATCGCCCAATAAGCGTTGAACATTATTTTCTTGTCCCTTTGCACGGTAATATTCAACCGCTGCGAAACTTGTTCCTCCAGCTCCGCCGATTTCTATTCCTTTCACGCCTGCCGCTTCGAGTTTTTGTGCCTCTTCCGCGGCAATGCCCGAACCTGTTTCTTTAACGATTACTGGCTTGTCCAACTCTCTTGTGACTTCGCCTATTTTCGCGAGAACTCCCTTGAAGCTTGTTTGGCCTTCGGGTTGAACGGCTTCCTGCAACGAGTTTAAATGTATCGCCACGGCGTCCGCGTCGATTATTTCTATGGCTTTTTTCACTTCTTTTAGGCCGTATCCGTGGGCGAGTTGCACTCCGCCTATATTAGCGATAAGGAAGGCTGTGGGTGCTTTTTTTCTGGCTATGGCGAAGGTTTTTTCAAGTTTTGCGTCTTCTATGGCGGCTCTTTGGCTTCCAACCCCCATTCCCAGATGCAGTTTCTCCACGGCTTCGGCTATCGTCGCGTTTATTCGTGCTGCTTCTGCTGTTCCGCCAGTCATTGCGCCCACGATCAGCGGAGCAGCGAATCTGTGGCCAAAAACGGTTATGGACAAATCAATTTTCTGTTTATCAATTTCTGGCAAAGCCCTATGAACGAAGTGGACATCTTCGAATCCTGTTGTGGCTTTTCTGGCTTGGGCTTTCTGGTTTAGGCAGATTTTAATGTGGTCTGCTTTACGCTTCTCAGTTTCTTCAGCCAATTCTATCCCTCTCTATAATGGTGCCTTCTACTTTTTCTCCGATAAGTGCTTTGTAAATGTAATTTGGTTTTGCGGCGTTTACGATTGTTACGGGAATTCCCTGTTCTATGGCTGGAATGAGCTCGGTTATTTTGCCGAACATGCCGCCTGTAACGTCAGCCACCGTGGACTTGCCCAGCTTGCCCTGGGCATCCTTCAATTCTCGCAACGTCAAATGTGTATACAATTTTGCGTTTTTAGCCTCTTTAGGGTCTGCATCGTACAGTCCATCGACGTCAACTCCTATTACTATTTTGTAGGCGTTGAACTTTCTGGCTAAGTGTGAAACAATCTGGTCGCCGGAGAGTATCGTGAAACCTAACTTCTCGTCTAAGGTTGCGTCTCCGTAAAGAACTGGCGTGTAACTCATTTTCAGCAGCATCTTCAGAATAGTGTCTTTAAACAATTTTATTCTGCCGTTTTCGGTTATCATGCAAGATGATGGGGTGACGCTTACTGCTGGAACGTTGTGCCACACGAGCGCGTCCATGACTAAACCATTGAGCACAGTCATAACGTGATGGGTTTCTGCAAATCCTATTTTCTGCGTATCATCTTTCAAGCCGTCTTTTATGCCGTATTTTTGGGCTGTGGGATGCCCGAAGCTTCCGCCACCATGCACTAATATCAGGTTCTTTACGTTTGCCTTTACTATTTCTTCTGTTAAACGATTTATAACTTCGGTTCGTGCGGCGAGTTCTCCATTTTTGTCGGTAATCACTGAGCCGCCGATTTTCAAGACTGTTGGTTTTGCTTCACTCAACTTTAACACTTTTTATCTGTTTTTAGAGTCTTCTACTTCCCCACTGATTGGAACTTGAATCGTGACAACATCATTATCTATGCGAATCAGATCTCCTGTTTTTATCTTCGAAATATCAATCTTGTCAACATAAGGTATTTCTGATATTATCGCCCCAACAGCGACGACAGTCTCA
>Ga0315268_10009184_pt1 | contig 10285 bp, 8 predicted proteins | sample C1_top_MG_FD_204535 | JGI IMG/M metagenome (GOLD analysis project Ga0315268, IMG submission 204535) | Sediment microbial communities from Yellowstone Lake, YNP, Wyoming, USA - C1_top | ecosystem: Environmental > Aquatic > Freshwater > Lake > Sediment | place: USA: Wyoming | collected 2017-08-01 | reverse complement strand
ATTACCGCGCGGAAGACCGCGGCGTCGGCGGCTTCCTCGGTGAGGGTGCCGACGCTGATGCCGGCCGCCGCGATGACGATATCGGGCGCGCCGACTTCGTTTAAAAACGCTGACGCCGCCGCGTGCATCGCGGCGGCGTCGCGTACGTCAACGATGAAGGAACGCGCGTCGAGGCCGTCCACCACAGCGGCGAGCGCTTCACGTTTGCGGCCAACCAGGCCGAGCCGGGCGCCCTGTGCGCCGTAATGCTTAGCGAGTGCTGCGCCGAGGCCGGAACTGGCGCCGGTAATGAATACCTTGAGCGGGCGCCCGGGCACTACTGGGCGGATTTCTTGCTGCCGCGCTCGGTGCGCGCTTCGACGATCAACTGGTCGAGCACCTCAAACAGACGTGGCTCGGTTTGCGTCATCGACTGCGCGGTCGAATATTTGCCGTCAATGATGAAGGCGGGCACGCCGCTGATGGCGTAATTGGTTGCGAGCCGCCCGCCCTGCATGACTTTGGATTGGGTCGAAAAAGAGTTGTAGATGGCCTCGAATTTTTTGCGGTCGACGCCCTGTTTGGATATCCAGTCGCCCAGCAGCGCCGGGTCGTCAAGATTGAGTTTCTCGATGTTGTAAGCGTCGAACACCTTGTCGTGCAGCCGCGCGAGCAGGCCCATCTGTTCCAGCGTGTAATAGAGTTTCGCAGCGGGCATCCAGTCGTCGCGAAACACCGCCGGGATACGGCGTAGCTGCGCATCCTTGGGCAGCGTCTTCAGCCAGGCGTTGAAGCTGGGTTCAAGCTTGAAACAGTGCGGGCAGCGATACCAGAAGAACTCCAGCACCTCGATTTTCTTGCCGGTAGCGACCGGCTGCGCGGGCTTCACCAGGGTGTAATCGTGGCCTTCAAACGCTTCATCCGGGGCGGCGAAAGCGGGCTGGAACAATGCAGACAGGGAAAATACGGTGGCGGCAAACAGAGCCAATGGTCGGGCAAACATCAAGGTGTCTCCTGTGGGTTGGGAATTTCTTTGACCAGCGTGGCTGGGATGTTGTTTTGGGTGAGCAGGCTGCGGGTGCGGTTGACTTCGTCCATGGCGCGGAAGGGGCCGACGCGCACGCGGTGAAACACCCCCTTGCCGCCCAGATTGCCGGCCTGGATGGTCGCTTCGACACCGAGCAGCGCCAGTTGGGCTTTCAGGTTGTCGGCGTCGTCGGGGTTCTGGAATGCGCCCGCCTGCAGGTAATACAAGGGGGTGTTCGCCGCGGCGTCGGGAACCGGCGGCAATTCGCTCCGTGCGTCACCCGGCAGGACTTTGTAGAAATCAAAGCTGGGGGCGGTTTCGGGGGCAGGTGTGGCGGCATGTGCGGGTGCGGCGGGCGTGGCCGATGCCGGCCCGGTGGACTTGGACTTGAACGGATTGTTGCCGGTCACCCACAGCGCCACGCCCACGGCGAGCACGGCGCCGACGACGAGGCCGATCAGTATGCCGGTAAAAACGGAACTGCCGCCCGAGCGGCCGGTGTTGCGGGTTGCGGGTTTTGCCATGACTACATTTTCTCCGGAGCCGAAACGCCGAGCAAGGCCAGGCCGTTAACAATGGTGATTCGTGTGGCGTCGGCCAGCGCCAGCCGGGCGAGCCTGGTTGCCGCATTGTCGACCAGGAATTTGTCGGCGTTGTACCAGGCGTGGAAATCGCCCGCCAGCGTTTGCAGATAGTGGACCATCAAATGCGGCGCCAGTTCGCGGGCAGCGTTGGCGACGCTGTCGGGGTATTCAGCCAGGCGCTGCATCAGCGCCAGTTCGTGCGCGCTGGTGAGCGGCGTCAGCGTGGCGCCGGTCAGTGTGGTTGCGTCGCCGCCCCATTCCTCGAACACCCGGCAAATGCGCGCGTGTGCGTACTGCACGTAATACACCGGGTTGTCGTTGTTTTTGGCGACGGCGAGATCGACGTCGAAAGTGTATTCGGTGTCGGCCTTGCGGCTGAGCAGAAAGAAGCGCACGGCGTCCTTGCTGGTCCAGTCGATCAGATCGCGCAGCGTCACGTAGCTGCCCGCGCGTTTGGAGATTTTGACCTCTTCGCCGCCGCGCATCACGCGGATCATGGTGTGCAGCAGGTAATCCGGATAGCCGGCTGCGACGCCTTCGCCCGCTGCCTGCAAACCCGCGCGCACCCGCGCGATGGTGCCGTGGTGGTCGGTGCCCTGGATGTTGATCGCGCGGGTGTAGCCGCGTTCCCATTTGGCCAAGTGGTAGGCCACGTCCGGCACGAAATAGGTGTAGCTGCCGTCGGATTTTTTCATCACGCGGTCTTTGTCGTCGCCGTAGTCGGTGGTGCGCAGCCACAGCGCACCGTCCTGTTCGTAGGTCTTGCCGGCGGCGATTAATTTTTGCACCGTCGCCGCGACGCGTCCGCTGGTGTAGAGGCTCGACTCCAGATAATAGTGATCGAAGTGCACCGCGAAGGCCCGCAGGTCGAGATCCTGCTCGTGGCGCAGATAGGCTACGGCGAACTGGCGGATCGAATCCAGATCGTTGACGTCGCCTGACGCGCTGAATTCGCGGTCGTCCGACTTTACGGTTTTTTTCGCCAGAAAGTCTGCGGCAATGTCGGCGATGTACTCACCGTTGTAAGCCGCTTCTGGCCACGTGGCGTCGCCCGGCTTCAGCCCGCGCGCCCGGCACTGCACGCTGGTTGCGAGTGTCTGGATCTGCACCCCGGCGTCGTTGTAATAAAACTCGCGGCACACTTCCCAGCCCTGCGCCGCGTACAGATTGCACAGCGCATCGCCCAGCGCCGCCTGGCGGCCGTGCCCCACGTGCAGCGGGCCGGTGGGGTTGGCGGAAACGAACTCGACCAGCACCTTGTGGCCCGTGCCCGCGTCGCCCCGGCCAAATTGCGACCCGGCGGAGCGTATCGTTGGCACGATGCCATGCCAGGCGGCGGGCGTGAGGTGAAAATTGATAAAGCCTGCACCGGCGATTTCCGCTTTGGCGATCAGCGGTGATTTGGGCAGTTCGGTCAGGATCAACTGCGCCAGCTCGCGCGGATTGCGCTTCAGCGGACGCGCCAACTGCATCGCGACGTTGCTGGAAAAATCGCCGTGGGCGGGGTTTTTCGGACGTTCGAGTTCGAGCGTAAGCGCGGCATCGGGCGCCACTCCGGCGAGCGCGTCCTGTAACAGGGAAATCAGCGAATCTTTAAGTGAAAAATGCGTGGACATGCGGACAGAGGTGCGGCGTGCCGTCTCGGGTTTGCGGATGGAAGCGGCGATTATAGCGCCGCACGCAGCTTGCCACTTCCTGCCCGCAGGTCGTAAAAAGCGGATTCAAGAGCCGAAACGGGTGCCAGCCATGAATGGCCGTCCAGCGAGAAACGCCGCAACGCCCATTCGCTTGCTGCCCGCGACTTGCAGTTCCTGCACAAGCAGCGCGCCGCTGCCACAGGCAACGACCAACTGATCCGCATCGGCACGCAACACTTCACCCGGGTTGCCCGAACCCGGCTCATCCAAACCCGGCACGGCCTGCGCCGACCAGATTTTCAGCGGCGCGCCGTCCAGCAACGTCCACGCCCCCGGCACCGGATTGTAGGCGCGCACCGCGCGTGCCAATGCGGCGGCGGGCTGGCGCCAGTCCAGTTGTGCTTCTTCCTTGCCGAGCTTGGCGGCATAGGTGGCCAGGGCGTCGTCCTGCGTCACCGGCACCAGCGCGGGGTAATTCGCCAGCGCGGCGACGATGGCGGCCGCACCGGCTGCGGCCAGGGTGTCGTGCAGGCTGGCGGCGGTGTCGTGCTCGCCTATGGGCACAGCGGTTTTGGACAGCATTGCGCCGGTGTCGAGTCCGGCATCCATCTGCATGATGGTGATACCGGTCTCATCATCGCCCGCCAGAATCGCGCGTTGAATCGGCGCCGCACCGCGCCAGCGCGGCAGCAATGACGCGTGGATGTTGAGGCAGCCGAAGCGCGGCAGGTCGAGCACCGCTTGCGGCAAAATCAGGCCATACGCGGCGACCACCATGATGTCGGCGTCCGCTGCGCGCAGATCAGCCTGGGCTTCGGGTGTTTTCAGGCTGGGCGGTTGGTAGACCGGCAGGCCGTGTGTCAGTGCAGCTTGCTTGACCGCGCTGTGGCTGAGTTTCATGCCGCGTCCGGCGGGACGGTCGGGCTGGGTCAGGACCAGAGCAATGTCGTGCCCGGCATCGGCCAGGGCGTTGAGCGCGGTGGCAGCGAACGGCGGCGTACCAGCAAAAATAATCCGCACGGGGAGTGAACCTACAGCGACGCGCGACGCGGCGCGGCATCGGGGCGATGGTCGCGCGCCTGTTTCAGCAACTTGGCCTTGATGCGGTTGCGCTTGAGGCCGGACAGGTAATCGACGAACACCTTGCCCATCAAATGATCCATTTCATGCTGGATGCACACCGCCAGCAGGCCGTCGGCCGCGAGTTCGAAAGTCTTGCCGTCACGATCCAGCGCGCGCACGGTGACCCGCTCGGCGCGCGTGACCTTGTCGAAAATGCCGGGCACCGACAGACAGCCTTCTTCGCTTTCCTCGCGGCCCGACTGGGCGATGATTTCAGGGTTGATGAATACGCGCAGGTCGTCGTGGGTTTCGGAGATGTCGATGACGATCACGCGTTCGTGAACATTGATCTGGGTGGCGGCCAGTCCGATGCCGGGCGCGGCATACATGGTTGCGGCCATGTCGTCGACCAGTTGCCGGATGCGCGCGTCCACCGCTGCCACCGGCTTGGCTACGGTGTGCAGGCGCGCATCGGGATAATGCAAAATGTCGAGTCTGGCCATAAAAAAGTTTACGAATGAACGGGCTGGGGGCACACTTTGACGCAAAATCTGCATCCATGATGTGCATCACCCTAAATATCAGGCGGCGGATAGCCGTAAGCTAAGCGCACAGTATATTTTCAACGCAACTATTTTCAACTCGAATCTAGACAAAGTCTAAATGGAGGGTTTCCCCGTGCGTCAACTCGTTATTTCTCTTGCCCTGCTGCTGGCCGCACCGGTGCTGGCTGACACCCTTAAATTGCAGGACAACGCGCCTGATAAATATGTCGTGGTCAAAGGCGACACCCTGTGGGACATTTCCGGAAAATTCCTGAAAGACCCGTGGCGTTGGCCGCAGATCTGGAACATGAACCGCGAAGAGATCAAAAATCCGCACTGGATTTATCCCGGCGACCTGGTGGTGCTGGATAGAAGCGGCAAGGAACCGCGCCTGTCGCTGGTCACGGGCGACAAAAGCGGTATGCAGACGGTCAAACTGTCACCGGGTGAGCGCATCACCGAGATCGGTAGCGCGGCTATTCCGGCCATTCCAAGTCGGGTGATTTACCCCTTCCTGACGCAGCCGCGCGTGGTTCCTTTGGGCGCATTGGACGGCGCGCCGTTCATCCTGGGCACCAACGCTGAGCGCGTGGTGTTGGGCACCGGCGACGATGCCTTTGCCACTGGCGGCAAGCCGGGGGTGACCCGCTGGAACGTGCTGCGTCCCGGCAAAGCGTTGAAGGACCCGGCCACCGGCGAAGTGCTGGGGTATGAAGTCGAATATCTGGGCGATGCGCGCACCCTGGCGGAAGGCGCACCGCAGAAAATTCGTATCACCCAGTCGGCGCAGGAGATTCTGCCCAAGGACAAACTGGTTAAGGCGGATGACAGCGCGGCCTTTGAATACATTCCGCACGCACCCGAAGCCAAAATCAATGGCCGCATCATCTCGGCGTATGGCGGCATGTCCGACAGTGGCCAGTATCAGACCGTGGTCATCGACCGTGGTAGCAAGGATGGCCTGGAGCCGGGTCATGTGCTGGCGGTGTACCGCGAGGGCAGGGCAGTGGCGCTCAGCTCTGACGAAAAAGCCAACATGGCCTGGGTCAAAGAATCCAATGCCGCCCCCGATGGCGGCGCCTGGCTGTACAGCGATGTGCGCTGCCTGAAGGAGGACGGCAAAGTCACTTACGACCAGGTTGCCGAAGTGAACAGCAGCTTCCGCAAAACCTGCCTCAGCAGCAGCAGCGATGGCGACGTCAAGCTGCCCGACGCCCGCAGCGGGTTGGTGATGGTGTATCGCGTGTATGACCGAGTGTCCTACGCGCTCATCATGCAATCCCAAGGCCCGGTGTATCTGCTGGATTCGGTGCAAAACCCCTGAACTTGCGTGCTCGAAGACGCATTGAGTACACCTGATCCCTGGCTGCGCTGTGCTTAACCCTTGGCTACGTCTGGCGCTTGCCCCGGGGGTCGGCAATACCAGCCTGATTCGCCTGCTGACGGCTTTCGGTTCTCCGGAGGCCGTTTTGGCGTCTGGCCGCTCCGCACTGACGCTGCACCTGTCCGCTGCTCAATGCGACGCGCTGCTGGGTGAGCCCGACGCTGCGCTGCTTGACGCTACCCTGGCCTGGCTCGACCAGCCGGGTAACAGCTTGATGACGCTGGCGGATGAGGATTATCCGAAAAGCCTGCTTGAGATCGCCGATCCGCCCGCCGTGCTGTATTGCAAAGGGCGGCGCGGTCTATTGAGCCAGCCCGGTCTCGGCGTGGTCGGCAGCCGCAACGCCACGCCGCAGGGGGTGCGCGATGCCGAAGCCTTCGCCCACGTGTTATCCGACGCCGGACTCACCATCGTCAGCGGACTGGCGCTCGGCATTGACGCCGCAGCGCACCGTGGCGGGCTGGCGGGCGCCGGTTCGAGCGTCGCTGTCATCGGTACCGGACTCGACCGCATTTATCCCGCGCGCAACAAGACGCTGGCGCATCAACTGGCCGAAAACGGCTTGATCGTATCGGAGTTCGCGCTCGGCACGCCGCCTTTGCCTGGCCACTTTCCGCGTCGCAACCGGCTGATCAGCGGGGTGAGTCGCGGTGTGCTGGTGGTGGAAGCCGCACCCGACAGCGGTTCTCTGATCACCGCGCGGGTGGCCACCGAGCAGGGGCGCGAGGTGTTCGCCATTCCCGGCTCGATCCATTCGCCGCTGGCACGCGGCTGCCATGCGCTGATCAAACAGGGCGCCAAACTGGTCGAATCTGCCGCCGATATTCTCGACGAACTGGCCTGGCAGCAGCGGCTGGCGCCGCCAGTGCTGCCGGAAAGTGTGGCCGACCTGGTGCTGGATGCGTTCGACGGCGCGCCAACCACCCTCGACACACTGGCACAAACAACCGGGTTGACGCTGGATGCGCTTTCGGCGAAGCTGTTGACGCTTGAACTGGATGGGCGAATTGCTTCCTTGCCCGGCGGGCGTTACCAAAAACTACACTGAGATCATGCTCGACATCCTGGTTTACCTCTACGAAAGCTTTCGCATGGTGGCGCTGGCGCCCGACCGCGATGCACTGGAAAAGCGTCTGTTTGCCGCCGGATTCGAAGAAAACGACATCAACGCCGCACTCGACTGGTACGCCAACCTGGCGGGCAGTGCCACCCACGAACGGCTGGCTCTGGCCTATGACCGTCATTACGCGCCCGAAGAACTCGAACGCCTGAACGACGCCTGCCGCGCCGAACTGGTTTATCTGGTCAGCGCCGAGATACTCGACCCCGAATCGCGCGAATGGGTGATTTCCGGCTTGATGGAACTGGGCGGCGAAGACATCGAACCCGACCACGTGCGCTGGATGACGCTGATCGTGCTGTGGAGCCGCGGGCTGATCGAACATTTCACGCATCTGGAAGACATGCTGCTGAACCACGAGCCGGAACGCCTGCATTAAATATGTCCAAACTCGTCATCGTCGAATCCCCGTCGAAATCCAAAACGCTGAAGAAATACCTGGGCGCAGATTACGAAATCCTCGCCAGCTACGGCCACGTACGCGACCTCGAACCGAAAACCGGTGCGGTCGATACTGAAAATTTCAGCATGAAATATCAGATCATCGAGCGCAACGCCAAACACGTCGAAGCCATCGTCAAAGCCGCCAAAAAAGCCGACGAAGTGCTGCTGGCAACTGACCCGGATAGAGAAGGCGAAGCGATTTCCTGGCACATCAGCGAGATCCTCAAGGAGCGCAAGGTCAAGACGCCGATGAAGCGGGTGGCCTTCTACGAGATCACCGAATCGGCAGTGCAGGACGCAGTACGCAACCCGCGCGAAATCGCGACCGACTTGGTCGACGCGCAGCAGGCACGGCGCGCGCTGGATTATCTGGTCGGCTTCAATCTGTCGCCGCTGTTGTGGCGCAAGATCAGCCCCGGCCTGAGCGCCGGCCGCGTGCAGTCCCCCGCGCTGCGCATGATTGTCGAGCGCGAGCTTGAAATCGAAGCTTTTAATCCGCGCGAATACTGGTCGCTGCACCTCGACAGCCACAAGGGCGCGCAGACCTTCAATGCCAAACTTACCCATTTCAAGGGTGAAAAAGTCGAGCAGTTCACGGTCGAACACGAAGCGCGCAGCAAGGAATGGCTGGCAACGCTGGAGTCCAAAGACGCCCGCGTCATGCGTATCGAAAAGAAGCGGCGCGCCCGCCATCCCGGCGCGCCGTTCACCACCTCGACGTTGCAACAGGCCGGCGTGCGCCAGCTCGGCATGACCACCGACCGCGTCATGCGCACCGCGCAGCAACTGTACGAAGGCATGGATCTGGGCGAAGGTCCGGTCGGCCTTATCACCTACATGCGTACCGACTCGGTGAATCTGGCGCAGGAAGCCATCACCGACATCCGCAAGTATGTAGGCGCCAACTTCGACAAAGATTTTCTGCCGCCGACCGCGCTCGCCTACAAGGCCAAAACCAAGAACGCGCAGGAAGCGCACGAGGCGGTGCGTCCCACTTCGGTGACGCGCACGCCGGAATCGGTGAAGCCGTTTCTGACCGCCGATCAGGCCAAACTCTACGAACTGATCTGGAAGCGCACCGTCGCCTGCCAGATGACCCCGGCGCAATTCGACACCGTCGCTGCTGACATCACGGTGGGCGAAGGCACTTTCCGCGCCACCGGCCAGACGCTGGCATTCGCCGGCTTTCTGGCGGTGTATCAGGACGACGAGGACGAGGAAGGCGAATCCAAGTTGCCCGCGCTGGTCGAAGGCGAAACCCTGCCGGTCGACAAGCTCTACGGCGAACAGCATTTCACCCAGCCGCCGCCGCGCTACACCGAGGCCAGCCTGGTCAAATCACTGGAAGAACACGGCATCGGTCGCCCGTCCACTTACGCGAGCATCATTTCCACTCTGCAGGATCGCGAATACGTGGTGCTGGAGAAAAAGCGCTTTCAGCCGACCGACATCGGCCGCCTGGTCAATTGTTTTTTGACCCGGCATTTCACCCATTACGTCGATTACGACTTCACCGCCAAGCTGGAGGACAAGCTCGACGATGTCTCCAACGGCACCCGCGTGTGGTCGCAACTGCTGGGCGAGTTCTGGAAAGGCTTCGACGGCGAGCTGAAGGCCAAGCAGGACGTCGAGCGCGGCTGTCCTATTTCGGAGCCCTGCCCCAAGTGCAGCAAACCGCTGTTCATGCAGGCGAGCAAGCGTGGGTTGTTCATCGGCTGCTCGGGCTACCCCGAGTGCGATTACACGCGCCCGCTGCACGCCGAGACGGCAGAAGGCGACAACATCCTCGGTCAGGACCCGGCCAGCGGTCTCGATGTAAAACTGCTGTCTGGGCGTTTCGGCCCCTATGTGCAAATCGGCGAGATGCCGGAAGACAAGAAAGCGCCGAAGCCGCGTCGTGCCTCGTGGCCGAAGGAAATCCCGCTCGATCAGGCGACGCTGGAACTGGCGCTGAAGTTTCTCTCGCTGCCGCGCGAAGTCGGCCATCACCCGACCACCGGCCTGCCGATCGTCGCCAACAATGGCCGCTTCGGCCCTTATTTGCTGCACGACGGCAAGTTCAAGTCGATCCCCAAGACCGACAGCGTCTACCTCATCGATTTGCCGCGCGCGCTCGAAGTGCTGGTGATGGAACGTGCCCCGCGCGGTGCCGACTCCGCCGCATCGGTGCTGAAAACCATCGGCCCGCATCCGGACGACGGCAAGGACATCACGGTGCGTAGTGGCCGTTACGGCCCCTATGTGAAGCACGGCAGCACCAACGCCACCCTGCCGAAGGACATCACACCGGAAGAGATCACGCTGGACGAAGCGCTTTCGCTGCTGGCCGCACGCGAGGCCAAAGGGCCGGCCAAGAAACCGGCGAAAAAGGCAGCGGCCAAGCCTGCGGCGGCGAAGAAAGCGAAAGCCGCCGACGCTGACGAACCGAAGAAACCCACCGCGAAAAAAGCAGCGGCGAAAAAACCGGCCACCAAAAAAACCACCCTCAAGAAGCCCGCCAGCA